>Ga0207841_1000068_pt1 | contig 171389 bp, 176 predicted proteins | sample HigsolmetaGSP18D_FD_184846 | JGI IMG/M metagenome (GOLD analysis project Ga0207841, IMG submission 184846) | High solid enriched microbial communities from the Joint BioEnergy Institute, USA - SP1-8-D (SPAdes) | ecosystem: Engineered > Bioreactor > SSF (Solid state fermentation) > Aerobic >...
AACATCAAGTGGTTGCAGGAGATGAGAGGCATGTGCAGGCATGCAAAGACAGACAATTGCATTCTCCTTGCAGAAAGTATCAAACTCTGCAGTTAAATGGCTACTATGGCCATCAAGAATAAGCAACCGCTTTGCACCAGTTGTATAGCATCTGGAATATGGTTCAAACACCTTTTTAACTTTGCATGCTGGTATGTAATCCTTCAATTATATCTTGTACGCAGCTCAGGATGGCGCTTGACAAATTTATAAGCCCAGTTGATGCCAAGGACTGCAGTAGGATCCAGTAGGATCCTGTAGACACTCACAGAGTAATATTTGTGCCATTGAACGCAGAAACTCTGGCCGAATTGGAAAACCTCATTTATCTGCCTCTAGTAATTGCTGAATAAGTGTTTCCTCTTCAATAGCCTTTAATCTATGGCCATTAGCACGTGTTTCTGCGCGTGGTTGTCTTCCTTTAAGACAAGCGCGAAGGGTAGCCTCAGGCACCCCAAAAATCTCTGCAGCCTTCAGTATTGATTTGACTTTTTGATTTTTATAAGCTGCAATAGCCATTTGAATTCAGTTTTCTTGAGATAAAGGCATTTTTGATAGTGGTGGTGATAAAATGATGCGTTGAAAAAAGGAAGTGGTAGGGTGGAGGAAAATTTGTTGCTCGGTGGTATTTGTCGCTCGGTGGTTGATTATGTTATATAAGTTAGGTATGCGTACAACTAACCATATTAGGTATAGTCTATTATGTCGAGCCCACCTGGGCACCTAGAGACTAGTCCCAAAGTAGGTTAGCAGGGAGGGAGATCCCACTTAGAACCTAGGTGGGCTCAGCTTTCTAGGTGGGCTGACATGTAATCCGCATCCTGGCCACATAGTCAATCAAAGCCTCCTCATCCTTCCTAATGAGTTTCCAAGTGAGGGCGGTCAACACTGGCCGAATCCTCCTGCATCCAACAATACTTTAGGTTAGGTAAGGTAGGTAGGCAAGGACCTTAGGTAGGCGCTAACCTGCTTCTGTCCAAGCGCCCCGGGCGCCTTCCGGCGAGAGCTATCCGTGGTTACATTCTCCCTCCGCAACCCCGCACTGAACGCCTGACAGATATTCTCTGAAGTATCATGTTTCTTGACCTGCTTCCACGCGACAGCCCTGGCGCTTTTATTCGGCTTATGAGCTCAAAATCCAAATCCTTTATCTATTGCTTCCGCCTTTCTCTTGGTACTCTCAGCAGGCACCACTCTCTTCATCTCATCTAGCAGCAATATATGAAAGCCGAGCGATAGCTGCCAGCTTTCTCTTGTCCATATATCACGAGACATCGCACAGCTGTCTTCAAATATCTCGCGAAGGCGAGAGGGTCGCATCTGTCAATTCTCCACATAGTGTTATGTTCGAGCCCAGCAGCTTCTAGTCAACAGTAGATCCTTGTTACGCGCTGGGTCCAACCGTAGTCGCAGATACTCAGATTGGTGGTCAGGGAAGGATCAAGTGAACCGAACAGGTTCTTCACTGTGGTCGAACAGACCGTAGACCGAACAGGTCGACGCCGAGCAGACGACGATAACAATATCGATAACAACAATAAGGGTCCTTGGCTCACTGCCAATAGATAAACAAGACAAATGCGACTAGGTCAGAGGCAACGCCTACTAAAGCTATACCGAGGTATACCAATAGTAGTAAGATGTCTTACTGACCCTCCAAGTAAGTATCTCAGTAAACGAGTTGTATTGAGCGCGATCGAAGGAAAGACTAGATACATGAAAGTGTTCGTCCTTTTATAATTCTCCATCAGAGTCCATTTTGACGTCCTTACTATGGTCACCCCGTTAATTCCTGCGTCCTTTTCGTCCTTGGTCTCATCTTTCTGCGTCCTTCACGTCCTACTGCGTCGCTTGGTCCCTTATATTATCAGTAACTGCGTCCCGGTCACGTGACCTGGTTTTCTTTAGTCCTGTCTGCCTTGCGGGGTCATGTTTGATCATGCGCTGCTGTGTTGGACATCCTCCTATTTTGTTTGTCCCTAACAATCCTACGCATCCAATACAATGGACGGACTTTCTAGCGCTGCCACTGTCATCGCTGTAATTCAACTAGCAGACAGGATCCTCGCCATTTGTGGGAAGTACGCCACGGCTGTTAAGGACGCTAAAAAGGACGTAGAACACCTATCTCAGGAGGTCAAAAGTGTCACTGAAGTGCTCAAAAAACTCGACGAGCTACTTTCCGGTCCGAATGGTGCAAAACTCTCAGCTTCTCAGGAGCTGCGTAAGGCGCTCACAGACTGCGTTTCCGAGCTTGAAGCGTTAGAAGACAGACTAGGTCTCGGAAATGGACGCAAAATCATGAGGAGATTCGGACTTCGAGCCTTAAAGTGGCCTTTTGAGAGAGAAGAGGTGGAAAAAGTCATCAAAAATCTTGAGAGATGCAAGCAATTATTTACCCTCGCTTTACAAGCTGACCAAACGTACGTTATATGACTGTGTTTGCTTGCTGCAAGCCAAGAAACTGACCTCATGTTTGGTGTAGCACACTTATTCTCGGCGTCGACCAGAAACTGAATTCGGTCGACAAAAATATTGACAACGTCCATCAGAGAATAAATTTTGTGAACCAAAAAATCGACCTAGCTAAACTCCCTACTGCTAAGGGTGCCGCCTTTGACTCATACATGGATCAGCACGAAGGGGAATGCCTTCCGAAAACTAGAACTGAGCTGCGTGACCAGATCGCAAGGTGGGCAGTCGACCCACAAGGCAAATGCATATTCTGGCTGAATGGTATGGCTGGCACGGGAAAATCTACCATCTCTCGAACAGTTGCCAAATCTTTCCACGAAAAAGGTTTACTAGGAGCAAGCTTCTTCTTCAAAAGAGGCGAAGGCGATCGGGGTAATGCTATGAGGTTTTTTACCACTATTGCAACACAACTAATGGTCCACAAGCCTGAGTTGATACCCGGCATAGGAAAAGCAATTGAGGTTGACCCGACCATTTCAGAAAGGGCTCTGAAGGAGCAGTTTGAGAAGCTTATCCTCCAGCCGCTGTCTGATATGAAGTGTACTGATCGGCGGCCTTCAAGTCTGGTTATAGTGATCGACGCATTAGACGAATGTGAACAGGAAGAAGACGTAAAAGCAATCCTTCGGCTTTTACCGCGGGCTAAGGAGGTGAAGTCGGTACATTTGCGGATATTTGTGACCAGCAGACCAGAGTTGCCAATCCGCCTCGGTTTCAAGCACATATCAGATGACGCGCATCAGGATGTGGTTCTTCATGAGATTCCAAAGGCTACGATCGAGCGTGACATAACCCTATTCTTTGAGGACAAGTTTGCAAAGATAAGACAGGAGCGCTCGCTGTCATTAGACTGGCCCGGGCGTGAGAATATCCAAGCCCTGGTTGAGATGGCGGTTCCCCTCTTTATCTTTGCCGCCACTGTGTGCCGTTTTGTTGCTGATCCAAGATGGGACCCAAAAAAACGTCTGTCCACAATCCTTGAGTACAAAACGGCAAGCCAGGCGTCCAAGCTTGACAGAACGTATCTCCCAGTCCTAGATCAGTTGCTTGCTGGTCAAGATGAAGCAGAGAAGGACAGGCTGGCTACAGAGTTCCGAGAAGTAGTGGGGGCAATTATCATCCTTGCCAGTCCACTCTCCATTGTTTCACTTTCAAGCCTCCTCGGTATCGAAAAAGAGGTTATTAACTGCCGACTAGAATTACTACACTCAGTTCTTAACGTTCCTGCTAATGAAAATGCTCCAGTGAGGCTTCTACATCTTTCTTTTCGTGACTTCCTTCTTGATCCTCAGAAGCGTGGCAAGAGCCCTTTCTGGGTGGATGGGAGGGAGATGCACAGGCAGATAGCGCGCAAGTGTCTGGAACTCATGTCTGGATATCTTAGAGAAAATATCTGCAACCTGCCAAGCCCTGGAACCCTACGAACCGATATCGATAGCCGAAGTGTAGATAAATGCCTGCCAGCCGAAGTTCAATATGCCTGCCGCTACTGGGTGCATCATCAGGAGCAGAGCAATTGCAGAATTCGTGATACGGACCTAGTCCATGTGTTTCTTCAACAGCATCTCCTTCATTGGCTCGAATCCTTAAGCCTTTTGGGGAAGATTTCAGAGAGTATTGCCTTGATTGATACATTACAGTTGCTTGTCGCAGTACGTAATTTGCCAACTTAATATCCCATGCTTTTTGATTCTGTTTGTACTAACGGATATATTCAGACTGATGGAAGCACTCAAGTATCCAGGTTTCTTTACGATACAAAGCGCTTTATCCGAAAGAACAGATGGATAGTTGATACCGCACCTCTTCAGCTTTACTCTTCTGCAATTATTTTTGCGCCGGAGATGAGTATAGTTAGGCATACGTTTAAGGATAAGATTCCTAGTTGGATTTCTACTTTACCGAAAGTGGATTCAGCTTGGAGCGCGGAATTGCAGACCCTGGAGGGCCACTCAGATGAGGTTACAGCAGTGGCATTCTCACCAGATGGCAAGCTAGTGGCATCTGGCTCTAATGATCATACAGTTAAGCTCTGGGATCCAGCCACAGGAGCTCTACAGCAGACCCTAGAAGGCCACTCAGATGAGGTTACAGCAGTGGCATTCTCACCAGATGGCAAGCTGGTGGCATCTGGCTCTTGGGATCATACAGTTAAGCTCTGGGATCCAGCCACAGGAGCTCTACAGCAGACCCTAAAAGGCCACTCAAAAACAATTGGGGCAGTGGTATTCTCACCAGATGGCAAGCTAGTGGCATCTGGCTCTAATGATCATACAGTTAAGCTCTGGGATCCAGCCACAGGAGCTCTACAGCAGACCCTAGAAGGCCACTCAAAAATGATTAGGGCAGTGGCATTCTCACCAGATGGCAAGCTAGTGGCATCTGGCTCTTATGATTGTACAGTCAAGCTCTGGGATCCAGCCACAGGAGCTCTACAGCAGATCCTAGAAGACCATTTAGATGGGGTTACAGCAGTGGCATTCTCACCCAATGGCAAGCTGATGGCATCTGGCTCTGGTGATCGTACAGTCAAGCTGTGGGATCCAGCCACAGGAGCTCTACAGCAGACCCTAGAAGGCCACTCACACTCGATTACAGCAGTGGAATTCTCACCAGATGGCAAGCTGGTGGCATCTGGCTCTTGGGATCATACAGTTAAGCTCTGGGATCCAGCCACAGGAGCTCTACAGCAGACCCTAGAAGGCCACTCAAAAACAATTGGGGCAGTGGTATTCTCACCAGATGGCAAGCTAGTGGCATCTGGCTCTTGGGATCATACAGTCAAGCTCTGGGATCCAGCCACAGGAGCTCTACAGCAGACCCTAGAAGGCCACTCAAAAACAATTGGGGCAGTGGAATTCTCACCAGATGGCAAGCTAGTGGCATCTGGCTCTTGGGATCATACAGTCAAGCTCTGGGATCCAGCCACAGGAGCTCTACAGCAGACCCCAGAAGGCCACTCAAAAATGATTACAGCAGTGGAATTCTCACCAGATGGCAAGCTGGTGGCATCTGGCTCTTGGGATCATACAGTCAAGCTCTGGGATCCAGCCACAGGAGCTCTACAGCAGACTCTAGAAGGCCACTCAGACTGGGTTCAGGTAGTGGCATTCTCACCTAATGGCAAGCTGATGGCATCTGGCTCTGGTGATCATACAGTCAAGCTCTGGGATCCAGCCACAGGAGCTTTACAGCAGACTCTAGAAGGCCACTCAGGCACAGTCAGGGCAGTGGCATTCTCACCCAATGGCAAGCTGGTGGCATCTGGCTCTCATGATTGTACAGTCAAGCTTTGGGATCCAGCCACAGGAGCTCTACAGCAGACCTTAGAAGGCCACTCAGACTGGGTTCAGGTAGTGGCATTCTCATCAGATGGCAAGCTGGTGGCATCTGGCTCTTGGGATCATACAGTTAAGCTCTGGGATCCAGCCACAGGAGCTCTACAGCAGACTCTAGAAGGCCACCCAGACATAGTCAGGGCAGTGGCATTCTTACTGGATGACAAGCTGGTGGCATCTGGCTCTGATGATCATACAGTCAAGCTCTGGGATCCAGCCACAGGAGCTCTACAACAGACCATCAAGGTTGACGCAGTGACTAGGGAGCTAACTTTTTCCAAAGACGGTCCATACCTAGAGACAGATAGCAGACCGTTAAATATCAAATCTCTCTATACTGGCACTTTCGCTCATGAGCGGCAAAATATATGCAATATATGTGTCAAGGACTCTTGGGTGACTCAAGAGATGACAAATGCCATTTGGCTGCCTCCTGACTACCGACCGACCTGTTCAGCTTTCCGAGGCAGTATTCTTGTCTTAGGACATCGATCTGGTCGAGTTACATTTATGGGATTTAACCTGTAGATAGTGTTTTCTTATTTCAGCGTGAACGACTTTATGAGTGTTTTTAATAATGATTCTGCAGAAGGGCCTGGGAGAACCCAGATATTTATACTGCCTGTAAATCACTTCTACTGCTTCTAGTGTCTTCTAGATGCTATAATACTCTGCTAGAGGACTAGAGTATAATCACGTTGCAAATGTTTATGAATCGAAGCCGATTAGCCACAATCAGAACTGTCTTTGAGCCGAGGCTGAGCTGCTGTCGCCATATAGAAGTCTGCGTGCTCGGGTTCTGCGACGTGACGCCATATTGATCCTGCTTATCAGCAGTCTCTGCTTGGGCTGGTCAATTAGCCACGGGGGTTATCTACTTGATGTCGCGCTAGAAATCGTCGATCTCCCCGTCTACATCCCCCTTACTAAGTATGTTCCTCAATACTGTCCTGCTCAGGAGTTTCTTATTACCATTTTTTAAATAAAACTAGCGCATATCCATTAGGATATTTGGATCCAATGGCTTCGGAATCAAACGGCTTGCATGCGAACCCTAGAACTTGATCTGTCCTGGATATCGTATTCGTCGGCGGTATATCAAATATCGTTCTTTTCCGAGTTAGGTAGCTTGAGACTTGCTTTTGTTACTCTGCGGCCGACATGTTGACCTAATACTTAAGGCAATCAGATTAGGCATCCCTTTCTTCTTAATGACAAATTGCACACTGCAAAGATCCTTCTTCATAGTTTCCAAGTTGGTTTGGTAGGATGGTCGATATCCGAGGATCCTTTTACCCTGTTCTTTTTTTTGTTTCGCCAGGTTTCCAGTCGCGACGTTTGGTGGAACGCTCTCTGATGCCGGGAGATAGCTCCCGGCCCATTTCCCCCTCTTTCGAGGGAGATGGATTGTCTTTGCGCTTTTTTTAAAAAAAAAGACGGCTCCTAGTCCATTGGCTCTCCATCACACTCCTTGCCTTTATTCTCCCTCATTAGAGCAGAAAGATGCCGCCAGGGAGCAGGGGAGAAGGACTAACTTTAGACAATGGCAAGCCCCTTGGTTGTTCCTCAGTATGAAATAATGTTATTATTATTATTCTTCTACAGATGAAAAGCAGTGATTCTATCCTTTACTTGGCTTGAATCTGTCATATATCTCCGCCAGTAGAGTGGTCTCACTATTTGACACCAGATGCAACCCTTGAGGGAGTGACTTCCCCTCTGATCTAGATGACCAGCCAGGAGGCATCCAATCTGGTCGGGATCAGGTCGCGGACCACGAATCGAACGCAGTCAAATACTACCTCAACGAAGTGGTTGACTTTGACACAGCTGCCGCCTTCCTGCGACGTCCCTCTAACGAGACAGTGCAGAAAGAGTTCAGACTGGCGACACTGATGGCCGATATGACTGCGCCCACGGGCCTCACGAATGAACAGTCGCGCCGAATCTTGAAGCATCCTGAAGTTTGATGCCAAAAGAGACTCTGTCAGAGATTCCCAACGGAGATTAAGAAGAGAGGCTATCGTACACTGAAAGATGCGATTGGGACAGATTGGCGAGCAGAGGAGGCGAGCAGATGCTGAGCTGAATTGTCTCCGAACAAAACTTTGAGAGGAGCTCACGACAAAGAATAGACGGAGGCACTTTCGAGACATGGACGCCGCCATATTCAATCAGCAATATGACGTCACTTCTCTTGAGCAGAAGCAACCACCAAAACATACTCCCCCTGTTTATCAGATCTCAAAACAAGCTGAATTGGTTCATCTGATTTCCTATTCCGAGGCCGAATTGACTGAGGAGGTAGTGTATATCCTCCAACTCGAGTGCATCTGATGCTGAATCCGGTGGCAGGGTCGACAGGAAAGCCCGCGCGTTAGAGGAGGATGGTATCTGCGCAGAGGCCACAGCCAACCTCTGAACCTCTTGCAACTGAAATAATTACTGAGAGATATGATCCGTTACAGTGTCCTTTCTGTGTTATAAATATGTCTCTGCCGCCTGCGGACTGAGGGAAGCATAAGAGCAAGATTAATAAAGCGTGGGATCATGTCGAGAAAATCCACTATCAGGCACAGCCTTTGAGACTGGCAGTCGCCCTCGTGGAATTTGTGGAGCAAGAGGAATGATTTTCATCACATTCAGTGTCCCGGATGTTAAGCATGATACTCATAAGGTCCCTGGAGTTCCACTTCGGCCCTAGGTCTTCTACAGGTGTTATTGATATAGACTTCACACTGGCAATATTCTCTTTTTTTTTTGTTCTCATTAGGGCCCGTGCTTGTCATCATATTGTTTTGGAATTCTGGGCTGCATACTTAGTGTGCTATGGTTGTTTGTGTCGAGTTAGATTACATTCTGTATAAGTGCTTCCCCTGGATGTTTCCTCTAATATTTTTCTCTTTTCAGTCTTGTATAGGGTGCCTTTGGTTAAACACCTCTAGCAGATTAGTACAGGAAATAAGTGTTCTAGGTAGGGATAATAAGTAGTCAGATAAAAAAGATGAAAGCTTATATCCTCATATTCATAGACTACTCTTGGAGTCCTGCAGTCTTGCAAATTGCTTACAGGAGCACAATCCATTTCTTTATGATTCTTTCTCCAGCATTATCCTGTCAAAAGCAAAGCTCCCATAAAAGGAAGAAAATATGGGTTGATTGCTGGTGAACTCATCTTGTTGAAACTCTTATATAGAAATTCTATGGTTCTTACCTCTATTTTTGTCTCTGATCAGATGTGGAAGAGGCCTGTGTCAAGGCTACATGTTCAAAGTACTTGGGACTTTTCCCTTTCTCCTTTAGTGCTCAGCCAGAGCCGCTTGCTCACTGAGCAGACATGAGCATAAGGTGAGCTACCTTGGAGCTTCCTGAGCTGCTCACTGATTGCTAACTCAGTGCTCACTGAGAAGAGGTGAGCATGGGACAAGCATGTGAGCCCAATTACAATACAGGGTACTAAGAATGTAGTCACACCCCACCTGAGTCACTGGCCCCAAACTAGCATTCACTTTTTGATGCCTATGAGTTTGAGCTGGCTCATAACTGATGCTTAGCCCCATTGGAGTCTTTAGATGGTTCATTATTATCCACCTTTAGTTTGGTTCAGAGTAAAGGACATGTTAAAGAGAAGAAAACAGAAAAAAGGTCCGCTCACTTTCGACACTGTATATGGTTCTCTAAGGCCATATAGAAAGGTGCTCTGGGTTACTATAAAGTGTTGTTCTATTGGCTTTTAATGTAAAGGCATGATCTTCTCCTCGATGGTGTTTCTAAATGTCCTGCTCTATCTATGGATTCTACATTGCTGTGATATTGGAGATAAAGCCCTTTAGATTTATAAAGAGACTTTTTGGGGCATGTTACAATACCAGAATGCCTCCTTGTGTTGTGATCTATCTTCAGTGGTTTGAGAAAACATGAGCTTCATTAGGTACTATTCTCAGAGCAGCACAAACATCATATTCAAATTGAATAGTAAGGGCATCTTCTCTATACAGCAGTAGCTTGAGCTTAATTTCTATTTTCCTTTGATGCTGTAATTAAAACGAAAAAGTGGATAAGATCTGATGGTATTGTTTGAATTCCTGTTTGTACAACTCCATCTCACACACTAATCTGTACTGGGTGGTTGTGCTAGAGCAGTTGTTGTATTAGTAATGTCCGCGGTGGAATGTGTTACACGCTGGGCTGACCTAAATCACGGATACTCCACATAGGTGGTTAGGGAAGGTTCAAGGATCCGAACAGGAGGTTATTGCCGGAACTGTTTGACCATACAGAGGCTTGCTCCAGACAAGAGAGAAACCTTGCCTTAAGCCTTCACCAAAGCTTACACAAACTATTCTGCTGATTCCTCGGCCTGCTCTCATGCTAAAAAGAAGCCTTCTATTCTCGCCCTGATTTACTATCTACTAAGAGATTGTTGTGTAGGGTTTCGCCTTTGAACGCTTCAGTTACCAGACGACAGCAGCAGGGTTTGAACACTATGTCTGGTTGGTCCTGAGAAGGACATTATCTTGTAGCTTTCTTGAGTGCGGCGTCATTGTTTGCGCCTAGTTTGTTCTCCTTAAACACTTCGCCTTCTGTTCTAAGGCATTTCTGTGATAGAATTCTAAGTCTGACCATCCATTGCTGATTCAATAGCCAGAGACTAAAAGATAATTGTTCACTGTTTTGTCAAAGATGGGTTTTTCAATTGCAGCAGACTAAGGGAGGGGCATGAACACAGGCAGATTGCTTGAACCGCCTTTCGAACAGTTATTGTAGGTTGATTATGTTAGAGGCAATGTTACAGGGCGAGTGCTGATTGTATGTACATGAGGTTTTCTTGTTAATAAACCGTATAGCTCGTTCTACTTGCTGGCAGGTTCATGCAGAGCCATCAGCTGCGTCTTCGGAAAGGCAAGCATGTTCCGTAGGAGTATGGAAGCTTGTTTCTTTGAGGTCGACTGCACAAGGCTCGACTGCATAACGATCGAGTGGTCATGAACATTATCCTCCGACCCAGACCCGATTGAGTGCGCCTTGCGCAGACCAGAGCCCGCCGTCACATGGTTTGTCAGACCGATTTCGTCATCTGCTTCCACCACCTTCATTCTATCTCTTCCGAAGGTGAACAACGGAGTCCCCTTCTGTGAACCCTGTCCAGCACCGCTGCAGGATCTCCATGGTGTGCTCGGATACGAGGGCCCCGACTTCTTGCTACCGAAACTGGACGACACCTTTCTGTGGGCTAACTGGGCAAGGGGGGCTAGATGTGGCAGACACGCGCAGACGATCCCGATGGATGGCTCGATGGTGGACCAGATGAACACGGGGCCCATCAGCCAGGTGACGTCGATGGCCTTGGTGACCTCGGAGAGGTAATAGATGCGCACGATACTGGCGACGCAGACACTGTAATACCAGTCAGCGGCCCGGCAGGCCTCAGGAGTCGGGTCCTTCCTAACAAGCTTCCCAGCAGCATGATGCCGCACACGGCCGCCTTCTTCCTGTTCGACATCTGCAGCTTCAAGATCGGCGGGAACGCAACCGCCAGAACGATGACGTCGTTGAGCATGTTGATGATGCCGAGTGCAAGAAAGAACGTCTTGACGTCGATACGCTCCCCCTTGGTCCCGCTAAATTGGGTCCAGTAGAAGGACACTGGCCGGCAACATGGTCACCCAGATGATGATCGGATATGAGAGCGCGAGGAAGAAGCAGAAGATGATCGACAGTCTTAAAGACCGGTCCCAGGTTGAGGTCATGAAGAGGCGTTGGTAGAAAAAAAGGATGGAGACCTTGGTGGCAGAGCAAGCGGCTGCATAGATGAACGTGTAGGAGTATAGGATCTGCGCATTACCGTTAGCAGGAAGGACAACACGAGCAGGTGTGTGAAAACGGGAGACTCACTTTGAAAATTTGGGTAAGGCCAGGCAAGGTGACAGCCCCAAATGTGTTTTCCGGAGCCGATGGTACCGCCTGACACTGTTAGCTCATGCTTTCAGAGAAGCCATTGGAGAAAGTCTTACCTGCTATGCTCAGACCAGTCGTTCCGCCTACGAAGAGCTACAGAGAAAGGGGCCTTGTCAGCAGCTGATGCTCTCGGCTTCGTGGCTTCGTGGCTCCAGTGGGTTGGATATGAACATTTCCGGACAAAGTCCGTTCATTGCGGAGGCAAAGTAGTTGGAGCTTGACACAGCCCAGCAGGAGATCGCTGCGAGGGATACAGAGCTGGAATCTGTCAAGCAGCAAATTGCTGAGACCTGCAACAGCCTGGGCAAGGCCAACCATAAGCTGGACAACTTCCACAAGCTCTTCTTCAAGCATGACAAGCAGCTGGAGACTAGAAGGGGTGAGTCTTGGAGGCTAGGCAGAACACAGAAGCGCTGTTGTTGATGCAAGATGGGGCAATCAAGGCCCAGCAGCAAGCAGAATGGCAGCTGACCAGCAAATGCAAGAGGGCAGGCAGGGCAGAGAGCCGGCTTGAGCAGGAAAACAGGAGGATAAAGGAGCTAGAACGCGCACTGCGAGAAGCGCAGAACCCCCGCTACCACCCTTCCAATTGACCTTGACTTGTCACGGACGGCGCTGACTGCTTTCAATTAGACCACTCATCTATATGTTCTCGCATAAGTCTGCCTGTGATATTTTCCCGTTCGCCCTTCCTTGATGAATCGTCAGAACATAAGTAGATGCTGGAGGGTACTGTTCACATGGCTTCTGCCTCCGCTGGCTATGACTTTAGATACCTTAGGTCCTAGCTAGGTAATCAATGGGAGATGTAGAAGCCATTGCATCAAAGATGGCTTCAGCGCGAGCTACATGAGAAAAATAAACCCCCTGCGTCAGAAACAAAGTCACATAGAAAGAAGCAATCCAGACAGTACCTATTATTCAGAGAAGTTGAGTGGATGGACTGTACATATGGGCAAGAGGAATGGTAATGCAAATCACATCATCACATCCGCTGTGACCAGGGCTCTGGTTGCCTTTCTTGCCAGGGTTGTACTGTACTGTACCTATGCAGGGGGGAAAAGGGACAAAAAGCTTCATCAGCACGCCTGAGAACATGAACATGCTGATACCTGAGGCAAGTAAGTCAGTCCATCGCCATTTTCAGGCTTTACAGGATTCATAGGATCCCTGTCTAGAATATCTATTTCCCATAGTATTAAAGATTCTCGAGCTCCGAGCATTGATTCAGGTACACGACAAGTGCCAGACGGTGGTACATCACCATGAATCAGATTCAGCAGTTACTGTCTGTCGCCGAGGGTAGGTAAGGTGGGTATGTAGCTGTTGGTAAAGAGTAAAGATCACTTGATGCCTTCCGATGATGCTCCTTACTCACTTCCAATTTTTTGGACTTCTTTCGATAACTGTTCGTTGGAAGGAGGAAGGGAGGCTTCCCGTGGCCTTCACTCTCGTCTAGTCTCCTTTCCAAAAGCATGCAGAACTAGGTGGGGTGCGACTAGGGTCTCCAAAATTTGACATCCTTGTTAATCGATTTCGAGCAGTCCAGCACACATTGCCCCGATATATCAGGTTCTCGTATCTTATAATCAAGTCCTTGTCTAGTACTTTGCATATGTTGACAATCACTCTACCGTTCTATTTATTTTTTCCCCCTCCCTATTGTCTTGCCGTCCTCCCTAGGTAGGTTAGGTATGTACGTACCTGATAGAGGGACGTAATCCTCGTTAGAAGAAGGACATCATTCATAAAGTGTACTACGTTACAAGGACTGCTGCGTTAGGTAGCAGTGCCAATTGATGGTTGAGAACGGCCTGAACTCAATTTATTTCGATAATCATTTTCGATAATCATTTTCGGTCGGTGTCCATTTAGACAGTTATAATTAATGTTCAAGAATAGGGGCAGAGTTAGTTGGTGAACGGCTGCCCAATGCGCCAGTGCTCAGTGCTCTCAGCGCTCACGGCTGTGCGGAGTTACGGAGTACCTAGTCCGCGGCAGTTGATGGGATCTGCCGTTGCGATGCGTTCTCTGATTGGCCGAGGACGGAGCTCGTGCGCAACGGGCTCCCGTTGGGTATAGCTTATTTTTTTGCTGTGGAGGGAGGATTACTAATTTACTCTCGTACTAAGTTACTACCTACACCCTGAAAAAGGGGAAATCCGAAGAATGGAAGACTTTCCTGTTCACCATCTCGAGGAGTCTGCTCTAGGAAGTAATAGAATACTCAGTTAAAGTTTGCTTGTGGTTGTACAGTACAGTACATAATTCTGATTCTGATTATTAGGCATGTAGTACGTACAGTACATAATAGTGATGAAGTACATGAAGACAGAAACGCTAAAACAAAATCAAACTCAGATCGCTTGCTTGTTTCAATGGATGCATGACAGAAAATGGAGATTTCAGGTGGAGGTCATCTGGAAGGATCGTGACGCTGCGAGATGGTTGACGTGGAGGAGGTCATGGAGATTCGAAGTCACTGTGGTCGTGACACATTGCATGCAAAAAGGTTACAGAGCGACAACAATGGCTGGACTTTGTTGGAGTCCACGGCACTTCAAGCACACCGCAGCATGGTTCAGGTGTCAAGTATCTATCTCCCTTACAGGAGAACCGCGAACCCAGCTACGAAGCCCGCAACGACTGCAGCCAGCCCATACACCTGCCCGATCTCCAGGGCCAGGGCGCGAGCAGCACTGCCTTTGCCCGGCTTGCCCGTCGCGGCGGTTCCGAAGCCGGTGTAGATGACGTCGCCTCCGGAGGTCGCGCTGGCACTGGCAGTGGCAGTCATGGTCGAAGCAGTCGTGGTGATGTTGTAGCGCTTGGGGTCCTGCGCTCCGCAGGGGTGGTCCTGACGGCACGCGGCCTGGCACGAGTTGACGTTACCGCAGTTGGCGACACACTGGTTGTTGGCCTCTGTGCAGATGAAGTAGGGGATGGTCTGGGTGTATTCAGAGGCATTGGGGGACTGGCCGTTGCTGCAGACGCAGCTGTACTCGAGCGTTTTCTAGCACGTTTGTCAGAGAGTGTTTTTCTCAAAGACAAAGGACCAGGCTTACCGGGTTGCAGGTGTTGGACTCCGGGACCTCAGTGGCTCCTGGGAGCTGCAGACAGAGCAGCGGGCAGGCCGACTTCTGCGAATCACACCAGTTGTCTGGAGAAGGACGGTCAGACACGGCAGATGAAAGGGAACCATACCGGGAACCAACCTCTCGTCGACAGAGGGACACTGTTCGGGTCGATGGTCCGGGTGTCCTGGGCGGTGACGAGGCTGACAGCCGAGGTAAGGGCAAGGAGGAGAGTTCGGGCCAGCATGGTGGTGATGTTCACTGTTTACTGTCGAGAGAAGGAGGATCTGAAGGGGGAAACCCAGGCCTTTTGCAGTCCTGTCGGATGGCCGAGGGGTTAGCTTGAGGAGAGCTTGTTGCCAGCAGGCGCCCTGGATTGGGGAGTGCCTCGGTCGTCGGGAATGGAGAGTTCGCTATGTACTCACCCTGTGCGATCTTCCGTCAGTTTGTCCAGCGAGACGCCTCACGAGGTTCCGGATGTCCTTGGGATTTCAACGAACGCACTACTTGAACGACTGACAGCAGCAGTAGCGAGTGGCGGGGAGCAGCAGAGGCAGAGAGACAACACGGACCACAGGAGCAGGGCGTTGCTGAGGAGAACAGAAGATGGGGAGAGAGAAACTGAAGGCCCGAGGGGACCGCGCGAGGTCTTTAGCGGGCCATGCTACGGAGTAACATGGCTACGGCCGGGGAAGCTGCATTCCTATCCGGGCTTCGTTCGGGAGGCTCAGGCGACTAGACCCCAGCCAAAGGCCGGTTAGGTTCGTAGCTCCGGAGAAAAGAGAAAGGAGCTGTCGATGTGGAGATGTGCCGATAACGATGGCGAGAAAGCTAACGCCCTTGGAAGGGAGTCATTGTCTCAGGCCCGACAAGGCCCCTTCTTGATCGACATGGTGAGATGCTCTCTCCTCGAGAAGGTTCTGGCGCGGCGTCCCGAGCACAACAGCATCCGTCCCCGTCCCAACGGGTGTTCCCTCCACCGGGAATGATGTGTAAAAGTGAACCCGTTCCACTGGAAAGACACCTTGCAAAGGCTGGGCGCGGCTGGGATGTCTCAGAGACGCGATAACAGGGCCCCTTTTGCACCGCGCTGATAGGACCGGGCCGGCTGGCTGCTGCTTGGCTTTGCTCTAGCGTCCCGCCGTCCCCGCCGGACCCTGGCAGCGCCGCAGATCCGCGCTCAGGCCGGCGTTCGTCTTCTTCTCCTCCGGACCTTAGGGCTTTCCCTGCGGAGCCCTAGCCCAGCCTGCCTGTTCGGGCAGCTGTCCCGTGACGCGCCTCACCGCCGTCGCGGCAGCTGGCCCCGACCTCCCGGACCTTGGGGTGCTATTTCATCCCCAACACATCGATTCCTGCGTGCTCCTCCGCTGCAACGCTCCCTGGCTCTCTTCGTCTTCGAGTTTGGCCTGTCTCAGACCGGGCTGCGTCGTGCTCTGGGCAGCGGGCGTCCAAGGGCTTCGACTGCGTGCGACTGTTCCACGGCTGATCGCCACCGACAGCACGTTTCCGCACCCTCGATCGCTAAGCGGACTTCCTGTGGCACCACCCCCCGATCTGAGTCGCTTGTCCCGGAGCCTCCGTAGCGACCTATATCAATCCGCCGTTGCATCTGCTATTTCTGGACACCTTCTGTTTCGCGTTGCATCGTCTGATCCGGCAGCCGACCAACACGACCTCCTCCGGCCGCGGCTGCTTCTGATGGATGGCGTCGGCGAATGAGGAGGCCGGCCCGCCACCGCGTATGCAGCAGCGCTCCCCCGCACCCTCCCCCCCCACTACTGCGGCATCCTCGACCGACGCGGCGGCCATCCCCGGCGGGGTCAGCGTCGACCATGACGGCACGGCCTTCCCCTCGTCCTCCCCGCCGTCTCAGGACTGCCCGTCACGGCCTCGCCGAGTGTCGGGCGTAGTTCCCCCGTACTGGCAGCGTTCCCGGGCCCTGTCCCGTGCCTCGCAGACGTCGCTGGACGGGCTGGCGGGGAATCCTGCCATCACGCTGGAGGATCACACCGAGGACCCGGACTCTGCGACCAGTCGTGGGCTCTGGGCCAAGAGCGTCAAGATCGAGGACTATGTCGTGGTCCAGGGAAGGTCCGGGGTGGGGGCATACGTTGTGTGGAACTGCAAGATTGAGACCCTTGATGTGGGTGATCATCTACACATCGAATGACGATCCCTTGTGGGCGGCCGCTAACCGGTGTTCTTTTTTTAGGGCGGTCCAATGACGATTCGGATGAGGTACGGGCCGTATCATGTGCATTCTACATATCTACGTTTATTAACATCCGGCTGAGATACTCCGAATTCGACGACCTTCGCCAGAAGCTCCTGGCCGCGTTTCCACATGCGAAGAATGCATTGCCGTCTCTTCCGCCAAAGAGCGTACTGTGTATGCTTCACCAGATCTCCATATATGGCGACGTTGGCTGATGTACCGTAGTCAAGTTCCGTCCATCATTCCTAGAGTCCAGAAGGGTTCGTCTGGAGTACTTTTTCAAGTGAGTTACCTCTGTCTAGAATGGCCAGCCGAGCCGGGTCCGGCAGTATCTAATTTACTGTCAGCTGTGTCCTGTTGAACCCAGAGTTCTCCGGATCTCCTGTTCTCAAGGACTTCCTCTTCTGCCATCTGGGCTGATTCATGCACGCTTTCGACGACCATCTCGCCTTGGAACAGCCAGCGCCTATGATTCACGGGTGTCCGATGGGATTACGACGTTACGATCATTTGACGTATTGGACATGATTTGACATGACCGATGGTTGGAAGCATTTTCGAACGTTAATACTGACATTTAATGCACGATACATCCATTGATTCTTGCTTAATAATGTCTAGATGATATGCGTCTTCATTTTTTTCGGCTTCCATCTTGAATGAATTCTCTGGGCTGTCTCATCATTTACGGAAGATTCACGAAATCGAGGACATTCAGATATAGAAGGATTCTTTCCCAAGTTAAGATCTGATAAACTGACATTGCTACTTGCACTCTTGTGCGCTTAGACTTTACACTGGGAATCGGCATCACGTGTATCCGTCTTACAGGGCCTCTGAACACATATAAAGGTAGCTTCTCAGCCCTGAGACCTTACCCGTCGGCATCAGCAGTGGCTAATGCCGACAATGCTGGATTGTGAGTCATGACGTCGGGCATCGGGAGCTATGTAAACATAAGCAATGCAGCCTTCCGTGTGTCTGTGGCTGAGGTATATGTATAGCATACAGTATATCATCGCGTTCGCGACCGCGATCCGCAAATGGACTGTTTGAGTTAAGCAGGCAGACGGAGTGACGTCATCGGCTTTACTGGATGCTTGGGGTGGATGGTACTGAATCTCGTGATGCATTGCATGCACAAGACGAGGAGCAACATATATATAGTGGCATGATAACCTGGCCTGAATTGGATCTATCTAATGAATATTCGATATTCGATGCTGTCTGATCTGGGAGGGCCCTGAGACGAGACGCTGCAGGTATGTAGGTTGGCAGGGAACATGTCCAGTTCAATGCAATAAATGCATTCGAACCGTGTCATGTGTGTATGTACTGTACAGTGCAGTGTTATGCTTTTTTTTGGACGGTTTTGATATCCATGTTCCCTGCTCTTTCTTGTCTCGTTTGAGACTGTTGATTTTGATGCAAAGTGAAAAACCGGGTTTGAAAGTTAGGTAAGGTACCTTAGGTACCTACCTTAGCTACATACATACAGTGGGGCCCAGGTGGGCATTCGGCCATATGCTGGAAGCGCGATTTCCTGATCCATTCCCGGATATGCTAGCAGGGATGGAGGGCCGGGGAGAAACCATCGAGAATCCGGAGATAGGCTCTAATAATAAGAACAAGACCGGCGTCAAATCTGAGCACGTTCATGGATCAAGGACCTTATTGTTTTTTTTAAAAAAAAATATGGGTTGCTTTTATTCGACATATAACGATTGAAAAAAAGCTGTCATCTCATGGAACTGCTGCTGACGAACATACCGTCTAGAGCATCATGCTTTCTAATCGTCCTCCATGGAAGACGCTGAGCGAGATGAAGCGTAAACGCCCGGATGGGAGAAAAGCTGTGCCCGTTCCTCAGGGCTGAGATAGACGCTCAACAGGAAACATGCCCCGTCTTTGCGCTTCTGTTCGAGCACAGATTCCCCCTGTGGATTTCCGGCCAAGACGAGCCTCGTTAGCCCGCAGAATTCCGTAGCATAGTACATGGGACGGGTCAGATAAGCGTCCTCGAAAAACTGGGTGACCCCTCCTCTATCCCAGGACTCATAGCCACCGTTGAGCATGGAGCAGAAGCCATTGCATATCGCATCGGGTATGTGGAGCACGTTCTCCAGGACCAGCACATTCGTGCTCGGGTCCGTCGGGCTGCGCTTCACCACCAGCTCGACGGTGCCGATGCCGATGACGCGGGACCTCGGCGCGTTGGCGAACAGAGTACCGGCGGTGCCGCGGACCCGACGGTATGTCTTGAACGCGGACCGGTTCTTTGCGTAGTGGCAGTCGCCCGCGACGACCATCCAGTCCCAGCATCGGCGGCGCCGTGGTGCAGGACTCTGGCTCTGGCGCTTCTTCCTGTGCTCTTTGACGTCGCGCCAGTATTCGCGGATTTCGCCCATCTCGAGTGACCTGATAATGGATCAGTAAGGCTATATGACTTTCATAAAACAGCACTGGTGATAAAACGGACTGGATGTTCCCAGCGTCGTGTAGGTACCGCGTAATCAGGACAGGAGCCGGGACGCCCAGAGTGAGGTCTGTAGGCCTGGAGAGGACTGATATATAGTGCAGGACAGTACTGTGACTCTGTACTATGCAGCGACCTGTAAACGATAGAACAGCTGTACTGTTGGAGGCAGCTATACGTAGCACAGAGTAAGGTGAGGTGATCTATCAAGTACCGAAGGTAGTATGTCGGTCGGCTAAACCTTGAAGTTATATCCGGAGCCGTACAACGTATATATGGAGAAAAGGTGTCAAAATATAGGGTAATCCGGTAACCAACAGGTAACGAGATAACCCGTAGGCTTCTTAATGTGAGCGGATTAGGTGGGAGCTTTGAGAGTAACAAGTAGATTCCCTATATTGATCCTTAGATCTGATATGAGAATAAGACGCGGTAGACTAGATACATGGTCGGGTAATCAGGCCTATTTATGCTTCCATCTTCTTGCCTTTTCGTCCCTTGGTCGCCATGTCCCTAGTTGTGTCCCTGTCGCTGTGTCCCTATGTCGCCGCGTCCCTAGTTGCGTCCCTTATTGCGCCCCTTATCACGTGATCTCGATCTTCCTATTGTTTCCAGGTTACCCCGCTTTCAGGGTTCCTTTGACAAAAGGCGGGGTTTCCCGTGGGGGAAACCCGAACTTTGCTTTGCGGGCAAGCAAGCATTGCTGACTAGATACTCACATAAGCATCTCTATGACTCATCTCTCCCTGTTGTTCCTTGGGTCTGCTTGCAGTCCCAGAAACAGTATCGATATCATTTCATGAAACCTGTCAGGACTGGCTCTCGAACTAGGGCTTAAGGCTAGGTCTGCCTGTGCGCGGCTCGCTGTGCAAGTCATATTGACACATGCACTGAGAAGACATCCATGACACATCCATGGGTCTTCAACGGTGAAGGTCATCATGATTTGGATGTATAGTATTAACATGTACTGTACTATATCTGTCCTTGGCCTCCTGGTAGTTTAGGGAGGACAAGAATCAGCTTTGTAACCCATATATACTTATCTATTCTTGCTACATCTTAGCTATCATACAGTCTTCTTCACACGATCCTCATACGATCTATTGTCTAGAGGCCCCCTCTCCGGCTCCTGACAAAACCTAAATAATATTAGCCCGGAAGGTGCTTGTTGGGGACTTGATCCTGATCCTGGATGGGTGGCCTCTTTAAGAAACCCCACTTGAGACCTTTGCCTTTCAATGCGATGCATGCTTGAGTGCATCTTCTGACTGTTCTAACCATTACAGCCTTGCTGTTGAATGATTTGGTTTGGTTTGGCTGATGCTGTGCTCCTTGGTGCCCTCGAGCTACTACTGTATATGTGCACTTTTTCTCTCTCCGCACATTCCTCAAGTACTGTGTCTAAGGAGCTGCTTTGCCTGGTTGTTGCTTTTAAGTCCTGCTCTGAGATTCCTTCTCTCTCTCTTTCTATGTCCTTCTTTTTTTCTTTCATAAACTGTCTGTAACGGACGAAAGGTGAGCTGCTGTGTGGTGTTCCGTTGACGATTCACAGACCGATGAATATTATCAGACACCTCTGGAGTCAAACTGTCATGTTGAAAGTGAAGTCTGCATTGTCTGTTATTTATCCTGATTCCCTTATTTCTAGCATGGTATAAGGATACTGTGAACAGCGGGCAATCGAAAGGGAGCACGAGGCAATGAGGTATAGTATATCTCTTGCCATACCAGCACCAACTGAAGGCTGCAGCATGATTTGCAATGGTCCATCGCAGACCCTATGATGATGACATACTTCTTAGCTCATAATTATCTCGTTCTTTGGACTTAGAGGCTGCTGGAACACAACAGCATTGAGCTCGGTGGACTAAAAGCATAAAGCCGGACCGATAGTTTTTGGACGCTAAACAGCTGTGGGTGGCATTCGTTGAGGTGAGTCGCAATTTGCAATAATCACTAGAATAAAGACTAATGTCTAAGTTATTTAGGGACTGGTCTTGAAAACAGTGATATTGGTTCATATCTGATTTCACAGCCATTCAACTAACTGTATTCCTTATGCTCATCTCAATTAAAGCACATGAGAATTCCGGTTTATGTTTATTCCACCAGCAGACGAAGCAAATCCGACCCAGCCTCTCCATGATTATCTAGAACACGTGTCATCCGCTTATCGTGGACAAGCAGGTCCGCATAGCAGGCTATATAGTGGGCAACCAGCTCTCGCAGCTGCGGTCCCCAGGCCTCACTCCTCGTGGTATGGGTGTATGTGTACTCCACCAGGTCAAAAATGTCCTGCCGATCCTCCAAGTCAACAGGATACTGGCACAACTCGCGATGTAGATAACTGAGGCAAAGGTTCCGCAGCGGCCTGATGAGGTACTTGGTGGCGAAGACGTATACCTTTGCGTGGAATGTCAACGCAGGCGGTCTGTCGGGTGATGGAGTAGTCGAGTCAACAAACTCCAAGGCTTGGAATGATTTCCAGAGCTTTTCTGACTGCGTTTCGCGTTTTGGCTCCGGCGGCGGCGGATTGTAAGGCCATGGTTTAAGCTCGCGGTCTGGCATAGGTGGTGGCAATACTTCCCATTCGTCCTGTCCACCGAATACCTTCTTTTTCTTCGAAACCTTCTTCTTGCTCTTCCCGAAGGATACCCATGCATCGACTTGAACCACTTCAGTACGAGCCGACTCAGGCTCTGGGGGAGGTGCTGGTCCATCTTCAGTATGAACATTCGCATTCCAAGAGTCTTCTGCGTGGGCATGACCATTCCCCACCACTTCCGTGGCAGATTCCGTGTCTTTAACCACCGCCTCAGGGACGGTATAGGATCCCTTGTACGCGAACTCGCAGAATGCGACGAACGTTTCCAGCTCCACATCCTCGAGGATAGCAACGTCGGCTATTGACTCCATCATGTGTCCGTTGTTCATCATCTTGTGAAGTGGGTCAGAGAGCTGACTTGCTAGCGCTCGGTGGATGGTGACGCAGGTATGCTTGGGTCCCACTAGGAATTTAAAGTGGGATGAAAGGACCAAGCTAGCCAAGTCAGCATGGAAGCTGGACTATTTTTCCTTTTCCTTTTCTCATTTGGGCCTTGTTTTCTAGATAGTACGTACCTCTTGTAATCTTGAAAATTCGACATTGTGCGTAAGAATATTTCAGCCACCAGCGGCGTATCCTGGAATGATAGAAATTATCCTGAAGAAGTGATATGTGTCGAGGAGAAAGAAATAGTAATGCTCATGGCATACAGAGAAGAGAAATGGGTCTGTCTTTTTTGCCTCTGGTCTATTACTTGTTCATGCTCATGCAGATGCAGCGTTGAACTGGCACAGCTCACTGCATTGCTGCCTGTGCTTTGCTGGCAACTCTGGTTGGATCCTGAAATTTTGATCCTGACCAACATGCGTATCTTCCAACCAGAGACAAAATCAGGAAAAAGAAAACATTATTGATATTTTTGTCATAAAGGACGAAAATACATCACTCTCCCTCCATGTTCTTCAGTGTAGGATAATCTAAGCACTAATATAAATGAATGCCAGTGGAACAGTCGAGGCAGCGATAACTCCTTTGCTAAAAGCTTCAAGGATGATGTGGATGTAAGTAAATACAGATAAGGTACTAATTATGAAGATCAATTGTTCTACCTTGTGCGCGTTCGATCAACTCTGCTTGATACTGAGTTAAAAAAGGGAGAGAGAGAGAGACATGTAGTACAAGGCATCTGCAAAGAAATCTAGAAAAAGTAGCTGATCTGTGGAAGTGGAAGCGGAATGGTCGACAAGCGCTTCAGAGCTCGAATGGCCTTTTCGCCCAGTTTTAGCTTTGCATCTTTGCCTGCGGCATCAAGTTTATCTTCATCTGTGGTTGCAAGCACCTTCAATAAATCCGAAAGATTAGTGTGTGCACTAAATAGGACATAGAGCATAGAGGAATTGATTATAAGAAAAAACAGAAATAGAAAGCCATGATCTCACCACATCATTCTCCCAGTTGTTCAACATGTCGCTCAAATCGTGCGGGTTGTTCAGTGAGTCTTCACCACCGTTAAGATACGAATCGAACAGATTCCATTCCTGCGAGTCGTCGGGACCATCGCTCTCATGCGGAGCGAGGTCACGAAGCAAGATGAGATACTCGTTATCACTCGTCCCCTCCACTTTTCCCTGTGGTTGACAATTTGCGGAGCCTGCTTTATGTAGAAGATCGTCAAGGACAGGGTCAAGGCGGTGTTTGTTTTCGTCGTAGACCCCCGTTCCGCTTGTCTCTCAATTGTCCACGCCTCGTTTTCCATTCGAGGACCAGCCGTTCGACGCCCGCGGACACGAGATAGTTCCCGCGCATGACACTACTGGCATTCACGCTGCGAAGCATCCAGTTGGCTCGCGTCAGAGGTTGGATCTTGTCTAGAAACTCAGCTTGGGAGAGATCGGCGATCTTCTCGAAACAGTCGATGTGTAGAAGTATGGAAACAAACGTATGAGATCAGCAGTCCAAACAAAGAAGAAAGTGTAAGAACCAGGAAGTGGGTGCATACCAGCTGACCATTGATGCCAACCTCCATAGTCCATTGAGGGGTTCACGACAACGCGCAGCTTCCCAGGCGTGATAAATTCCCGGCAAGTTGAAAGCTCGCATTTTGCTCCTCTTATGGAATCTGGGGTCGTTTCGATGAAGAATGGAGGTTCAACCTTAGGATGATGGGGAGGTGGAGGGTTGCCAGGCTCTGATGCCAGACCGGGGTGCCGGCGCAACGACCTCCTTTGTATTTTGATTACTTCGTCATCAGTGATCGATGAACTGGCAGCAATATTGGTTTCTTCCCCGATAGAGGGTGGATTAGAAGATGGGTGTGAATCGGTCTGATCCATAGGAGCGGTGATACCGGCGCTCATCATGGTCGTCGATGTCAATGCTGATGGCCTATACCTGAGAGGAGCAAAGAGTTTATGAGGATCAATGAACAATGACTCTGCCAGGAAGGATTCTATAGTTTATCAAAGAATTATAGTCCTAGGGCAGGAAGTGCAGCTCGCGTGATGGATTGGGATTGGCAACCTTTGCGGCGTGGCAGCTGCATGGCACAACGAGTATCTTCGAGTGCAGATGAAGTGAACACCAACAGTATGGCGCCTGGCTCCATGTCGATGGTGCATTTGGCATCTTCGGGCGCATCCTCAACAAATCTGAACCCGAATTCGCCCCTATTACGAGAAAACGCGGGGGTATTGAACTGGCTGACTCGATCACGGGTGACGCGCGCAAGTTTCTCAACGTGCCCTACAACTGTGGCTTCTTCCTTTGCCGTCATCCTTCGTCCAGCTTGGCAGAGGAGGTCTTCCACAACCCGAATGCCGCATATCTCAGTTCAGGGAGCACAGATGGCCCCACAATCCCATCGCCGCTGAACATCAGAATCAAGAACTCAAGGAGATTCAGGGCCCTGCCGGTGTACACTTCCCTGGTGTCATACAGTATGGAGATGAGCTGTGAGGGAAATCTAGCTCAGAATTGGATTTGTACAATGGCTGATATCTGCCAGTTCTGCCTATACTGCTTCTCTTACCTCATCAGTCCTCAATTACTGACAGGAGAACGGCAGAAGCTATCATGGATATTGTGATGGCTGTAAGATCCTTAGAAGATCAGGAATGCTGAAAATCTCATGCTGACCAGAAAGGCTACCTGTTACCCAATGATGAAACAGAAAAGGATCGGCTAGACATGATGCATGAATGATGTTGGTAATGCTTGATCAGAAACTGAGAGTCACCGCGGTGTGTCCTTGATTTTGGCACAGGAACAGCCATCTGGGCCATTCAATTGTATGTACATAGCTACTCCCCCCTGCCAAACCCTGCCAGCACCTTTATTCACTTGATATAATAGCTAACACAGTTACTACTCAGTGGTAAGAGCTTTAACACTCAAATGTGTCTTCCTTGCTGCATTCTGACAATTGACTACCAGCGGATGAGTTTCCCAGTGCAGAGGTAAGATGTCATCTGAGTGCCAATCTCAACAAGAAATTTGAATAGCTAATTCTTTGCCTAGGTCATTGGTAATGATCTCAGTCTTATTTAGCCATCTCAGTGAGTGAGTCATGCACTTTCTATGCCAAAGAGACACTAAGGATATAATATGTATAGAGTCCCTCCGAACCTAAAATTTCTTATTGATGATTTTGAGGATGAATGGATAGATGAGGGTTAATTTGACTTTATTCATGCCTGTTATTTGGCAGGATCTGTCAGAGATTTCCCAAAGCTAATGCAGCAAGCTTACAAGTTGAGTCACTTTTCCTCTGATAATAGGGTTTTACTGACTTAACCAGGCATACAACTCCTGGAGAATGGGTGGAATTTCAGAACTGGAATACTTATGTGTACACAGAAGATGGATCAATAAAAGGTACAAGTGTAGAACAATATTACAGGGAAGTCAACAAGGGATTTGAGAGGGCAGATTATGTTGTATCTCCTGGGCCAAAACTTGAAGGATGGCTTCGCGAGGTAGGTTTTGTGGATATCCATGTTGAAAAATACAAGGTTCCCATTGGAGTCTGGCCGAAAGACAAACATCTGGTATGTATATTATTTCTTCACAAGTTTACAACAGCGACTGACTTCCACCAGAAAACCCTAGGAACATGGAATTTCATGGAACTTGACACTGCAGGTGGCTTTGAGGCCGCAGCAATGGCAGTCTTGACAAGATATGAAGGATGATCCAAGGATGAAGTGACCATTCTTGTGGCCAAAGCAAAGAACGATATCAGAAATACTAAAATCCATACCATTGCTGACTTGTAAGTCGAATCCCCCTCAAGAGCGTATTATTCCGGGAGCATGAAATTAACTCTCGCCACCTCAGCTACGTTGTCTACGGCAGGAAGCCACAGTGAGCACAAGGACACATGGGCAGGAAATGGGGAAGAAGAACACCACCGGCTCAACATAAGGTCTGAACGCTTACCGCTTGAGAGTTCGGGATTTAAAATGGATTTAAAATAAGGTCACTGCTGCAATGCTATTATAGCACACCATCTGGTCTGATTTGCCATTCTGGTGTCAAGATTTACTCTCATCCCTCGCTGCTCTTGGAGGACGCTGGAGGGACAAGCTTAAATACTAACAAGAAGTGATTATTCTCGCTGAATGAACACATTTCCCGGTTTAGTATTTTATAACTTACCACTAATAATAATATTCTCAAAATAAGACTGTTATTTTAAGCTTTTTAACCGGTTTTGCTATTTCTAACTTGTCCATGTGGATAAGTCTATCACATGTCTCTCGGCAAAAGTCTGCGGTCACCCCGTTGACTGCCCTTCTCATTTTAGTAGGCTAATAAATTTGAGGTAACGGTATTAACCCCATAGTGGAATAAAAGAATCTGAAAGCGTTGGACAAAAAACAACGCTACCGACTTGTCTTGCAAGTTTCCCACCTTATATTCCAACAGAAAAGTCATGTCTCCGACTTATCAGCGTGTCTCAGGATTCAGGAACCCTGGAAAAATGCGCTGGCGCTTCCAGATCAAGCGGCAACGTTCAGCCTTGTAGGGACAAAATCAACAGACTAGATTGATGTGAACATCATCAGACAGACTTCAGGTTTGGTATGGGGTACATAAATACTTACCTACTAGTCTAAGATAGCTAGTAACAGCACATACAGTACATACCTACATGTCACCCAAGCCTCTCATCCCCACCTCTCCTAGGAAACCAGGCGCCCTCCCAGTTTCTGGGACATATTTTAGGATTTCCTTCACCTAGCAGCTAGCATTCGGTGTCGGGATGCCGGCCGAGGTCTAGGGTTCGATCCTCGCCTCTGGTGAGGATTGGGTAATGTAATGCCTCTTTTTTGATTGTCATTATAAGAAGTCAGCATAAACAGAAATCCTTCTTCTTCCCAGCCCACCTGTTCATAAACATGTTATCTCGGGTGTAGAGTTTCGGCCGGGCCGACGGCTTAGGGCTTAGGGCCTAGGGCCAGGTCACAGTTGCCTCATCAGATAAACTCCTACGCGCTTCTCACATTAATCATCACACGATTAACCATATGATCACCATTACATGTCGAAAGATACTCGCACTATTATCAAGGAGACATTCCTCGTCTTCGAAAGCGGCCTCGTTTAAAGCGTGCCATACTTTGTCTTGAGAAACAAAGTACTAAGATATCGCATACGCGGCGCCTAAAGTGATGACAAATTTCTCCATTGTTATTTCATTCAACAATTAGGCAGTGTGTTTGAATGAAACACAGATTCTTGAAAACTGATTGTGGCTGACGGCAGGATTGAGAAACTTTCCTTCAGTTTACGGAAGAAGGATCCTGGAAGTGGACTCCAAGGTCGCTCGACGTCTTCGGGAGAATGCCTTGGTTAAATCTCTTAATGGAAACACAATTGCGAAAGAACCCGAAACAAGCAAGGTAACACGATCCCTGGCCATGATTCTGGAATATTCGAAAGATTGCTCACATGCAATATTCCTGCGCCTGATGCCAAGGCGTATCGCAGATTGATTTGAAAAACCTGCAGTACATACTTATCTGACAACCAAAATACCGTCTATTCAAAAAAGGCCATGGCCGATAACTGCAATTAAAACTGGTATTTTTTGGATGGCACCATCATAGTATGTTCTCCTTGGTGGATAAGGACAACCTCTCTACTGCGGCCTAGTTCCGAAGTGTGAAGCTACTTTTCCTACTCAGCTTCGATTTAAGACTGGAAGTCTGACCTTCATTTCATGGTCCTATTTTGTCTTCCAGCTGCTATCTTTGAAGGGGTACACTGCTGCAACCTCGTTGTCCTCACACGTCGCCTGCTTTAAGGTGTACAACATGAGGTTACAGCGGTACACAAGTGCATCGTAAGCTCCCTGGAACAGGACCCCAGGTAGACAGAGCTGAGACTTGAATAATAGACCTAATCATGCTAACTCAGGTTCCCCCTCCGCTCTACGGCCTGAAACTGTCATCATGTCCTCTGCCGTCTCTTAGACCACCCGCCATTAGCTTCAGTTTCGAAATTGGCCCGTCGACGCAAGGTCAGACCTGGGCCAGCTCTGAAAAAGGGCATTGAGAAGCAGCCTCGGCTAAGTACATCCATACTGCGAGACAGTATGTACTGTCTTATTGCGCCCAATATAGCTGCTTCCAATATCAAATGCCCAGAGCGAGTAAGACTTCCCTTGACCATTACTGGTAGATTCAGATTCTGGGGTGTCGATGACTTTAGACTCAGCCTGGACACTTGTAAAGTTTTTGATAGCAGCATGCTTCCGGACACTGGCCAATCTCAAAAATCCCCGGGCACAAAGATCAATTGAGAGACTGCGCGCTCTTGTTGAACCCAGTGTTTCGCGCCAAGGAACTCGATAACTTTCTAGGATTTTAAGTACCCTGCTCTCTGTTGCTTCTTTCTTCCTCTGTTGTTCATTTTATGTTTATGTTTTCTGAACTCTTCTCATTACTTGCATCATACTCATTATGTCAGCCACAACGGAAAAGCCTGTGGGCATCGAGCCCAGTGTTCTGGAGTCTTCCAACTGTGATACATCTGATCCTGGCTCATCTGGGCCGTCCATTGACCGGTCCCTGGAGAAGAGGCTTCTTTGGAAACTGGATATCAGAGTCGTCCCTGTTCTCTGGTGTCTTTTCCTCGTCGCTTTTATGGACCGTTCGAACATTGGGTGCGACAGAAAAATCCTGCAACCTGGCAAATAAATTTATATTGTCTAACATTTCACAAGGAATGCGAAAATTGCAGGGATGCCAGAGTCTTTGAACATGAAAAGGAATGAGTACAACATCGCAGTGACAATTTTCACTGTCGCCTATGTGGTTTTTGGGATGCCGGCCAATCTTATCTCTAAGAAGTTTGGCCCCAAAATGCTTGCAGTCTACATGATGGCCTGGGGTAAGGGAAGAAATATCTCAGAACGTGAGCAAAGTTTGACTGACCTGCGTCATTGTTGCGAAGGCCTTTGCACACTGGGTCAGGGTCTCACGAGAACGGTTTCTGGATTGATCGCGTGCCGTTTTCTTATGGGGGCATTCGAGGCTGGGTTTGTTCCTGGTTGGTAAAGTTCTGTCTGGAGTGAAAATCCAATTCACAAAGCTGACATCTCAATCTGGAAAGGCTGTGCATACTTGATCAGTTGCTATTACAAGAGGAACGAGTTTCTTCGGCGATATGCAATCTTTTTCAGTGCGAATACGGCGGCAGGTGCATTCAACGGTGTAGGTAATATCTACATGAGAGGTTGAGGATGATCCTGACACCGTCATAGCTGTTTTCAAGTCTCTTAGCGAAGATGGGCGGCGTCGGTGGATATGAACCCTGGCGTTGGTGAGTTACTGCAAGATAAGATCAGCATTAATGCATCCTAACTCGCCGTAGGATATTCATTATGGAAGCGATCATAACGGTGGTCGTGAGCTCTGTGAGCTTCTGGATCATTGTCCCATTTCCTGAGGACGCCACTTTTCTGAGCGCAGAGGAGAAAAGGCTGCTCCTAACTCGCCTCGAAGAAGATGGTGGCAGCGTTCGCAACGATAGCATTTCCTTTCGTCGAGTGCTACCAATGGTAGCTGACTGGAAGATCTGGAACTGGTAGGACGACAAATCGAATCGCACCCGTATAGGACTACTGACAGGTTTCCAGTGTAATTGCATATATGTCAGCAGAAGAAACGGCTAGCTCGCTCGTTGCTTTCCAACCCACTATCCTTAAAGATCTCGGTTGGACAGCCACGTCAGCCCAAGTGCATACGATTCCTGTATACGCAACCGCCTTCGTCTTCACTCTGGGTTGTGCCTGGATGAGTGACCACCTTCAGCATCGATATCTGTTTACTTTATTCGGCGCGGTGCTGATTGTCATTGGCTGGAGCATTGAACTTGCACAAGTGCCCGCCGCTGGAGTTCGCTATATGGGCATGTTCTTCGTTGCTTCAGGATCCTTCATCATGATGTCCACCATCGTGGTCTGGCTATGCGTCAACCTCGAGAAAGGCGTCAAACGGAGTGTTGCTATGGGCCTACTCACGGGCTTTGGCAATTGCGGAGCCTTTGTGTCTGGAAATGTGTTTATCACTGAGCAGGCACCTCGTTATCCCGTTGGTTTTGGCGTCGGCCTAGCCTTTGGCGTCGTGGGTGGAATAGCTGTCACTGTCTACTACCTCTACTTACGGAATGAGAACCGTCGACGGGATAAGATGCAGAGCAGTGGTGGAAGCAAAACCTATACGCGCGAGGAGCTGGAACGGATGCAGGATCTGGGGGATGCACACCCAAATTTTAGGTTCCAGATGTGAATATAGGCCCTTCTTGCCACTTGCTTCGCAAGGAAGAGTGAAATTTGTGTGCGGCTTTTTTTTTGTTAAACTCAAAAATCTCGACTTTTCGATTGGTCAATAATATCATAGACACACTTTCAGAGCTCCTTTTACGTCGATTGTCGGTCATTTTTCACTTTTCTCCCAGATAGAGCACCTCCCTAGCAGACGAGTGGACTGGGCACCTACGGTAAGTTCCAGCCGACTTTCAGAGATACAGGGATTCAACGGCCAATGACATCCCGTCCATGGACATCCGATATCACCGTTTGACAGTCACGACATTTCAATTGAATATCACAACCACCATAATTTGGTTCCCGGATGAGCATCTTTCTCCTCTTTGGAGTGGTCCCGGGGCTGCATTAGCATGTATGCAGTGCCACGCTCTCCACTTTCATAAAGAATAAATATGGCAGATTGGATTAATAATGATCTGCATTTTCTCTGCAAGTGTAACGAGTACTGCATGTTCAAACTTAGTTGTGTGTACAATACACTACACCTCGTGGGCCACATCTCAACAGCAGTCTACGGAGGAATGATAATACCCTGCCCCCTGCCCTTCCGACAAACCATCCTGGCATCGGCCAATCAAATTAACGACTAATACTGTAAACATGTACCTATATGGTTGGTGGAGATTACCTACCTCACTCAGGTTTGTAGCACCTAATTATTCCATGGATGTCCTGCGCGGGTAGTACGGGGTAACATAGGCCACGCGGCGGGGTTACCGCAACTGGTCCTACTGACGAATCCTGAAGAGCTAGCTCTACTACGTAGCTCTCTGCGTGAATGGACGTTTAACCTTGATGCAAACTTCGCCGAGCCTTCGTTTAACTACTGTAGTTTTCAATCAGGCGTTTCATTTCAAGCATTTTTAGGCCGCGACGCCAACAAATAGTAGCCCCAGCTGTGTAGGTCATCTTTCGTAGTGTATGCACGTATATAGGTCGATTCATACGACTTTAGGCCCTTCGGAGTAATGCAAAGCTAGTTCAAGAGGTATATCTGGTGGTGATCCGTTCGTCCCGGCCGGTACCTAACTTCGGTTAACCGCTAGCCCACGGCGACACCGCCCGAGGATTAACATGAGCTCAGGTAGCTGAAAGAGACCTTAGCTACCTTATGGGTACGTGCAATGTACGCATTTTAATCTATCTCAGTTTCTATGCTATGTATACCCGATATGTAGCTTTCTTGTTGGATTTTGCGACGAGATTCGTCCCACTGAAGATGACTGGGGGTTTTACATCTAGCAGGGTCAGCCTGGTATCCAGCACCAGGATGATATGAAGAATGCCGGATTGTAGATAAGAAACAATGCAGATAGCTGACTGGGAAGGGAGAAAACGAAAAAAAAGTGCCTTTGTTTTGTAGTTATTCTATAGCAATAGGCAGTCATTATCTCTGAAAGAGGATTTTATCAAATTCGAATTTACCGTGAGGAGACTGTTAAGCTAGATAGTTGGTAGTAATAATCTATGAGCAAGGAGCCTCTTCACGGCTTACGGTTTACGCTGTAGGGAACTTTAATCATGATGAGATGCTGATGTTGACCACATTTGTATATTTGAAGTATTTCACGGACGACAGGTTCAATAAACTTACCTCTTGATTTTTTTTGTTTTATTTTCTTCCTTTTTTCCCCTCAACGACGGTTATTCTAAATTTATTTTCTTACCCAGCGCAGAGACTTCTTCGGATCGAGGTGATTTTTTCCCGAGCCTGCCTCATTCATTGAATCTCCTTCCGACCCCTGTTCGAAAGGAAGGATCAGAATCCTACAGCATATATATGTATCACAAGATTCAGAGCCAATGCTTGTCTTGACTCGTTATAAATTTAGACGAGCAAATGTCATATTTAAAATGCTGGCTGGGCATTGGCAAATACGGCACTGCATGGATATGGAAACATGTCCCTACCAATGGACGTAAGTTACGTCGAAATAAATCTGTTTCCTAATGGAAGAGTCCGGTTGCGCCTCTCTATACGCCGTGTTTTGTGCATTGACTGGTCCCTGGATAGCCCAAAACTGGGGAAGCATGAAATAGATTAGTCGCACTAATTTTATGCTGTTCTTCTACCTTATCATGGGACCATTGACGTAATTAGAGTTCCCATTCAAAAGTTTATATACTTTCCACCATCAACCAAGAATCAGATATCGTTGTGCATCGTTTCTCAAATAAATCGTAGCTGCAAGCCTCTCTGTGGCTGGCTGTGGGAGTATGTAACATAGGAATAATTGGCCCTATTTGCGCTACAAAATCCGATCGAGTCCTGCTCGCCATGTTGCCAAGCTTCGATTACTTAGTTATCCCCTATTTTATTATTGCATCTCTTATTTTGGCGGACAGGTTCTCACTGCGATCTTGAATTCCCAGCTTCTCACGCCTTATAGATTGTTATTCACAGGCGCACTCTTTGAGAGTGGCAATGGACGAGCTTTTCCGCAGAGACGACTCTGTTCCCAACAAGGGACCGATATACTTTATTGTCACTAGTATACTGTTGGCTGTTGCAAGTATACTGGTGGCCTATAGACTGATATGGGGATGGGTCATGCGGAAGCACCTCGGGGCCGATGATATAATGATTGGTGTTTCAATGGTTAGCGATATATCTGTTCCTCTTATCTAGTGCCTATTAAATTAATTAATATTTCTCACTAATAGAAAATTTTAGTTCGTGCATATAGTGGACACAGTTTTTGGTGATATGGGTATGCTTCGGGACTCTGCATCTTTGCAATTCCAGCCGTTTCTGACGGGCCATTGTCAGCGGTTCACTTCGCTTTTGGCCGACGCAGCGTGGACGTCGTCAAGACCGGCGGCAATATTGTCGCTGCTTTGAAGGTTCGTGTGATTACTCTTCCAAGATCTTCAAGAGCCCGGATTGACCTGAGTAGTTCTTCTGGCTCGTACAGATATTATACAAGGTGGTTCTCGGCCTGAACAAGGTGTCCTTCCTATGCTTTTACCTCAGAATATTCCCAAACTACAAGTTCCGCGCGCTATGCTTCGTTACAATGACAGTCATTATATCAGGAACTTTCGGCTTCATAGTGGCCACAATCTTCCAGTGTGTGCCGGTCCAGGCTTACTGGCACAGAGACATGCGCAAGACCTGCGTCAACAACACTATCTTCCGCTGGTGCTGGGCTGGATACAACACCCTCACAGACATCTTCATCTGCCTGATGCCCATGCCCCTGCTGGCGAAGCTCCAACTGGACATTGTCCGCAAGATTGGGATCATGATCATGTTCAGCCTGGGTCTATTCGTCTGCGTCACGAGCATCGTCCGCATGCGCGCGATGCGAACCAGTACAACGACCAAAGATACAACCTGGGGCTCCTTCGAAGCCCTTCTGTGGAGCTCTATCGAAGCCAGCTGCGGCATCGTCTGCGCCTGTCTCCCCTTCCTCAAACAGCCGATCAAGCACTTGTTCCCGCGTCTCTTCTCCTCGCTGAAGGACAGAAGCTCCCGGAGTCCCCGCGGCGAAGGGACGTACGAGCTGAGCAACTCGTCCAAGTCCGGACCCCGCTCAAGATCCAGAAGTGTCGGACTTTGGCCGGATGGCAATCGAGAAGGGGGTCCATGGATTAGCATTGAGAATGACGAGCGCAGCATGGGCAGCCAGGAACCGATTGCGAATAACCGGATCATGATGAAAACGGATATCAACGTGCAGAGCGACTTTGTCAGTGTTCCAGATGAGCAGAAAGTCAAGGCCACCATCTAAAAGCATGTATACCAGTTACAGTTCACTACGTTCCTGACTACCATCTTTGCTGCCTCTCCTCTATGGAAGATGGGCAAAGTCTTTTGAGGTCACACATATATATAGTATCTTGTACCATTTTTTTTTTCCTCCATGGCAAATTCTGTCAAAAATGGCATGGATTTCGAAATAGCGTGGCCTGTAACGGATGGGTATGGACGCGTACTATAGGCTGCAAGTGTGCTCATCGATTTAGTTTCCTAATTTTATACTAACAGCTTGATACCCGCGAGCAATTACTTCCATGAGATATTTCATCAATCAAACCAGGAGTGGTAATAACTAGATCAAGTATTCAGCAGATCTGCAGATCCCTAGCTTTGGCATAGTTTCAGCGAGTAGACTAAGAAGAAACTAAACACAAAATTAAATTGAGGTGTCACCTTAATACACATTTGCTGAAAATGGTCATTCCTTCTCGACCGGAAATATTAATAACTGTACATTGCCTCGTTGCTGCGACCCCGCATGCACGCCAAGCAATAGGCACAACCTGACCAGGACAGAAGTGATTTAGAACTGAATGCTCTATACTATATATGATCTTCGACTACACCTTGCAGAAGCATGCACTTCCAAGATCCTTTCTTTAATTGCCACCCCCCACTGAAGATTGTCGGATTTGGTCTAAACCGTATATCCTTAGACCCCTCGTTATATAAAAATCGATGAGGGAAGCCATTGGAGGATTTGTACAAGAATTCCTGGGCGGCAACCAGCAATGCAATTATGTAAGTACGCATTCACTTCGCGTACGACGTCGAATTGGAAATGGTCGATATTCCCCTGAAAAAGTTAGTGCTAATATACCTAGCTATGGATAGTGCGTAGGTAGGTATGCAGTTTCAGAACTGTGAGGATGCTACCTTTGATTGGTCTTTGTGGAAATTATGGAGTGCTCTGTATTCCAGGGACCCTAGGTATCCTCCAAAAGTGCTTTTTTGTCATATTCCAGTAGAGATGGCGGGGATCCTAGAGGAAGATAAACGCGAGAACAGTGCCACAGATGTTTCAAGTTCCATGACAGTGCAGCTTGTGGTTGCCTTAGGTACCTAGATAACTGGATAGATATCTAATGTACTCATTAGTCAGGTTGAAAAAGGGCCTCTGGAAGCTTTTCTAATGATCTTACCTAGGTTGTGTGTACTGTACATGGAGCGTCTGTAGGGAATGCTGCGTGCATATAGCAGCAGGACGGGCTCTTTAAACCAGGCTAAAATCTGCAAATTCTCGAAACAACAGTGATCTGCCTAAGCTTTGTGGGCTGACTTTAGCCCCCAGTCTGAGCATGAAGAGCGACGTCTACAGGTCCAGATCCGATATTACCGAGCCCTGTGCAGGGTTGCACGAGATCCCGAAGTACACCAGCAGCATCCCTGTCACCGTCCACCACGTCCTCTATCCCGGAATGCTCTCTCTATTTATCCCCGCAAATGCAAAACTCTGTGCAACATCCATCGTTCTCTTGGTCCATATACGCGATTGTTGTCGCTAAACCAACGTAGGTAGATGGCGCAGCAATCCGGGTGGACTTCTCTCAAGTGGTTTCCGCCAGCCACTAGCACTCAGCGAGGATCTAGGAGTGGTGTTAACTACCTTGCATATGGACTGCCATTCAAATCTTAGAAAATCATGAGCGGCCCATGACACCACACATGGATACTCCTAAGATGGAATTTCTAAGCTGTCCAACAAACCTAGGCAGGAAAGCAACTCTGACAGAGGTATGCGTACTACATACAATCAGTAACCTACGTAGGTACCTCTCCTGGTGACTTTAACATTATCTAGAAATGCTAATATGCAAGATGATAGCCCCTCCGATTCCTTTAGATGCCGCTCGTTTTTTGGTTATTTGTTGAACGGCCTGCCTCGGTTTAATTCTCTGGACGATATTCTGAAGGATTTTGAGAACATGTACAGTTAAGAACTGGCACACTATGTCTCCATATCATGAACAGACTGCCATCGGTGCCTCATATGTTGTCGCAGATGCTTTTCTTGAAGCCCTAGCAGAGGTATGAGATTCCGCGAGAGTCTTTCAACCCTACTCCTTGTTACGCATTTCATGAGAAGTGACAATTGACACAACAACAGGGCGGTGTCGATTATCTGTTTACTGTCCTGGGCTCAGATCACCCTAGCATCATCGAGGCATATGTGCGAAGGCAGAATGTGCTCAGGAAGCAGTTTCCACGAATGATATTGTTTCAACATGAGGTGCTTCCAACCCCTTACCAGAGCCATTGTGTCCCTTCAGCTAACTCGACTATTGTCAGTTTGCTGCAATGTCCGCTGCAGATGGTTATGCCAGGCTTACTCATCGACCAGCATGCGTGATCGCCCACGTTGATGTTGGGACAGCTGCATTGGGTCAGGGGCTACACAATGCCTCCAGCGGACGCGCTCCTATCCTGGTTTTTGCGGGTGTAGCGCCCTCCACTCTTTACGGAGAAGCGCCTGGATCACGCTCTGAGCATGTGCAGTGGTATCAGGATGTTCCTAACCAGGCCGCCATCATTTCTCCTTACAGTCGCTACAGTGCAGAGATCAAGTCCGCGAAGCATGTGCAGACTGTCGTTCACCGTGCCTTACTCATGGCAACTACTGGCTCCCCTGGGCCTGTGTATTTGACGGCAACTCGCGAGATCCTTGCTGAGCCAATCGACTCTCTTGAACCTCGTCGAACACCAGTTCCTTCGTGCAAACTAGGAGCTCTCCCGGAGGACGCTGTGGTACTTATTGGAAATGCCTTGCTAGAGGCCACAGCGCCTCTCGTAGTTACCGGATATCTCGGACGCAACCATCAAGCTGTCTCAAATCTTATCGCTCTGGCCGATCTGCTCAAGGGTATCAAAATCTTCGACTCGGAACTGCGCGAGGTGTGCTTCCCAGCAAACCATCCTGCATGTATAACTCGTGGAACTGGAGCCGCAAGGGCTATACAGACAGCAGACGTTATACTGGTTCTCGATTGTGACGTCCCTTGGATTCCAACTAGGGTCAGGCCTTCGCTGTCGGCAAAGATCTTTCACATTGACTTCGACCCAAGGAAGGAACGGATGAACTTATTCGATATTGGTGCCTACGCTACTTACCACGCAGATACTGGCTCCGCTCTCCGCCAGATTCACCAATTTATTTCCAAGTCGGAGAAGTTTCTTTCACTGAAAGACACATTGTATGAGCGGTGGGAAAATCTTAAGCGATCCCATGCTGAAGGCAGACAGGCTATTGATGCCAGGGCGGCTGAGCTACAAAGTGCACCAAACTCACCTTGCAGTGTGGACTACCTGTGCAGTAAAATCCGCTCTGTTGTTCCACCGGACACGCTCTTCATCACGGACTCCGTAACAAATCAAGTCTTCGTGGCCGAGCAACTTCAGCTTACACGCCCTGGATCCCATCTTACGAAAGGCGGCAGCGGCCTGGGCTGGGCCGGAGGCGCCGCTATCGGCGTCAAACTCGCGACGGCACTGTACGACGTCTCGGATCGTCCAAACGTCCGCCGCAAATCCGACAGCGAAGCTGGGGAGGTAGATCCTTTTGTATGCATGATAACAGGAGACGGCAGTTTCATCTTCTCCTCGCCCACTGCGGTTTACTGGGCCAGCTACCGTTATAACTGCCCTTTCCTGACTGTCATCTTGAATAACGGCGGATGGCGTGCGACTCGCCGATGTATCACCGACGTACACCCTCAGGGGCTGGCGAAAGCGCTGTCGGACGCGGAGCTGGGCATCTCTCTCGAAGAGGATGGCCCAAACTACGGTGAAGTCGCGAAGGCAGCTGCGAATGGGAATCTGTGGACGAAGAAAGTGGAGAAGGTAGCTGATCTGGAGGACGCATTGAAGGAAGGGATACATGTCGTCGTTGAGAAGAAGATGTCCGCTGTGGTGGACGTCGTCATCAGATAAGGGCCTGGTATTCAAATGAGCAGAATATATATTTGAGTGTTGGTTAAAATTCAAAAACCCAATGTAGCTAGCTAGTGTCTAAATCTGAAATGTACATACCTTTGATGGTTAGCTAGCTACAGTACTGTGAAGATTCTTCAAGGCTGCTGGATAATTGACTCATTGCTGTATAGGTTAAGCTTTTAACATGAGAAGACTTGCAGCAAATCGTGTTAGAAACGATTGAAATCAACTGTCAAAGTGAATACAGAGTATCAATATTATATTTGGGAATCAAGCAATGATCGTGAATGAGCCCTTGGTTGATAAAACTGTGGTTATTTGCAGTAATATCTGAAGTACCTGGCTGGTATGACTATAATTCGACTTCATCCAAAGAGCTTCCCATACACAGGCGCTCTCTCATATCCTATTTGATAATTCCATTCACAGCACCTATCGGTGTTATCAAAGAGCAAGGGATTAGCGAGGTCAAACCTGATGGAGAGACAACTGCATTGAGATTGAGCAAAGGAAGGACCGAAAATGGATATATACTTAATAATACAAAATCAGAGCAAACTATTCCCGATAGCCAATATGTCATAGCAATATCTAAAGTAGGCGTTAATATCACACACCTCTTTATTAGAGCGCAAATTAAATGGACCTCGGGAGTCGCGCTGGTTGACCCCGGTGGCATGCAAACAATGCAAACACGCGAAAATAATATGATGTCAACCCGCAACAGTCGCCTCCATCAACACCGGGTCCGGTGCGTCAAGTTCAACCCAGGCAAGCATCTGCGCCTCGTTTCGCTGGCCCGTGTTCAATCTTTTTAGTCGCTGGCTCGATGAATTCAGCCACCATGTCCGCGTTTCGAGTAGGCCGCCGCTTCCTGCGGCCCTGCGGATTCTCTCCCCTCACAACTCGGGCATTCGGGTCCAGTTCCGTCCGCTCAAAAGATCTCAATGACCGCGCTCCATCCACTGCTCCGGATCACCGGGGATATCAAACGTCGGAGCCGCCGAATCAGAACATAACAAACACCACATCGACGCAGACCAATGACTTCCCGAAAGTCGGGGAGAAAAACGCCCCGCCGGAGCTTCTCAGCTCCGTTGACCCGAATTACAAGCCCGTGGGCACTTACACCGGCAGAGTCGAGCATTTCACGGGCGGTTTGCAGCAGCGAGGACCGCAGAAGCCGGAACTGGATGTTGGGGAGATGGAGGGGATTACGTTCAAGGTCGAACCTCTCCGACGGGAAGGAGAGGATCCCAGCACGATGAGAGCGAGGTTATTATGTGTGTAGCTTCCCTTGCAATATAGCCCCATATACGCATCCTTTCTAGCTGCCATTCCTCCTATGTGTTTCTGACGTTGTGAAATCCAGACCAGAGCCGGAAAAGAGGAATCCTCGAGACTGACCTCCTCCTCTCCACCTTCGCGGATGCGCACCTCGCCAGCATGACGCCGGAACAGATGCGGGAGTACGACCGCTTCCTAGATGAGAACGATTGGGACATCTACTACTGGGCTACACAGGATCCCAAAGCAGCTTCCGAGACCCCATCGGAATCCAAGGACGTTCCAACTGAGAACTGGAAGCAGGGTGCGGCCAAGAGCGGCGAGTGGGCGCAGACTGTAGGAGCATTTAAGCCTGCGTACCGGCCCGTCCCTTCCAGATGGGCCAATTCCGAGATACTCGCTCGTCTGAGGCAACATGTCCGTGACAAGAGTGCGGCTGGGTTCCAGGCTGCCAAGGACAGAAAGATCGGTGGTGGACTTGGACGGATGCCCAACATCAAAATCTTTGACCGCTAAGAATCGGCGCTTCCCGCATAAATCGACAAAAATGTACAGTACATATATATGTGTTTCATATCCTCATGAAAAGGTGCAACGATATCCTTCTCACCGTCTTGTGATATTTTACGAGTCATATGTTTTCCACGACTGAAATTCCGGAATCCCCCGTATGCCAGTGTTTCGTGGGTGCTGGATTCGTTCTCGTAGTTTACCTGCCAACGCACGTTGTCTCGTCCTATCAATCGGTGCCGATGCTTTGATCAGGCCAATTCATGGCATAGGAGTATCACCCGTAAAGAGCAGCTATTTAACAAGAAGTACAGTACTATGTGTCTGTGGACCTTCCTATAATGCGTAAATAATCTTTAAACTAGGCGTTTGTTCCTACGTTGAGTATAGCGCTGCTTTGAAATATGCTTCTATGTTGACGCTGTACAGTACGACGGTTTGCCAAGGGGGCATTTGGTTGGGTTCGCTTGATCTCCCAGTGAGAAAATACCACAATCCTAGGGCACTTCTGCAGCTTTTCGAAGTTTGCCAGACATTCCTATCACGCTATCACCAGATACAGTTTCGTCTCCTCCAGAGCTTCATCACTTATCTTCTGCAGTCTTTGGGAATTGGTGAACAGGGATCATCTGGAGATGAAATCCTCCAGGCGTTTCGGTGTTCTTCGCGGGGCCCATCATCAAAACGGAGTCATGGTATCCTCCACCCATCCACTCTGGAGCACGACCATCTCTTTATCGCAGCTTCATCCTGATTGCAGGATTTCCGTAATTCTACGCGAGGATCTGATTCCTAGAATGACGTCGTTGTCTGGTATCAAGTGAAATGCTGACGTGCGAGGATTCGCAAACCGAAACTCGATATAAGCTTTCAAGGGTTGAACCTCACCCGTCTCTAATATTGTGATGCCCTAGAGACCTGCCCCTCAAGCAAGCTTGCCGTATTTGCACTTTGACATGAGAAGCCAGTAGAACCACTAACAACACGTTTGTGTGAATTTTGTGACCTTTCAGGCTTTCTGTTAATCAAGGCCTTTGTTATTCTGTGAATACACAGATATCGACTGGATATTTGGGCCTTTCTATCTCGTTCTGTGGGATCAAAGGCGGTTTCACGATTTTCTTGAGAGTTGCACGTTACTATCGGAGTCCTTTAAATGAGAATAATTTCCCTCATTTCCTTTGTTGGAACACCAGCGACGGCTGGTATTGCTTTCTGCTCTTCATTCCTGATGTCAGACACGTTTTCCCCCATACTCACCGTTCACCTTGAGAGTACTGTTGACTGCATTGTCTTTAGGTTAGCTAAAATCCTTGCTTCCGGTGTTGCTCTTGCCTGAGACTTCCGGCCTTTTATGGGCCTCAAAATCCCACGACCACATCAAATTTCTCACAGTCCTCTTCTGGTTTCTGGCTTTTATATGAGGCTAAAATCACGATTTGTCTTGTAAAATATGAGCCTGGAGCAGACAATGAACGACAAGGGGCTTTAATGGCTTGATCGGGATGCTATGATCCTGGCAAACTTTCGGCTGTCAGCATCGGCAAGGTATTGATTGGAAAAGAATTGCGATACTACCGGCTTCAAAATGGCATCCACGATGGGCATGGAGCAACGTTGTTGGGAGAGGCGATGACACTCCTCACGAATGAAAATTATCCTCTCGACCAACTGATATGTACCTCCCATATGTCTCCCCTTGGTGGTTTAATTCCGAAATTGATTGTCACTCCCAGGTACACCTTGGCATTCATTTGTTGGGAGATTCTCTAGGGTTAATGGACGCCGAATACCCCATGTTTACAAAGCCTTGTTTGCTCTTTTCTCCGTATGATCAGGATGTAATGTGCACGCACGCTGTCCAGGCCTTTCAATCAGCAAGCAATACCCTTTCATGCAGTTTTAGCCGCAACTTTGTGAGGCGTCGACCTCTGACTTCTTTCCAAACACACTCCAACACTGGCGTTGAGTGGGAGCAGTTGCCACGTTCGATGACTCGTGAGCCAGCAGGGATGATGGATGAACGACCTGGTAAGCCTCTGATACTCTGGCAGGCAACTCCTCAGCGGTCACCAAGCCTTGGGCATTTCTATTTGTTGTTTCTCCAAGTACACAGGTTGCTTTTATGTTCCTCGATCACCCCCTGCAGTAGGAGTGCGTTGATTTTGCAAGGAGACTGCAGCATCTCGAGCTGGCCTGACCCTGCGTCAGCCGCCCGGACTCTGTGCGCCGCTACCCTTCACCAACGATACCTACAATCCCGGAAGTGGTTGTTATTTGGTGATTATTTGCAGATTTTGAGCCGCATTTTATCTCAGGTATCCATTATGGGTTCTTGTGGTCATATTCGACCGCCAAAAATCTTGCGACTGTTGCAGCCTCGTCTTCGAGTTCAATATTCTCCGTTATGCAAATTTTGCTGAATACTACTGTTCTCTAGAGGCTAACATCACATTGCCATACATCACAGGAAGGAAGTCCTTTGAGCTCACGAGCTTGTTTGCCTCTTATGGAGGACATATTTGGTCATGGATTGATTCCAACCTTGTCAGGAATCCGTCATTTAAGATTTTTTTTCGAGATCTGACGGTGGTAGACCGATAACTACATGGCTCTTGCCAGTGGACTAGAAACGGAATTCGCGAATCTTGCCTCGGTCCCTACAGTTCTCCTACCTCCCAGACCCCCAGTGGCACAAGTGGTACGGATGGTTCCATTAAGGGGTCGGCAAAATATTATTTTTAGGAGTGAGTTTGACCTCATGAAGTGTCATGAACTGGTCACTAATTCTCTGATCTATCTAGTTCTTGGAGCATTCTTTGCCAGCCTCTTATTGCCTACTGCTCGACTTTAGTCTGTGAGAAACAACTTGTCGTGTCCCAAGTTCGGTCCGCTTCCTGCCCTCTACAAGCGAGGTATTGCACTTCAGTGCTTATTACCTTCTAGATATGGAAGCGAAGGGACCTCATTCCCTAGTTCTCTGCTTTTCTACATCTCGAAAAGCAGATTTTTGAATGAGTCATATCCTCAGTATCGCCGCCGTAGATGGCATATGGTCTTCTTCAATGTGCTTTACAAAACACGTTGGCATGATAGAAGAAGAACCATTCTCTTATATTCTCTTATATTCTCTTTCTTGATTTTCCTTGCCTTGGCTATGCATTTTGTATTTGTGGTTCACCGAGATTCAACTGGTGTGACGAAAGGAGAAATTTGCCAAATATCCCGTTGGTATTTGCTTCTTTGCCACCATCTGTTGTTCTACATGTTTCCAGATCTGATCATTCGCTAAGTCTATTTCCCCCATCCAAGTTAGTCCCCAACATGGGGATTAATCTCCTGTTTCTTTCACCTCACCTTGTCGTCTATCTCCTTTGACCTTGAAATGTGTTTGTGAAGCAACTAGAATCGAGTAATAAAGTCTTAACCGATGGAATCTTCAGAATGCTAGTTAGTTGGATCCCACCGGTCAACCAATTTTGAATGACCTTTCAGAAAAGAGCTATTGATATTTGCCAGATTTTCTCCTTGATGTTCACCTGATATTGTCGGTGTCTGCGGCGCTGTGTTGAAAATCGAAAGATGAACATATTATTGATACACTCAATTGCACCTTGCTTTGTTACCGGCTTGTTTCTCTATCTGGAGCACGACTGAACACAACAGAAGCATCAGCTGCTTCCCTTTGATTTATTAACCCACGAGTCGTTGCGGATACCACATTCTTATGGGTGCGCCATCTAATATGAGACTACACCTTCCCGATAGAGTTTGGCATATAGACATGTAGCTTTCACTTGTCCTATGATGGAAGATATCAGCCCACAATTCAAATATTGGGCTGAGTGGCTTCCGAAATGTAGCAAGCATATTGAGTACTAATAAAGGACCAGGTACGTGCTTTATGAAGGAACTCCGTATCCCGGCAATGTAGTATCTCGCCGCATCGGACTTATGCGCTCGAAGCTCCTTTGATAGCTCGCGACCGCCGTATTCAACACTATACCCATAATGTGAATAATGCTGCGTTATATATGAAGGGTTATCGCAGGCTGGACGACCGAGTATATACTACATGGTCGATAATTTCTCTGCACCCTCCGTGGACTAACTTCAAAGGAGTAGAGCAAGGTTACATGGGCGATCAGAGCGTGCGGGGAAGCAAAAGAATGTCATTGCCAGGACCAATCGAACGGGACGGTCTCGCTCGGCCAGCGGGCAAGGATCGTCGATCATCCGTGCCCTTTCGTTGTGGAAAGCCGGACTTGCCTCTTTGGGACACGTCCCCTGCGCATCGCCCATATTTATGCAACATCAATCGAGGCACCCCGCTGCAAGAACAGCGCTGAGAGGGATTCAGAACTCTCTGGTCTTCTCAGATGTCACCTTATCCTTTGCCCATCCAGCAGCCAAGCCGCAGTGACGTCTCCACAGCGTGCATCTGCGTGGTTGAGTCCCTTCCGGCGCAGCATGGAGCTGAGAGAGCAGCTGCCAACTTGGCCCCGATCTACCCACCAATGCCGGCCCATCTACATTTTAGGCCATCTCCATATATTAAATGAATTAGTCCGTCCTGCAATGACTTCTCGTCGACGGTCGTTGTCTCCTCGCCGGAAGCACCTAGAGAAGGACACACGTGGGACAGACAGCAAGGGGTTCAAAAGCGCATCGAACCCGCGCCTGGAAGCCTGACATCCTTTGCCCTGTCTATTGACTCGTTTCGCTTGTTGCATCCATGAAGCCGTTTCCTACTTCACGAGAGCTGGTCAGGGCTCTCGGGGTCTTTCTGTTTGCGTGCTCTTCAGACTGCCAGGATACCTCAAGCAAGCTGAACTTGGTTGACCCTCTGATTGGAACCGCAAATGGAGGTCAGTTTCTTGATATCCATCGTTCTCCTGTTTAACAATTTTGACCGAACTCCTCCTAGGCCACGTCTTTGCCGGAGCCACACTACCTTTTGGTAGGCTATTTCCTTGTCTCCTTCTGCTCTATGGTATTGACCAGCGTTCCAGGCATGGCCAAGGCTGTTGCAGACACGGTTGGAGATAACCAGGGAGGCTTTGCGTACGACACGAATGTCGTAAGCGGCTTTTCGCACATGCATGATTCGGGAACGGGAGGCGTGAGTTGATCCCTCGAGGAATCCACACGGTTCCTAGTGTCTTAAGATGCTTCATTTGTGCAGCGGTCTTTCAGCCTGGCTGACTATTTTCAGTCACCTTCACTGGGCAACTTTCCCATCTTCCCGCAATCAAGATGTCCGCAAGATAACCTCATCAATTGCAAATTCAGCAGCTCTGACAGAGCTGTTAACTGGGTCAAGAATTCTCCAAAGGCTCGTCCAGGCTCTTTCAACATCTCCCTGGAGAATTCCATTGGGGCCGCCATGACAGTATCAAATCATACAGCCCTGTATAAATTCACATTTCCAGCAAACTCCACCCCTCTGAGCCCTCTAATTCTCGTTGATCTCACTGACCTACCCAAATCTCGCTCTAATGGTGCCGCATCCGTGGATCCGTCAACCGGCCGTCTGACTGGAAACGGCACATTCAACCCCAGCTTTGGCATCGGGAACTATAACCTGCATTTCTGTGTCGATTTTAAAGGAGCGGAAGTTCGTGACACAGGGGTGTTCACGGACGGCAGTGTTGACACCAACTCCACGACCGTCTCGGCGCCATCGGATTCCTCGGTCTCTGTTGGTGCATTTGCGAGGTTCCATGCCCCGGCCGACAACACCATCACCGCACGTGTGGGGGTCAGTTTCATCAGTGCTGAGAAGGCATGTGACAACGCAGAGAAGGAAATACCGGATTTCGATTTCATCAGTACTGTCACAAACGCTGAAGAAGCTTGGAAGGCGAAATTGGATGTCATCGATGTAAACGCTGATGGCGTCTCCACGGATCTCCAGAAGACTTTCTGGAGCGGCGTCTACAGAACGATGATCAGCCCACAGGACTACACAGGCGAGAATCCACTGTGGAGCAGTGATGAGCCCTACTATGACAGCTACTACTGGTTAGTTTTGTTAATTCTGATTGCCGCTGCTGATTCGCGACTAACATTGTGATACTTGATCAGCATCTGGGATTCGTTCCGCAGTATTCACCCTCTGCTGACCATCATTGACCCTGTGTCTCAGTCGCGGATGATTCGCAGTCTTATCGACATCTACCGGCACGAAGGCTACCTGCCCGACTGCCGTATGTCACTCTGCAAGGGATACACTCAGGGTGGCTCCAACGCTGATGTAGTCATCGCTGATTCTTTTCTGAAGAGCATACCTGGTGATATCGACTGGGCCACTGCGTATGAGGCTGTCGTTAAGGATGCCGAGATTGAACCGTCGAATTGGGATGTAGAAGGCCGTGGAGGACTTGTCAGCTGGAAGACCCTGGGTTATATCCCAATCAATGACATTGATACGCTTGGTACTGGGCTACACACGCGCAGCATTTCTCGCACAGTGGAATACGCCTATAATGACTTTTGTATCGCCGAGATGGCCAAGTCCCTAGGCCATGATGCGGACTACGAAAAGTACATCAAGCGCGCGTCTAACTGGGTTAACCTATACAAACAAGATCAGAACTCCAGTATCAACGGTGTCGATACCGGTTTCACGGGCTTCCTTCAGCCTCGCAATATCAATGGCACCTGGGGATATCAGGATCCCGTTTTCTGCAGTCCACTACTTAATTTTGATTCATGTTATCTGAACGCCAACGGCCACGAGACATACGAAGGAAGCTGTTGGTTGTATACATTGTACGTCCTATTCATCTGACCCTTGATATCCATGATATGGAAAGAAAACTTGCACCAGAGGTGGAGGGGTACTAACTCTCCACAGCTACGTTCCGCAAGACATGGCCTCCCTCATCAAGACAGTAGGCGGTCGCGATGAATTCACCTCCCGACTCTCATTCCTCCACAACTCAGGCCTCCTCTACGTCGGTGACGAGCAAGCCTTCCTGACCGTCTTCCAATTCCACTACGCAGGCCGCCCGGGACTGTCGGCAAAACAGGCCCATGCCTATATCCCCTCCCTCTTCAACTCCTCTGTGTCTGGCATCCCCGGGAATGACGACAGTGGCGCCATGGGCTCCTTCATCGTCTTCTCTATGATGGGCCTGTGGCCCGTCGCGGGCCAGGACGTGTACCTGATTACACCGCCGTTCTTCAAAGAAATTAGTATCCGGAACCCCCTCTCGGGCAAGGTGGCCACGATCCGCAACGTCAACTTCGACCCGAGCTACAAGGCCATCTACATCCAGAGCGCGACAAGAGACGGTCAACCCTGGACGAAGAATTGGTTGAGCCACGACTTCTTTACCAAAGGTGGGGTTCTGGAGCTTGTGCTCGGTGAGAAGGAGAGTGATTGGGGCACGAAGGTCGAGGATCTCCCGCCGAGTATGTCGCCGTATCAGGCGTAGTCCGGTACTTGCTCGTCTGAGCATGAGTATATATATGCCACTACATATATATCCTTATTCGAATATTAATACAGACCCTTCTACATTAATACGTACCCCTCTATTCTGCTTGGTTTATTTCCGACTAGAAAAACGTGCACATATTGTATTATATGCTTTGTATGAGTCATATATATATCGATATGTGCCGTATACTTGCATACTTACTAAGAAACAAATCTGGCTCAAAAATTGAAGGGTATCTGTTGGAGGAATAGGTCGACCCGGCTGCCTAGCCTAGGGCTCAGGGGCTAGAGCCGGGGCCTTGCCTCACCATTCATAACCACCCTACATCTCAGCCAACTTTCCTACCACGACAACATCTCTAATATTGAATTCTCATATGGAACTTCCTTGACAGTAACTCATATTGCAGGATTGGATATCTCTACAGCACACGACATAGATGCTGTCGTTCGTTGTCTGTTCCTTTCTTTGTTCGTTCATTAATCCGTCCAACTCGAGAGAATGCAAGCCAAACTTGAATGGAACATTTTCCTATTTTCCAACTGGCTGCAATCAGTCAGTTGTTAATATTGGGTAGTGTTCAAGATTATGTATTTTCGCCATTTTATCCTAAACTGTGCTGAAGTCTCCGTTATCCGGACTAGATATTCTCGAGGCACGATGGTCTAACTCACTAAGCCTTGACTCCTGTGTAGTGAGCGGATAGCAAGCTGCAAATACTGCGAAATCCACAAAGCAATAAGAGTATAATAAAAAATACAATAATGAAGATTCATGATAAACAATACTCGGGTCCCTTCAACCAAGGAACCAGCTGGGGTCTGTAGACTTATCTGTCATGGGGCTCCACTCCTAGACCCTGAATGAGTAGATATGAGCACTGACCCCCTCTGGGGTCCAGATAAAAAACAAAGGAATGGAGTATTACCAATGAAGTCTATGCGCATCAGGATGTGGCGGGCGCGTATGACACTACCCGATACGCACCATACGCAGGTAGAGTAGGTATGTACTATATCGTCCGACAAGCCGTTGGTGGCCTGAATGTCCGGCAATCCCGTCTGTCCCTGATGCTGTTCTTGAAGTTATCATCTTTGCAGTGCCCTGGAAGAGAAGCCCAATTATCTGTCTTCGAAATTGGCTAAATCCCATTTATCAGACGCTGCGGACATGATACACATATTGACGATGAATACGCTTGCTGAAAGATGCTATGTGTTCTCAACGGTATGCTAGCAATTAGACTTGGTGGCTTTGTTGCTTTTCCTTTGAGGTTGTTCATTGACTCTAGGTAACTACTACAAAGTACTTCTGAAGTTTCATTGTTCACCGTTTACTTGTCCGAGTACCGATGGGCTTTTTGAAGAATAATGCCGCGAGCCTCGACTCAAGGACTTCGGGAACAACAGATCGATTAATGCTGAACTAGGTGCCTAGGACAAAGAAATGAAGAATGGTAGAGTTAGAAGCTTACTTGAAGTCGACAAAGCCATGATTCGTAGACAATTTCCTTCTTTGACATTTCTAAAATCTTTGTAGGAGCTTGAGTTAATCCTTTGAACTCTATCATAGGCCTCGCTGCCACCAGAAATCTCGAAACAATCCTAACAAGGATTCGGTATATCCCTTTGACAGAACTAAACAGATTCAGACAATATAAGACCCTGCGCGGACCTATGCAGGTAGCAGTAGATGAGCTGTCTAAAATTATCTTATTCAACAGTTTGACTTGTCGATTTGGAATCCGTCTCAGTCATCATCAAATCTTTGATATTTGTGTCCATTGTCAAGATGGTACGCCTCAGAGCTTCTATTGTATTCTCAATATGTTTCTTGTCTCTTCTGGTATTTGTCTCTTCAGACTATACATGTTCAAAGACAAAACAATGTGAATCGGGATGTTGCCGATTAGAACCTGATGGGTGAGCCGATTCGTTATATGAGCTCTGGAGTACAGTGCTGACACATCTTAGGACGGGAAACTGTGGTCTAGGTAGGTCAATTTGTTGGCAATATGACCATTGACCTAATGAGTATACAGGTCCCGAGTTTTGCGGGCCAGGAAATTGCACATCCACCTGTGATCAGAAGGCTGAATGTGATCCTGGATGGGGTATGGAGTGGTCCCTGAATAAATCGTGTCCGCTCAATGTCTGCTGCAGTAAATTTGGCTATTGCGGTATGTCTGACGTTTCTTCATTTCCGTACTACCGGCTTTCTAACGGTGAACAGGCACGACATCCGACTTTTGCGGTGATAAAACAGTGACCCCACCGTCCTGCAACGGAACAAGCTCAGATAAACGAACTATCGGATACTACACGGGCTGGAATCTTGATGGCAGAGTGTGCGATAGTATGCAAATTTCGAGTACAAGTGTAGAGATGAAGATTCTAACGTCTTCGAACAGCCATGAAACCGGATGATATTCCATTGGGCTACTACACGCACATAAATTTCGCTTTCGCCTTGGTCGACCCTAAGACATTCAACATTGCTCCAATGTCAGATTCTGTCGCGAAACTCTATGATAACGTAACGTCCTTAAAAGCTAGGCAATCTGACCTTCAAGTATGGATCTCTGTCGGTGGCTGGGCAATGAACGATCCAGGCCCATATCGCACCACTTTCTCCGATTTGGCAGCTTCCGCCTCGGCCCAGAAAATTTTCTTCAACTCTTTGATCACATTTATGGAACAGCATAGTTTTGATGGAGTTGATATAGATTGGTAAGGGAATTAGTATATCTTGTGGCGACGTATCTGACACCGTGAACAGGGAATACCCGGTTGCCGACGACCGTGGTGGAAAGCCAGAGGACTTTGGCAATTACGTGTCCTTCCTCTCAAACCTTCGACAGGCATTGGATCAAAGTGGGCATTCACCAAGATTCGGACTCTCTATCACCATCGTCAGTAACAGGCCCCATTTTCCTTGGATCCATTACTGACATTCCATCAGCCATCGTCCTACTGGTACCTTCGCAATTTTGACATTGTCAAGATTCAACCCCACATAGACTGGTTTAACGTGATGACATACGATATTCATGGAACGTGGGATGCGAATATCACGTCTCTCGGTGCTTACGTGCGAGCACATACCAATCTGACAGAGATCACAGAATCGTTGGACCTGCTCTGGCGCAATGACATCGATCCAGCAAAGGTATCTCTTGGGCTTGGTTTCTACGGCCGCAGCTTCACCCTAAAGGATCCTTCGTGTAAAGATGCAGGGTGTCCCTTCTCCGGCGCTGGCAAGCCCGGCCCATGCACGAATATCTCAGGTATCCTGTCAGCAGTCGAGATTCGTGACATCGTCAAGAAGGGAGGGAACCAGAATCTCGATGCCAATGCTGCAGTGGCAATTGTCACATACGACAACGATCAGTGGGTCTCGTATGACGATGCGGAGACTTTGAAGAAGAAGTGCGTCACCATTCCCTTACGTGCAGTTCAGGAAGCTTGTTTTGATATGCCTGCTAACTTGATATAGGATTGAGTATGCGAACGCACACTGCCTCGGCGGGTATGTCTCTATTCTTCAGAGTTCCTATCATCTCATTGTTTGGTGTATCTCGGCTAATGATCCCTGACAGCACGCTGATTTGGGCAATTGACATGGATGATGGCACTTCTATCGATGCCTTGGGCTCAGCCATGAGTAGACCAAAGGCGAAGGTAGTGGACCCGTTGCAGAACATAACAAGCAGCGCTTCTGTTCCCGGCACAGCGACAACAGCCGCTGCTGCAACGCCAACTCCAACCCAAGTGAGTCTTTCGTGAACGGCCTGGCCCCTGCTCAATGACTAACGGTTCTACAGACCGGGATGGTAAGCGGTTGCATGCAGTTCTACTCTGTCAAGAACAACGACACCTGCTCCAACATCGCGAATTATGCTGGAATCAAGCTCTCGTAAGTACACGTACCTACTATTGAACGAATCTACACTCCTATATCATTGCGGTCGCTCCCTCTGTCGACTTTATATAGACTGCTTGTCAGATCTGGTAACGTGTTGACGCTGGCTGCAGGGACTTCTACTCGTGGAACCCGGCTGTGAAATCTGACTGCTCAGCGCTGTTATCGGGCTTTTATGTGTGTGTGGGTATCAGCGGTCCCGGGACGATTACGGGTGGGACGCCGGTGCCGACGTGAGGTGTATTCCGTGGTTTTGGATAAAGTGGACCAGAGGTTTGATACGCACATGGCTGTCAAGTAGGCACTTGAATTGAATTTTATTATTTTGGGCTATTACCTGTGTTATATACGATAAGACCGGTGTGATATTACGATTGGCATCACGACTACTGTGACAAGATATAGAAATCATGCAGTTTTGTTTTAATGACGAAGTGACGCAGCCTAGGTCATCGTATAATGTCCGGAACCCCACAGAGAACACACCCAACCATACCCTCAGCAGCATCTCTCAGCACCTTCACATAGGAATTTGAAAAGTACAGCTCGAACAGCTGCCCTTCTCACATATCCTCTCCTCCAGCGGCGGGACCAAAAAACTCTCTCTAAGCGCGTCACTTATCTCCTACTACCTAAAAACGAGATAACATATTTCCAGTAAAGCAAAATAGATATTTATTTTACATTAATCCTTCAACAGATGTCTTATACGATAAATATAGGTATTAATACTGGTAAACTGTCAGAGGTGTAGGTCGGCCCGGCCGACTAGCCCAGGGCATAGGGCTCAGGGCTAGGGCACGAGTCATCCTATCCCGCCAGGCATATTAACCTCCATGCGCCTGGTCACTCCCTCCCGCAACAGCATGACTAACATGTATTGAACTTCCTCATATAAAAATATTATTGTTACCTATTACTACACATTCAAAAGCAGAGGGTGTGTCGTAACAATAGACTAGCTAACCGAAATAACCAGACCACTTTGATCATTTACACTATTCCTGAGATCATTATGGAAGTTGCGCAGGTCTTCTGAGATCCAGCGACTTCGCCATCTATCTCCCTCTACACTGCCGCCGCCGCTGCTGAACTTCGAAGTCAGCGATTCAAGTCGCGCAATGCTGCGCTCGAGAAGCAGTTCAGGTGAAGCTGTAATACGCGAGCAGCATGAAGCGACTTTTGCAATACCCAAAATACTTATTGAGGAGCGCAGAACGACGATGATCATTAGGATCCTGTCCGATAGCAAGTTAGCCTCCTTTTTTTCCTTGAATTTTTTTTCACCCGTTTCTACCTGAAACGTACCTGTGAGCGAGGATGTTATCCGGTATCACATTCTCGGAAACGAAGACATTAATCGCGTTAAAGGCCGCGTCCAAGGCTTCATGAGTCCACGTTCGAGTGAGAGTGTCTGAAAATAATGCCTGCCGGTAAGGAGTAATTTGGAAAACATGATACAGAGAGATCTTGTAAACGTTAAAGCGGCAGAGCCAATATTGGATTTTGATCCTGCTGCTCAATGGGCTTATGGCACCGCTGCAAGCCATCGAGACCAGACAGCCGAAACTGGTATGCAGGCAAGCCACTCTGAAAGCTGAGTCTCCAGCACGGCTATAACTTTCGGGGCAGCAGGGGAGATCATGGACGTTATCGGCGTGGCCTGGGTGCTTTCAGGATCATTAATATACTCCTGCAGCTCCGGTGCAGTGGCCACGCGCCAGATAATTTGCCGAAGACTCGTCTCAGCTAGAAATAACGAATAGCAGGAGTCAGTCACGGATTGACGGGGGCCATAACCAGGTGTGGGTAGGGAGGACTCCTCTACTATGCACTCGAATGGCAAGGGCAGTCGATTTTCTAGCTCGCAAAGCCTGCTGACAGAGTATATATTTGTCCCAGATCAAATCTCTAGGAAGGTCCAGGCTGAAAGTTAACATTTGTAGCCAAGATATTGATATGTTCTATGCTCTATGTGCTCACCTTTCCATATTCAAACAGACCCAATATAATCGTACGCTAGTGGTTCTGGTAGTAATTTTGATGCCTGACGGGACAAGGACTTTGCTAGTAGTTACAGCGTAAGCCACTGTAAGCTAGATCACCAGAAAGATCTCAGTAAGAGGGCACATACCGTCTAAGAAACTCATAAAGGATCAAGCAACTCCGGTCCAGATAGAAAGAAGTCGAGAGCATCGAAAGTTTTGCAAAGGCCAAAGCGCACAGGGTGTGCGCTTGAGCATGTTCCAAACTATGTTCTAGCGGGAGCCAGCTCATAATTCGAGTTGCTCTATCCAAATCGCCGACGATGTTCTCAATACCTTCGTACCTGGAGTAAAGCCTTCCAAGGACAGTCATTAGCAAGACCAGAGCAGAAGATATGCTCTCCTTGATGCCATCTTTAACAACAGCAGTGACAATAACGTAGATTGCTTGTTCACAGATCACAGGATATAGAGGATATACAAGGTCCAAGTAATTTCGTATATGTAAGAAAACTTGTCCGGGCTCGCTTGGAGGTTGGACAGCTTGGTAAGCGGCTGATAGTGGACTGGCAGCTGCAGAGAAAGCCGTAGAGAGGTCGTACTCCAAATATCGACTGCTAACAGTCGGGTAGAGATGGCGAACAGATTTCCATAGGAGCATAGATGCTGTCGGTAACGGCTTGAGGAGAGGTATTTTAGGCTCTGCATCTTCGTCCTGTGCCCGGATTGATTTTGGAGAATATGTATCACTGTGCACTGTAGATGCATTAGCAAGCTTTAAGTTATCCATATCATGGTTATGTGCATCGATTAAATGTCGTTCAGTTGTCGAAGCTTTCTCTAGTTGACTCAATCTGCCATCCAGCGACCGGAATGCATCGTATAGTTGCGTCGGCTTCTCAAAACTGAGATGTAGTGTCGGGTCGCGTCTACAGATAGTTCAAGATATATGATACTAATATTAGCGAGTATAAAAAGAAACCTGGGCTGCGGGAGTTTGAATTGGAAGGGATAACGTACGCTGACTGATGATCCTTCCTGTAATGACAAGGAAAGCTTGCGCCTCCTACAATATCGGCAGGCGGGTTGACTTTCATCACACTTTATCTTTTTCTGACGGCAAATATCACACGCCTTTATTTTTAACCTCTGAGTAAGCACTGTACATTGATAGCTCAAGAAGAGTGTAGATTGAACCTTGCTTGCCCTCCGTCCTGCATCCCCGGTATGGTCTGTATGCTGACTTGCACGGCCCGACGTACAGTCTGCGCTCCCTTGTAGCTCCATTATGTCCTTCTCTTGAATTATATCTCAGGTCTTTCTATTAATTCATAGGGAATAGAAGATTCCTCACGAGACAGGAGATTAGGTCATCCAGTAAGTAGTACAGGAGGAAAGGTTGAATAGTAATCAGAGTATTCTGAGCAGAGCAGAATCCAGATACGTGAACATTTGAAATTCGTGGTTATTCGTAGTGCGGCAGCAGTTCCTGTTCGCGGGGAGCTAGCTTTATCACGTCAAAGAGGCATGCGATGATGTTACCCGACTCTCTGATAAGAACCCAGGGGGGTCCTGAGATCCCTGTAAGCAAGTACTGTACTAAACCCATCTCTCTTGCCCACTCAACCTCAAGGGCGTGTGCATCTGACGATAATAATATACAAAAATCATATGCACAGTAAAGTCTAAAGGGCTCCTTCTGGATTAAAGAAAGAAGCAAATTTTCTAAATTTCTATGCAGAGCCATATAGATCCTTGACTTTCTGCGTCTAGATCACAACATATACCGAAACCCAGGTTTAAATTCCACCCCTTCCACTCTTTTTACTTTACCATCGGCCAGCTCACGATTCAGAGCGACGTACTTGATCCGCAGGACCAGACAAATGACAATGAACACTCCCTGAAAGACCGAGACTGTAATAAGAGCAGGTCTATACACCGGTGCATCCTGGGCACGGTACACTGCGGACGATATAATTCCACCCAGATTTTGGAACATGGAGACGAGACCCAGTGCAACCGCCCGACCAGATGCAGATGGCGTATTGACCCCTACCCACGCGGGAATGAGCAGCGCTGGGGTAAATGTTCCAAACGTGAGGAGGTACGTCAGGAAATATCCCACACGGACGTGATTGACCAGGTCCAATGAGCCGAGGAGAATCCAACCGATCATGGATACTAGAATGGAACCCATTGAGAACCATGCCCTTTGCTGCATACGGTCTGACAGATAGCATGTCGTCAATTGGATGACTACAGCAGTCAAGTTTGGTCCGATGGTGTAAAGATTTGCTTGGACCGTGTCGTCAGTCAACCTTTTGATCATAACCTAGGAGAGACTCCAATGTTAGCCAAAGCTTTTGTATAATTTTCAGTTAGGTGAGACAGAATTACTGGTAAAAAGTTGGAACTGCTAGCTACTCCAACGCCATAGAGCAGAGCGGAGAAGGCAAATGTCCAAACTTTCCAGTCTTTCAGGACATGGATCCCTTCGACCCAAGAGAAAGACTCAGATTCCTTGACCTTCCGTAGAGTGGCGCACTTTTTCTGCTCTTCTGTGAACAAATGGGATGCCTGAACACTGCGGGGGAGCCAGAGAAGGGCCCAAAGAGCAATTTCCACAGTCAGCGAACCTTCAATGAGGAAAAGATACTGCCATCCCTGCATCATCCAGTTATTATGAAGCTCATATACTGGTATTGGGGGAGAGGATTACCTTCAAGGCTTTGTGCCATTGGAAGACGCTGAAGGAGATCAAACCGCTGATTGCGCCCTACTTCTGCATGAGTAAAGTCTGCGATTAAGCAGGGGGACGGTGCGACGTACAGCAATGAATCCCATACAGAAAAACATGGATAGTCTCAGTGCGAGTTCCTTTCTCGTGTAGAACATCGAGCAATAAAACGTGCTGCATGGCATAAATCCTGCTTCCATCATGCCCATAATAATACGACAAGTCATCAAGCCGTGAAAATTCTCGACAGCCGCTGTCAGCATCGCTAGACCTCCCCAACCCAGAACCAAGAGGGGAATGACCACGGCTGGGTTAAAACGTTTTGCAAGTATAGTTGCCGGTATATTAAAAATAGCGTAGGGGATGTAAAAGAGCATCAGGACGAGGGAGTACTGATTGCCTTTGAGACCAAGATCCTTCTCCAGATTTCCACTCTTCGCATTTCCGAGATTTGCTCGGTCCAATGTATGAGTTAAATAAACCAGTGCTTTCACAAGAGAATTCCTCTATCAGAAGCTCTGTAATGCTCTCTTTGGGGAGGGGGGCGCTTGATAGAGAAGCTTACCAAGTGTCGGCATCAAAACAAGATCCAGGCGCCTGACGAGAGATCTCTCGACAACACGATCAATAGTATCTTGAGATGATCTGCTAGCTTCAACATCCTCGCTCAGGTTCATCGAACCAATCTTAACGTCCATTGTCAAAGTTTGGAGATCTAAACTTGCCCGGGTTAAGCAGAGAAAGGGTCAGTTCTGTAGGTGAAAGAGAATGTCTCTTGGATCATGGCAATAAATAAAGTATTGCTCGATAATGCAACATCTATGCAACATGTAGTATGTTGCAAATTACAGAAGCTATCATCTCAATACATCACCGTTAGCCTGCTCCACCATTTAGTAAACCGGGGCTTTAACTGGCAACATCTAGCTCATACGTGGGGTTATTTGGCTGCTAACAATTAGCACCAGTGTTTAGCGGCTTGTTAGGTCCATGGATTAATTCTTCTTATCTATTTCCTGCGCGTAACCCCATGTCTTGTCGAGCTCTCGCAATATCGGGATTTGGGCCGGCTCCCGAGCATTAGTGACCAAATCGCGGGCGGGGAAGACTGATGATAGCAGCATCTCATGACAAAAGATGCCGAGGGGACCATCTGATCGACAATAGCTTGCTGGTACTCTGCGATATTGTCGTCATATACGCCTTCCTTTTCAAGCATCTAAAACGATCCATCTTCCTAGCCCCGCTGTTGCTTCGACGTCACTGCCGAACCCACTTGGTAAACGGTTCAGCACCATTTCCACGAGAAAGTCCTATTGGCTTTATCTTCCGCAAATAGCAGATAGTCGTCCTCATTGTTATCGCATTGACATGAGCGTGTCATACCAGAGTCCCTTTCTTGTGCTTCATTTCTCTTCAAGATACGACACAATCTTCAAGAACATTTCTCTAGCTCCTTGACCACGTTCTGTAATAATGGCCAGCACTTCCAATCCACCTACCTCTAAAATAGATGGAAGAAATAATCAACAGCTATCTCCCTCGACTCATGCTGCAGGCGAATCCTCCAACAGCTCCCGGGCTCTGACTCTTCGTCAAAACGATCAGAGTGGCTACCAGCGGACAAGGAGGCTCTGGCATTGGCCATCTGTGTTGATAACGGCTTCAATCGCAGCACTTATCTCACCGTTGTCAAATTTGGCCACGAGCTTAGTCTCGGCTCCTGCACAACTTGATCCGACAGATTAACTAGGTCGTGCAAGGCAGATCTTGAAGACGACTCCATTGATCGATGGCCACAACGATCTTCCCATATGCTGCGCGTCGAGCTCCAGAACAAAATTTACGGATTCAACCTCAGTGAGAGGCTGTTGGGTCACACGGATCTTCATCAAATGCGGGAAGGCCAAGTGGGAGGGCAGTTTTGGAGCGTCTGGGTTGACTGTGAGCCAACGGATTTTACAGAAGATCCGACTGTAAGTTCCTTTATCATGTAGGACATGAAAAAGCACGCCTTGTTATATAGCACAGCATTTAACATGATGCTTTTGATTCCTATGCGTCTGTTCGCCACACGTTAGAACAAATAGATGTTGCGAAGAGAATGATCCAGAACTACAGCTCGACCTTACAATACTGTAACAATCCGCGATGTGCTAGAGAAGCTTTTAAAAACGGCAAAATTGCAAGCATGCTAGGCATTGAAGTACGTTCCTAGCTGCTTCTAAACCGTCATTCTGATTAAAAGAGCTGCTAATCATTAACTCGGACAGGGAGGCCACCAGGTTGGAAATACTATCGCAGCTATCCGCCAGTTCTACGATCTTGGAGTCCGATACATCACTACCACTCACAACTGCGACAACGCATTCGCAACTTCAGCGTCAACAGTAGCCGCCGGTGGAGAGGACCGAGGATTATCGCCATTCGGTTACGAGTATGTCAAGGAAATGAACCGACTGGGAATGATGATCGATCTGTCCCATGTCTCTCACCAGACAATGAGAGACGTTCTCTCCGTGACACGAGCACCGGTGATCTTTTCTCATTCCGGCGCATACTCTGTCCAACGGCATCTTCGGCACGTTCCCGATGATGTCTTGCGGGGAGTGAAGAAGAATGGAGGCATAGTTATGGTCACGTTCATCAATCGCTTCTTGAACATGGAGGATCCGGAAAGTGCTTCTATTCAGGATGTTGTAAACCACATCTTCCACATTGCGGAAGTCGCTGGCTGGGAGAGTCTCGGGATAGGGGGCGACTACAGCGGTACTCCCGAATGTCCCATCGGTCTGGAGGTAAGTGAAAATAATTACTTTAGCCTTTACTGGACCAATCCGATGGCTTTTTCTCGAGGGACGTGAAGCTGATAATAACCGATATAGGACGTATCAAAATATCCTAACCTCATCGCTGCTCTCCTCGAGCGGGGCGCGACAGACGAGCAAGTGCGGCTTCTCGCTGGCGAGAACATTCTCCGAGTCTGGAGTGCGGTAGAAGATGTTGGTAGACAGATACGCGGAGAGAACTCCAGGGACTCCCTTCCGAATGAAGCTATATGGAACGGGAGAACTTGGACAAAGGGACACAGTTGGTTACCTTTCATGTTCCCGGGATCGAAGGCGAGGCTGCATGGGAATTCTAAAGCTGCGAAACCAAAAGCAAGCGATTTTAATATCAAAACCTGACAGTGCTGAATTGGGATGATCTAGGAGAGTTGTCTTCGCTTTCATAAGGTATGATTGCGATAGGCTCTGTTATATCTTCAAGACTCCTGGCGGAATTGTTCAATTGTTATTACGTAGTACCTACCTAGTAGATGGACATAGCAATGGCCAAGTATCTCTCTTCTCAATACCCTCTGCCAGAAACCGGATATCCAAAGGTCAAAGAATATTATCCAAGCAGACTCGCTTGGATAGACAGAGCATTAGACTGACTCGATGGTCCAGTCAGTTCCGAGAAACCCCGTGAGGGGTAAAGACTGAAAAATAGTAGCAAACGCTTTAGCGTGACTCGGCCTGGATGATGCGATAAGAGGAGCGAATGATGCCCATGGCCATGACCAGCGCCTGCTGAGGAGGTAACGACGGCAATTTGTTGGAGAACCTTATAGATATCGCACACATGCGATCGGAAGAAAAGTGGTAATTGTACTGTACTTAAACGTTGACTGCCACGCTCTCTTGAATGCTTTTAACAACTAAGGGGCTGAAACCAAATAAAGACCCAGTAGCATCGTTGCAAACACTTTTGAATTGCCAGCCATATTGTTCCATAATTCTACTTCTCATGCATGCAACTATTCGACGAGAGTCGTGTTTCCTTGTCTCACAAGCTCTCGGGATTCGGACCGATATCCGGGGTCCTTGCGATAAGTTAACCAGATACACACCGTCTCCGCAGTTATAACTTTCCAATCAATGCCTCTGCCTTTAATTGGTGATTAGGCAATTTTCTAGGTCTGCTGGTCACTTAGATGGCATGCGACGATAGGATCTTATGAAACAGTGCTGTATGGCTTGCTTTCCCTTAACGCAGTCCCTTCCGTACATAATTATGCCACACTTGAAGATAAATTCGCAGCTCTGCTTGGAATACTAGGAATTCAAGTTTCTAGGGATTGAAGTTTCTAGTTATTAATAATGTACTGCAGGTATTGATTCCCGCTCTCCCCGCACTCGCCATCTTTTCAGCTGTTTCGGAGGCACATGGAAGTGGCACAGAGTATGAGATAATTGCTTAGTAGTATGCACCAGGTATATAGTCGAAATGCTCTTCAACGTCCCAACCAGTCTTGCTTCACATACCTCTCTGTCGAATGACTTCCTCTCTCTCTTTATGTATTTGCGACCATTTGCTTTATATTAACCTCACTATCATCCCTTACGTGTATACACTCCCGGTTAAAGTGGCAATGAGTTTCCTCAACTTGCTCGTCCTCCCGCTTGAAGGGGGCCTCCTTCTGCTCGTAACCTATTTGGTTATAAACGAAATCATCCGTTGGAGACTGCGGATCAAAGGTCTCCCTGGTCCGAGAGGGTTGCCTGTAGTGGGGAATCTGCCTCAAGTATGAAGCCAAAGGACTCCCAATATACTCACTTACCTTTTTAACCAGATCTGTTGCTAACATTCTACTGTGTAAAGGTCCTATGGACATTCCCCGCGGAACAATATCGGAAATGGTCCTTGACCTATAGGCCCGTATATCAAGTCCAGCTTGGGAACACGCCCGTCGTGATAGTCAACTCCGCCGCGTCCGCCAAGGCACTGTTCCTCACGCAGAGCTCCGCGCTCAATTCTCGGCCGTTGTTCTATGTCTTTCACAAACTGGTCAGCAAGGACGTTGCCAGTATCGGGACGAGTCCGTGGAGCGAGAGCTGTAAGAATCGGAGAAAGGTTGCCGCGGCGGCGTTGAATCGGATCAAAGTGCAATCGTATGAGCCGGTGAGGACGGATTATCCATATTTACCTGACGATCTAGGCGCCGTGGTGCTTTTTCGAAACTGAGTTAGTGACTAACGAGATCACCAAATAGATTATTCTGCGGGAAAGCAGAGAATTCATCCAGGAGTTGATGAAAGAATCACATGATGGAACGACAGAGGTGGACTTTATGCCATTTGTGTATCGTTTAAGTCTAAACATGGTCTTGACATTGAACTACGGCACACGGTAATGATCTCCATTCCTTTCCCCCTCTCCGTAGAATGGCTATCGTAACCGATGTTGGAAAACAAACTCACCTACTCAGAACTAAAGAGTAACCGAGACGAAAGACCTCACCGGAAATCCCCTCTACGCGGAAATCATCGAGGTCGAGAAGGAGATCTCGAAGTTCCGTTCGACGTCCAAAAACCTCCGCAACTACGTCCCCCTGTTGCGGATCATCGACCCCGTCGTCTCGGCTCTGGGGCTGCAAACATCCGCTTCCTACTCAGCGCAGATCGGACAGCGCCGGATCGCCTACAACAATGCCCTCTTGAAAAGACTCCAGGAGGAGGTCGCGACGAATACAGACTCCCCCTGCATCCAGGGGAGCGTGCTCCGAGATCCCGAGTCCGTCAGCCTGTCAGCGAATGAGCTGCTGAGTATCAGCTTGAGCATGATGGCAGTAAGTTTGGTTTCTGTTTCTTCACGGCGAGTAACCCCGTGAATATTAGTCGCTAATTCAGTTTGCGATTCTACTGTCTAGGGCGCGGATAGCACGCAGCCAACGATCGCCTGGGCCATCTTATTCCTCGCACATCGCCCAGACATCCAACGGCGCGCGTTCCATGAGATCCAGCGCTCGGGGGTATTGAAGGCTGATCCATTCAAGACTGGGGAAGTGCACTACGTCCGGGCATTGGTAAAGGAGATTATGCGATTCTACACGGTGCTACCGCTGGCGATGCCCCGGGCCACGACGGCACCCGTGCAGTTCGAGGGACACACGATTCCTGAGGGAACGATGGTGTTCTTGAATGCGTGGGCGTGTAATAGAGGTGAGATTTCCTTTTTTTTTCTTTTTCTCCTTATCATCATCCTCATCCTCTTTCAAGAGAATGTTCAACTTTCAGAAAGATTTATCATTTATCATCACAGGAGAACTAACATCTGTTTCCTTTGTCCCGCAGACCCCGACGCCTTCAACAGACCATGGGAATTCCACCCGGAACGGTGGCTTGGTGACTCGGACAAGCACACCCATCAGTTTGCGTTCGGATACGGAGCACGCATGTGCGTGGCATCGCATCTGGCATCCAGCCTCGTGTACACGGTTCTCTTGCACCTCCTTGCGCATTTCGAGATCCGGCCAGCCGCTCAGGATACCGATGCCACCATTGATCCGGTCAAGGGGCTCGCGGATCCCACGGCGCTGACCCTGTTTCCGCGCAGTTCGAGGGCGAGGTTTATCCTGAGACGGGAGAAATTGCAGAATATAAGAGATTAAGAGCGAAAAAAAATACTGTTTTAAGAATCCTTTTGTCAAAGAACTGGTGAAATACAGAATAAAATTCCAGAATGGTATATCTCGCTCTCAAGTCAAAGGCAATCAGAACTTTTTTACACACCTTTTTGCAATTTCCAATATATAGGCACCCACCTGCTGGTACTTGGAAAAAAATTCCAATTCAACTATGTTCAGTTCCCCTCTGGGGCCAGGTTCTGGGTCGGGAAATTCTCGCTGTGGATGTTATCCGTGTGCGGCTGTTAAAAATTTTTATACCCCCAATAATCAACACTTGTCATATTATCCCGGATCGTCGTGATGAAGGCCACAATCCGATCCTTGCCATGCGGCGCATTGATCATTGCTCCAGGGAAAAGGAGCATCGAAAAAAGAATCCCATCCCATCATGGGATGGAATAGGACCAATTGACCAGACTGGGGTTCGATCCCAGGACCTTATCGGAACCATCGGCTTCGATGTGGAGAAGCCGCATGTTAACGATACGTGATAACCAACTACACCATCCGGCCAATCGTGTCATCCGCTGCCAAGGGATCGGATTTTCTTCAAACGGAATTCGCCATCCATACTTCTTTTTTTCAATGCTATACGTAGGGTTCGTTATTATTATTATTATTGCGGTGTGCCCGGTTGTTGGCACTGTCTGTCAAGCGCGGGAATAAATAAGTACGGCAGTGCGCACTGATGTTTTCAAACATGGCAGCAGAGATTTTTGTAGATGGTGTTGCCTGAAGAAGGGCATACAGTACAGCTCCTCCAATAATAATACATAGGGGTACTCTTAACTAAACCTTCACTCAGGTTCAGGGACCTTAACTATCCTCCTAACCCCTAACCTAGAAAACCGACGGCCACATGGCTGATCTGCATCACCATGATCTGGCCTTCGCGGGATACAACCTTATTTGTCCTATCCATCCAGTACCCATCTTTCAATACTAGTTATCACAACCTCCTGCAATAATAATGATATTATTATCAACATTTATTTCTTTATCGTTACCGCTTCTCCAATTGACCAACTGCCAAGCGCTTCGCTTCATCTTCAACGTACTGCACGCGGTAAGCGGGTAAAGACACCGTGTCAACATCAACAGCTCCTCGTCCTGACTGACGACTCACTTGGAAACTTTGGCAGTACTACAGTATGTACGGCTAAGGATAAGGATAAGCTTGATCAAGCATATGCATATCTAACCTCCAAATTCTACCGTATGCACAATGCACACCAAATTATATATAAATCAGAAGGAGACGACACTAGAAGCACCACAAACTTCGCGGCCTCGTAGAGGTCCGAGGGTAAGGATGAGCTGGTCTGCCTGACTTCTCTAGGACACGATCCAAGCGGATGCGGCTCATAATTATTATCGATGTTCGTATTCGATTCGCAGGTGCTCTTTGGAGCAGGAACTGATCCGATAGCCAAGACGGGCATTTTTGTTTAGGGCGTATCTGCCTAGGCTCGTGCGGGCCTTAGCCGCCGCCACACCTCGTATCCGACATCTCACTCACCATCTAATGTACAGTTTCCGCAACTTTCAACGGATGACTGCAGACGCAACGCGATGGGATCGTCTTGCGCGACCTGGGCCAGTGGGCACTGCGACAGGCAGCAGAGCCTCCTGGCCCCACGATTGCCGCGGTGCTGCCTTCACGAGATCTAGGAGGTATGTACCTCTTGTCAGACGGGCCTTGAACAGCGTACATACATGGATATAAATATGTCGAAGGTGCGCCCGCCGCATAGAATAGGTAGGGTTCCAATTCCTTGATTTTCATTTTTTTTTCCAGAGGCAGGGAGAGAGATTTGTTTCAATTCCTGATATACATACGTCTTTCATATTGAATTACTTTCGCGCAATCAGTGTGTCTTTGCTTTAAGCTTGCATACTACTGTACAGCATACAGTACCTACCTGGTGCAAGTCACACAGCATCTACCTACCTAACCTACCTATACTTTTATCTTCAATCGACATGTCCTCCTCAACATCCGCATCCGCCCTCTCCCAGACCCTTCAGTCCATCACGCTCACCAAGATCCGCGAGCTCGAGAAGCAGCGGCACGCGTACGAGACGCGCAAGGCCCAGGTCCTCGCCGAGGCGGACCGCACCGAGAGCCAGCACGACCGGCTGGCCCTGCTCCTGGCGGGCGTCAACGAGTTGATATACAATATTAATGTCAATAACAACAAGTCAGCGCCGTCGTCGACAGACTCCAAGGCCAAGGCCCAGGCCAAGGATCCGGTCATCGCGAACATCCAGCGCTGGCTCGACCAGGCGCGGTACGACTCATCGATCCCGAAGCATGTGCTGCGGTCATTCGAGGACCAGCTGCGGTCGAAGCTGGAGATCCAGAGCCGGAAGCTCAGCCTGGCGGATCTGTATTCCCGGCTGCTGACGGAGTGGATGGATCCGTCGACGACGTCTGCGTCGACGTCTACCACCGCTAGCAGCAAGGATAGTCCTTCTTCAGAGGAGGAGGGGGAGGACGACGACGACTTCGAGCTCGTCGAGGAGCGCCAGAAACAGCGACTGCAGCAGCTGTGCGAGCAATTCGAGGCCGTGGTCTTCACGCCGCTCGAGACAGATGAAGCTGCGATCCACGCGTTCATGCGCGGGCTCTTCCCCGACGACGACGAAGGCGCCAAGGCGCTGGAGAACCTCCGGGAGAGGATCAGAGACAGGAGCACGGCCCTGCTGGCCGAGGAGGCGCCGTTCACCGAGGACTCGCTGAAGCGGTGCATCAAGGGTCTGCTGACGGAGAACCTGCTCAGCGACGAGAAGCAGGCGATCCTGCGCGACTTCCTGCACAACAGGGTCGCGCTGGCGGAGATCGCGGACGTGCTGAACATGCGGTACGCCGACATCCGCAACTGGGACTGGCACGCGGGCGAGGACGGCATCCCCGTCATGCCGCGGCAGCAGCTGAACGGCAAGTACCGCATCTGGATGGACGAGGACGTGCTGCAGACCATCTTCGTGCAGTACGTCGGGATCCGCCTGTGCAACTTGCTCAAGGCCGTCCTCAAGGACTTTATCTCCCAGGGCTCGGTCTGGAATTGGACGAGCGGAACGCAGATGACGCAGCGCGACATTGAGCGACGGCAATACTACCTCGGGCACAACCACCTGGAACATCGAGTCGCCTTCAACAAACAAACCGTCGAGAACAAGCGCAAGACCGACTACATCGACACATTTTTCCTGTCCCAGCTGCCTGCCAGAGAAACTTCTCTGTACGAAAGGGGAGGAGGAGGGAGATATGACGATGACGACGACGACGACGACGACGACGACGGCGATGGCAAAAAGACCGCTGCAGAGTCGGGCATTAAGCAGCGTCTGCTTCGCAAGATCGCCACTGAGGTCCTCCTCCACCGACGTCTGCACGGCAAGGTAGCCATCGTGCAGTCCGACCTCCAGTGGTACGCGACCAGCCTCGCCCACAGCACCCTGTTCACGGTGATGCGCTTCATGGGCTTCCCGGAGGACTGGATCACCTTCTTCACAAAGTACCTCGAAGCGCCGCTGAACATGGACCGCGCGTCGGACGGCCGAGTGCCCATGGGGCCCCGCATCCGCAAGAGGGGCGTCCCCATGGCACACTCGTCGGAGAAGTTCCTCGGCGAACTGGTCCTGTTTGTGCTCGATCTCGCCATCAACCGAGAGACCGGCATGCTCCTGTACCGCCTGCACGACGACATCTGGGTGTGCGGCGAGCCGGAGAAGTGCGCGCGGGCGTGGGACGTGATGCAGCGCTTTGCCAAGGTCATGGGGCTCGAATACAACAAGCACAAGACGGGCTCCGTCTACCTCACGGCGGAAGGGATTCCTCGAGACGCAAAGGTCGCTGCGGCACTGCCTCCCGGGCCCGTGACGATCGGGTTCCTGACGCTGGACGAGAAGTCCGGCAGCTGGGTGATCGACCAGAAGCAGGTCGACGCGCACGTCGCGCAGCTGCGCAAGCAGCTCAACGCGTGCGACAGCGTGCTGTCCTGGGTGCAGACGTGGAACAGCTGCATCGGCCGCTTCTTCAGCCACACGTTCGGCGAGCCCGCGTACTGCTTCGGCCGGCGGCACGTCGACGCCATCCTCGAGACGTACGAGCGCATGCAGCGCACGCTCTTCGACGGACACACCAGTAACGTTACGGAGCACCTGAAGCGCATGATCCGCTCGCGCTTCGGCGTCGCAGACAACGGCATCCCGGATGCCTTCTTCTTCGTGCCCGAGGAGTTCGGCGGGCTGGGACTGCGGAACCCGTTTATCTCGCTATTCCTCGTGCGCGACCAGCTGGGCAAGAGCCCCGAGAAGCGCCTCGCAGACTTCTTCACCAAGGAGCGCGAGGACTACCTCGCCAAGAAGAAGGAATTCGACGAACTCCCGGAGCAGGCCCGCCGCCGCCGCTTCAACAGCATCTACCCGGAGGGCACGTCCACCAGCCGTCCCGCGATCCGCGCCGACGAGCTCGACACCTTCCTGTCTCTCGACGAGTACGCCCGGTTCCGCGAGACCGCCAGCGCGGACCTGCACGACCTGTACGACCTGCTCATGGACGTCCCGCCCAAGCGGGACATCGAACTGACGCGCGAGGTGCGGGACGCGCTCGACCAGCAGCAGCAGAGGGTGAGTCTGCTGGACTCGACCAAGAAGTGGATCCTGCAGATGTATTCCGGTGAGCTGTTCGCGGCGTGCGGCGGGCTGAGTCTGGTCGAGAAGCGATACCTGCCCGTGGGCGTGTTGGCCATGATGCGGGGAAAGAAGGTCACCTGGCAGACGGTGCTGTAGATGCAGCGTTCGTCGATTAATTCAATTTTTGTCACTGTGATAAAAGTGAGAAAAAAATGGCGTACCTGTCGTGTAAAAACCACGTCAGGTCTGTATATAACAAGTCTGCACTCTGTATAGAGCTGTGTAAATAACACCATGTCTGTTGATAGATACCGGTTTCAGTCATTCTCCAACAGTCCTCTTTGTGTTGTATATATATTGCCCCTGATCAGATATATATTCAAGCAGTAAATGGTCTCCAGTGCAAGATAGTCTCCTACTTATCCAACAAGCACAGTATCCAAAACCACAACGCAGAATCCCTAATAATAATAGTTCAACGGACATAACGGACATGGTATCTTTCCAAGACAAGATATAGGCAGGCAGGTATATATTCTCTCTTCATTCACTCTACTCAAGCCAACGCTAGCCAGTATGTACAGTACATACCCTAAGTTCAGGATGCGCAAGATAACCAATAATGAATGGCAAGGCAGAGCGGAAAGAAGCAATAGGGCAGGACGTCTGGTATCTTCTTTTTCTCTGACGGCAAACAGATCGACCGAGTATTTGGAAAAGCAGTGCCAGTAAAAACTCCTTGCCCTATATCATGAATGATGATGATAGCCCATACCGTGCCGTGCCATGTGCCGTGTGCGAACTTCTCTTCTCCCAATAATTGCCACCCGATGAACCCTATCCAACAAAACAAAGACGTGCCGTGATTCAAGAGAGGGGGTCTCAAGAGAAACAAACAAAAGATCCCAAAACAGAGAAGGTAAAGACGGACTCGAGTGGAAGAAGAGGAGGGAAGAGGGGATGAAGGAAAAGGTGGAAGACATGACCAAGTCGGAGGGAGGGGGGGAGGGGGGGATTAGAGAAACAAAAAAGGAGTGTATGTACCGTACATGTGATGTACATGACCAGGAAGCAAATGGATATCACATCTCTCTCAAGAAAAAAATTGGAAAAGGTCCCAGGATGTATCTGTTGGTATAATGCAAAAAGGGAACGTCTTCTGCAAGTGGATAGAAAATAGCCAAACACCAGAACTGCCCAAGGTGAAATTCTCGACACTGAGAATGACCAGACGCTGGTTATCGTTGTGATATCAAGTGGGTCTTCTCCAATATGGCGCAGGTCATTTTGCCTCGACATCGACTGCTGTGCTGGTCGACGCGGTCCGTCTCCCCCATCCGAAGAAGCCTCCTCCCCCAGAGGCGCCCGATTTGGGCGGTTCCGTTGGTGCCTTGGCTATCCCCCCGCCAGATGGGGGCAAGGCTATCGTGACGACACTTGGACTTGGTGCATGCCCGGGACGATTGCTGTTCATCATTCGTCTCAGCGAGTCGAGTTTCGCCTTGACTTCCTCCAATTCCTGTCTCGCAACGGCTTCCGCCGTCTTGGCGTTGACCAACTCGACGAGCAACGTGTCTTCGGGGACGGGTCTGTTATTCTCGGTTGCAAGAACAGATTGCAACGCCAAGCTGCTGGAGCGTTTGCTGAACGTGCTCCTCGTGCTCTTCTGCGAGTTGGAGCGAACAAGCTTGAGCTCCCGCAGGCCGTTGTGGGTGACGGAATCCCCAGAGTCGCTCGTGGGGCTGGATACTTCCTGCCCACCGAGGGAGCGCTGCGCCCTGCGGTGCTGGCGGAGTTCTTGGATGGTCTTCTCTAGCCGCTGTTTCTCGCGGTATCCCTCTTGGACGCGAGCCCTTGTTTCTTTCAACTGCTCCTTCAGTTGCGCGGTCTCGCGTTCGTAGTCATCAATGCGTCTCGACAGATCGCGACACCTTGCGGCCTCAAGCTCGTACTTTTCCTTCCATCGGTTGACATCGTCTCGAAGCTGATGCTTTGTTTGGACGATCGACATCCGCCTGGCGCCCACGCCCAGGAAGCGTTCCTCTGCCTTGGCAACAAGCTCTTTCACGTTTTCTTGATCGTCTAGCTCTCTGATGTAGTTCAGCAACGCCTTGGCAAGCTCCCGATCCTCCTCGCGTTCCTCGCGCTCCTTCTGGAGCTCCAGGGAGAGGTCCGCATGCTCACGTTGCAGGTCACTCAGAGCCGTCAGGAGGTCCTCGATCTGGCCATGCAGGTCTTTCTCTTTGTGATGGAACATTGCCGACTTGGCACGCGGTTTCGGCGCGTCTGGGGCGCCGCTAGAGTTCGAGACTTCTGTGGGCGCAGTGCTCGCGTCCGACGCGGATTCATATGAGTTGAGCGTTGACGCCATGCTTTGTTTCGATGTCGAACGACGAACAGTGCTGTTGGGCCGCGATGCGCTCGACGCGCCAGGGTTGAGAGTAGGAGATTTGGCGGGGCTGGTTGAGTTGCCCGCCCACAGCCGACCCAGGAATCGGGACGCGGCGGCTTGCATCTGAGGAAAGGAGATTCCAGTCGGAACCCCCTGTGACTGATTGTAGCTTGCCTCGAGCGCTTGCAGATTCTCTTTCGTCACAAGCGACGTCAAGGAAACAAAGTCGTTCACCAGATCATCAGCGTGGCAAGCATACCTGGTAAACAAAGTCAGCAGCGCACACAAAAGCATTGCTTATTGCCAGACTTACGTGTCCCAGAGACTTCTAGAGAGGAGAAGCTGCAAGACATCCTCAAACTCTGTGCAGGCCATGATCTTCTTCTCATTTCGCTGCATGAGCGACAGGGCTACACGCATCAAGGTCTCACAGGCACCTTCAAGGAGCAAGACATCATAAATGCGGAGAAGCATCGGCAGGGGACATGTGACGGCAAAGAATGACAGGAACCATTGCGACACATAGACTGGCTCCACGTGCAACGATTCGAGATGTGCAAACAGAGCGGGAAGATGGCGGGACAGGAGATTCTGGAATTGGTATATACGAAGATGGAGACCTGAGAGGTCGGGAAGGAAACATGAACGAAGGCCATAATGGTCCATGAGCCTAGAATTTGTCAGTTTCTTCCCGATCCCACACAGAAAACCCTGCTTGAAATCACCCACCTCACCAGCACACAGAATGCCTCAGCATCACTCATGTGCATCAGCAGCGGACCAACCACAAACCCCAAGCCCTGGCAGTAGCCGATCTTGGTGTCATAAAGACTAAAGCACTTCAGGACCCTGGCCAGCATCTGCTGGCCTTCACCGTTCGGATCCCTGAACATCTCGACATTGGGAAAGCTGCGGCCGATGTCTTTCCCGATCAATCCTTCATAGGGGCTCGTTTCGTTGCAGAGCCTCTGGAACTCCTCAAGGAGCTGTGTATCTCTGGCCCCGGCAAGGCTGGGCCACACCACGCCCCGAAGGGGAGGAGGAATGCCTGCGCGGATCTTGTTGGAGGTCAGGGTGGGCAGTCTCTGGGCCGTCTGCGGATAATCCGCAACCAACGCGGCCCAGAACTCCAGCTCCGTCATCGGGGGCGGGGGCAGCTGCGAATACCGCAGAGACGCCCTCATCGGACCGTTGACCAGCTTCTTGAGCTGCTGTAGGTCCGGAGGGCGGGACTGTCGCGCCCGAGCCACACTGTTCAGGCCGGATTTGGGGTTTGTGACGAGGGCATTGTTCTCCTGCTCGAGGCGAGCCAGGAGCAAAGCGGTCGACTGAAGCACATCAGCTCTGGAACAGGAACAGAACGGCTTGTGACATCGATCTCCCTACGAACCTCATCCGTCGCCTCATTCCGCGGCTCCTGCTCCTCCGTCTTCTCCAATTCCTCCCAGTCCACCCGGTCACTGGTAGCCGGGGATGCTGGGTCCTCCTGTGTATCGCGACTCGGTGATCGAGGTGAAGCATCCAAGGCTGGGCGTGTTTCTGAGTCTGGGTCGTAGAGGGTGTCGTTCCTCGGGGTCCTGCCACTCTCGTCCTCCACATCCAGCGGGGTATCCTCCGCGTTCCTCTCCTCGACAGGCGTCTCGGGGATGTCGAACATCCTCGAGTCCCGCGGGTTGGACTGGCGGTCCGACAGCGGGACAGTCACCATCGAATCCGTCGGATTCGGGGATGTCGGGGATCTGGGCGACTCGATGCCATCCATTGTGAGATCTCGCATCGGGACGGGCAGAATCCGTGACGTCAAGCAGGCATCCCTTGGGGATGCTGATCGAGGGGATGAGCAGCGAGGCTGGGACGAGGAGGGAGAGGTGTAGACGCAGCAGACGGGGTCGACCAAAGGATTGAAGGCCAACCCATGGACAGCATGCGGGTAGGAGATGCTAAAGAGTGACGGATGAGCCCGCGGGCGAGGACTGGACTGCCAAACGAGGCCGCAAAAACGAGGGTGGAACCAGGGCGAGAGAGCGTGGTCGGCTGGGAGCTGGGGGATCCCTCATCAGGGAGAGGCGCTGAGCGTTTCAGCGACTCGTGCCCTCCCCTGCTAGAGCGACGCAGGAACGGCGCCGGCTGCGACTAGGGGGGCCGGCGCGGTGGGCCGGGAGGGCGCGCCTTTCCCGGGCGGGCGAGGCCGGCCCCGCGCCGCCGCACACCGCCTCGTTGGCGCTGCCGGCCAGACCCGGTGCGCCTGCGGCGGTGCAGCCGTGGGACGCGCTCCCGCTCCCGCCGCCGCCCCAGAGCCGCTCCGATCACCTGCCCGCGCCCGCCCCACCGGCGCCGCCAAGCCGCGTTGCCCGAGGCGTCCATGCTTCCAGAAGACCCCACAGCAGCGAGCGTGGTCGTCCTGGCTCGCTGGCACGTTTGTTTTACCTGCTGGCATCCCCGACTCAGACATCCATGCTGGCCAACCTCACTAGCTTCATGTCGGTCTCGCGGTGCTGCGCTGCGCCCAGAAACAACGGAGGTCATACCATTGGCATGGAACTCGCGGGTGGGACCGTCTGCTGAGGTGTCTCATGGACTCGACGCTGGACGATGAACATCAAATATAACCTGCAGCTGGCCCGGATATGCGTCTATGCCTGATCCATATTAGCGTGCATATATCACCTGGAAATATACCCGAGTCCAATGGATGCGTGTGATCCGGTCTCTGCCTCCAACGTGGTTCATCTCGACGTCGGGCCCATGTTCCCCATATCCAAGGTGAAGGCATATTGCTTCTCACGGCATGCGTCGTCAGGCCCTGGACCAGACTCGGGGATGCAGCGGCGACAGCTATTGCAATTCTGCAGGCTGCATATGCGCTGTCGTGTCAAGGCTCTCCACTAGGCAAGAAGCGGTAACATGGATGAGTTGTATCTCGCGGGAGCCAAATCCACTATACTAGCGCGGCTTCCCATCTTCCTGGCCGCTCCATTGGTCTAATCTTTCTCCATCCCGCCCATATTTTTCTTCTTTTTGCTGGCAGGAAGCGTCTTGTTCCGCCGAGCATAGATGATGACAGGACATTCGATGAGCGCTGAAATGTGCCCCTCAAATGACGTGCGGATAGAAAGAGGCATAATCTGTTTTCCTAGAAGATATACCCAGAGGCATTCGATGGTCAGAGGCTCTGGTCATGGTGAGACCCAATCACAGTGACGTCACCTCAGATCTTCTTCAGTCGATGACGCCGTTCGAGCAGACCTATAGATGATCTTTCTCTACAGAGTGAATCTTGCAAAGACCTGGGAAACAGGACCGATGGAAAGAAGTTGTATGGTTCGAAGGGCTCCCTACAGATTTTATATGTCTAAGCCATCACCGTTTCCTGTGCAGCAGCCCCAACGTGAAGTGCCAATTCACGCAATTGCCATGAAATATCCCTCAAAACACGCTCGATATGATCACCGCCACTCTCCTCCCCTCCCCCGCCGCCGCAGACATAGCCAGCGTCGTCTGGAGCGCCGGCAGCGGTCAGCGGGGCCCGCTTGTTTGGGGTTTTCCATTTTGGGCAACACGCCATCCCCGGGCTCCACAGGGAAAAACGTTGATCCGGGAGGCTAAACCCCAACGGAGCAACCGCGACACCTCAGCGCGTCGCAGCGTCAACAAAAAAGATCAACCCCCAGCAGCCTCGGGCGACGCACGCGCATCCGCCCAGTCGCGCTCGCACTCTCTCTCCATCTCCATCGCGTGGGACTGAGATGAGCGTATCTGGTTTGCACGAGCTCTACTAACTCTACAGCTATCCCCCCTCCCCCATTGCCCTTCCGCTCTTTCCGCTGAGCTTCTCCCTGAGCGCCTTCGCGCATCCGCTCCTTCACCATGGATTCCTCCATGGTTGACCCCGTCTTTGACGATGACGGCAGCTCTGACTTCGTGCCGGATGACGCACCGGTACGTGTTGTCTCTTCAGATCCTGCCATGCCTTGTGTTGCTGAGTTCCTCGTCCGCTGACCACCACCCAGAAGTCGAAGGCGAAATCGAAGAAACCAGCCGCGACAAAGGCGGCACCCAAGAAGCTGACACAGACCACGCTGAAGTCGGCGTTGGCATCCAAGTCCACTGCCACAAAGAAGCGGTCCAAGCCTGACAGTGATGACGATGAGTCGAACGACGACGATGACAAGTTCGACGATGACTCGGAGCTCTCGAGCACCCCTCCCAAGAAGGCAAAGAAGGGTCCTGGTCCCAAGAAGGGCGGTTCCAAGCCTCTCGCGGACGTCTCCAATGAGTCGTTTGGAACGGACGGCACGAAGGAAGCGCAGCCCGCCGAAACCACCTCGGCTTCGGATAGGTATGAGAAGGTTGGTCTGCTCGCCCAACCCTTGGCTTTAAGGTCCACGTTCTAACAGTGCTCCGTATAGCTGACCCATCTCGAACACATTATCAAACGACCTGATACCTACATCGGGTCCGTTGAGCGGACGACAACTCACATGTGGGTATACAACTCGGAGATGGATGCCATGGAATACCGGGAAGTGTCCTACGTTCCTGGTCTCTACAAGATCTTCGATGAGATCGTGGTCAACGCTGCGGACAACAAGCAGAGAGACCCCAATATGGATGAGATCAGGATTACCGTCGACAGAGAGTCGGGTGAGATCAGCGTCTGGAACAACGGCCGCGGTATTCCGATCGAGATCCACTCGGTTCGTGTCCCTATAAGCTATTGTTGGAAGGATGCGCTCGCTGACCGACTGTGCAGAAAGAAAAAATCTACATTCCCGAGCTGATTTTTGGTCACCTTCTGACCTCGTCCAATTACAATGACAACGAGCAGAAAGTAACCGGTGGCCGAAACGGTTTCGGTGCCAAGCTCTGTAACGTCTTCTCCACCGAGTTCACAATTGAGACCCAGGACTCGCGGCAGAAGAAGAGATACAAGCAGACGTGGACGGACAATATGAGCAAGATGGGAAAGGCCAAGATCACAGAGGCCAAAGGAGAGGACTACACAAAAGTCACGTTCAAGCCCGACTACGCAAAGTTCGGGATGGATGGCATGGACGACGATTTCGAGGCCCTCGTCAAGCGTCGCGTCTACGACTTGGCCGGAACGACCAAAGTTGCCGTCAAGTTGAACGGGACGCGCATTCCCGTGCGGAATTTCAAGAAGTACATGGAGATGTACGTCAAGGGCATCAAGAAAGAACGCGGTGAAGAAGACACGACCACGAGCACAGATAAAATCGAGATCGTCACATGCAATCCGGATCCGCGCTGGGAGATTGGTTTCGCAGTGTCCGACGGCTCGTTCCAGCAGGTGTCTTTCGTCAATTCCATTGCGACAACCTCGGGTGGAACGCACGTCAACTACATCGCCGATCAAATCTGCAACAGACTCGCCGAGCAAGTCAAGAAGAAGAACAAGAATGGAGCCACCTTGAAGCCGGCCCAGATCAGGAACCACATCTTCCTCTTCATCAATTGCCTCATTGTTAATCCGGCTTTCACCTCCCAGACAAAGGAGCAGCTGACAACAAAGCCAAGCCAATTCGGCAGCAAATGTGTGCTGGACGAGGACTTCTACAAGAAGATTTTGAAGACAGAGGTTATGACGAACATTCTCCATTTCGCCGAAAAGAAGGCGGATCAGATGCTCAAGAAGTCCGATGGTAACCGCCGGTCTCGGATGAACAATCCCAAGCTTACGGATGCCAACAAGGCCGGCACGAGGGACGGACACCTCTGTACTCTCATCCTCACAGAAGGTGATTCGGCCAAGGGTTTGGCAATGGCGGGAAGAGCTGTGGTCGGGCCCGATCTGTTCGGCGTGTTTCCTTTACGAGGAAAGCTCCTGAACGTTCGTGATGCCTCTATCGATCAAATCTCGAAGAATCAAGAAATCCAGAATATCAAGAACTTCCTCGGGCTTCAGCATAAGAAGGAATATACCGATACCCGCGGCCTGAGATACGGCCATCTCATGATCATGACCGATCAGGATCACGATGGAAGCCACATCAAGGGACTGCTCATCAACTTCCTCCAATGCCAGTTTCCGAGCTTGCTGAAGATCCCCGAGTTCTTGATTGAGTTCATCACTCCAATCGTCAAAGTCTGGAAAGGCGATCCGAAGAACCCGAAGGAGTCCCACTCGTTCTTCACCATGCCCGAGTATGAAGCCTGGAAGGTAGCACACAAGCACGAGCGCGGTTGGGAACACAAGTACTACAAGGGTCTGGGTACCAGTACCACAGAAGATGCCCAGATCTACTTCCGCGACCTTGATAAGCATCTCAAAGAGTTTGATACGATGAAGGATCACGAGGCTGACCTGATCGACCTTGCATTCTCCAAAAAGAGGGCTGATGAGCGGAAGGAATGGTTGCGTCAGTTCAAGCCTGGCACCTACCTGGATCACTCCGTCGAGAAGATCACATACACCGATTTCGTCAACAAGGAGCTTATTCTCTTCAGCATGGCGGATAATATTCGGTCTATCCCCTCGGTTGTGGATGGCTTGAAACCGGGTCAGCGCAAGGTCCTGTATACCTGCTTCAAGCGCAACCTTAGGAAGGATATCAAGGTCGTCGAACTCGCCGGTCATGTATCCGGAATGACTGCCTATCAACACGGTGATATGTCACTGCAGCAGACCATTGTCGGTCTCGCGCAGACATTCGTTGGATCAAACAACATCAACGTTTTGGAGCCAAGCGGTAACTTCGGTAGCCGTCTCCAAGGAGGAGCCGACTGCGCCAGCGCCCGTTATATCTACACTCGACTGTCTCCATTCGCTAGGCGGATCTTCCATCCCGCCGACGAGCCACTGCTCACGTACAATGAGGATGATGGCAGGCAAATTGAGCCTGAGGTCTACGTGCCGGTTGTACCGATGATCCTTATCAACGGAGCCGACGGTATCGGTACCGGCTGGAGTTCTTCCATCCCCAACTACAACCCGGAGGATGTCGTTGAGAACCTGAAGCGCATGATGGATGGCGAACCTCTCAAGCCAATGCAGCCGTGGTTCCGAGGCTTCACCGGCGAAGTGACCGCTTTGGGACCGGACCGGTTCAAGTTTAGCGGTATCATCAAGCAGACAGGCGACAACGAAGTCGAAATCACGGAACTGCCCATCCGTATGTGGACGCAGGACTTCAAGGACAGGCTCGAAGAGATCATCAAGGCAGAGAAGGTTCCTTCATTCATCAAGGACTACAAGGACTACAACACTCACACCAAAGTACACTTCATCATCCAGATGGATGAGAAGCATATGAAGGCGGCTCTGGAGGAAGGTCTCGAGGAGAAATTCAAGCTCACAAAGATCATCTCCACTACGAACCTGGTCGCATTCGATCCCGAAGGCAGAATCACCAAGTACAACTCGGTGGAAGACATTCTCAAGGAGTTCTACCAGGTCCGGATAAAGTACTACGAGAAGCGCAAGCAATATCAATTATCCGAGCTGCAGAAAGAGCTTGACAAACTCACCAATCAAGCCCGCTTCGTTCAGATGATCATTGACGGCAAGCTGGTCATTTCCAAGAAGAAGAAGGCGGACCTCATCGCTGAACTCAAGGAGAAGGGTTTCAAGCCCATCCCTAAGGGCGTGGAAGCCGCCAAGGCCGGCGAAGACGAGCCTCTTGCGGAGGATGAAGAGGACTCGGAAGATGCCGAGGTTTCATCCGACGCTTATGACTATCTCCTTGGGGTAAGTTTTCCTCTTCTGATACATAAATATATATATTGGCCAATGATGCTAATGGTTGAATTAGATGCCCCTGTGGTCTCTGACAAAGGAACGCGTGGAGAAGCTTCGTCGCCAGATTGGAGACAAGGAAACGGAAATCGATACACTCATCAAGCTTTCGAAGGAAGACATCTGGAAGAAGGACCTTGACGAGTTCTTGGCCGAATGGAGGTTCCAGTTGGAGGAAGAAGCGCGACGAGAGCGAAAGATTGCGAACATGGGTCGTCGAGCGTCAACGAAACTCATGACAGGCGGGCGCGCCCCTGGAGTCAAGAAGCGCAAGGCACACGGCGATGATCCCGATGATGCTGACTATGCTGCCCCCAAGTCTAAGAAGTCGGCAACTGTGAAGCACGTACAGCCCAAGGGAGGCCTTCTGGATTACCTGAACAAGTCATCCACGAAGTCGACAAGTAAGCCTCGAACGGACGGGGTTGATGAGTCCGGTGACGACAATGATGATGATGAGGACTTTGAGCCAGAAGTCCTTCCCAAGAAGGACAGAGGTGCACCAAAGCCGAAGCCGGAGCCGAAGGAAGAGAAAGATGAGGATGTTGTCGAGGTGACCAAAGTTGAGGAGACCTCCAAGCCTCGAGCGAGTCGCAAGCCTGTCAAATACGTCAATTCCGATGACTCTGACAGCGACAATGGTGACGTCCTGCTAGATGATGTTAGCAAAATGGTTAAGGGAATCGGAGGCGGTGACGAGTCCAAATCTGATGCACGGACCCTCTTTTCCGAGCGCTCGAAGCCTGGCAGCAGCGCGGGGCTCAAGACATCTACGAAGACATCCAAGGTAACCAGTGATTTTGATCCGGACGAGACGGACTACTCGAAGCTTGTGCCCAAGAACTCCCCTCGGAGGTCGCTGCAGGTCAAGCCGAAGGACGTGAAGGTCGCTGAAGACGACGCTCACGAAGAGAAGGAGCCAAAGGAGTCAGAAAGACCTGAAGCTTCCAAGCCGAAGGCGGCGGCTACCAAGGCCAAGTCAACGGCGACAAGCACCGCCAAACCCACCACCGGCAAGCCTCGTGGACGTCCCAGGAAGGATGCTAGTCAGGCTGCCCCTGCACCGGCGGCGAAGAAAACCCAGCTTTCACCGGCCGCGAAGGCCTATGCGTCAAAGCAGGCCAAAGCGAACAAGAAGAAGAAGTTGGCAGATGATCTGTCTGACGACGATATCGACGCGATGGCAAACGACATCCTTGATTCTCCCGCTGGAGGAAAGTCGGATGAATCCGATGCCCCGCCTGCTCGCAGCCGGCCAGCCCGTCGCGCCGCCGCTACTGCCAAGAAACCAACGTACGTTGTTGACGATGACAGTGAGATGAGCGAACCTGATAACGACTCGGGTGACGATTTCTCGGCTGAGGAGGATGACGACTAGACAGGCTGACGATCCACACCTTGGTCTGGAATCTCGTCTCAACCATCTCCTATCCTCGTTCATTCTTTGACTTGCGCAGTTCATTACTGATACGGCATATTTGAGGTTTTCTTTTTTTTTTTGTGTCGATTTCCTATCTTCAATTATGAATCATTTTTAAGGGCAGTGCCCGTTATCTTTTTGTTGCAGATAATTGTTCATGTTTGAGGTATGCTAGTATAGAAATTGAGGCCTCTTTCAGCTGATTCATTTGCGTGCGGCAAGCACGTCGCAGCGCGCTCGATCTGCTGTAGTTGTCAGCGTAGATCCGTCCGCTGTACTCAATTTCGGAATGATATGGTTCATGAAACGAGAGAGCAACATATACACCGTAGACACGGCAGAGAAACGGAAGACAAGCAAAGCCATTGGTTCTAGTATGCCCCAGTGGAGTATGGAGCACGGAGTACGGAGCACAATCCGGGCGTTCTGAAACGAGAGGGAAGATCTTAATTATACCGACTCAACACCCTTGTTCTCGGTACTTGGGCAGGTTTGTACCACATACCCCGGGGTCCGGGCCGGCACTTGTGTCTTATAAAGTTACACGCATGCCGATACGGTAGGAATTGGCCTCGGTAGACGTCGTCCATCTACCGTGTGGTGTGAGAATGGGAATTCGGTAGTTAGGTGGATGGGTATGGTATGTGCGCAGTGAAGTACCCAGGAGGTCTGTTTCGTTTATCAATCCTATATACTAGTACTTTCTCGCAATATTGCTCAATTCATGTAGATTGGAGACTCCCTGTTGGTACAGTACAGTAACTCGGTAGTGCAAACAGTACAGAGAGAGGTAGGTAGGTTAGGCTTTTCCTTCTGCTGTCCGTCTGTGGAAGACTCATTTTTTAGTTAGATTATGGAGATAGGAATTTTTTTATTTCTATAGATTGCAAGTAATTCAACAGGTTCAGTTGACTGATATTTTTTCATTTAGTGAACAGGTAATTTTATTATTGGAAGAATAGAAAAAAAAGGAGGGGTTGACTAGATCTCTCTCTCTCCCCTGTCCTGTTCTCTGAGTGAGGTTATAAAATTTGTTGTGGATATGTATATATGGATGACGCTAGGTCGAACTCAGCCCTGGAGTCCGCTGCTACCTGCTCCGTATACTACTTATACTTACTGTAGGTACAGTACTTACCAGGGCAGTGTCAACACGATACATACGGAGTAGGTCCCTGCCCGGTTGGAGGTCAGGTGCATTGGCAATAATCATTTGGGAGGAGAAGATCCAAGAAGAGATATGCCGCTGACTAAGTTGGCTGGCCGGGCTGCTCCCTTGCTCTACCACTACTACTACTACCCGTAGACGGAGTACCAACCACGCGGCTCTCTATTGTGCAGTACGGGCCAACACAACAGCTTCAAAGAGACCAGCACAACACCAGCTGCGTGTACTGTATCCACAGTATAAACTTATTTCATCTCATCTCACAATCTCCTCTCCCATTTCCTCCCCTCCCAGCCTAGTCCAGCAAGACGGGCACAAGGCACAATGCACAAGGGGAAACGAACCGGATGGACATACAGTACATGGATGGATGGATGGAGGAGATGCATCCTCCCGACGAAATTCTCCGTCCGGCACGCGCTTTGGTTCTAGAAACTGAAAGGAAGAAAGAAATGGGGCTCCATCCCTCCCTCCTTCCCTCCCGTCAGTCAGTCAGGGAAGAAAGAAAGGGAGATCTATCATTATCATTTATCATCTATCTATCTATGTATTTCTTTGCCGTTCGGCTCGAGGATGATGTTCTTCCCGGCAGATGAATCCCAAGTGCCGGTTTCAGATTACGGATTATACGCTATTTACATAGGTTGGTAAACTTACCTAGGTCTATCTACTGCTACTCCGTCGACAGTTAGTCAATTCGACAGACCTCACGGGAGAGGACTTCACTTACGGATCTGGATCCTACAAAGCGGGTGGGATCTGCAATGACGCAGTCTTTCTCTTCCCTTTGTTATGCCATGTATTTCTCTCTTTTCCCGCACCATCCCGGATATCCAGCCTTCCAGAAGGAAGCGGATACCGGGTCAGATGATGGAATGTGTCTCCCTTTCCTTCTAGAATCCAGAATGTCTCAAAGTGCTTACCTGCAGGAAGTACGATGCGGACGAACTCCTAGAAGCAAAGCATGAGTTTGTCAGGCGTATCCAGCCGGCTTGAGTCAAGCCTAGTTCCTTCTTTTTGATCCATCTCGTTTCTTTCTTCCTTTCGGACATACCTGCCTCCATCTGGTCTTTCTAACGTGTTTCTGCAGGCTTGTCGGCTTAGAAGGTTTCTAGCCACACTACGGAGTACACCCTGCGAGACTGAGACAGAAAGTAAAGAAAGAAAAGGACATGATCACTTTCCAAGGGACTCCAGATGGTGCGATCCGCGGAATATCATTCCCTTCTCCTTCGTACCCACTGTCGCGGCTAGATACATGGAAATCTGCATGGAATCTTCCTTTCCTTCCACGCTCTGCTCCGGAAGAAGAGGAGCCGCGTACCAACGGTACGGGATCAAGAAGCGGTCCATCAAATCCAAAATCAAGACATTCGCGACACAGAGAGTGTGTGCCTGGGGCGACTTCGGACGGAGAATTGGACATTCCGACTTGCAGCAGTTGCCTATGTTTGGCAGGACATTGCAGAGTACACCATGTGGCTGTGTCAGTCTGATATTCGGCGCCCCATATACTCATGTTCCGAGTCAATCTAGAGTAACAAGCACAAGGATCTTGTACGCTGCCAGCCCTAATCTTATGGTCCGGGGAACTTTTGGTCTGCATATCACAACCACCATTACAAAGACCGCTCTTGTACCTGATGGAGCTGCAAGCCATCCTTCATACAACCATGAAAATATATTTCTCCTTCCCAAACCCACCTGGTCCCAATACTGCCAGTGGCGGGGCAGCAGTTTCCCGTGGTACAAGGAGCTCATGCATCCTCCCGTTGTCTCTTGGGTCCCTAGCGCCCCTGATGTCCATCTCGTCAAACCGGCTGTTTAGGCGGTCCGATTGGTCTGCCTAGCGCTGAGGATCAATCCTTAATTTGCCAAAGCTACTTGCTTCACAGCTGCTGTTGATGTGAAGGACAAGACTCAAGATATCGAACTGTGGAACCTCTGAGAAAGGAACGGTTAGAATGAGAAACGGTGAAGAACCACTATGATGCAATAGCATGCCGATGCCCTCCCCCCACACTTTGCTTTTCCTCTTTTGGTTCATCATCATTGACCGCAGTTTAATCTGTTTGGATGACTTCTGATGGATGAAGCCCGTAGATATAGTCTAGGTTGCGGGTCATGCCCAAAGACCTAGACAAGGGGAACGCTGCCCGAAACGTGCTGGAACATCCGGTTCCTTAGGCAGCCTGCGTTCTTCTCCTCTAGCTACGGGTCGCTGCAGACTGGAGTGAAACGGCGATGCCTCGAAGCAGAGGTTCTTGGGATCCCGACACAATAAACTGCTGTGTTAACGGGTACCAGACTGGCCGCCTTTTTTGCCCGGGTGGATTCTTCTAGGCCTGATAGAGCTCTCCCGCATGGCTTCAGTGGAATTGTTTGGATTCTGACATGGATGTCACTGACTTCGGGCGACGCGTCGGGTATTGGAGATAAGTGCCAGCTTGTCAGGGCGATCCGATCCGATCTCGACAAATATCCCGTGATAGCTGCACTTGATGAAGAGCGACGAGTCCGTCCTGCAGAAGGTTATCTCAAGTGCCGACTGGGCCTCAGTGGTAAGATCCAGTCATCGCTCTTGCTCACCGCCGCCCCGTTATGGCACGTTGCCTCGATGGCAAGCTAAACGCTGAGTGGTTGTTTACATCCAAAATGGCAAACAGATGAAGCAGGCCAACCTTCTTTCTTCGTCAGATGCCGTCAAGGTATCCACTCCTAGCAGATCCTAGACAGAATGAACCTCCGACAAAGAGATCGTTCCCTATGTACTCCCGCGGATTCATGAAACCCCAGAGCTTCTTCTCCTTTTCCTCTACCGCTTAAAGGGAGCCAAAAGTCCTCAGATATCCGCACCGGACAATTGCATCTCATCCTTTACTTTGTCACGTTCCTTGATTCCATTGCTCTTTGATTCACTGGAGTTCCTCTGTTCAACGTATATCTTCAAGGGGTTTAAAAGTCATCTTCCTCCTCGTATCGTATCTTCCAGGGTCAGATATCGTCATCGTCTGCAAATCGATCCTGTCTCTCAATTTCGGCCAGTCCCGCACCTATCCAGATATCCCAGACGCCGGGTTCTCGTTGAGCCGTCTTGGACAAGTCGTGACCACAACTTGGCTCCTTTCTGGAGTAATCGCCATGGCATCCATAGAGTCCTTGCTCAATCCTCTCCCAGACATCGGCCACTTTCAGCTTCCCAGCCCCTCTCTGACCAGCTATACCCGGGACGAAGCATCATCACCTTCTCCTCGACCGAAGAAGCAGAAGATAGCAAAGGACGCACCTATATTCAAGAGAGGCAAGATCCGCGGGGAGCTGAGGTATCCTCCTTGCGAGGATCGGGATGAGGAGCTTGCGGAGATGCATCGGAGATTCCAGATACACCCGATGGGCCATATCGCTGAGTTTCCGAGACACATCCCTTACAACAGCGAGAAGAAATCGTTCCAAGAAAAGACAGGACGAGAGAGCTTCGAAGGTCAGAACCAGCAAAGAACCTATGGATGACCATGGCGCGAGGCTAACCAACCTGAGCAGTGTTCCAGTATACCTTCAAGATCCCTGGCGAGGACAAGACATGGACAGTTATGTGGGACTACAATATCGGGTTGGTCAGGACAACACACCTCTTCAAATGCAACGACTACTCCAAGGTTCGCGCGGTTCTGTGTCTTGTTTGCTTTCGACGACTGACCTCAGATCAGACGACGCCAGCGAAGATGCTCAACGCAAATCCTGGTCTTCGCGATATCTGCCACAGCATCACTGGTGGGGCTCTGGCTGCACAGGGTATTGTGTTCTTAGTTGCCTTCCGTTCTTTCGAACGTTGTTGACTTCATACAGGGTATTGGATGCCATTCGAGGCTGCAAAAGCTGTTGCAGCAACGTTTTGTTGGAGGATCCGCCATGCGCTGACGCCCCTTTTCGGTCTTGATTTCCCGTCCATGTGCGTCCCTCCCGAGGACAGGGCTCGTTTCGGGAGAATGATCATTGATGCTGCGATTGTGCAAAAGGCGACTGAATCGGCGAATTACTATCGCATGTTGGAGAAAAGAGCCAGGTCAAGTTCGAGGCATCATCTCCGGACCTCCAGCACCCCCGGACCATCATCTAGCTTCGGTCAAATAGAAAAGGACATACTCCCAAAGCCTCGAAGGCGCGCTGAGACCGTCGTTGGATATGATACCGACAGTGACAAGAATGACGACAAATATTGTTGCACCCCACCCACTCCTTACCGGAACGCCTTCACCCCAGTCAATACACCCCGCGGCCCGGGATTTGTGCATCGTACTCTTCCGCCCCCCAAGGATATTCTAGAGTCAATGTCCAGTATCTCCAGGGCGATGGAGGCAGAAGAGGACAATGACTCCGATACCGATTCGACCGGATCCTCCAAGGGAGGCAGGACACGTACTAAGACCGCAGACGTCGACGACGATGTTGATGATGATGAAGACGACGACGACGAAGACAGCGACCACAAAAACAGTGAGGACGACGAAACATCGTCCTCCATGAGCTTTTCCGACAGCGAGGTCGACGGTCCAACGGAAAGGGAAAGCACGCCCGCGCTCCTAACCCGCGAGATGAGGGCAGCACATGCCCTGTTGACGCTGCACATGCAAGACACGGCGCTCGATGAGTGCGAAGGTTCCAGCGAACAGAGCAAACATGGGCCAGAACGCAAGCGACGTCGTGCCTCTGCTTGAGTTCTCCGCGGTTGGTGCTTCATTATCTGCATATCACTCTGGAGTTGCGTTTCATGACTGATGACAAATTATGACCCACTGGGTCATGGAACATCATGGTCTGGGGATCGGGCGTGAAGGGGGGCTGCTAAGGAAGGACACGTTTGAATTTTTTTTTTTTTTTTATTTTTACGCGTCAGCATGTACTGTAGATCAACACTAACAGGCGGCTCTTATTTCACTTTCAGATTGGGTTGGTTTTCAGAATGGATAAAAACTGGATCTAGGTCATCTGCCAATCATGTCTTGTCATGAAATTCTACTCCAATCAATCAATCACGATCCCGCCGACGAGCAACTTGTTTCTTGATTTTTATTTGTCCTAAATATTAAGCATCAATGTCTCTCATGAATTGATCTGTATGAGACAAGAAGCTGTAACCTCAATCTGCTTTCGGCCCTTATGCAGCAGACGTACAGTAAGGCCAATCCGATGCAGACCCAATTAGGCACGCCGCACGAACCACCCCACGTCCATCCATCCACCGGTGACCGGTGACCGCTCCAGCTCCAGCCTCATTCTTCGACCATCTATGCACGCCCTACATAGTAGTCCTATTATGTACCTAGGTACGTACTAATGCACAGTACATGCATGGCCCACTCGAGGCCACGCCCAGGCCAGGCCAGGCCAGGCACAGGCAGGACAGGTGGGGAGCTTAGGTAGGTTAGGTAGCTAGGTAGCTTCACCGCAACTTTCGTGCTTTTTTTTTTCTTTGTCCCCGACAGGTATCGCGATAAGACAAACGCAGACTGAGAAAAAAATGTAGACAAAAAAATCTTTTGCTTCTTCTCCTTCTAACTCACAAGATCATATACTTAAATTTTACAGCTAGATCCTACAGGATATTAAGTTGTAGACGTGTACTGTACAGTACATATATATATGTATATATACATACCTACGGAGTAGGTACAGTATCGAGGTTACCTAGGTAGGTACTGTGCTGTACCTAGGGTAGTGAGCAAGCTCAGCTCAGGAGCTCTTATGGAGCTTTCTTCCTACGCTAGCTACATTCGGCTAACCGATTTGATCTGATCAATAATTACTGCCTTTTGAAACGCTTCACCCCACGCATACTCACTAATAAAATCGTTGGTAGTATGTACGTATATACTTTACATACTTTATCCGGTAGCAGTTCATATATCATTTATCTCATCCGCGTCCGCATCCGCACCCAGCATCCATGGATCTGCTGTGCAAGTAAAGTCCCAGTAGGGGAGAAGGTCATCCGATCGACGGATGAGATCTCGTCCTGTGGTGGATTATTTAATTATAATTAACCGGATTGGTTCAGATCGATCGGATTTACAGTGGATGGATGGTGCGAGCTGGCTGGGCACCAGGTACCCAGGATAGGTAGGGTGTCATGACTCGTGACAGGATACCTGTTTTATCCATATCATACGTTGATCGATAAGAAATTTGCAAACACATGAAAGACATCATTCCAAATAACCTACATTAGACGGCATCGTGTAGACTACGCACGAATAAAATTGAAATGGGAGGGGAAAAAAAAGACCTCGACAACTTGCAGGCGCTTTAGCAAAAGAAAAGTGTCAAAATACAGAAAGAAAAAGCATGAAACAAAAAAAGAAAAAAAAACACTATCCATACAGTAAAGAAGTTGCTCGATCCCCCGTAACGTCCTGAGAGTGTCCCGAAGCACCATCACAGCAGCCATTGTACTGCATGTGGGGAGCAGTGTCGGTTCCTCTGCGAGTTTCTCGCCAGCACCTTTCCTTCTTGCTGCCCAAAAACCAACCAAGAAGCGGGAGCAAAGGACGAAGCGGAGAGACCGAGTGACAAAAGAGAAAAGACGACAATTAAAGACGAGTATGAAAAGGAAAACCAAAGCGCACAGAATCATGCCGCCTCATCATCATACACACACAGAGAGAAAAACTGCAACCAGCTGGCAACCTCCAGCAATCGCAGGGACCACCCTTTTTGTCGTTGTCCGAATTCTCGTACCAGGTCACAGCAGAACATCTAGTTGATCGGATTCGGTCATCTTGACATAGGGTTCGTTCCAGCATCATGATTACCTTGTAATAGTAAAACCGTCCCGCTCATGGCCGCTCCAACAATTTGCCCCTCTTCGCAATCAATCTAATCGAATACAAGGCTGATAGTGGAGTAGATTCCAAAAAAGGCTCCTCTACGAAGCGAGGACAGCTTCTGGCTTGGGCTCAGGCTCCTGCGCAGTCTCGGAGACAGGCTCAGCCTTCGGTGCCTCAGGGAAGTCCTCCTGCTTCACCGCAGGCTGAGGAGGGCTTGGTTCGGCCTTGATCTGGGGTGAAGCCTTGGTCATCTCGGGAGATCCGAAGCGGCGGTTGCCCATGTACTCCTGAGCCTTGGAGCTGTACTCGTCGACGTAGTGCTTAACCAGGTCAGTGGCGTGAGCAGTGTGCTGGCTGGCTAGGTCCTTGACCTGGTTGGCCTGCGTGTTGATAACATTCTGGATGTGCGCGATCTGAGCGTCGATGACCTCGCGGTTGTTGATGTAGACGAGAGGACCCATGTAGGCGATGGTCACGCCGATCAGGGCCAGTCCCCACAAGGGGAGGATCTGGATAAGCCAATACGAGATGAATGCGGCAGAGAAGGCCTGTCGCAATGTCAGATCTATTGTTCCCTATGTCCCAGGTATCAGATAAGCAAGTGAACTCATACCGCAACCGTGTGAACGATGTTCTCGGCGAAGAGGATGCGCTGGAACTCGATCAGGAAAAAGTCCACAAGCTGCTCCAGATCCTCCAGCACGCCCTCGATGGTATCCTTAGGGATGGTGTAGTATTTACGCGGACGGAATGAGCTCGCGAGGCCTTGGGACAGGATTGTCTTTCCAGCAATTTCGAGGGCGGCAGTAACTGCGTAGACTGATCAGCGACGGCGTGATAAAAAAAATCAGGATCGGGCAGTCATACATCCCAGAGCCAGATACAGGAATTTGAAGAACCAGCGGATCAGAGGGAGGTAACGGGCGGCGAAGATGAGGCTAACAACGGTCGCAAAGGAGGCAGCAGTAGCTCTAGGGCGCTCCCACTGTCGAACATCAGCTTAGGCTCAGCATCCAAACGAACCTCAGTTGACTCACACTCAGGAGGCTGTACAGCAAAGAATGGTAGTCTGCAGAACATATCAGCATCATTTCTGTGACCTGCAGGGCGTGAACGTACGGGTCAGTGGTTGACCGGTCGCGGTTTTCATAGAACGCGCGGTCCTGGAGTAGCTCAGGTCGCGCAGCTCGTTTCCGGTCCGGAAGGCTTCGGATTTGATGTGTGAAGCGACGGGGCCTGTCGAATACATCTGTCAGCCTCATGAGTCTCAGGAACCATTGACCCCGTATACCCTCGATCACAGCGCTCTTGAAGCCTGGATCGGCGATCGAGGTCAATCTGCCTCGAGCTTCGCCAGGGGTGCCTGGCAAGGAAAATGGGCACTGTTCGATAAGAGGTCCGTTAGCGCTGGGTCGCCAGAGATGATATAACGTCTATCTGAGACGAACCTCACTGATCCCGTTGACGACGGGATAGCTCACGTCACCCGCGCTGCTGGATTCAGCCATTTGGGTGGTAGCTGTTGTGGTGCAGTAGACTGCAAAGGTTTGTTTTGTTTAGGAGGCGGAACGCAGCGCAATTGATCCGCTGAGCAATTAGAGACTCCTGATGATAAGGGGAAGAAGTAAGGATAGTATTGCAGCGTTGGAGGCCTGAGGAGATGGATGGATCAAGGAAGGGAGGAGAGAAGGCGACGTTGTGAATGCGATCGGGTGCGCTAGTTAGGGAGGATCTTGTTTTGGCTTGTGATGCAAGACGGTCGTGTGCTCAAACAAGGGGCGGTCGGCAGCAGGCGGCACGAACAGGAGCTCGCGACGGAACGCTCCACTGAGCAGGCACGCCACAGCACGCCCGATGCGCGCTTTGCTCCGTCTGCTTTCAAGCGCAGGGCCAAAGAAAACCGGAGGCATAAGAAAGATCACCAAAAATAGCTGATGTTTCTGTATGTTTCTGCACCCCCAGCAGGCAGTCCCTGGTCCGGACGGCAACAGAGCATCTCAGGACTAGGCGCTCATTGGCTTATCAAAAGTTTCCGCAGTGCAAAACACCACTTGCAGGACTGGGCGGAAATGCTGATGCATCGGTCGGAATTATCCTTCAATCTCACCAGCAATCGATACCTCTTGATACTTTTATTCTTACCCTGCAATATCTCAGGCGTCTCTAGTCTGCATTACTGTTTTACAACATGGGAACTGTTCAAGGTGACATATGTCCATTTGCGCGTCATATCTACGCTACAATCCCATATTTTGATAATATACGCAGATGCTCTCAATAACTACGCGGCAGATCCAATACTTTCTCACTGACAAAGTTCAAGATCATCTCCTGAAGGGAAGTATTAGCATCATTCTTGTTCTTTTTGAACAAAAATGCTCTACTCACTCTGCTGACTGGCGCAATCCGCGGGACAAGGCATTCGCGGAAATAGCGTTCGACATGGTACTCTTGGGCGTAGCCCATACCTCCGTGTGTGAGAACCTACATTGTGAGCAGTCGTACAGACAGGAATGGATCAAACACGATACTTACGGCTCTCTCACACGCCGTGAAAGCGGCCTCCGCGGCTAGATACTTGGCTGAGTTGCATGCCACGCCAACGGTGTGCGGCGTGATGGATTTGTCCGTCTTGCTGGCATCGTAGAGTCGGGCGGCGTGGTAGGTCGCCAGCTTTGCAGCCTCCAGGTTCATATACGCTGCAGCCAGTGGGTGCTGGATGCCCTGGTTCTGTCCGATGGGGCGGCCAAAAACAACGCGCTCCCTGGCATATTTGGCTGCCCTCTCCAAGGCTGCATATCCGAGTCCGAGAGCCTCCCCGGCCAGGAGGCATCTCTCAGCGTTCATCCCATGAAGAACCTAGGAAGCTTATGGTCAGATGATTCCAGGGTTTCTTTGCCGGAAATCCCTAACATACGATCTTGAACCCCTGGCCTTCCTCGCCAATGAGGGTATCCGCTGGGATCCGGTAGTTGTCGAAGAACACCTCGTTCGCGTCAACTGCCCTGCCGCCCATCTTTTTGATCTTCTTCAGCTCGACGCCAGGTGCATCCTTGTCGAAGTCGATGAAGAAGAGTGACAGGCCCTCTGACGGCTTCTTCACCTCCTCGAGAGGCGTGGTTCGAGCTAGCAAAACCATCTTCTTCGCCACCTGTGCGGAGGATATCCAGCTGGCATCATTGCTTTAGCTTACTTCCTCTCTATAATTCTAGCTCTGCTCACACTTTCTGTCCCGAAACTCTGTAATAGTCACCATCCCTGACTGCCTGGGTTCGTAGCTTCAAAGTCTCCAATCCAGTATTTGGCTCGGTCCTGCTCTCTGTCAGTCTGATTCAAATGGTTCTGTCGGCTTGAACCTACACTCCAAAGCAAGTCCTCACTTCTCCCTTAATGAGCGGCGGCAGCATCTTCTTCTGCTGCTCAGGGGTTGCAAACTTCGCAACCGGCTGCGAGGGGTCACTTTTCCGCATCTCACTGATTTGGTCCTTTGAGAGGACTATATACTGACCTGCGTCGCATAGACATTTGCGTGGATTGACTGGGCTCCCGCCATGCCGGCTCCGCTCCTTACCGGAATGTCAGCTGTCTGAGAAACAGCAAAGGGAAAACATAGACGCACTGGGCAATTGTCTGAAGCATCATCGTCGCTTCAGAGATACCAAGCCCAGCTCCTCCCAACTCCTCGGGTAGAGCAATTCCAATCCAGCCGTCCTTGGCCAGGGCGGCATGCAATTCATGCGGATACTCTCCGGACTCGTCGTGTGCAGCCCAGTACTCCTGAAGGAACAGCATGGTCATTTTTGGACCTGGAATCGCGCAGGGAGACGATGTTAAATACTTAGTATTTTTGCACGTACATCCGGGAAATTGGAGCAGATCTTGGCGATAGCGTCCCGCACCATCAATTGCTCGGGGGTGAAGCAACTGATATCCATCATTCCCCTTTGCGGCGACGCTGAAAACCGTCTTACTTGATGCCACGCCCCTAGCGAACATCTTGAACAAAAGTACGGCTGGGCAGGTTTGCTCAATAAGCCGAGGAAGCGAGAGAGGGGCCGTGAAGCCATTCTGTTTATACAGTATACCGGGTATAGATAGATAGACTATGGATGTATCTCTTAATATCAACTGTGACCGAATAAGATAATATGCGGATCAATCCAAACAGGAAACGGTAGACACGAGAAAAAATACAAATCAATCAAAGATGAAGATGCGCAATTTCATAGCGGCTCACGGTAGAAGCCGGGAAGCTCCGTCTCCATCTCCACGCGCGGGGATGCCGATATAGCCGAATGCGGACTAAGGCTCTCCGGCCGGTAAGCGTCGTCGACGCCTTATTTTTCAGGCCAAGACGGCGCCGCAAGATGCAGCCGCGGAAGCGTGCCAGACGCGCCCGACCACTGTGCACATAGATAGGACTATGTCCTTCTATCAGGGTCCTGGAATACCATTTGTCAGACTGTTCATCAGCCTTTTATGACCTCCTGTGCACGTCAGGCCTTAGGTCCTTACGGTTCAGATGGCTTCAATCGTATTGTCCATTCGAGACCCAGTGGACCAGGCCCTAACTCCGGAGTGCGGAGCTGATGCCGCTGGATGCTACTCCCTTATGTGGCATTGCTAGTATTATTCCAATTCTCTATCATTCCGCTTTGTATGATATGCTCGCTGAAGCATGCTATATAGTGCGCAAATTGCAAACATATTCCTGGCCGCTACTTGTCGATAACTTCCCCGGTGCCAGCCCATCTGACAAATCCAGAGCAAGAACAGCAACTGCGTGCGCGGCTCTATTGCCGCAGATTCAGAATCCAAGATGATATATCCCAGAGAAAATCCAGGTTCTGAGAGAAAGAAAGAAAGTAATCATCTCCTATCTTTTCTCACACGCATATCCATTTTGCAAGTCCCTCTCAACGCTTCGTAAACAACATGTTCAGCGGGCTCAAACTCACTGTGAAATGGTCCTTTATCCCTCCCTCGAAGGCCCGTCCGCCTTGTCCCGGAGCGAACTCGAAGTCAAAGCTCATTATTATCCGCGCGACGGTGGTGCGGAGATTGATAAGGGCGAGTGAGCGGCCAATGCAGCCGTAGGGGCCTGTGTTTTGTTATCGATGTCAGCATCGTTGGTCGTGTCTGTTGTGATATTTCTTGAAACGGAATCACTCCAAGGAAGCAATAAATCACAGGAAAAGAGATAGAACGGTCGTTGCCGGGTCAGAGCTACAGACGTTACTCACCAATGGAGAAAGGAGCGAACGCTGCTTTCTCCTTGACCATGTCTGGATATAGGTACCAGCGCTCGGGGATGAATTCTTCAGCTCGCGTATAGATCTCCTCGCCTGTGATGGGGTGAGTCCCAGGCATCAAGCCGTACTTTGAGAGATGCAAGGTCATCTTTAGGACCTCTTCGGATTACTTACTTCGTCCGAGTACATACTGCGAACACCAGACTGTCATGTCACCCGGGACATATGTCTCTTCGATGTAGATGCCCTTTGGTGGTGTCTTCCGCTGCAACGCCGTCGGTACCGGCGGGTACAAACGCAACGTCTCGTATATGACAGCGTTGAGATGGTCGAGATGTGCGATCTCCTGGTTGAGAACCTCGCCGGAAGGATCCCTCATGTAAGGTGCAAGCTCCTCCCGCAATTTTGTAATATGATCAGGATGCCGTGCCAGTTCGAAGAAGAGACAGGTTAGGGTCGTCGCCGTAGTCTCACTGAACTGCATTCAGTGCCCAAACATCGGCACGCCTTCGGGCCGCACGACTCACCTGCCAGCGGCAACTATCAACTGCGAGTCACCTTGTAGCATCAATAGATCATTTCCTTGAGGAGTTTTTCCCTTCAAGGGCGCTAACAGTGATGACGCTATGTCTGGAATGTCATCCTTGTTCGACTGACGGTAGTTACTTAGGCAAAGTCTCCCGATTTGAGTGTCTTTAAATGGTTGCCTACCTTGATCCTTTCATCCATCCTTTCATGACAGTACTCGATAGCTTTCCACCAATCTCTCGACAACCCCGGAATGGCCGTCATCAGCCGCATAAACCAGTCCGGGAACATGAATCCGACAGCATCCTGCCCAGCGTGTAGGATATCAATGATATGATGTCCCTCTCCAGTCTCCAGCATTCCGAAAGACGTTCCAAACGCCAGATCACCCATGATATCGAAGTTATACAGATCGAACCACTTTGTGAGGTCGAATGGCCTGCCGGCAGACGCCTCTATCTGTCTTAGGAGTTTATTGCGGTGCACCTGGATTCTCTTCTCGTATCCACGAAGCGCCTTGTCGCTGAATGCGGTACTCCAAACACGGCGCCTCTGATCATGCAGAGCTTTGTGGCGCAGTGTCTGCATTGACACGAATGGCACCGTGAGGTCATACCACGCGGCTTTCGTGCACTTGGAGCCGGGTCCGTAGATGATATTCACGGCCTTTGGATGAGTAATGGAGAGGTCGGAAGAGCCAATCCGGACGAACTTTCCATATCTTCGGTGTAGCTTCTCGACTTTCCTAAAGGCGTCTCTGCGCTTCAGCTGGGCCGAGAACCAGAAGTTTGAGACCCTCGCGCCCAAGGGACCGGGGAACTTGTTTAGGGGATGTAAAAGCAGGCGATAGACGAGCAAGCTCGAGTAGATGCCAGTCAGATAGGCGACGGCGATCCAGCTCACCGTGCTGCAAGCCTGATCAACAGGCTTCCCCTGCCCGTACACGAGAAATGTGACAGCTGCACCGAACGTACCCAAGAAAATTTTGACATATGCCGCGCCGTATAAATGATGCTCTCCTCTGTTGAAGTAGCAAATATGGGACACTATTCCAGCTACACAGCTGGCGGTGTGTTCGTAAGGGACTCCCATTCTGTCTAATTGCGGCTTCCACGGTTTGTCCTTTGGGAGATTTCAGAAGAACGTTGAAATAGAGGAGAAATGGGCTGCGAGATTGAGAGGTCGAAAGTTTCTGCGGGGTTTATGAAACCAGCCAGGGTTACCCACGGACATGTCCGACGTTTGCTGGACTGTCTCAGCATTATTCCTTGTAGTTAACTTATCTCCAATTGTGCCGAGTTGAGCCAACCTAATGTTACAAAATGACTCAGCGGATTAACTTCGTTAATTATTCACATGGAGAAATGTAATATTAGTCTGTATTTGATACTTTTTGTTTGTTTGGGGAGGTGGCTCACCAGCTTTCCAGGTTGCACATTACCAAGTTATCGGGTGGTACAAAATGGGAATTAGTAACTAATAGTATTTTCCGATCTTATATAGAAATGCCGAATCTCTATGACCTGTCATACGTATTAAGTATTATTATGACAATGTAAACCACATGGCTTGCCACCTCCTGGCCATGATTTGAACAGGCGCTAGGCGCTGGTTCTTATCAGGTGGTATCCTTTTTAGCCTATAGGGGGAGATGCCGTTCGCCGCTAATAGCAAGCATGATCCAATAGCGTTTAGCAGAAAACAAGATAGTAGAATATACTATAAGCCTTAATTTAATGGACTTTAGAATTAAGTTGAAAATTCCCATTCGTCTCGATGTTTGTTTGCCGCGCAGAAAGGCTGCCCTTGCTTCTGATGACACGCAGAACGAAAAAAAACGCTGTCTACTAAGTCATGTCATGCAGATTTAAGGAGTGGGACAACAACTCCTTTGTTTGTTACATATCCCTTTATCTTCAGTTATTCTTTGTCTCCATGAAAGGTTAGTCGGTTCAATGTGCTCAAGATTAGATAAATGAGCCCGCGCAAGACCTTTTAGAATCAAGAAAACAGGATGGATCTTGATATCGCTGCAATGATATTAGAATTATTAGGCAAGGAACTGATTTTTCTGGCCTTCAATATATCCCGGTTCAACAAGCCAAGAACGATATTTATCCCTTCAGTTCATCGGTCCTGCTACGGGCCTCAAAAATAGCGCGGAAGGTAAAATAGTATTGATCACTGGTGAGAGCGAAGGGTTAAGATTGTAAGCTTCTAGGATTGATACAGTGTTTATCTCCAGCCTTCAGGGAACTAGATCATTTGTAGATGCCAGCCGAATATCACCACTATACCCTAGTAGTATGCCAAGAAGCATATCAACCTAGTCAGCACACGCCGATCTGAATAAGGTCATAACCCTTGCAATATTATACTACCCCTGTCAATATTCGCTTATAATCGCACATTCTCTATGAGATAAATAGTCAATGAGTTAGGTAGATTAGAACAATCAGAGCTTTCATCATCATACCTTCGGATTACGAAGTTCGCGCAGTCTGACAGTAGATTATTTCAGGTCATTTGTCTGCGTTGTCTCACTTAAGAGGATACTATGTCCGACACCCATGCTTGCTTATTATTATTATTCATAAATTGTAAGATAGCGACTCACTACGCCCTGGCTGAAGCTTCCAAGGTTATTATCTTACCAGGCCAAGATTTCCATTGAAACATATAGAATGCGCTATGCATCTAGACGCGTGTTGACGCGACGGACAAGGAATTGGGATAGCAAGCACCTCTTCAATTCATTAACCACATCTTTCTGAGATAGATATAATAGTAAAAAAAAAGTCAGAGGCAAAAAAAGCTCACACCCCCGGCCCACCGGGGCCATACTAAGGGTGCTACGAAAACCCCCACCTATGCTGCCGGCGGGCAGGGAATTTTCATTACCTGGATCCTCGCCAAGGCTTCATTGGATTAGCAAGTGTTGATTAATATCAAACTGCTGCACTTCGGCCAAGGCATATATCGAACCCGGGACTTTGGGTCCGGCGAGAGGGAAAAGCCACTGGCCATGGGCCTCTAGCTTAAACCACTGCACTATTCCCAGGTTCCTATTGCTAGGTAATGGCAATAGGAGGGCATAGCCCAGAAAAGGGAGGACTCCTGGTTGCCTGGAGGAGGAGGGGGGGGAGGGGTTGGGAAGGCGTGAATGAGTGGAGAGGGTGAAGCTGGTCACATATAATCATTAAGAGCGGCCATAGATTTTTGAAAATAGCTGTCCTACGTCTACAAGACCTTACTAACCAGGTAGTCTGTAAACAGATGCCAGGAGAGGTATTTGTAATATCGTATGGCTTTATATCTAGTAAACGACATTGGTACGGCTTCTTAAATATCTCTTGCAAAGAGTGATATACCTCCTGATACCTGGTAGAAGACTATGGCACAGTAATCTACGCATCCACACCCAATTTGCAATCCCCTGATCTGACAGTCTTTCGGAGGTAACCACATCTGAAGTCCGTTCCCGCCGCTTATCGCCGCGCTGGGGCGTTCCCTTTTGAGGGAATTCTCTGTTGGCCTTGATTGCCATTTTACAGCTAGTCAATTCCCCTTCGGTGCGTTATATAGCTACCTAGGTAGCCATGTATCCAAGAACCCACAGTTGAGATCAATACACGCAGACCACTCTGTTTCCTAGATACCACATCTGAGATCAAGTCACATCAATAATGTCTGCTCCAACAGTCATCACCACCACACGCAATGCAGATAGTGTCTCTGTGTTCCGGGAGAGTCCGCGTTTCAAGAGTATCACCCCGTCCGTTGGCCTTCTCTACAGCACCAGCAGTAATGAGCCTGTGAGTTTTGAAAGTGATGCCGATATTGCCGCATTTGATACCGGTGATCATATGGGCAGCCTGATTCCTAAGACTGGTAGTGTTGTGCTTGTGGTAGAATGGCCGCCAGACAGTTACCATATCTTCATCGCACCCATAGCCTTGCTATTGGTGTGATGATTGCGGGTGAGAGTACGTACCAACTTCATACATTTCAATCAAAGAGATATTCCTGTTGTATTCAGCTGGTTCTCTTGCGCGGGTATCTCACTAACATGTGTCCCTTCAATCAACTTCAGTTGAGTTGCTCCTCGATAGCGGCGAGTCCCGTTCTTTGAAAAGTGGTGACGTGCTCATCCACCGTGGCACCATGCACGGATGGAAAAATCACAGCCAGACTGAGACCGCCCGCATGATCTGCTTTGTCCTGCCTGCTAAGTGAGTTCCGGGTGCAAAGCAGAGCACCCCTAGATGACATTCAATTAGCCTCTTACTATGGATTGCAGATGCCAAAAGCTGCGAATGAGAAATTTACAATACGGAAAGTGCACCCAGTTGTGCGATGTGATGGCCTTGAGTGTCAGGTAGCCTACATATGTATCCAGGCATTTAATGGAGATAGGTACATTAATTTAAGAAAAAAAATGCTTCTCTTATTCTCTACATACTTTCTTCTGGGACTGCAGGCCGAACCTCGGCTCGACGATCCCATTGGCTGAGAAGCATAGGGTCCCCCTGAGCCTGTTCATCTCCCGGGGGCAGACCCGCTCGGTCTTGACGAGATCTGGGGAAGCGCGGACCTCCTGTGTAGGTTCCGAGAGAGACTCCTGCAGCGGAGGTGTTTAAGCCCTTTATCCAAGTCCTCATGTGAGGTGGATGGAGTTATTCACGGATCTCATGGCGTTAAAACAATCTCCGGTCCTCCAGGTCCGGCGGGGGTGATAGAGACATTCATTTCTGGAACATCCAATCATGTCCCAGCTTTGGGGCACTGTTTTTAGCGACAGAACTAATTTATCTTAATCTCTATCATTGGGGGAAAGTGTTTCATGGCATGTTTCTGTCACTTTTGTATGCTCTGCAGCTGTCTGGCTGCGTTCAGCCATGTGCTGGGTTATGGAGGAAAAGCACCTGGCTGGGAAAGTTTGAGTTCAAAGGCTTATCTTGCACATCAGTTTGTTGTCTAATTCAGGTGCTTTTCCTGGATTGACTGATTGATTTCCTATGAGGTAAACAACGATCTTTCTTGTATTCCAATTCCATGGAAGAATCACTGCTTATCTCCACAATCTCTCCCCTGCCTTTATACAAACAGGAACCAGTAGATGCAGAGGACACTTTTCTAAAGAGGGTCTAGACCATCCATATAAAAGATCTCATCCGAGAGTTTTTGGGCGATGCAGAAGTCAATTGACTTGTCAACACTGTTAAGGAGTGCCAAGAGCGGCTTGCAAGTGTTCTTGGTGCTTCATGCCGCAGGCGCAACTCACGTGATGCTAACGTGATATTACGTCACGTGATACAGAGGTCGCACGCGTCTCCATGTTTTGATGCCGCACCGCAAGGGCGACCCGAAGAGTCAAGACTCGCCCCTCGACTCGCCTGGTCCCCGCGACACCACGACTTCGATGTGATTGTCGACTGCGATACACAGATATCTAGAGGCTCTGGTGCCAATTGGCGCCTTTGAGTGACTGCCGCGGCAGTGCGCTTATCATTAACATGAGTTCATCTCGCGTTGTTTACACGACCATGGCTGCGACCGGGGCCAGGGCGCAGAAGCCCGTGGGCTCTGCAGCGTGGATCGCTGCAGAGAAAGAAAATGTGATGAATCTTGTGGACCAGGAAATGGAGGAAGTCGAATATCCTGTTCGCCATGAGCTGGAATGGTTGAATGAGCACATGGCTGAGATCTTCTCCAGCAATCAATTGTATGGCCGTCCCCACCCCTTTCCTAGAGGATGCGGCTGCTGACTCGAGTCCAGCAATGTTACCGAAATATTCAAGACTCCGGGCAAGCTGCGAGGAAAGACGCCTTGGACAGCGCGGAAACGCAACGTCGATGAGGCTCGAGTGGTGAGTTCTCCCCTGTCGGCATTGGTAGCTCCCTGGCTCACAATGGACAGCCCTTGAGCGACATCTTTTCCTCGAACCACCAGCTTAAGGTTAGCTCCAACCCCAGCCCACTGTTTACTCGGCCGACGGCAAAGCCTTCAGCCAAAAGTGATGCCGAGAACACGCAACGGCCTCAGGACCACAAGCCCGTTCAGAATCTTAACTCGTTCCCGAAGTATAATACCGACTCCGGTTACCATGGCATGCCAGAGGAGGAGGACGATGTCGTTCTTCCGGGAACGCAACCTGAGTCACAGTCATCCACACAACCTTTGGAGAATACGCAACCATCTGAGGACACAGAGCCCGCGGAGTCTTTGGAAGACACACAGCTGGCAGAGGCGACCCAACCAGTGGAGAATACGCAGCCTTCTGAGGACGCACAGCCCACACAGTCTTTGGAAGATACAAAGCCTCTGGAGGAAGAACGGACCCCCGTAGCCCGTAATGCGACCAGGCTGTCTGCTGACCGCCGCACGTCGGAGGGCTCATTCCACTCTGCCCAAGAGGACATCCAGCAGCGAGGAGAGACTGTGGAACTCATGAACGTCAACTCCCCTGCTCAGCAGAAGGTTGAAGTACAGATACCGCAGCCGTCCCAGCAGTCCTCTAAAGACTCGGAGCCCGTACAGAGCTCTACGCAGTCGCCTGAGAAAGCGACTCCGGCTGAACCAGTGAAATCTCAGCCAAATGAGACGGAAAGCAAAGATGCGGAGGTCGCTCTTGACAATCAGTTCGATGACATCGGCTCCCCTTCGGATACTTCTACTCCTGAGCGGCCACCTATAAGAAAGAGCAGCTTGACTTTTGCTTCTCTACCCGCACGGGAACCGCTCACTACTAAGAAGAGCATGAGCGGGGCGCGTATCTCACGAACGAGCCATGTCGACCTTGCAAAGATGAGCACTGCGGGGCGTCATAGCTATTTTGGTAGACAGACAGGGGGCCCAAGGACGACTCAGGTCTTACCAGAAGAGAATGACGAGAAGGGCCTTGACGGGGACAAGATGGATGTTGATGGCGAAGAAGGGCTCTCTCACGGCGACTTGGACATGGAGATGGAAGCGAGTAAGCTACATAACAAGTCTTCCACCCAGAGACTTCATGAGAAGATCAGCATGCTCGGCAAGCTACAGCCGTCACGGCCAACAAAGTCGATACCTGCTGTTTCTACTTTGGCCGGCTCTCATGTTACCTACCCTGAATTACCTAGCACGCAGCAGGAGACATCAAAGCAAGGAACTGCGAGCCAGAAGCCCTGGACTGCGCAATCTTCGAAGCCTGTGGTCGAAGAGGATGATGAGTGGATCAAGCCTATTGGCACTCCCCACCGAGCCAACCTGCCAAAGAGCCACACAACTGGTAGCATGGAGCAACATATCGGCAGTGATACCATCAGAGAGCGAGGCAAGGATGACTCTGAAAAGTCCAGGTCGATCGAGGATTCCCCTGCCAAGCGTCTGAATGAAGTGAAACCTTCAAATCCCGCCGGCCTAGGCCATGGGAAGTCCGCTTCTACGGCTATTTTGACATCACCTCAACATCCAGGCACTCCAGCTGGTCCCAATCAGAAAAACGCATCTGCTTCAAACATGGCTGTGGAGTCAACGACCCCACTGGGGTCTCCCAAGCGCTATGAGGGGCCGTTGAGCGCGTCCAGGTCGAAGCTGCAGTCCATTATGAAGACCGCTAAGAGCCTGTTCACAAGCAGCGCCGGGACCTCAGCATCGCCAAGGATGCGGCCTTCTTCACCTAATGCATCACGATCCCAACCAAAACCACCTCGAGACGACAACACTGCCTCTGTAGATGCGGAAGCTCTGCCACACCAACCTTCCAGTCCATCGAGACAAGAGGGTCGCAGAACAAGAAGCTCCACTGAGAAGGAAGAGAAGAGAAAGGAGCAGGAATTGAAAGACCGTCAGCGGACGGACGAACAGCTGGAAAAGACTCGAGAGCAGGAAAAGCAGAAAGCTGCCCATCTCAATGTTCATCAAGAGAAACCAGCGAAAAGAGAAGAGCAAGAGGAAGCTGCTCCTGCGGCCAAGTCGAGTCCAAAGGACGCACCACAGTCGCAGAAACAGCCTTCTATGGAGCATGAACAGGGCCGGGACCCAGGACATAACCGTGAAGTTGAGCCGAGATCCGCTGCGCCTGTGCTATCTCATCACCAGCAACCACAACAACCAAAGCAGAATGATCGTCGGCCTGTGAAGCCTACACGGGAGGTTCCGCAAAAGCCGAAACCGCAGCCCGTATCGATACGCGTCGGCAGCACACTTTCTCGTCAGATGCCATTGTCCTCTACGACGTCGTTATCTTCTAGCGTACACGATCCTGCGCCTGTGCCCGCACCCACACCGGCATCCGTGTCAAAGCAATCGACTATCAGCAAGAAAGCTAGCACCTCGTCTTTGCACACGGCGGCTTCGACCAGCAGCTTTAAGAGCTCTGTTTCAGCCCAGTCACAGCGGAAAGCTCAACTCGCGGCCGAAAGGAAAAGAGAACAGGTAAGTTTTCTATCTAGAAATGTCATTTTATACGCTGACATATTGCAGGATGAACGGGAGGCACGGCGCAGAGAGGAACAAAAACGTGAGCTGGAACGTAAGCGAGCTGCTCAGCAGCAACAACAGCAGGAAGAAGCGCGTCGTCAGGAACTTCGGAACCGTGCTGAAGCTGAGCGGCGAGAACGAGAGCGTGAACGTCTTGCTGTCGAAGAGGCCAAGAAGGCTGCTCAGAAGCAGGCGATCGAGAAGCGGAGGTTGGAAAACGCTCGGAGACAGGAAAGCCAGCAACCAACTCCTGCCAAGGATTCGGTATGTACGACCTATAAGAAATTCCGTAACGCATCTAACGAGAAAACTCTCAGAGTTCGATTCTACAGCAGGATAGGTCAGCTCCGCAGTCTTCGCAGCGCAATGACCTGGGGTCTGTGAGGCCGCCGTCCAGATTGGGCTCTGTCCAGCCGTTTAGTCGATCTATCAACCAACCGCCGCCAAATCCGGCTAAACCACCGAAGAGGGTGCTGGAAGAGGATACCAACGCCCGCCCAGCTGCCTCGAAGCCGAGCGCGGCGTACCAAGCGGCAGAGCCCAAGCGAAGGAAGACTGAGGATGAGCATAACCCTCTGCCTCCCGTCAGACCAACAATGGCTCCGCCAATTCGCCAGTCTAACATCCGCAAAGTGGGTCATTTCAAAGCCTCAGAAAGGAGCTGTGCTAATACCGTGCAGGAACCCACTAAATCAACGATTTTCCCATATAACTATGCCCCGGCTCCACCGCCGGCCGCGCATCACCAGACTGGATCATCGCTCTTCAAGAATCCTTCAGCATCTCACCATGCTCAGCAGCCAGCTCCTGCTCAGCCCAACAGAGCTGGTCACCCCATGGACATGTCCAAATATACTACTGGCAAAATCCCCTTTGCAGATGCTCCTAACCCGTCTCATGCTTCAGCTTTCCACAAAACGCCTAGTCAGAGTACCCAGAAAGCTCCTGTGAAAGAGTCGCCTCAGTACCCCAGTAGTGAAAACATTCACCTTCCTGAGATTCCAACGGACAGTGAGGACGAAGACTCCGAAGCGGAGATGTTCCCTGTTCCCAAGTGGGCTCAACCCAAGGAGCTGGAGGCTATTCTGAGGCAGCAAGAAGGCATGGAGACGGATTCGATTTTTGGGCCCATCGCACCGTTTTCTCTGGAGGAGACATTCAAGACTGACAAGAAGGCGAAGAAGTTCCGTGAACGGACAAGCAGCGCAAACTGGGCTGGCCCTGATGGGCTGACGCAAGAGGAGATCCAAAGGGATATCGCCGAGCGACGGCGCCTGCGGTTGAATGGCGGCTGGACTTTTAATCCCCAGTAGATGAGAGGGCTTTGACGAATAGGGTCCCGTGGTACTATTTCTGCTTGGCTAGGGATGTACGGTTGGACCGAACACGGGGAATGGGACGATGGCCGTGGTATTGGCGTCTTGTTTGCATTTGTTTGGGTTTTTTTTTGGCGTTTTCTGGTTTGGGTTGACTGTCTTATTCGGTGGTTGGCATGGTTACCGATATTGTGACCTTTTTGTGTCCTGAATTATTGAAGAGATTGATCGGTTTGACTTGACCGTTTGTTTTATAGCGGCCAAACCAGCAAGGCCTTTGGATACGAGGGAAGTGTGTACAGCTAATAAAGCGGTTATTATTACTGCAGCGTTGTCTTTGTTCTTTCCGTGCCGCATTTATCTTTTTGTCGTCCTTTGTCTGTCGGATAAATTATTCCTGACAGACTATGGCTATATGATTTATTCCATGCTTTTGCTTATAGTTGGCGCTGCAAGGAGGGTCTCAGTATAGGTGATCTAGGTTGGCTGTATTGGAGTCAGCAGGGCCCGAGTCGAAGTAACAGGGTTGCTTGTTGTGCTGAATCTTGTGGGTAGCCACATGACACAAATGTGTGCTAATGTATGCACACACATACAAACAGCAGGGAGAGGCGGACAGGGTAGAGTAGGACTCTGTACTGTGTAAGAGGTGGTGCTGTGTTGACTGTTATTTGCAAGTTTGAGGGAATGATATATATATATTTTGGGGACCCGTCCCCTACTTACAGATCTCACTTATCTTTTTTTCGTCTCATTCCCCAAGTGCCAAATTTGCATTGTCAGGGGCTGGGTCTACCATGGGGTCTCTCAATTTTTATTACAGTGCTTACCTGAATGAGTCTGCAACCCACAGGTACTTCATGTTGAGCAGGAGCAGGAGAGAGAGACAGCAATCAACAATTATAACCTGATTTTTGGAAACTAGATTTTGCGGGTAGTTCATCAATTGTATTGCTGGTGGTGATTGCCACCACACAAAGCACTAGTGGTCTAGTGGTAGAATTCATCGTTGCCATCGATGAGGCCCGCGTTCGATTCGCGGCTAGTGCAGTGGGAACCACCGCCGCAAATGCGGTGGTGTTCTCTTTTTCTTTCCCTTTCTAAATTTAAAATTATAGGATTAATATTCCTTTGCGGCCATGTTCTTATAAGTAGTCTTTATTAGTGGTTTGAATCGAAGTCTCATGCGCGTGTTAACAGCTACAGCCATAGCAGCCGAAAACGTAATCAACTAGCTACCTTGACCTTTTTCTTTAGCAAGACCTGCGGCCCTTTATTCCGCGTCCATGGACTAGAAAACTGTCACAATTGAGATCAGAAAGCTCTTCCCATGGACCTATCAGATTCTTTAATATTATTCATGGCTCTTGCCGGAGACGCAACCCGCAGACTGTCAAGTCCACCAATAGACAACGCTCTTCCTATGGTTCAGGGCTTCTCCACGTGGAGCGCTCCTTATCTCGGCCCAGCAGGCGCGGGGTCCCTGATAACGACATCGCGGCACCGCGAGTGGTGCGTGCAGCAAGTACTCGCGCTTCATCTCCCCCCTTATCGCGATGGGATAGCTTTGCCAACAGAAAGACTTGTCTATCTTCTTGCACTTGGATTCTAAAAATACAATGCACCAATTACTGCGAGATATAGACGCAATGCCAGTCGACGAAAGCCTCTGGTGTATCCTGCTTTGACCCGAACTCCCCGCTGCTGTCATCCGAATATGCCGCCTGTCATCCCATCTCCCTCAAACACATCTCTGTCAGCTGCCTCCTCACCAGACTCGGTTCCTGTTCCCCAGACTCGGGCCAAAGCTGCTCCTCGGAAACGACCGTCCTCTCGCCGCACGCTCAGTTGCCTGCCATGTCGACAGCACAAGCTCAGATGCGATCGCCGTGTTCCGTGCCAATCATGTACCCGATATCGTCGAGAGGACAAATGCAAACAGCATCCGTCTCCCTCGGCCCTGCTGGGCACGGAGTCATCCGCCCGGTCAGGTCTTCGTGTGGCGATCGCTCCAGTGCCGGATATACAACAAGCCCCAGGTCTGCGCCTAAAAGACTACCAAGCTCAGCATGCATCCTAAGAATATTCTCCGGCGACTGACGGCCTCCATCCAGGTAAACCAGTGCATGGTGCTCAGGAACTGACACATCGGACACTCGGAGGTCTTCCGATAGCCAAGTTTCCAGAGAATTGGCGACAGTCTATCCTGTCACAATCATCCACAGGCCCAGACGCTCCCCCCGTTGGTGTGAGATACCCGTTTCCCGTTCTTCTAATGCCCCAAGTTTTAGCGGCGAATGGCATCTGTTCAGGCGTTTTATTTTCATCTTCGATACCTCGGGACCCTATGGATACGAAGCTCTTTTGGAAATCGCAGCTTGCAGCAGTGCTTCCGCCGCAAAATCAATGCGACCTGCTCGTGTGCTACTACATGGAAAACATCAATTGGCTTTACCAGGCGATACATGTCCCGTCGTTCCGTCGTCAGTATGCCGCTTTCTGGACAGGTAGTGTTCAGGATATAGATCTGATCTGGCTATCTCTCCTTTACACGATCATCTCCATCAGCGCCCTCCTTATTCCTGTTGAGCTGGTGGAGGCCATGGGCTTCGAGCACTCCACGATTCGGAATCTTTCCCATATCTGGCATTCAGCTTCACGCCAGGCTCTTTATTCGGGGGAGTACGAGTCGAAACCGTGTCTGCTGCAGCTCCAGACGTTCCTGGCGACTCAGTTGTACTGGCTGTCGACGAAGAATATCGAGGCAATGAATTCGTAGGCTTCCCCGCCCCCATCGAGCGTCATATCGTTACGTGCAGGAATTGCTGAGATATCATAGTGCTTTAGGCCAGACAGTCAGAAATGCCCAAGCGCTTGGGCTGGACAAGAACGTCCCTGGCGCAAACTGTCTGGATACCGAACTGCGACGACGCGCGTGGTGGGATCTGTGGTGCTGTGATACGTTAGTTACCCATCTCTCTACCACATAGGAATCAATCCTCCAGTTCCATTGGGAGCCCACTGACATGTTCCCAGTTTCCAATCACTGTGCCTCGACAGGGCCCCTCTCATTCATACAGCGGCCTCAAAGGTCCCACTACCACTCAACTGTAATGATCTTGACATCACCGAGACCAGCGTGAGCCCGAAACCGATGAGCGAACCGACGGACATGAGCGCCAACATCTGCCGCGCGCAAGCCTTTACGATATTCCGAAAGATCTACGTAGATGACGGCGCATATCTCTCATCTTACAATTACATCCAATCCATCGACACTGAGGTCCAGCAGCTCATGGACAACTTCCCATGGTACTTCAGCGCCAACAGTCCCGAAAGCTCGCGGCACCTATCCAGCCTGGACCGCATAGCCTGGCAGCACTGCGTGCTGCACATATCCATCTGCATGCAGCGCATCCGGATGAACCGCCCCTTCCTGCACGCCCGTATCGGCGAATCCTGGAGCGTGTGCGCCAAAGCCGCGCAGGGCCTGCTGGCCGTGTACCGGAGCATGCGCGAGCCGGACGTGGAGCGGTTCCGCCGGTCGCAGAAGTTCGTGACTCAGGGGTACCAGGTCTACACGGCGGCCGTGACGCTGGCGGCGTTCCTGCTCGTCGAGCGATCCTTCCCGGACTTCTCGTCGGACCTCATGAGGCGGGACGTCGAGATGGTCATCTCGGACCTGGAGCTCAGGGATATCGGGTCCATGGTCGCGGACGGCATCAAGGTCCTCCGGAAGATGCTGGACATGTTCGACCGGCGCGAGTCGCGGGATCAGCAGCAGGAGCGCGAGTCGCTCATCCATGAGATCGCGTCCGTCTTTGGCGGAGAGCAGCCGACCCGGAAGTATCTAAAGCGCTGCGACATCGGGTATGTTCTCAACACAACAAAGAAGGTGGGGGAGCGGGAGCAGACTCAGCCCCCGGCCATTAATAGTCTCCGCTCACGGGATGAGCTTGAGACTGGCGGATCTGATTCCGGGTTTGAGTCTGGTGTTGTTGCAGCCGATAGAGATCATAATAATAGTAATAACAATAATAGGGGCCAATTGACGTCCCAAGATTTCGACCTTGCGATGGACATGTTGAGCAGTGACCAGTGGGATTTTCTGCTCCCTGACATCGCTTTTCCGTCATAGCGGCATGATCGCCATATCAGCTGTGGCTATATCAGGATTGTATGAAATATCAACATCAACATTTTTGTATATGACTGTGGAAGTATATACATAAACAGCTGGAGGGCATTACATATCTATCTGTACAGGAGATGCCGCTCCATATGCATATATTGATTGCTGCCAAGGAAGTCCCGCGTTTCACTCATCTTTCCTGCTCGGAGTCTTGGGTTCCAAGCATTTTATATATGACGATTCTCCGGATACGAACCCTCACTGGGGATCCTCGCTTGTCCGAAACGGCTGATAACGGACGGAAGTGTCGGGAAGATGGACATCGTGCCTGTCTCGAGCACGGAGCCTGAGTGGACGAAAGAGAGGACTGGGCGCCAAAATATTATGCCCAGACACGGACGTTTCATTTCTTCCTTTGCGACAGCCCTCATTGCAAGGGTATCGGGACGCTCAGGTCTTCCGGAGCAACGAAGGAACTGGGAAAGCCAGTGGGTGAACAAATACTTTCATTCAGCTCCCCTTTCTGGCCTTCATTTCCTCGATCCACTTTCCGGCCTTCGCTGTCGGTACGACGTTGATCCTCACCAAGCCATCGACCACCTCGACCTTCCCGCCGCTCAGGATCTTCAGCAGCGGCACCTTCTTGCCTGCCTTGATCAGCCCGCCCGAGACGGTCTCCACGTAGCAGTCGACGCTACCAAGGGTGTACTCCTGCTTCGAGTCCCACGGCAGAGGGAAAATATAACTGAGGTGGTCGGCGATGGTATCCATCTCCGAGAACTTCTTGACGAAGTCCGACTGCGCGTCCATCGGGTAGAGGAACACGGCGGGGAAGACGAGCGTGCTCTCGGGAGACAAAGGGTCGGGCGCAAGGTGCACCTTGGCGTCCTCCATATCCGGGGGCTGGTTCGTCGTCCGGGTCCTGATCTGCCGCGCGCGCAGGGCCGTGCTGAGGATCATCTTCTCCTTCTGGGAGCGTTCCTCTTCGGCCTTCTTCTTGGCTGCGATTTTCTCAAGGACGGCTTTGCGCTCAGCGATCTTGGAAGCCACCTGCTCGAGCGCCTTGTTCTTGGGTTCGAGTTGCAGGCCGCGCGACGCAGCATCTTCGGCTTCAGCGACCTTGTCGAGAGCCAGCAGGGCCATGGCGGAGCGATAGTACGCCTTGACGTTCTTGGGGTTCAGCTTGAGGGCAGCTGCGCAGTCAAGGGTCGTGGAGCGGTAGTTCTCTGCATGCCATCGTCAGTACACCGGTCCTCCTTCATTGATTGATTAAGTAATGCGTACTCAGTTCCAAATTGCACAGCGCACGGTTGATGTAGCACGCCTCCTCCACCTCGCGATGCAGCCGCTTCTCCTTCTCGACGTCCTCCGGCTTATCCCACTTGTCTTCCTTTGCGGTTAAGACGGCGATGCCCTTGGTGTAGAACTCCTTGGCGTCCTTCCACATCTTCGCCTTGGCGGACTCGTTGCCCTGCTCGCGGAAGTTCTGGGCGACTTCGGCGCGGGTCCCTTCGTTCTGGAGCGCGCGGATGGCGTCGAGCATGGTGTTTTCGCCCTCTACAATTTACAATAAAGATCAGTAAAACACCCTTATTCCGTGGAACAATAAACTATGTAGATATAAGATACGTACGCTCATCCCCCGCCTTCTCCAGATCCGTCATGAACAGCGGCGTCTTGTTCATCATGTCGATGATCTCGTCGGCCGTATGCGACTTGACCGACGCCATGGCCGGCGGCATCTTGGGCGCGGACGGGTCACTCTCGAGCTCCTTCAGCTTCTCCTCGTTGATCGGGAAGGGGATCTCGTTGGAGGCCGCGGCATCGAGGGGGATCCCGCTGTGCGGAAGGGAGGGGGCGATGGGTTCATTGTTTGGAGTAGGACGCTGTGGTTGTTTCTGCTGTTCTTTGTTCAGGTCGAGAGCCTCGTCGAAGTCGTCGGGGAGTTCTTCTATTCGGCCCATTGTGGAAATTGTCTTAGAGAGAAGACAGAGATGAGAAAGAAGTTGATATGTACAGTACCTCTTAGAATCTAGATGGCGACGACTCTCGATTGTTCCGCTGAGAAAACTACTGTATCTGCCCGTGGGGCGAGGCAAACAGAGCAAACAAGAGGGGGGAAGGAGAACCACGAAGGTGGTAACGGTGGGGCTTAGCCCTAATCAGGCGGGGCGGGGTTTATCTCAGATGATCCATCCTATGGATGTGATTATGCAGTGCAAGATAAACAGTCCTTGGAGAAGAAGCGTGACGACTTTGCTTTATTTTTACGAGTGTAGGAGAGCATCTGTTGGTCTCCCAGCCAGCAAGTATCTCTGTGGATAATTCGACTTTCAACATCCTTTCTTCCGTTTCTTCGAGTTAGGCACAGTACTTCATAGGTATTTTTTTTGATCACGTTCCAGTTCATGAAGTAGTCATTTTTTTTATTATTGGTTCCCCCCTGGAGCAAATAATGATACATCAGGGGGAGTTGGAGAGAGCCGAACTCTCTTTACGTAGGGTAGGTAGGTAGGTAGGTGACCTGAAGGGTCCATTTGTCCGTTTACTTAGACTTGCGTGTCGAACTCACGTTCTGCTTTTTATTGTCGCAATCACTTCTACAAGGCTCTCTCTTGTTTTTCTTCTTTCAAGTCAATATAAAGGTCTATGAGAATAGGTTTCCAGTCAAGAGCTCCCCCATCTCTGCTGCGAGGGAACGTCGCTGTATTGTAGGTATGTACCGGCCACATTCTGAGCTGGATGGAATAGTATCCATTGCGGAATAAGAGAAAGTATGTGGTTGATGAAATTTACAGATAGGATTATACTGGCGATGTCTTGTCTAGGGAAAGTCTCCAGTAGGGCTACCTAATTCTATGCATTGGTTACAGCAGTGGTAGAGAATAGCCTCTGTAGAAGAGAACAGTGGATTTAGCATGTAGTCAAGGAGACGGAAGCCCGCGAGAACATGGAGGCAAGAAGTTTCCTATCCTAGGAGCCTTCCACTTTCAATGGAGGTTCCCTCTCCGTTTGTTCCGAGGGGATCTCCGACTTCTCTTCCTCTTCCTCCTCTCCCTCTTCTTCTTGTCGGCAGGCTCCGACTGCTTTCTTTCTTCAGCCTCGTGGCTCCGGGCCTCACGCGGCAGGTTGCCCTTTAGCTCAGGCTAGCTGGAGATCCTGCAGAATACAGACAGACACACACACGCCGTGGCTGGCTGAAAGGGAAAAAAAAAGTCGACTTTCCCAACCAGGTACCGTCGACCTACGAACGCGGCTTTAGTAAATTTCATGAATAAACACCATTGCATGCATATACACAAGGCAAGGCAGACAATTGCCGATTGCTGATAGGGCCGTTCATACAACACAACCTCCGTGGAGAGAGGATCGGGTCGGAACGACATGACTTCCCCAACCAAGCCCAAGTCCAAGGCTGGCTGGCTAGATGGCTGGCTGGCTGGTGCATAGCTAACCGTTTCTTTTCTTTTTTTCTCGGTCAGACCGAATGCATGCGTTTCTCCCTGCGTACAGCTAGCTACCTGGACATTTAGAGCTTTGAAATATTCCAAAGGAAGAGCTGAATAAGTAGAGACCTGACGTTTTACTTATGTAGATATCATACCTTTAGATATCTCCGGAGTAACACTATCTAATGTAAAAAAGGGAGTTCATACGTCAATGTACATGTACATACATGCACACTGACGCTTGCCTTGCCACAGGGCTGACGAACGACCACCTTCCTAATGCAACATTAGCCCGATGATCATCCTCGTCACCACCACCACCACCATCATCATCATCGTCATGGCCTGCATGCAGAAGAAAACTCCTAGAATGCTTCGGTTGCATTCGAAGAAGCGCACTATGACATACATAATGAGGGGTTTTCCAATGTTCGACGCTAGAGAAGGGAGGAAAAAAGAAGTTGATTGACCTGCAGACACCACAAACACCACGGCCACGAATCATACCGCGATGCATTTGTGATGCCCAACACGAACTGCAAGGCACAAATCATATCTTGTTCGCCCAACTCCGATCATCGGGAGATACGTGGGTAGGTAAGCTTGAGAAAAAGAAAAGACAGCCCCGGTCACACTTGGCGGGTTTAGCTTATTGGACAGCAGACGCTCAAGGCGTGCGAAAAGAAAAAAAAGAGTTCACTACTGACTGCCAGATGCAATTGGAGACGACTTTTTTTTTCCATGACCCCGAAGAAAAGAAAAACAACACGGCTACTTGGCTACTTTTTTATCACTCAACAGAGCCAACGTTGGATTCGCGGAGACAAAACTAACAAATGGGAAAACTTTTTTTCTGTAGATGTTGTCCTTAATTCCGCGGAGCGTAACTCGGCTTGGAGATATACCGCGATGATGATGATCATGATGACGATGATGGGGTTTGAGGCTCAAGTCAAGTCTTCCTTCCTGTTCTGGAGATATATACTATATAAGACTGTCCTGGTAGAGGCGTTCATGTTGTTAAATGTTGCTGACTATGCCATTCAGTTCCTTTGAAGTCCCCTTGAAGTCCTTTTCAAGACTCAAACCTCTGGGTTGAGATTTCACTGTCACGTTATCCACTCTATTTCACATTGTTCATCGGATCTTTCAAAAAATGCCTTTCTCCAAAAGCCAGACCAGGCAAACAGGGTCCGTCTTTTACTTACTTCCGTCCCCAAGGTTGCATCCTGACCCTCATAGACAGACTAAGAAAGGAAAATGCTCTATCTAGGAACCAACCCGTTGCCAGCAACAACAATGCCAGCTCCAAACTACCAGCTTCCAACAACCCACAATGCCTCAAACTGCACCCGCACTCGAATAGGAACAGCAACACGGCCACAGTCTCAACTGGAAATGCCATCGCGAACACCTCAGCTCCAAAGACAGAGACAACCCGTCCGCAAGGACAAGATCTTACCATCCCCCAGGCCCCCATATCATCATGCCCGTACCACGGCCCGATACTGCAGATGCAGATGAACAGCGCGCGCCACGGCAGAATCCAGGGGTGGTACGCGACGGACATGGACCAGAAGGCGCGGTTCATGGACCACAAGCCGGGGGAGCAGTACGCGCTCTTCAGACGGCCTGATAATGGGGAGCTGTCGACTTCGAGGAACTGTACGTGTGCGGACGTGATGACGATGAGGTCCGGGTCTGAGGTGGATATGATGATCATGATGGACAAGGACAGGGATGAGCTGTGCGGGTATCAGGTTGGTCTGTAAGTTCTATTGAGGGGAAACAGCGTCGGTAAAGGGCGCTTTATGTCTATGTTTATGTTTATGTTTATGTTGGCGAATGAGTGCTCCTGCAGGGAAATGAATACCTACCTAACTGTTCCAAGTGCTCCAAGTGGCACTAGTAGAGAAAAGTGAAAAAGTGTGAGGATCAAGAGCAAGGATATACATCCTTCATTATGATGACTTGAAATAATAGTAAGACTATTATCTCACCCATATGCCGCTTTAGCCACATTATTGGCAGTAGAGCATTTTGCATGATCACAGCCCCCGATAGATGTTGGGTATCTATCCACATCGACTTTTGGGCTTCTCCTGATAGTAGAGAAACCACATATGCTATGATAAGGGCAATACCACTTCAAAATTAAGCGGTCTCTGCTGCACAAGAAGTCGTTGTATTTTCTGTATCTTAACCGCAGTGACCATTTGCAGCCTGGGAATATTGGCTTCGGCCTTGGTATTCTTTTTTTTTTCTTTATTTTTAATATGCCTTCTCTTTAGCGCTGGCCTCCAAAGCGTCGAATACCTTATCGACTGTAGAATTATCAACGGGGTCGTTGATATATCGACCCAAGCTTCTGCCAGATTCTGGTGACTGTTCTTGTCGGCTAGCTCTCGAATTGTACGATTTTCCACATTTTTGTTCGTCTGAGCGTAGGTTTTTGATGCGATTGCCAACCTGCATCCCCTATCAACGCGGACACCGATAGAGAACTGTCATGGGTCGGTGGGGGCATAATTCGACGGCCGGCAGCTGAGTCGTCACCCACAGAGGGGCGGAGAAGCTTCTGCCTTGATGATGTTTTCAACGTTCGGTCTTGGAGGGAGCGCGGCGCATCGATAACAGGACCCATTGTAAATATTCGGAGGAATACTATTGTACATATCTTGAACTTGGATCAGTGAAAGACAACACGGGTTATAGAAGTCACTTGCAATACCTAATGTAAGTATATAGAGGTTGGTGACAGGTACCTAATGTATGTACAGTAGAGTAGACCAAGGTGTAGATGGCCAAGTCGACATGCAGAGTTGCGGAACACATGGTTCATCAGTGGGTGCGCATGCAACCCTCGTGGGAGACGCTGCACTTATATGTAGACCTCTGTCCACTTCCGCTGATTTCTTTTCGCTTTGGCTCCCTTCTCCCCCTCTCCGAGATCCCTGTCAGGCAGGGAACGGGCTGGCGAACAGGCATCATTGGCTAAACGCGTGTGTTGACAACCAAGCAACCTCGGCTATCATAGGAAAACCAGGAAAAGGAAGCACACCCTAAAAATTCTTATGTCTCAATCGCCTCGACATTTGCAACCAACTCGGTGATATTAAGTGTCGGGAGATGTAACAGAACGAAATGAGCCATTGAAGGTGGCCAAAGATCAGGCATGATTGCTCACATGACTTCAGTAGTCCAGCCCCTGCCAGTCAACCGCAACACGGTGAGCAGTGGTGACCTTGGGAACAAGGAACAAGGAATGAGAGGCACCAAAGAGCAGCTGGTGTCTTCGACTCTCCGTCGTACGAAGACGCTACGATGCACGTTTCGAAAGATGATTCTGAGGTCATCTTCGACAGCCGCCTCCCAGGGTCAGTTGCCTTAAAAAAAAGCAGGTCGCTTCTTCAATAGGTCAAGGTATGTACTGTATATGTACAGTACATATCTCTGCAGTAAGTTAAATACCCGTGTCCTCTCCTCTTCCATGTTCCGCTTGACAGATACCTGAGACGGTGTAGCAATGTACAGTACAGTACTGGTATTATAAGCAATGTCTTCTCCACCAAAACGTCTTGAGCATCTGGATTGTCCAGTCAGTATTTTTTTATTTTTAATTCTTTTTGGTTCGAGTCCAGCCGTCCTTGATTTGATGAAGCGGTACCGTAACTAGTCGCTGCTCTTCTTGTTCTTCTGGGGCTGGGATTAGACCGGGATCTGCTGGATGGAGGTGGAGGAGTTGTTTCCCTTGCTGCCTGACCGTCATTACAATTGGCAGAGAAAAGCCACAAGTCAAAGGCATCATTATTGTGAGCCAATCAGAGCTCGGCTCGAGGTAACAGGTACATACGCTTATTGATTATTAAATAGTGGATGGGACGGGTTAAATAAATCGGACTGGTTCACTCCTCTTCATAACCGTGATTAAAGGTGGCTGCGGCGGTCCTTTTTAATGAAAAAGGACTGAGGACGATGGAATGCTATGAGATACAAGATTGTTGCCTATGATTAAAATGGAGCATTAAAAAAAAGAAACCCGGACATAGGATTCATCTATATCACATTCACTAACTCCGATCCTCAGCCCTGGAGAGTCCTTGTCTAATTATAAATATAGAAGATCATAGATAGAAAAGATATGCGACTCCAAGCCTCTGCCTCATAGGTAGCAATACCATCGCCTGCCACCAGAAATCCCCTGGTGGTCTAGTTGGTTTATGGCACCCGGCTGTAATGGGTTGGATAGCAATCAATTGTTACCGGGTTGTCGCTGGTTCGAATCCAGCCCAGGGGATTCTCTTTTTCTTTTCCCGTCCTCGTCGTCTCGACAGGACAACCACCAGACTCCACATGTATGTATATGTACCAATTGTTCATCTTTTTTTTCTTTCTCTTCTTTTTTACATTTCCCCCTCTTTCCTTTGGTTCCCACTGATCTATCTGGTATTTAATCAACCAATCAATTGATCAGTTCTACAAGAAAGAAGGAACAGGAGGGAGCAGCTGGAAATTTTGACAATGGATTGGCTAGGCTAGCCGCCTCGTTCATTATTGTGCCGTAGGTTGAACTAATAAACGCAAACGGCGTTTTCTACTTATACTATAGTATAAACTACCTACTCCACGTCGACGTCGGGCTCGACGTCGCTGTAGCCCTCGTCCATGCCTTCGGACATGGCGTCCGCGTTGAGGTTGGTGGTGTCGGCGGGGGAGCCGTGCTTCTCCTTGCCCTTTTCGTAGGTGATGGTCCGCCAGCCTTCCGGGGCGGAGGGGTCCTTGATGTATTCGGACATGGGGAACTGAAGGCGACGCATGTCAGTGGTGTCTCTGACTGGAGAGACAAATGGGCAAGTATGGGACTTACGTAGTGGTCGTTCTTCTTCATGGTGACGACCCACGGCACGTTGTCGAACGTGACGGCGCGGAGCCGGAAGTACGTGTTGTCGGGGATCTTGTTGACTTCCCGGACGAAGCTGTCGAGGTCCGGCGTCTCGACGCCGTTGACAGCCGTGATGAAGTTGGTCGGCGCGAGGCCGTACTGGTAGGCTGGCGAACCGCGACTCTGTTGAGCAATTAGCAACTGAAAGATATATATATATATATATATATATATATTTATATAGATGTAAGGAAGGCAGAGAAAGAAGCAGCTACCTACCCTCGCGCTGACATAGACCTCACTGTGCAGTTTTGAGATCTGCTGCCTGACGGCGTGATGCGGTTTCTGCAGCACCGCACCGCAGAAGACGACAGCCCGGTCGGTCTCGAGGTCCTCCGTCGGCACCGTGGGCACCTTGACGTGCATCTCCTGCCCGTTGCGGACGATCAGCGCGTCGAGGACCTCCTGGTCGTACATGATGTCGAACTCCGAGACGCGGGTGATCAGCTTGCCGTTCAGGGTTAGGATAATGTCGCCCTCCTGGAGAGCGTCCGCCTTCTCCTTGAAGGACGGCGGCGGGCAATCCACCTTGCGCACCATGAAGAGCTGGTGCCGCGACGGATTTGCCTTGGCGACCCTCTGAATCCACTCCTCCGACACGCCCATGATCCGGACCTGGCTCATCTGGACGACATAGGTCTCCACGGGCAGTATCCGAAGCTTCGGGATGATCCCCTGCTGGATCTTGCCGATGATGGGGAGCAGCGAGGGCGTGGCAAAGCCCAAGTGGTACTCGACGTCCTTGTGGGAGTTGGGAGTGCGCTCACCCAGGTAATTCAGCCAGAGGGCCTGGACAACGCCATCCTCGCCTATCAGGACGCCGTTGGTGCACTGTCCGCTGAGGCCAGTGTCTACCGTGATGGCGTCCAGGTTAATTGCGCGGTATCTCGGCGCAGAAGCATTAGCTGGGATAGCTACCGTCGTGATGTCTGTGACGGTCGTCTTGGCGACCACTATACGGAAATTCTGGTTAAATCCAACAAAGATGGTGTCTTGTCCCTGCTTAATGTGCTCTGTACTGAGCTTGGCACTCTTGACAGGAGCCTGTACCAGACTAGGATCGTACTGCACAATGGTGTAGTTCTGCAGCGGATGCATGAAGACGACCTTGCCGCTCACAATAATGGAATCAGCAACGGTAATATTGATGTCACATAGATCATAGGGAACAATGGCCCTCGACACCACGACGAGACCTTTCTCCGCATCGATCACCACTCCGAACCCTGTCCTCTTGGCCTGGGGGAAGCCATCCAGCTTCAGAGGCATCGTACACGAGACGCGGACGAAGCTGCGCACGATCTCAGCCGCGGCAGGCTGGCGCACCCCGTCCAGCTGGATGAAGTCCGCCTTTCTCGGGACCGGCGGCAACGCTGGGATGGGATCAGCGATGTCGGTAAAGTCCCACAACCCGGTCTCGTCGTTCCTCTTCGCGAGACGCATCTTCGGATGCCAGTGGCGATCGATGTACACGATACTCGTGCCTCTGGTGTGGAGATCTCTGATGTGCCTGTATGAAATCACAACCCTCGAGCGATCTACGCGCGTCAGTGATTACCACGGGGTTTGATCTCCGTGCTCTGCCATCACTTACCTGGTATGGTCTTCATGACCTCTATAAACTCATCCAGATTACGAGTCGGTCGCTTATCGACAGAGTCTATAATCCACCCAGACAGCGTATTCTCGAGTTTAAAGGACCCGGCCGCTTCGCAGACATACACACCTCGGCAGGCGATGGCGTACAGTCTCGCCTGTTGATAGGACAGGTCGTGGAAGGTCCCTCCAGCAACCGTGAGGAAGCGGTCCGGTGTGATCGCATGTAGATCGCCAACCTGGCATTCCACCTCAACGTCCTTCCCACCCCTCTGGACAAGCAGCCGGATGGTCTGTCCAACGCTGGAATCCAGAATGTCGTCCAGTCTCACAAACTGCGTGATCAGCTCGCCGTTGACCTTGAGGAGCACGTCGCCCTCCTGGAGTTTTCCGTCGGCGGGACCCTCGGGAAGGACGATCTCAGCAACCAGCATGCCCGTTTCCGTCGGAGCCGCCTTGCGGACCGCAGCCTCCCACTCCGGGGTCAAACCCAGACGACGACACTCGTCGAACGGCTTCAGAATCCATTGTGTCTGTATGGTGCCTCGGGTGACCGGTTCACCCCTGCGGATGCACTCCAGAGCGCGCAGCGGGCGGTCCAAGGGCAAAAAGTAGTCCGTAGCGGCGCCGTCGGCACGGCCGCCGGCCTGGAGGGCAATGGCGTGCCCATCGATGTTGACGACGGGACTGCCGGAACTTCCACCGCTGGCAGCGGCGGCAGCCTGGATGTAGTTGGTGTTGAAATCGCTGTATCCGTCGCCATACTCGGGTGCGTTTCGATCCAGACGGCTGATCACGCCGGACAGAATGCTCAGCTTCTCTCCCGCATCGTTACCGACGACCCGGATCTCCACCCCGACACGGGCAGCCTCCGGCTTCAGCTTCAGCTCTGTCACCTTCATGTATTTGATAGCGGCGGGATCGAACTTGAGGATGCCAAAGTCGTGGACCGGATCTCGGTATATGGGGCGGACGTCGCACTAGAAATTGGCCAAAAAAAATCAGTATTACATAGAAACCAAGATAAACAGGAATAACGGAAAGAAAAAAAAAGAAAAGCCTACCTCCTCGTGGTTGTCAAAGATACAGTATCCCCAGAAGGGTCCCGCGCAGACCACATGTCGGTTGGTCAGGATGTAACCCCTCTCCGCATCGACCACAAACCCCGTCGCCTGGCTGCACATGGACAGGTCCGTATCGAAGGAGCAGGTCTGGCAGAAGTGGATGGACACGACGCTCTTCACCACGGTCTCGATCGTGGCCTGCCACTCGGGCGAGTCGGCCGGGGTCGGCCCCAGGGGCAGCATGCGAGGGTCGTCCTCCTCGTCATCCTCGATGTCGTAGACGGTCCCGTTGGTCGGCGTGGTGTCTCCGGGCGTCAGCTGCGAGGTCTCGGGCTTGAGGTGTTTCGTGGGGCGCTCAGCGTCCGCGACGGGGCTGTGCTTGCGCTTCGCGCGGGTCTCGCCGTTCATCTCCATGCTGGACGCGGACGAGAGGCTGCGGGCGGCGCGAAAAGGGCGGAACCGGGTCCCGGGAGCACGCAATGATGAGGCGAGGCAGGAGAGGGTCCGGATCGATGCCGCGAAGAAGCCGGTGGAGGGCAGTCGTACCGCTTGGCCCCAGGCGGAGCACGGCAGAAGATGCTTGTTCGCACGATGTCTTTTCAGCGGACAGGGCGACGGTTGGGAGGAGGAGGCGAAGAAATCCGGACCGGGGAACACGGGGCGCCGGGAGGCAGAAGAAGAGGAGGAAGAGGAGGAGGAGGAGGAGGAAGAGAAGGAAGGGAAGCTCGAGGACCGAGGGAAAGGAGGGATGGAGTTGGCGACAGGCAGGCCAGACGGCTGCTTATGATGGCTGCTGTAGGGCGCGGCGGGCGGTTTTGCTGGAGCTGGAGAAGAAGCAGTCGACGCAGTCGCAACAGACAGGCCCCTTCTGCGCACCGGGAGCCGGGCGGGGGACATCCACAAGACCACTCCAGCCGGTGAAGCAGCGGAGCTGAAGGGCTTCAGGTCGACTGCCGGGCTGCGAGAGACGATGGAGGAGCGCGTGGATGAAGGCGGGAGAGCCGGCGGTGGTCGAGGCCAGACGTGGTGCTTCGTTCTCTCCGCGCGCACTGATTGGGCGGGGGCCGCGGCGTCTTCTCCCGCCGGCCACAGCACCGTGTCGTGCTTTGTTCGCGCGCGACCGAGAGACAGGCTCAGTGAGCGAACACAGATTATTTTCATTACCAGGGCATCTAGCTGGCACAGGAAGTGTATGCATTGCTGACCATCCAGACATCATCCAAGGTCTTCGCGATATATATATATATATATATATACATCGTGCTCTCCATATGACGTCGGTTATCTAGACTCCATGCTGAAGGACATAAAACGTACAAATGGCATTCCCAGGCACACCAGAAGGAAAGACACCGTAGTAAACACAGAACATGACATTTTACCTGTCTCTTCACTGCGTAGCGCCAGTTTACGCGTTCGCGCCGGGGTCCTCCCTCAGAGATCACCACTGCTGAGGACTACTCCAGACAACGCGCACTCTCACTTCACCCTTCTCGCTTTCATGATCTGATCTCCTACATATCTCCCTGGAGGAGTTCAGTCCTCCCTTCAGAGACCCAGAGCCCTGCGCCCATTCATCACGATCATTATCATTATCCAACGAATGCTGCTGTCAACATGGTCCCATGGTCTGCGCAACCCCGCGCAGGAATCGCCAGACGCAGCAATTTCCCCTGTGCTTCTCTGTTGGATTTTATCCCCCTGATTTTCCTTCTCCCCGGCCGCTGACTGGTGCGCGACGGAATGTTCCCTCGAAGACCGGGTTCATACGCACCGCCGGCCGACCAGTTTGCATCTCCAAATCGACCCGAAGCAAGGAAGCTTATCGTCATGAGCAAAGGACTCCTCGAGGAGAGAGAGAGAGAGAGAAAAAGAAAGATGAACATGCTGCATCAAACCGCGGCGTCACCAGCGGGCGCAGGGCTGGGTCCACCGTTGCCCTGCGTCGCAGCCGGTTGGGCTGGCTTCTGCTGCTGCTGCTGCTGCTGCTGCTGCTGCTGTTGCTGCTTTGCAGCTCCCGGGAATAGCTCATTGAGCTTGACGTACATCTCGTTCAGGCTTGGGAGGTGGGGAGGTGGTGTCAGGATGGCTGGAGCCGACGGGACCACTCCTCCGGACTTCTTTGCTCGGTCCGCAATGGTCGCCAGATATGCCAGGTTTGCCTGCAGGCGGCGCATGCATTCGATGTATTCCTGGCTGGGCTTGGTGTTTGTCGGCGCCTTGGACGCGTCGTTGGTATTGTTCGACTGCTCCGTGGAGGGCGATGGAGAGGCGCTCTGGTCCTGGGACTGGGAAGCTGCCTGAGGCGGGGGCATTCCTGCCTTGCCCGCCGCCTGCAAGTTGACGACCTCCTGCAGGAGCGCGGAATTGATATCGAGAAGGATCTGGACCCGAGCCTTGTCCCGGGCCGTCGCCTGCATCTGAGCCGCCGACGGCTGTGCTGGGACCTGAGGCTGGTTCGGCTGCTGAGGCGGCCGCTGCTGGTTATTGGGGAACATGCTGTTTGGGGCAGAGACGGAGGTCATGTTCTGGGGAGGAGCCGCCTGGGCGGTGGTTGCGGGCAAAGCAGAGGGAGCCTGGGGCTGCGACGACTGGCCCAGGGTCGCAGGCACAGTCGCCTGGGGATACGGCGAAGGGGCGGAGAAATTATTATTGGGGTGGGGTCCTGCGGCGGAGAAGAGACGCGCTCATAGTTAGTCGACGGCCCCAAACGGCACACGAGGGACAGAGACCGACGCCAGGACATGGACACGCGACAAAGTGATACAGATCTGCCACCGCTGCACGGTTCGGTGCGGGCTGGTGCCACACGAGGCCCGTCTGTGTTTCCCTGGGGGAGGGGGGGGGGGGGGGGGGGGAGGAAGGGGGGGAAAGCAGAGGGTCAGGCGGCCCAGGCAGAGCTCCAGACGGGGATGGTCCAGGAGGGCTGGGGGGAGCTGCTGGAGAGAGAGAGAGAGAGAGAGAGAGAGGACTTACCCTGCTGGGGGACGCCGGACGGCATCATCGCGGGGGCAGCAGTCTGCAGCGGCACGGCGCCAAAGGCGTGCTGTTGCGGTTGCTGCTGCATGACATGGCCCTGTGGCGCCTTTGCCTGGGGATAGGGAGCGAACGGGGCATTCGGATAGAACGGTACCTGCGGATTCTGGGGACTCTGGGTCGGGACAGGCGCATAGGCGGCCGCCGACGAGAACATGGGGTTGGCAGGCTGCTGGAAGGCAGGATAACCGGTGGGGTTGGGGTTCATGGTCACTATCAATCTCCGCCGGTTGCTGTCCTACTGGCCGAGGCTGCGGTGCGGATAGGGATGCCGGGCCGCACAGGACTCGGCTCTTTTCTAAAATAATGATCGATCTGACACGCCCCGAGCCGGTCCTCGAGGGCGGGTATCCAGGGGATGGGACTCGGGAGCGGGGTGCGACGGGTGGCTTCTTGGGGGACGGTCGAGGAGGTGCGATCCCTACGCAGTCGGTAGGGGTGCGAGAGTGCAGCGGACCGTTTTGACAGGAGGAGATCTCGCAGCAGAAGAGCGCCCGGAGAGCAGTGATTGGCTCTGACGCGGCGGTTGATCGAGGGAGAGATCTGAACAGGACTGGATCGGGTGACAGGATGAGGTTCTGCTGTGAGGAATTTGTTGGCCGGATCGCGGGCGATCAACCTCGGCCGGGCGGGCTAATGCAGCGGCCAGCCTGGCTCTGGGGCGGTGGGGGGCAGGCCGGGCGCCGGTGGCCGCCACGCAGGGCCGTCCAGCTCCACCGGAGCATCTGATGAGGACGAAGACGGGAGATCAAAAAGACGACGACCGACGAGCAAGGGCAAAGAGAGCAGCAAAAGGAAGAAAAGACGAGAGAGAGAGCGGCAGAGGCAGGCTCCGTGACCTGGGGCCGACGCGCGCAGGGCCGCTACGGTCACGCAGCAACGCCGAGGCCCGCCTCGGCGCGCACGTGGCCGGTCGAGTTCCTCGGAGCTCCGAGCCGGACTGCTACGAAATGTGCTATTGCAGAGTGAGAATGGCGCGACTTTTCACGGTTTTGTTTTGACCCATGGGTTGACTACTGTGTATAGGAACACGACTTGTTCCTGGACAGGCGAGACACCGACCATGCCCTCTCCGCCAGCGCTGGGTTCCAGACGCACTGATCCAGCCATCGGCCAACCTCCGCGGCCGGCTTCCTCTATGCCCTCTTGAGGAACGCGACGACGGCGTCTCCGAACTCCCTGGTGCCCGCCGTGCCGCCCAGGTCCGGCGTCCGGATCCCCGAGTCGATCACCGCCTTGACGGCCGCCTCGATCTGCCGCGCCTCCGCCTCCATGTCCAACGAGTACCGGAACATCATGGCCACGCAGAGGATCATGGCGACGGGGTTGGCGACGTTCTTGCCCGCGATGCTGCGCCGTTGTCAGCATGCCTCCGGGGAGTTTGAGAACGAAGTCGCTGGTCGTGTAGATGTCTTACCTAGGGGCCGACCCGTGCGTCGGCTCGTACAGCCCGCGTGGCCGCGTCTTCAGCGTCGGGTCGCCCGGGAGGCCGTTGAGACTCGCGCTGGGCAGGACGCCCAGGCTGCCCACGATCGAGCCCGCCTGGTCGGAGACCATGTCGCCAAAGGTGTTGTCGGCGAGGATCACGCCGTTGAGCGCGCGCGGGTTGGTCGCCAGGAGCAGCGACGCCGAGTCCGCCAGCTGGTGCGTGAACTTCACCTGGGGGAACTCAGTCCGCAGCGTCTTCTCGACGACCTTCCGCCAGAGACGCGACGAGGCCAGCACGTTGGCCTTGTCGAGGGAGATGACGGGCCAGGGGGGGTCGTGGCGGAGGGCGAGCTGGGCTCTGCGATGCGGGTGATGCGCTGGATCTCGGCTTCCGAGTAACCCCATTCATCCATCGCTGTGACAGTCAGCAATGCGTAGGGACGGAGAATCAAGGGACCGTGTCTGTCCACTGACCGTAGTCCTCGTTCTCGACCTTCCTCCCAAAGTACGCGCCTCCGCAGTTCTCGCGCAGCACCAGAAAGTCCACCCCCTCGATCACATGGGGCCGGAAGGGACTGAACTCGCGCGAAATGGACTCACTGGGCAGGCTGGCGGAGCAGGGCCGTAGGTTGGCGTAGATGTCCATCGCCCGCCGCAGCTGCAGCAGGCCGCCCTCGGGCCCGTCCAGGCCTCGACGGGCGCTGTCCCACTTGGGCCCTCCCACGGCTGCGAAGAGCACGGCGTCCGAGGCCAGCGCGGCCTCCTTGACGGCGTCCGTGATCGGCTTGCCGTGGGCGTCGATGCTGCAGCCGCCGATGAGCTCCTCGCGCAGGTTGAACCGGCGCTCGGGTGTGTTGAATACCTGGAGCACCTTGACGGCCTCGGCCATGATCTCCGGGCCGATGCCGTCGCCGGGCAGCACCAGGATGTTGAATGTCTTGGCCATGACGTTCGTGTTAGCCGGGGCTTTTGACAGGGAAAATAAATCGATTGGACCGGAGTGGTGCAGAACCGCAGAGCTCCTGGCTGTCCGCCATCGTGCTCAAATATCGGCCATGTCGGCTACGGATCGGCGGCGTTGCGGGGTTGAACAGCCGGAGTGGACCGTTCCCGAAGCCAAGCGACCTCATGCTTTCTCTCCTGACTCGATCTTTTTTTTTTTTTTACTCTACCTCTGGTCGAATCGTGTGTCCCGAGTCGCTGGGGTTGCGGTCGGCCGTCCTCCGGTCTCGCAGGCATTGTGATCGAGCAGTGGGGATGAAGGGGCAGGACAGCGAGAACACACCACATATCGAGCAATCTTCCAAGGTGATATCTTTAGACACACGTGCAACCCGCACAGTGACCTCTTGGATCCTAGATCTGGCTTCTTGAGACGCAGGTGAAATATTCCCAGTAGAATGGATTGACTGAAGCGGGGTCCCGTGTTTTCGGCCATGGATTCCTTTGCCCCGCCAGCGGTACCTGCATCCATCCATGGACTTAGTTCACCGGCATACGTTACTTGGTATCCAGCTACAATCGTACATCTCGTTACGTTAATTGCATTTATTGATACCAAGTCTCTCTCTCTCCCCCACCCCTCTTTGGAGTCTCTCTTGATGACATTAAACTGTGTGACCTTTAGTCATCACCTGGTTCCCCGCACTCCGCAACTCAACCTTGGTACATACATCCAAGACGAAAGAGCAAATGTCTACAACCCCGCGGGTCCTCCTCGTCGGAGGCCACGGCCGCACCGCCCGGCTCCTGACGCCTCGCCTCCTCGCGCGCGGATGGGCCGTCACGAGCCTCATCCGCAGCGAGGAGCAGCGGCCCGAGATAGAGAGCCTGGGCAAGGACCAGCCGGGGCAGATCAGCGTCCTGGTGAAGGATCTGGAGGATGTGAAGAGCGAGGGCGACGCGAGGGCGGTTCTGGAGCTGGTCCGGCCGGATTATATCGTTTGGGCTGCTGGTATGTTTTTTATCCTTTATCATTATCTACTGTGCTAGTACTCGTCATGTGTGTCAGATCTATCGTGATGGTATTGTTTCAAGTCCTCTGGATTCCCTGTTCTTTATTTTTTTTTCTGTTCAAATGCAAGTATTCCGTTTTATTTGACATCATATCGCTCTTTCTCCGGAAACACTCTCCTCTCACTAACACCTCCAACCCTTGACAAAGGCGCCAGCGCCAAAAGCGGCCCCTCCGCCATCTACGCCGTCGACCGCGACGCCGCGACGCACCTCTTCCGCGCCGCCGTCTCAACGCCCACCACCTCCAAAGTGCTGGTGATCTCGCACCTCGGCAGCCGCGAGCTCCGCGCCCCCTGGTGGAGCGAGGCCGAGTGGAAGTACATCCAGTACGCCAACAGCCTCCACCAGGACACCTACGTCGCCAAGCGCGACGCCGACGAGCTCTTCACCGCCCTGGCGCGCAGGCGGGTCGTCGAGGCCGGCGACACGACCTTCCAGGGGATCCTTCTGCGTCCGGGCAGGCTGTCCGACGAGCCGGCGAAGGGCAAGGTGGATCTGGGCCGGTGCAGGCCCGGTCTGCCCGTTACGAGGGCCGATGTGGCTGCCGTGGCGGATGCGTTGCTGGCGAGGTCGGATACGCGCGGGTGGATTGATGTTGCGGGGGGAGAGGAGCCCGTCGGTCTGGCGGTTGAGAGGGTGGGACGGAGTGAGCCTCGTGTCGATGCGATTGAGGGGGAGGACGTGGAGAGGATCTATTCTCTAGCGTAGATTATATAGAAGCTGCCTGGGCAAGATAACTTGGACATACAGTGAATTTTTTTTTTCGCCTGGGGCAAATCTCCCACTCTTTTCTGATCGTCATACACTCCTGGGTGAGCGACACTATATAGAGATTTATAGAACCTGTGAAAACATAGCAGAAGTCAAAAACGAGACGTCAACCAAAGTGCTGTACAGTACTTTACCATGTTCTACAGCGTAGTCATCCAAGAATCCAAAAATATACAGTACATGTACTTGACTCTGCGTAAGGACTCCTCCTGCTATTTCTTTGTCTTGGCTGAACGTGAACTGTCCATCGTGTATATGTACGAGATGAAACATGGGTTCTATGAAGTACAAAAATTATACAGACCGCGAGATAAAAGAGCTGACTAACAGCTAATATAACTAAATCTGAATCCTCGTACATAATAGGAGAAAAAAAACTTGCCTAGAAATGTCCCCCCCCCCCCCCCCCCTTTTTTTTTTTCCCCAACCCCCTTTTGTTCTCTTCCCTTTGACATTCTTCCCATCTTTGATGCTGTACATGTACATGTACATTCGCACATCCTGTACGTTTACGTCAAGCCATGCTCCACCTGGATTTGAATCTGAAACACAAAAGTGCAAAGAAAGCACTCTAAAGGCCTCTTTAAGTGGTCTGCATAACTGAACCATGTACATATAAAGACGGCACTTGCCATGGAAGCGGTCAATCAAAGTATTTTTTGTTCTCTGTTTGCTCTTACCCGCGATCGGCTTCCGCTGCGGCATTGTATTTCTGATTCCGATCTCCGCGTTGGGAGCGAGGGACGGGACGAGATCAATGGATGGACGGACGGATGGATCCTTTGTCGATGTATCCTGTCCTATCTGGTCTTTGTTTGCCTTTGGAGTTTTTTTTGGAGGCTTGGGCCGGCTGCGGAAGGACTGCATACATACCGCGTGGTCCCGACAGGCTTTGTGTATGATGAATGACGATTATGAGAATGCTGGCGTGCATGGTAGATATAAATAAGAAAGGGAGCCGGAAGTTCTGGTTGGACCGGCATCTTGTATCTCTATCTGTATCTATCTATCTTTTGCAGGTCTAGCCCGTCATATCCTATCTTGGAGACTTAATTCAGGTCAGGTATAAAGAAGAAAGCTTCAAGCTTGACAACGTATACGTCTTCTCAAGTTTCTCCACCATACCACAGACTAGAGTCCGAAAAGCAACAGACGAAACGAAAACCATGCCACTCGATCCGATCCTCCTCCGCCCCGGCTCCTGCGCCATGCGCCTCGCCAGCATCGACACCCTCTCCTCCGCCCTCAAGACGGACCTCATCCGCTCCATCGCGACCGACATCTCCGCGGCCTTCATCTACATCGCGAAGCAGGCGGAGGCGGGCAACCTGACCTCCGCGCACACGGCGCCGATCAACAGCATCATCCGGATCATCAAGGACACGGAGGTGGCGCAGCGGCGGGTGCTGGAGCGCAAGGTGCGGCGGTACGAGCGACAGGCGAGGCGGTTGCGGGAGAAGAGGAGGCTGATGCAGAGCGAGCTGGGCCAGGTGGTGAAGAAGGCGGAGGAGGTGTTGGGTGGGTGCAGGGGGCGGATGGAGGGGTTGAGGGGGGAGTTGAAGGGGGCTAGGAGGGAGTTGGCGCTCCTGAGGGAGAAGTATGAGTTGCTGAAGGCACGGGCGGAGAGAGAGTGGAAGGGGAAGGATACTAAGCAAGATGACAGTGAGGGGAAGCAGGTCGAGAAAGACGGGAATGTCGACATGAATGATGGAGAGCATTAGGGATATGGGAATTATGTGAGAATACGCTCTTCTATTTAGCCCGTGATAAATCATCTCATCTGGCCATGATTCTAAATCAGAGATCCATGACCGAGCCAAGCGCAAATGGCAACCACGAGATCATTTGCTGCCCAAATGTGAAGTTGCAATGTGAATCCCATTTGGGAAATGGAGAAGAACGTTAGAAGGGAGAATAGATGCAAACAGGATAGGCTCTTGCGTAAGCAAAAATGAGAATTAAAACTGCTCCTGTCACCAATATCCTGTAATCTGCTGCCAAAAGCCATGAAAATATCAGGTTCAACAATAACTTTGAGAAAAGTCAGTCTGATTTTCTCCAGTATCGGCAGGCTATGTGAACTGGACAGCTTGGTATGTAAACGGAGATAATTGTGTAATAGAGAGTTTCCGATAAAATGACCTGCTAGCATCATGAGAGAAATCAACGACCTGGAATCTCTTTCAGAGATAGATCTAGGAAAATTCTGGATGAAGAAACTCAGGACAACCTGGAAAGAGATCAAGCAGAGACAGCAAACGCGGCGGGAACCGGTTTGAGCGCCAAGACCGACATGTCGGCTGTCCCGAGACGGACTTTCGGAGAATAGAAGTGCAGACACCGGTCGAGACGGGATAAAGTATGCCGTATCCTTGGGAAATCAAAGAAAATAAAAAGAAATGCAGGTGTAACGGAAGAAATCCAGGGTCTGCTCAGGCAATTGGGCATAGAGAGAGGCGAGAAAACCGTCGACAGCTGAAGACTTATCAATCACGTGGCGACGGCCCGAAGAAATTTCCTGGCTCTGCGTCGAACTCCCAAGGTCTGTGCTGCCATCACAGGCATCACTTGGGGTGGGAGAGCGGCTTGTACTTGGAAATGCAGAGCACCGGAAAAAAAGGCTGTCGTCTGTCGTGCGTCGGGCGGCGTCTGCTCGACGACTGCCATGATGACGGGAAATGCAGTCGACGGACCTCGGCAGTTGAAGCCCTGAGATAGGGACGCTGGTGGACCGCGCCGGTGGATCCACCAGGCACGGCGGTATCTTCAGAGAGCGCATGGCATCTCCCCTGCCTCTAATACCATCGTCTTAATAATACCCAGGCAGGCGTCTTCCCTTGATCCTTAGCGCATCCCCTCCGTTTTTCCGTCTCTTTCCAGCTGGAAGGGAGCCAGGAACGAACGTCTGATTCCCCCGACCCACACATCGCAGCGTTTACCCCAGACACCGCTATCGGCCGAGATGAGCAAACCTGGGGACTATGATGCCGTCCGCAAGGACATCGCGGCTCAGCTGAAGAAGCCCGGATACGATGATGGGAGCGCGGGTCCTGTCTTCGTTCGGCTAGCATGGTAAGCTGTGTGCGCGGATGCCCTCTCCAGATGTCAGTCGCTGACATATCCGTCTGACTGCAGGCACGCCTCTGGCACTTACGACGCGGAGACAGACACCGGCGGTTCGAACGGTGCCGGAATGCGGTTCGAGCAGGAAGCCGGAGACCCTGCCAACGCCGGCCTTGAACATGCGCGAGCATTCCTGGAGCCGGTCAAGCAACGGCACCCCTGGATCTCATATTCGGATCTGTGGACGCTGGCTGGCGTCGTGGCAATCAAGGAGATGGGCGGACCCGACATCGAGTGGAAGCCTGGCCGGACAGACTTCGTCGACGACTCGAAGCTTCCGCCACGGGGTCGCCTGCCGGACGGCGCGCAGGGCGCCGACCACATCCGCCAAATCTTCTACCGGATGGGCTTCAACGACCAGGAGATCGTCGCCCTCTCGGGAGCACACAACCTGGGCCGGGGACACATGAACCGCAGCGGCTTCGAGGGACCCTGGGTCAACAACCCGACGCGCTTCTCGAACCAGTACTTCAAGCTGCTGACCACGCTGGAGTGGAAGCCGCGAACGCTCCCGAACGGCGTCAAGCAGTTCAGCTACGTCGACCCGGACGTGCCCGAGAACGAGCAGGAGCCCCTGATGATGCTGCCAACGGACATGGCGCTGGTGAAGGACCCGGGATTCGCGCCGTGGGTGCACCGGTACGCCAAGGACAAGGACCTCTTCTTCGACCACTTCGCCAAGGCGTTCGCGAAGCTCATCGAGCTGGGCATCCGGCGCGATGAGAACGGAAGGGTCATCAACACGGACCACAAGCTGGGCGGGTCCATTCCTGCACCGAAGAAGAGCAACGCGGCGAAGGCAAAACTATAGATTCTGGCACGGCATTTCTTTCCCGGTTGTAGATAGAATGGGTTTTGGTGGATCAACGTGCAAAATTGTACAGTTAGACGATATGGCCAGACTATTCTTAATATGAGATTGGATTTGAAAAGCTGCAGAGTCAGGTCTCGAAAACAAGAAATAGTTAATAAGAACGATAGATTAGATTCCAAGGTGACTTTGGAATTTCACAGGCATCCAAAGCTTCTTGGAGGAGGCGAAAATAAGGATAAGGGGGCGAAAAACGAAGAGCATTCGTAGGCAGACGTCAGGAACACAGAAAACGCCAGTAGGGGGACGCGGGCCAGATATGAAGCAGGCCAACCCCAGACTGCGGAGAGCAGATGCGGGGGAGCTTCAGAGCTTCTCCACACGGACGGCCTCGGGACTCACCACTCAGTGCGCAGCCGATCCTAAGCATCGCGCTCAACATAACCTCGACTCCAAGCACTCTTATTAAACAGTGACTTCTGATCATTTCTGGTTCCTACTGACAATGCTCTTGAGCCAAACATGTCCGTCTCGCGCTCCGTACGCGCGTATCCACCACCCGCCCTGAACGACTCCCGCTGGGCCGCACTATCTGAAGTACAGAAAACTGCCCACTGTTTTTCTAGACTTCAGACAAATAATTTTAGTGATACTCAAGATCACCTTACCACCTTATTCCTCCAGTGTTTATTTGACTGAGTCTGCCAAAAACATCTACAACGCCGGAAACCGATCTTCGCTGCTCATATCCTCGCGTGCAACTTGTTCTACCAGCAACAAAACAAAGCTGCCATGAGCACCCCAGTCACAAAGCGAGCCCGCGCAGACTCCAACGGAGCTGCATTCGTCCCTCAGCACGCGCAGGAGACCCCAGCTCCAGCTGCTGGCAGCGGTAGCAACGCAGACCCCGCCTGCGTCCGCCGCCTGGTCGAGAGACTGCCCTCCGAGCAGCTCAAGTCCCTCCTGCTCCGCGCCACCCTCGCCCACGGGGACGTGCTCGAGGCGCTCCGCGCCGCGTTCCGCGCGGAGAAGCAACGGGCCCTTGGCACCGTCCTCTCCTTCGACCACTACTCCAGGCAGGTCTGGAGGGAGCTGAACGGGCGCTACCGCAACCTGTCCGGGTCGAAGCAGTACGACTTTTCCTCCGACGTCGTGCGGACCATCCCGCGACGCCATCACAGACATCGTGTCGGAGAGCGGGCAGGGAGCCGTCTGCAGTTTCGCGACGAGGCGCATCGCGCTCGAGACGCTCCGCAAGATCGGGAAGAGTATTGTCCTGAGTACCGGGGATACGCTGCAGCATGAGGTGCATCAGCATTTCCAGTGGGATACCTCCATCGAGGACGGGATGAGGGATATCATCGACGGTATGGACGAGGAGGAGAGGGCGGAGATGCTGCGCTGGAACGACGGCCGCGGGGAGTGGAGGGACAAGCTGCTCGAGTTGCGGTCCCTGGAGAAGCGGCAGTGCTGCTTCCCGGGCCTCGATGATGTTGTCGGGTTGCTGCTGGACGGTGACAAGTCGGAGGATGATGATGACGAGGACGACGACGAGCAGGAGGAAGACAACTCTGAACAGAGCGAAGATGGAACAAGAGATCTGGACAAGGAGGAGGAGGACTTCTTTAGTAGTTTCAACTCGTGCGGCGTCCAGATTTCATCTCGCTCTAGGTAATCCGTTCCGGGATTCTCAGAAGCTGCGCAACCTGATCTGATGGGCATCAACACTTCCCTACTCTGCTTCCGGGCTTTTTTTAATACTGTACTCTAGACATCAATCCAGCTATCCTGTCCCGTAATGGTAATAGTCTTCACTAATAGAATATATTTCGGGTTTCATTCTACACAGAAGACAGAAAATAGCTCCCGAAATGCCTACGCAGTACTCCTCGAAGTTCCCGAAGAGAAAACAGACCGAGAAAGCGAAACTTCATAATATCCATTCATCCAGTCAAATACTACCATCTCCACGCACGCATGACCCAAATAAATAACAAGTTTCCATCCTTATCATGTACATATTTCAAGATCAGAAAAGAAAAAAAGGCCATCGACCAGTTTAACCCCAACTCCAACTCTCCATTTGAATTTGAAAACCAGCTCAACTCGATATTCGCCTGTCCGCCTGCCCACCCACCCACCCATCCGCCCACATACCTAAACCACCGACCTAAACCACCCAACCAACCTCCCAACCACATAGCCGGGGTATCATTCAAGAAAAAAAGAGAAATATAGAAAATAAATTTAAAAAGAAATCAGAATGAAATAAAAAGAAAAAAAAGATCAAGACTCCATCTTATCGCCAGCCAAGAGAGAAGAGAGAAAGAGAAAATGGGCAGGGCAGGTAAGGTAGTAGTCCAATCCAAGCCCCCTTTGTTTTGTTCTGGAACATTCAGTATATGTGTGTCGTCGCGCCAGTGGATAGATACTTCAGATAGATCAAGTAACTATGGTGAGGGGCGGAGAAAGAGAGAGAGAGAGAGAGTATATCCGGTACGGTCAGTCATATCGGAATCGTAAATGCATCGTGTCTTCATCATCGTCGTCATGTCGTTCATCATAGGCATAAGGAGAGTTCCCTTCTTCCAACGTCTCGTTGTCCAATGTTTTATTAGAACGCGGGTATTATCTTCGCTGGAGGGAAGGGTGCCCTCGCGTTTCGGCCGCTGGCTGAGCGCGGCCGCGGTTGTAGAGGAAAGAAAAACCGATGCTTGTGAGAAGAGATAATGAAATGTATGTACGGAGTACAGTACCTGCATCGCTGTTTATGTAGCCCGCTTATGGAGACGATGGTATCATTCCTGGTAGGGAAAGGGCATGCGATTTCTTCTTTGGCGGTGCCGTCTTTGGTTCTGCGCTCGCCGCTGGGGTCTTTGGTCCTGGGATCTTGGGTTCTGGGAGAGAAGGGACATGAGGTTGTTCTGTTGGACCTGGAGTATTATTGCCTTACGCAAATGCAGTCAGTCGTACTGTCTTTCTGGGGTTTATGCTTTTTTTTTTCCTTGAAGCTTGGAAATAGACTCACCTTGATCCTCCTCCTGAGAAGTAGTGGGCAGCGTCGGCTCGGTGTGTTCATCAGTACTAGTATCTAGGCGCTGTTTCTTCTCGGGGTGCTCAGGGCTCAGATCGTCGTCTTTTTCGTATTCCGTTTCGTCCCTTGCCCTCTTCTTGCCTTGGTCCTTCTTGGATAGAGGGGACTGTTCCTCCTCCGCTTTCATTTCCTGTTGCTCCTGCTGTTCCTGCAGCTCCTGCGGCTGCTGTGATGCATCTGGCTGGCTCTGTTGTTGGATTGTCTCAGGCTGTGGAGCTTCCCACTGTAACAACCAGTCCATGTCTCCTAGATCTGGCCCTATATCAGGGAGGTCATTGAAAAAAGCACACTGCCCAAGGTCCCCGGTCTGCTGATCATCTCCACCTTCAGTAAGATTACCCTGCTGGCTCAGCCGGCGCCCGAAGTTCTCTATTTCCTGTGTGACAGCTTGCAGCGCAGCCGCAGTGACGTCCGGCGCATTCTCGAGGCTAGGAGCCTCTTCTTCCTGCGCTACAGCCGGCCTCAGGAACTGGAGCACCTGCTCTTCTTCGTAGAACTGGGACTGCGTTACCTCGTGCCCGGTTTGAGACGTTTCTTGTGCGCTTACGAATTCGTAGCCACCTTGCTGCTCTTGGAGTCCCTGGCCCTCTTGGAAGATCTGAGGCTGGGTTATCGTCTGCGCAGCTTGAGGTGTTTCGAGTGCACTTACAAGGTCAGGAATATCTTGCGGCGCTGGAACTGACTCCAGGGGCTGGAGCGTCTGCTCGTGGTCGAGGAACTGAGGCTGGGTTACCGTCTGCTCAGTTTGAGAAGTTTCGTGTGAGCTTTCGGCGCCGGGGACATCTTGTTGCGTCGAAAATGGCTGCTGGGGCACCTCCGCTTCTGGGAATGACTGAGGCTGGTTTCCCTGTGGGGTGTGAGAAGCTTGAGTACCTGTAGGAGTAACGATCTGGAGCGGAGGTGTCTTTGCCTGTTTTACTCGCTTCGGCCCGGCCCGATTGTTCCTTCTCGGGGACTGTCTTTGATCCTGGAAACCCGAAAAACTCCCCATCTGGGTTCCTTTTTGGGGCTGTGGACGTTGTTGCACATTATGGGCCATGACAGTAGCTTGCTGCTCAGAGTATGCCAAGAGCCGCGGGTCAATTGCTGGCGAAGCCCTGGTCATTTGCTTAGGCTGTACACTGAAGCTCTGGGAGGCTGTAAACCGAGAGGGACCTGTGGGGGCATACATCTGCATTCCAGTATGATAACAGCTAGTACTTGCATAGTGCTGGGAATTATCATTTCCAATGGTCGTAGGAAGTCCCGCGGAAGTGGACGACTGGGACGTCCTCTGTCTGAACTTTAGCCGCATTGGACTCGGCTGAGAATCATGATTTCCAATAGTTGCACTAGTTATCGCAGAAGTAGACGACTGGGATGCTTGTGCCGGCCTCTGTCTGACCCTTTCTGTCACTGGATTCGCACCATGAAGGTCCTCCTCAGCCCCATCAGGGGTTAGAGAAACTGTATTGAACCGCCTGCGGCGACGGCTTTGACCATCAGTCAGGACACTCAGAGGACGGGGTCCATTTGCTGGAGGATTCTGCGGACTCCAGGGCGTGTGCTCTTTCAGGATAAGCTGGTTGCCTTTCTGAATGTTGATCATGTTCTGGACTGTCTGATGAGCAATGTCCAGGACATTTGCATCTGGGTTCAGGACACGCTCGTAGAACAGCAAAGGGATCGAATGGTCCTTCCACCACTGTTCAGGGACCCTATCATCTCGGTGAAATGCAGGGATATTGCCAACTATGAGGCCAAGATTCTGCATGCCATCGTACATGCGGATCTCACCATTGTCAGCCTCGCCCCTTTCGGCGTCGGTCCAGTAGACCCGGAAGTGATAGACATCTTTCTTCGCATTGCCCTCCATGTAAGTGCCATATTTCGCAGAGTATATACCGCCCAGCCAGCGGTATGTTGCCACCTGTTCCCGACCAGTCTCATCGTGATAGGCGAAGGAGATATCATTTGATGTGTGGTTCATTGGCGAAGCATCATTGTGGAGTTCAACGACCATACGCATGGGAAGGTTGTGAAACACTTTCCTGCAGACCCCGGTGCCCTTTCCCTTGCAATAACGACAATCCGTAAGAGTCTCATGTCGGAAAAATCTTCTCAGAAGGGTCTCCATTGAGACTCCAGCTTGGTCTGCCTGAATGAAACTTGGGGTCACCGCAGATGCCGTGATGAACGATGATTGGGTACGCTTTCCCTTGCATGAACAAGAGGTCTTTTCTTCCGTATAAGAGAACTTGAATTGGCCAAAGGATCTTGTTGCCTCCATCCAGAGCGCCGTGACAGCCATGGATCGTCCAATCTCTGTCCCCCGCATGTGTCTGACGATGACTTGCCAAAAACGATCCCTCTGATCTGAACTCGTCTTGGCGGGGAGTACGTCCCAGTTGATATCGAGCGAGTCAAGAAATGCTTTCTCAAGTTCCGTCAGTTGCTCTTCCCACGCTATGGGATCATCACCGCGATCTATGATCGTAGATCCGGCGTCGAGGAACTTGCCCGCTACTATCGCGCAGTCGATGGCACAGGAATTGTTGTTCCATACGGGCCCTCGGCCTCTGTATGAGTAGTTGTACCCGCGTGGGTCGAACGCAAATTCATGTTTTCCACTCAGGCGAGCATACGCCGTTCCAGAAAATGACTCCGTGATTGCTTTGAGAAGATCGCGTTCTTGTATCGCGGTGAGGTATGGACGCACTGTCTTTGGGTGGGCAAGGGGGTGCCTGTCCAAATCACGATAGGCAAACTGCATAATCGCCTTTTCAACGGCCTCGACAATGGCTTTGTTGCTGCAACTGCGTGCAGCATTGGCACGTCGAGGACTTTCTGCAGGCAGAGTCTCGTCAGAGTCCTGAGGTTGGTCGGATGGCATGTTGTCTGACGTCTCTAAATCCATTCTAGGCTGCGAGTTATCGTTCTCAGAACCGTCGACGATTACCAGATCAATGCTAGCGGATGGGTTTTGTCGTGAAGGACCTGCTTGCGCCCTCTGTGGTGGGGGATGCTTGGTCGTCTGTGAAGCTTCTGTGAATGCCGGCAGGTTTTGACGTTGCTGTCTAGCAGGAACAGCAGGCGGAGAAGGAATCAACGCTCCAGCCCGCTGCGCTATACCAGAGTGTCCAGCAGCTCCAGGAGTGATGTTTGTCAGGCCTCGAAATTGCTCAATGGGCTGGTTGGTATTGCTAAAAGTAGTGGCGTTGAGAGGGCCATTCACATCCACACTAGCGACAGGAGCCGACGAATATGAGAACTGCGCATGATATGATTGCGGTATGGTATTCACTTTTCCATCTCTGCCCACACTCAGGTGTTCTGGCGACCGAGGCGGAAGGGCAGGGTACCAACGGCTGACAGGATCCGGGGGAGTTGGAAGATCAATGCGCAGCAGTCGAGGGCCAGCGTCTCTCCTGGTGTTTAGGAATTCGTGAAGTGTAGGAGGTCGATGACTGTCCGATTGGTAGTAATTCAGCTTCCGGAGGAGCTTTAACCTCACCTCGTTGGTCATGCGATCAACGGTGCCGTAGCTGATACCCCAGAAATGAAATTTCATTAGGGCTTCCAGACTAGCCCTACTATATCTGCGTCCCTTTGTGATACTAGCCAGTTCGGTTCCGTAGAATGTATAGTCTTCAGGCGGCTCAGGAAGCTCGTGGAGGGGATATAGGTTAGGAGGCTGTGGAGGGTCCGGATATTGGAAACTCGTGTCCATGCCGAGAGGTAGAGGCTGAATCTGAGTGTCAATGTTTTCTGGGTCAAAAAAGGCCGGTGAGGGACAGTCCGGCGAGTCAAGCTAGAGGAGAGAATCATATACACAGAACTGGTATTAGAGGAGGAGTATAGAGAAGAAAATGTGAAGGCGAAGGATAGAAGTTGGAGTATTATCTTTTGTGTTCATCAAGACAATAAGACACTGAATATATTGTGCGCCAGTCGAGCGACTGACTTACTCAGTAGAGTTTTCTGAAAGACAAACAAGGAATAAATACCTGATTTCATCCCACAAAAAGGAGTACCATGAACAGGAATAAGGGAACATGATTCAACAATAGTCTTCAAAAGGCGTTATCCAGCACGTCCGTGTAAGTTCTTTGTTTCTCTGCCACATCTAGAGGCAGACATTGTATTTCTCATGAAGCACAAAGACCATTGTGTTGTCATCCCTTGTTAACCAAACAAATGAAGATGGCGACCCCCAGGCCGGAGGCAACAACAGCCGAGAATTTCTTAAGCCCGACATAATCACCTTTGTCAGAATACAATATATTATATTCCCCATTGTATTTTCACAATGCGTCAGGGCATCTCTTGATGGTGTTCAGATAAAGGAAGGACGCTTATATAATCCACGAGTCCAAGAATCGAACTAGGACAAAACAATGGGCTCAGAGGACGATGCATCGAAAACGAACAATGGCTCTTCTCCGCGCTGAGCTCGCCAGTAGTTTGTGGATTCGAGGATCTCTCGGCATCCACTCAACAGCCAATTCCACTTCTTCGCGAAATCTTCCGTGACTTCCCACCCGTATGGGTCGTGCGGCTCGCCCCATATGATAAGGCCAGGATGAGACCCACATAGTCCCATCAGATCATTACAGAGCTCTGTTTCGTCGTACGAGTCCGCTGCACACAAAAGTTTGTCTCTCATAGTAGGGATGGGAAATGGGTCAATCCAAGGATGGTGAGCAATCGTTCGTTGGAGCATAGTCGGGCGGAGGCTGGGGGGCAGCGAAGTCTCCGGACGTCCAGGGCTCGGGGTGTTGAACGGAGACAGGACGTCCTCCTCACTCATTAATTCCATGCTGAAACCTAAAGCGAAGATATTGCTTATGATCGACCGGAGCAGATTGAATTGGACCAGAGTGAGCAGATTGTCAGCAGTTGGTGAGCCAAGCATGAGACCTTGATATACCCGTTCTTCCAATTGCTTCAGAAGTCTCATTATCGTTGAAGATCCTAGGTCACAAACAGAGGCAACACCTCTGAGAGCAGGGAGATCCGAGGCAGATCTGATCAATGCGGATGCTCTTTCGGGACTTTGTCCCCACAGCCCTTGATCTTCTGCACCCTTAACATCCCCGTTACCCGCTGCGGCGTTGGATGCATTTTCTGGTCCATTGCATGTTTTAGGCCTTATCGCACGATATGTCCGGGTCGTTCTAGGCACAGCACTCTTTGCCAACAGGTTTTCCCTCTGTCGCCGTCCTAAAGGAGCAGCCGGACCACGCTTAGTGGGAAATTTTTACCGACGTCGGGAGTTTCAAGGCGCGATGCCAAATCCTCTTAGAGCGAACTTACTATAGGCTCTCTGATTCAGACGGTTCTGCAACTTCCTGCGCTCAGCAGCACTTGATTTACCAGTCCAGTCATCCTCTGGCACTAGCACTTCCGCCTGCTGGGGCATGCTACTCAAAGGTATCGGCCGCATAGCTCCTGGAGCATTATTGCCATTGCACGAGCGAGAGGATGCATTCAAGATTCAGATCGAACAGCAGCTCCAGGATGTCTGGTGACGATACGATGGCGGAGGAAACGATGAATGCAGGAACAAGGAATTTATGCCACTTGCTTACCCTCTTACCGCTCTGGCGGTGATAGTATCCACGTGCCAGGCACCGGTTGGACCAACCAGCGGCACGGATGGCCGCTAGTGCATGCAGCCTGCTTACGGCGCTAGGAGATAAGCTTATATAAACTCCGTGCTATGGGGTACAACAGGACTTCTGTGGCATGCAGGAATGTCTTTCTTTTTGCTAGGTGCATGATCATCATCACACAGTATCAATAAGCAGTGAACAAGGAGATATAAATCTATATAGTTACTGACCAGGCAGAAACGCACATTCCAGAGGTAAGATGTCAGACTCTTGTAGATAGCGTGTACCCACTTACCACTGTAGAGTGGAATTTTCATACCATTCGTTAAGTGGAATTGTAGGACATCCGAGCGAGCGGGCAAAGTGGGAAAAGCATTTAGACCACAGTTCAATTGATTCTAATAACATCCTTCGATTAAACATCAAGGCCTTTACCTACATCTCAATCCTAAAGTTACCCATTTCATAGCCATAACCATAAAAGCTGTGGACTGGAACCGCAGTTGATCGAAAGCCCAGCTTCAGCAAAAACAACGAATAAAAGATGAGCGACTCCAGGCTGCACCTACCCAGCAAGTCTAAACACCACAAGACCACTTGCCGCCAACGACAAATCTCGCAGGGTCCTTGACAACAGTGGCATTCTCGGACGAAACTTCAGCATCAAGAATCATAGTCTCATTGTTCCGCTTAAACGGAGCCCCAGCCATGCCAGCTGCAGCAGTTGGAGCGGTGGATGCTACGCTGGCGGCAGCAGTTCCGGTTACAAGAACAGCTGTGCCGGTTCCCACAAGGATCGCCGATGCATCAGTACCACAGCTACCGGGGCCAATGGTTATTGTGTTCGCATCGGTGACTATAACTATGTGAGCTAATGAGATACATATAAGTAGCCGTACAAGAAGACAGAACAAACCTTGATAGGTAGCGAAAACCAGATCTGCAAGGGGAGCAGGTTTTGTGATTTCACGCACAGCAAAGAGTGTCCTGACAAGATCGATACCCTGTCGGACATCGACGACGACCTGGACAACTCGGACAACAACAGCGTGGTAAATGTTTTAGTAGGCAGATTCGATAGATATGGGGGTTTTCGAGGAATCCCTACTTCTACCATACTGACAGCAACTATGCTCTCCAGCCTCTTCCTGTCCCTAAGTCTAATAATGCCCCGATTGGCGATTTCAACTTCTGCAACTTTCCGTTCGAGCTCAATGTCGGTCTGCTGGACATTATAGCTTGAAATCCCAGATCGCTGACAGCGCTGTTTTGAACAACGGTGACGTCAATGCCTTGGCCTTCGAGTTTGCCGATGATCCAACCCTTTCCTTGACTCTGCTCCTAGAGCGACGGGGAATATAAGTCATCCTGCGCACCGGCTCAGGAACCCCTCGTGGAACCAGAGCATTGCGGTCATAACTTGGAGCTGCGTTTTGTTAGCAATACGTACAAGACAAAAGTAAAAGGACACCACTCACCAGCTTGAACTGCAGCAACGGCAACCAGGACGGCTAGAAGATAAGAGAGCTTAAAGTAGAAGATCATATTGATAATCGACGATGAAGACTAAATTTCACGCTAGAAATGAATGTTCAAAATAGCGCAGTGTTGGACGCAGAAAAGAATGGAATGGAAGGGACCCAGCACTGCTGAGCAAAATATGAAAGGAATGTAAAGGAAAGAACGAAAACCAGACAGCTCAACTTTGATATCGAGAAGACAATACGAGAGGTAAAGAGAAATACGGCAGGAACGGGACAGAATGCCTATTTGATCTTTCCAGACGTCTACTCTGACAGATCCGGATGACGCTACAGCCGAGCATGGGCTGATAAACTATAAAACCGCCACAAAGGTAGTCGGAGAGGTCGAAAACGGTAAGTCAAGCTATGTGATCCCTGTCTGCTATCACCGTATGGACAGAGAATAAGGTCATAGTGGGAGACAGGTACCATGCCAAGAGAATGTGGATATGAAGGACCACCACTGACAAGCTTAAAGTCATGCTAAGACCGGTTCTGGAAGTGTTGGCGGCATACCAAGGCTATCAGTATCGATATGATATGAAAGAAAAGGCAAGAGCCTGAATCACTTCTAATTTCAAACGACTTAAGTAGGCAATACTAAAGGCTGGGAGACCCAAAGAAGTAACAGGAGATGCGCCTCAAGGCCCTAAGGCGCGGATGAGAGCCCTGCTGAAACTTGGACGGTTTGAGGCGGCCTGAAGAGCTGGCCGCAAACACGAACTGTCACCAACCCTGGCATATAGAATACAATATACTTATACACAATGTAAAGTTGTAACGGGTTCGGGTTCATCATGTTGCTAGAAGACATCAAATGCCACAGACATCGTCCGATCGAGCCAGCGCTGCGGCCAAAAAGTAGAACGTTGATCAAGGCGAGATCCTTGGCAGAACCAGAATAAGAAAGCACGTTAACACCAGGCGAGAAGATTGGTGACCTTCAATTATTAAATCTCAAAATCTAAGACCCTCATAGTCGCAGGATTTGATATTCTGAGAATGTGGCTTGAACTTCCTGGAATCGCTCGTTAGTTAGACTCTTAGCAGAACACTTCCCCGGCGCGGGCCAACCTTGCCCGGTCGGGCCGACTCGCTTAGTGTCCATTTCGGGGATAGCGCAGCCCCCAAGCGAGCCCTTACCGCACCATCCCCGATGCAGCTAGACCGCTTTAAGTCGATCCCACAACGGACGGGCAAAAGTTTGGAGCGTCGAGGCTGGACGTCTTCAACCCTCTCTCAATCCCCTCGTCGTCGACAACCAAGAGTCCATCGCGATACCGTCGCGCTATCGCCCATCATGTGTACGTACCGTATCTCCCCAAGTGCATGACTCGATGGTGGATTGTGTTTTGCGAAAACCATCGAGTTCTCGGTCGAGAATATAAGACGGACGAATAGCTGACCATGGAATTTCTATCGCACATTTTACAGCGCTCGTGTCCGGCGAGAAGACGAACTTCCAGTACATTCTGCGATTGCTGAACACCAATGTCGACGGCAAGCAGAAGATTATGTACGCCTTGACCCGGATCAAGGGTGTCGGCCGCCGCTATGCCAACCTGGTCTGCAAGAAGGCCGATGTTGACCTGACCAAGCGGTACGTGCTTTTCCCTGTTTTCCTCCGGGCATCAGATTGTCGAGACGACGATACTGATTCAAAATCCGTCAAATTCAGCGCCGGAGAGATCACCGTCGAAGAGCTCGAGCGCATCGTCACCATCATCCAGAACCCGACTCACTACAAGATCCCGGGCTGGTTCCTGAACAGACAGCGCGACATCACCGACGGCAAGGACCACCAGGTGCTCGCCAACGGTCTGGACAGCAAGGTCCGTGAGGACCTCGAGCGCCTCAAGAAGATCCGCTGCCACCGCGGTCTGCGTCACTACTGGGGTCTGCGTGTGCGTGGTCAGCACACCAAGACCACCGGTCGTCGCGGCCGGACTGTCGGTGTCAGCAAGAAGAAGTCTTAAACGATCATCTGGCTTGCCGTTTTCTTTTCTTCTTGCTCGGTGGAGTAAGGTTGGGGGAGCCTCTTTGTATCTTGATGTGGAATGGAATAGTGGACCCTGGACCTACGTGATGCGATGGAGTGTGGTATCGCTTGATTGCAATGCGACAGGGAACAAAAAAGGGAAATATCAATCAATGAATGCAATTGATCAACCAAAAAAGATCATTCACGAACTGTAATGGTACTCTGTGGACCACGTCTTGTCACGCGTCTTAACTGCAGGATCTGTCTGCCACATCGAAAACAAATACAAGCTCTGCTGTAGTTTAAGCGCTCTTGTCATACTACCGGCCATTATTTCCATTTACCGTATGTATAAATCCATGCTCTCCCACCCTGTCACCACTGTCCCAGGGATGAGGTAGCTGAGCAGCCCTGCTGGGGAACCCCTAGTTCCTCCGCCGCTAAGTCAATTGATCTACAACGGCAGTTTCATTAAACTAAAAACTTGAATTGGCGCATCTATCCTAAACTGTGAAGTGCTATCTAATCCAAAAGTGACAACGAAACATGCGTAAGGTTGGCGTCGTTCTGTATAAAAAATCGTTCCAAACACGTCCAGTTCCAAAGGACCTAGCCAGTGGTTATAGCAAAATCATACGATCATCCACAGCATTCACTGAGAAAAGGCGTAAGTCAACGTTGCAAAGATGGACGCAAGACAGGGCGCATCTGAAATGGCATCTTAAGTGCTCGCTCCGAACCACTCGCCTCCGAGCCAGCGGTTAAAGAACTCCAGGGAAGACTCAGGCTGGTCCATGGGAACCATGTGACCGCCTCCGTAGATACGCATGAAAGTAAAGTTGCCGTGGGACTTGTACTGGCCGATCTTCTTGCCCTTGTGCTCGTTGTCCACGATCTCCAGGTCCTTCATGGTAGCCGTAGAGAACTTCTCCTTCCCAGGCCATTCGAGAGCCTCGGTCCACGCCTTGTTGCCGAGCCAGTTGCAGATGAAGTCAGCATCACCAGCGTAGATCAAGACGGGAATCTGCTCGAGGACACCAGGGACCACGCGGTGATATGGCTTCATCCAGTCGCCGTGGAAGAGGAAGTTGCGGTTGATATCAAAGTTGCAGGAGTCGTAGCCGTCAACTTCGGCACCAACAGCCTCCAAAACTTCGGGCTTGTTGAGGTATTGGGTAACGTATCCGAGAGCCTTGTAGCAAAGGTTGCCGGAGTCCTCACACTTGCCGCGAACATCATAGACGTTCTGTCCGGTGCGCTGGTATGGACCAAGCAGGGCGTTGTTGCAGTAGATCGAAGCAGGCACACAGGTCCATGCATTCTCCGTGTCGTAACACGCCTGGATCATGGACTGGCAACGGGGCAGAGCGTTGTCCATAGAGCGGCAAGTGCTCTCGTCAAGGACAGCAGGGTAGCCTCCCTCACCGCAGGCCATCGGCCGGTAGTAACCGTACTGAGTAAGGCCATCGGTGAGACCGTTGCCAATCAGAACCGACTTGAGGTTGATGTTGCGGTTCTTGTGAGAGAGGATCTCGGAGGCGAAAACTGGAATGTAATGGCCAGCGTAGGACTCTCCGGCGATGTGGAAGTCCTGCTTAGCATACTCGGGGAACTGCTTGAAGAAAAGGGAAAGCAGAGCGTAGACGTCCTTGCCGGCCGCGATGGTGTCACTGACCGAAGAACCGCTGTATGAGTAGCCGACATTGACTGGCTGGTCGAGGAAGATCACCGAGGCGTTGGAGTTCCACGAGTACGGGTTGTGCACAACGTTCAGTTTCTCGTCAATCGAGCTCGGTCCAAGCTCGAGGAAGAGCCCGGTGAGAGAGGAACAGCCGGGGCCTCCGTTCAACCAGAGGACGACGGGGTCGTTCTCGGGGTCATTGCGAGACTCGAAGAACCCTAGGTCGCAGTTAACATCGACATTCAAACACAATTTGCGATTGAGCTGTCTTACAGTAAAACAGATGCTTATCATTCTCGTTATCGTCCAAATAGCCGGCGTACTGCTTCACACCAGGATCGATACCCAGGGAACTGGGGTCCACCTTCTTGACCCTGAGATCGTACGATTCAAGCTTGCCGCCAATCTCACGTTCCTTTTGGCCATTTTTCCCAGTGACCCAGATGTTTTGGACATCGGAACCACGGACAATATGATCCCAGTGCGAGTCAGGGCGGCGGGTGTGCTTCTTGGGGAGCGAGAAGAAGGGGACCCGGTCCAGCGCATTCGGGAAGAGGCTCGAGACCTCGTCCCAGAGCGCTCGAGCCTCGTCAGACAACGACTTCAGCTGTTCCTCGAGGTGATGGAGCGGCTTCGACAGGGTCTCGGGGGCGCCCTTGTCGCCCTTCTTGGGGAGCTCGAGGACCTGCTGCGCAGGCTGGGGAACGGCCGCGGCCGCTGCTCCGATAAGGAGCGCAGTAGAAAGGACTCTCATGATGAATTATAGCCCTCTCTGCGGGATTGGAGGGATGCAAGAGGGATAACTCGATTAGCAGGACCTTGGGGTTCCGATACCTAGGCAGCTATGATTGTATGACGTCGCAGCTGCCGGGAGCAGGGACGACAACGGGATAACCTCGAAGATGAACAGAACAGGAGCTCACTGGAGTCCAACCAGCAAGCCTAACAGGATTGCAAGGAAAGAGAGATGGGAGAAGAAGAGAAGGGAGGGAAGAAGAAGAGAGGACCTCAGAGGTAAATGAGGAGACGATAGTCGGCGTCGGCGTCCACGGTCCGGGTCACGCAGCGACCTGATACGGGTGGAGCCGGGGATGAGCTGGGCCAGTTGGCTGGTTGACCGTGGGGCAGCCAATGGAAGGCCGACCCTGGGCGCTCTGTGCCTGTCGGCCGCATCGCCCTAAGAGATCGTGCCCGTAGAGGGCCAAGCAGCGGTGAGTCGCTCCCCGTCACATGCGCTGAGTCATCACGTGTGTCCTGATCCGGAAGCCGGCTTGGCGCCCTGGCCCCCTGAGAGCTGACCACGGGACCGCCCAGACGGCACTAACCAACTCGGTACTAGAACAGGCTGCTGAGTCATCCGCTGCACGGCGCTGCACGGGCTGCACAGCACAACTGGCTGAGGGCCTGAACGCCGCAGCGTCATAGAGAAAAACACTAGGCTCCATCTCCACAATACCCGATCTAGACCTCCCTCGACACATATACCCATCTCCGATGTTTTTGTGTCTGTAGACAAAAGTCTGTTTTATTATTTGGTGCACATAGCCATTGATAAATCCCGATACTGAGAGACTCCGATCGTCGTTGAGACCCGCATAGCCCTGTTCTTCGGGCAAAACCCGCCGTCAAGATGCCCGTCGGCATACAGACACCCTCGAATCAGATCAAGCTCACAAATGTGTCCATAGTACGGCTGAAAAAGGGTACGTCCTATCTTTGCCTTTATAGCCCCGGATCATCTCGTCCATTTCTCTCTTTTCAATCCCACTAGTCCATACCCCGCGAACCCCGCTGACGGTGACCGCTCCTCAGGCAAAAAGCGCTTCGAGTTAGCCTGCTACAAGAACAAGCTCCTTGAATACCGCTCCGGAACCGAAACCGACCTCGACAATGTCCTACAGATCCACACTGTCTTCCTGTCCGTGTCGAAGGGCCAGACCGCGCCGTCCGCGGAGCTGGCCAAGGCGTTCGGTCCCGATGTCCCCATGGACGAGATAATCCAAGAGATCCTGCGCAAGGGGGAGGTGCAGGTCGGTGAGCGCGAGCGCAAGGAGATGCTGGAGCGCATCGAGAAGGAAGTGCTAGATATCGTGTCCAGCCGGCTGGTCGACCCGGCCACCAAGCGCGTCTACACACCCGGCATGATCAGCAAGGCGCTGGACCAGCTGGCTTCGGCAAGCGGGCAGCTGCAGAGTCAACAACATCAGAATGGAGAAACACCGGGGGAGGGAGAGGCTCCCGCGCAACCACGCAAGCCGCTCTGGACCGGCGTCGTCACGAACAAGTCTGCCAAGAGTCAGGCCCTCGAGGCGATGAAGGCGCTCATCGCGTGGCAACCCATCCCGGTGATGCGCGCGCGCATGCGGCTACGGGTGACCTGTCCTGTGTCGCTCCTCAAGCAACCGGTCAAGGCGGCTCCTGCGGCAGTATCGAACAAAGACAAGGAGGCCGCCCAAGCAGCCTCAAAATCTAAGAAGGGCAAGCCAGCAAAAGGCAAGACCGCCAAACAGCAAGACTTGGACTCTGACGAGGGTGCGTCGGACGCGGAGAACGCTCCTAAGACACCCGGCACGGTCAAGGACAAGATCCTGAGCTATATCGAGGCTATCGAGACGCAGGACGTGCTCGGTGGGGATGAGTGGGAGGTTGTCGGATTCGCAGAGCCCGGAGCCTTCAAAGGCCTGAGCGAGTTTATCAGCGGCCAGACAAGGGGGAAGGGCAGGGTAGAGGTGCTGGATATGGCTGTCACACACGAGGACTAAATTTCTACTTTCCTTGATATCCATATGGATTTGTGGCGATTGGGTATATTTGAATATTATGTTATGATACATTTTGTAGATGCATTCCCTGTATGTGTGCTATTTTCTGTGCATCATTAAAAAAAAAGGTATGGCATGTACAGTATTTAGTTTACGAAAAGAGCTGATGCATGATAAAAATACCAGCTATGATTAATGATATGGTAACATGATGAACAGGAAAATTGCATTGAACCAAATCTGTAAGGAGAGCTATAAGAGCAGAACCTAAGCAGAAAGGCGAGTAAGGCCAAGTGACTGTTGACCTCCTCCTCAAATCCCCTCCCCTCTGCTCAGACATCTCACGGTGCTGTCATGTAAAAGAGAATATAGTCATCGCGACTAGCACAGCATGCTTAGAAAGGGATTAGGAAACAAATATCTACTTTGTGCATCGACTTGAATGAAACTGCCATGTAGGCATTGATAGTATAGCACATAGATGCATTAGGTAGGTTCTTAAGATACCTGCACTCAAAGCATAGGAACAGAACAGTGAAGGAAGCTCCACACAGGGAATGGAATGGAGACCAAATGCTGTGCTGTACAGTACAGACTATGTAAGCCATGTCCCAAACTACGCACACAGTAATATACTGTACATTACAATGCTTGATCCTTTTGATGAACTGACTGTTGTTTCGTTCTCTCTAACTTGCTTGCCTTGGCTGAGCTGAATGTGGCACCAGAGCAGTCCATCTGTCATTGATACCCTTCTTTTTCACGAAGAAAAAAAAGGTTATGTTATGCCTCATCCTTTTCTCCCCCATAATAATGGGTCTGGTGGAGGAAAAATGTATGTAGGTACATACAACATACCTACAGAGAAAACAGGGTTCCATCCATGGATATTTTTCAATGACACCTACCTAAGTAGGTATGGAAATACTAATTCAGAGAGGTATGCGCTGATGTAATAATCCCTCTCTTAGATACCTGATAAGATAGATCATCCTCCCGATTGGACAGGAATATACTCTCCGCAGCCCTGTCGGCTGCTAAGTTAACAAATCACATCACGGCAAGCTTGTTTTGTTTCACGGAATTTATGCACCGTATCCGGATAGGAGGTGCTGCTTATCTAGCTAGGTAGGAGGTAACATCCTGTGCCTGACCAGGGCTCTACTAGTAGTCTGCGGAAGTTTCCAAAGTATCCTGTAAGGTTCTTTAAAAAAAATCCCTGAAAACGCAACAGATTAAGAGCTTTCAGATAAGTACCTTGTGTACTCTGCGAAGAACTCTGCACATTTTACTCAAGAGTCGCAGCCTCAGGCCAATATACAGTACCTCGGTCCAGGCCACACGCCACTACGTCAGAAGCACATAGATGCCGTTGGCAACTTCGCAAAGAGAGGCAACTTCAGAAACGTAATTCTCTGCCTGTGGATGACTTTGCATTATGCAAGTAGGAATTAATTAGAAGTGGCTGTTTGTTTCAGAGTGTAGTCACAGAGATATAAAGGTATTGTTGACATCAACCTACCCCATTCCACGGTCACCTCCATGTGCCGGTCAGCCTTGGCCCTTGGGTTTAGACCCGTGAGGGGTAGGGTCCCGTCTTCTTCTGTCTTCTCACGGCCAAGATAAAATGGAAGTGTGACTGTGAGAGTTAGCCGCGCGTAGCGCGAAGTAAATACCTACAAACCTTTTTGCCTCTTTGGAAAAGAAGAGTGATAAAAAGAACTGGCTAGATTTTATCGACCTCCTTCATCGATATCACGTTCGCGAAGTAATACTTTGCCGGGTTAGGGAAAACTGGTATTTCCTTTCCATTGGAGGGCAGAAAAGTGTCGCTGGTCGCTGGGCTAGTAAAAACGCAAAAAGGGAATGACCGACGCAGGACTCGAACCTGCAATCTCTTGATCCGTAGTCAAGCGCCTTACCATTGGGCCAGCCGGCCATCTTTGTTGCTTTTCATGCGATGTGAAAATTTAAATCGAAGGCTAGAAGATTTCTTCCGGAAGCACAGTGCCGAGTGGGGGCGCGGCGGGGGCGTCACGAGCGGTGGGCCACGAGGAACGTGGGCGCGGCACCTGATTGACGGGCTGGAGGAAGCCGGGCGTTTTCGCGGGTGACGTCGGCAGAAACAGGGCGAAACGCTGGCGAGTCCGGCGTCGCCTATGTGCGCGACGTTCTGGAAGCGTTCGCTGCAGGCGCCCGCGGCTGCGCCATTTTCCACTGCAACTCGTGTGATTATTTGCCCGCTGGCTGCGCCGGAACACACTGCGCTCCAGCGAGGCGGCATTTAAAGCCTCCCTGGGGCCACAGGAATACCAGTGCTCGTCACTTAGTGGGCATGGGGTAATAGCCTACCGTCTCCGTGCCGTCTGTAGGAGTCCTGTCGAGCGCACAGACGGGTCTATGAGATCTTGATCTCTGGGGGAGAGACGAACCGTCACGAACGACGCACGGCGCCGCGTCCGTCTCTGCCTCTCTCCACGGGATCGCCGGATTGGGCTCGGCCTGCCGTGTCTGTCTGCCACGCCAGCACCATATCGTCTCTTCGTCTTATCTCGACCTCCTCTCTCCGTCTTCAATTCCCTTCCCTTCCTTCCCTTACCCCTCCTCTCCCTTCCCCTCCCCCCCTCCCCCTCCCTCCCCTCCTTCGCTCCGTCTGTCCGACAAACGATGATACAAAGGTCTCTGGAGACGATTGACGACCGCCGCTCGTGCTCCCGAACCCTCCTCTCCTTTCACTCCCTGCCGGGGAGTCGTCTGCTGCTGTGAGACGGACGGCTTGTGACGTCCAGTCCCATCGCGATGGCGTTTCGAGAAATGGTGAGGAAGGCCTTCCGCCGCTCCTTCCCGGGCTTCAAGGACAATGGCAATGGCAATGGCAAGATCAAGATCGAGTACTACAGACGCCACGAGGTGCCCCGGTCCAAGTATCGCGGACCTGTCGACCCGGAACATCAAAGGAAACTGGCTGCTTGGACGTTTGAAGGTGCCATGGCGGACCGTCCCCGGTCGATAGACCTGGAGCTGTCCCCGTGTGCGAGTATCGTCGTTCCGCCCGATGAGGTGCCCCCCTTCGAGATTGACTCACCGGATGCCGACGACCGTACCGCGGTCGACCCTGTCGACGGTTCGTTCCCTCCACTTCCGTACCCGCTCGATATTCAGAACCCCTCCTGATCACGCAAACTATGCTATACAGATTCAATTTCCATCTCCTCCGATGATGAGCTCGCCCAGGACCGTCAGATGGACGTCGGCTCCCAGTCGTCCACCGCCGTCGACACCGACAGCCTTAGTTCCTCGATGTCTACCCTGCGTACCGACGGCCTCGACCCATTCGACTCGAAACGGGATTCCATCGCCGAGCTGAAGGAAACGAGACGTTACACCTCGCCCGTAGCGCAGAGCACATCCCCGATCGAAAGACAACACGTGCCGTTCTCGCCGGAGGATCTAACGCGGGCGTTGAACGCTGTCTTGGTCTGTACGTGAGCAGCCATACAGCGAACAAGCAACCACACTGTATGCGGTTGTGGCTTGCTACGGAGATGACGCGCACGGCACTCGTTTGATCCTTTTCATTTCCTTCTTCTTACGCAGAGGACGCAACGACGACCGTCGACATCCGCTTTCAGCATACGCATTCCTATTTCTTTATACCTCTTCCGCCTTGCACCTCCGACCTATTATGGACATCACTCGTTTATCTCTTCCTATTCTCGTTGCATTCCACTGGCGGCCTCTACAAGCGAGGAACCAGCGATGCGGATAAATGAATTTGCTGGATGGAAACATATAGAATATCCATCGGCTCATCTTGAGCATCGGGGCGGATCGGCGTTTATCTACAAGGAGCATATTTCTTTATCTGTTTTAATCATAACTGCCTTACTGACATTTATTGGCTGTTTGACTGGTTGAATTGATATCCAAACTGGGATCGGGAGGGCGTTTTGTTTGTTTGTTGGATCAGGAATTGTTGCATAGAAGCATAGATTTGGCTTGTCTTGGCTTGGTTTCATTTTCCTTTGTTCTCTGCACCAAGTGGAAATAGGCGACTCCACTTGAATTGAGAGACTTTAGAGAGATCTACTGATCGAAGACAAAGACTTCAGACTGACTGCCTTGGTTCCTTTTTTTTGTATTGCATCAACATGCGTGTAACACTGGACTGGAGACTGAACACTAAACAAGACCAGAAGATCGGATCAAGACTGGCATTATTGATTATTAATTAATTAATACAGTTTGATACCTTCAGACGTTGTCTCGCATTTTAATGTACATACATACATATATAGAGCATACTTACCTACGAGTTCTTATACAAAAGATAGAATGTAGCTTAGCTGAGACTGAAAGAAAGGAAGTGAAATCGAGGTGCCTTTTCTGCGCTTTAATGGCTCGATGCCTCGCCCTCGAAGTCGAAGTATATATTGTGCATTCACCGAGCAAAGCTCCTCGTCGGGAGGACCTGGGCATGCAGGCATACATGCTACGCGTGAAACAGTGAAAACAGAACCAGAATCGGAACAGAAGCAGAATCACAGGTACTATACTGTATGTACTGTATGTACATACATATCTTCCAACGGAGTGAAAAGAAAAGCGAAGCAAAGCAAAGCAATAAGACACACGGCATCTCTAACTCCGTCTTCTTTAAGCTTCCCTACGATGATACGAGGCTATTTTATTTTATTTTATTATTGTTATTTTGTACAGAGGTACATAGGTACAGCAGTACATTTCGAGCAGGCAGGCAGGCAGGCATGTCCACTGGGTAGGTAGGTAACCTACCCACTTATGCACCTACGGTAGGTAGGCAGCCCTGGAATCACGGGAGTACGCCCAGCCCCATATACGGAGTACTGTTGTGTACTTCGACGGGTACTCCGCACCGTCAGCCCAGTCCGCTCCCAGTCCCGCTCGCGGTCCCGAGCTTTTGACGAAGAGTGGGACGAGAATCCATCGATTAATCTTATCTTCTAGGCAGATACGGAGTTACATTACTAGCATAAGGCTGACCATGATGCTGTGCACAGATACCATGCTACCATGCTAGGCAGCAGTCAATGAGCCATGCATTCGACAGGGAGGTACCTAACCAGCAAGCGGCATGTAAGGTACGCGGTGTAGATGATGTAACATGCTGCGCAAGGCTCTGTTAAGATACATGCATGAGATAGGTGCCTATTCTACTGAGGTGCCTGTGTATGTAAGTATCCTGTACAATATACCCATCGAGTACCGGAATAGGCATAAGATGGTATAAAAGTTTGAGGATCTGGCTGGTCGATTCTTCATCCCACCGTATACAAGTCCAGACATCTGCGAGGAGGTTTGTGAGTCTTATGTCTGCCCGCAACGCTGTCTCCATGTGCGTCTTGCTGGTTATGACAGCCAGGCGGTCACGCAGTTTAGGTACCTGCCCATGATGAGATGAGAGACCTTTGACACATCAAAGGGCCCTGCTAGTCCGCAGGCACTCCGAGCGCACTTTCGAGGGCCTAAGGCTGGCCACAGCCCTACTACACGTCGAGATGTATGACATGCTGCGGACATGTCTCTCCCACATCACCTGCAGGCTGCAGCTAAGGTTGGCTTGGCGGGTTGCATGTTAAGGTTGTGCCCTTGCATAAAATTCCCGGGCCATCGACGATTTGGGTAAAGTGGCACGCCTCACCTCCCCCATCGCTACCTTGTGCGGAAATTGATTTTTGAAAGACCCCGTGCGTCGTGCACGTCGCACAACGGCCAGGTGTTCTTTTCTGCCGACGATATGCCACCGCCAGTTGCACGCGAGCATTCCAACTTCTTGTATGTATACGGTGCAGCTATTCGTAGACTCTCGTAGGCTCGTCAGGAGTAGGATCAAGGGTCGGATGATCGACCGTAGCCGGGGAACCGCCCGACCAGATGCAACTGGCGGAGAGCAGGACAGGGTGGCGATTGATTCCATTATTCCTCTGGCCACCAGCCACAGACACGCGTTGTCCCGAGGGCAGTGATGGAGACCCAAGAAGGGAACTCGAAGGGTTCGCAAATCGAGATGCTGGACCGCACCGCGGTGTGGGTGTGCAGGGGGAGAAAAGCCGGGGAGCGCACACAGACACACCGAGTCTCCAGCAATACCCGTGGGACGGACGGCGCGGCGGCGCGGCGGGGAGGGCGGCCTGCGAACGAGCGGTTGGGGCAACTCTGGGCAAACGCTCCTGGAAAAGCTCTCGGTGGCCTCAATCGCACCCGCTCATGTGATTTGAAGCTTCTTCCTGCGACTGAACCTCCCTTCTGTCAACGTCCAACCGTCCAGCTCTGGACTCTCCTTGTTTCCTGCACCTGGTTAGGAGTCGATCCTCTGGACAACGCTGGGTGTGTAGGCACAGGCTCACACATTACCACCCTTTTCTCCTGCATCCCTGACATCACCAACCCCCCCGAGTCGAAACACCACCGCGTCGCCTGTCGACGAAGGTACCACACGGAAACCCTCGGAGCTTTACGTTTCTTCGCTGAGCCGTTGCTCGTATCATCCGATCGATACCCCGCGACTCTGAACAGGAGGTCATACCGGCATCATGGCTAAGAAAGGTGGAAAGAAAGGAGGGAAGGGCAAGGGCCGGGGCGGCAACGCTGGTGGAGGAAAGAAGGCCTCTGCCAACAACAAGACTACCACGTAAGTCTCACCTTCCCTTTTTTTTTTTTTTTCCTTTTCTTCTCTTCTCGCTCCCACTCGCGACGGCGGATCGGGACAGCCGTTGACCATGCCTCTGCAGAACCCCAGCACACCAGGTGGAAAAGCCCACCATGCACACCGAAGGCGAAGGCCAGAGCGCCGGCGACAAGGGCGACGTGACCACGGTGGCTGCTGCGCCTGCTGCGACGGGCCCGACAGAACCCACCCTGGCAAAGACCCCGTCAGCTGCTCCGCCGCAAGCGTCTGAGGAGGAGACCAAGGCGACCGAGGTCGAACCAGCCCAGGAGCAAGAGAGCAGCGAACAGCCAAATGGCGTGGACGAAGCGCAAACTGCCAAGGCTGGCATTGCAGACGAAACTGAGACAAGAACTGTTCCTGTGTACGAGGTGACTGGTAAGGTTCATAGCCATGTCCATTTTCATCCAATGCGGACGAGGTCAATCGTTAACGTCTTCACAGTTCCTCCGTCTCAGACAGAGAAAGCGGATCAGTCGCCGGAAGACAACGTCCCTAGCGACACGACTCCCGAGGATACGTCCAAGCCAGCGGCCGAAGAACCAAAGGATAAGGAAGATACTCCAGTCGGGGCTGGGATTGGGGCCGAGGTGGCTGCTACTCCGGCAACAGCACCGCATTATGATGGAAAAAAGGAGGAGGCCGCGTCTGAGGCGAGCACACCAAGGCCGTCCGACGTGCCAGACAGCGCAACCGCCGAGGACAAACTCGACAACGAGGAGGCGGCTTCTCGATCCACCGGCGCTTCTGCCAAGCGTCCGTATGAGAATACGCCTCCATTCGTAGAGGACAACATGAAGCCTCACAAGATGCCCAAGGTCGATGACTCTGAAGACAGCAAGACTCTGGACAAGGATGTAAACGGCTCGCTGCAGGATGGAAAGGCTTCGGAGCTTGACCTCCCCGGGACGTTCCCCACGTCAGCTCCAGCCTCAGTTGCTGCGCCCGAAGCCGTCCAGGACACGGAGGCCAAAGGAGTCGGTAAAGAATCATCTTCAGAGAACAAAACCGCAGACATCTCCAGTGCCAAGAAAGACTACGAACAGGATGTTTCTTCTGCAACTACTGAATCGGCAACGGAGGTTGGCACCGCTCCACCAGTGGAGGTCCCAGGGCCAAACAGTGAAGAGGTTGAGAAGCAGCCAACTCAGGACGCAGGCGAAGCCTTGCAAAAGCCGACTGAGCCTACGGAGACAGTGGCAACTAATACTACTCAGGCTGGCGCTCCTGCTGAGACCAAAGGAGATGAAGTTACTGAGAATGCCACCTCTGCGGCCAACAAGACCGAGGAAGCTCCAAGCTCCACTGACGACAAACCATCCACCTCGATACCGTCAGTAGTTGTCAGCGAGCCTTCAAGCCAGGCAGATGATTCCGCAAAACCATCCGAAGGTCAGGACAAAGTGGCTGGTGGCGAAGCTGCTGCTGCCGTGCCGGCAGCAGCCGAACCTGCACCCGATGCTGCCAACAAGGAGGCCGCAGAAGACCTGGATCAGGAGCGTCAGGACTTGAAGAAAGTGGAAGAGGAGGTCAAGTCCGACGGGAAGAAGGACGTGGCAGGCGAGCAAAAGCCGGAAGGTGCTGCTACCCGTGAGACGACTCCTGAAGCGAAAGCTGGTGAAAAGAAAGAGAAGCAGCAGACCACCGGCGACAAAGCCCAGGAGAACGCCGCGAAGGAGGCGGATAAGAAGAGCAAGGACAGCGAAAAGTCTGAACGGAAGAAGGGCGGACTGTGGAACTGGCTCAAACGCAAGATCAAGGGAGAGAAGGGAGAGAAAGAAAAGGGAGAGAAGAGCGAGAAGCAGCCCGAGGGAGCGGGTGGCAGTCAAGTTACTGCCCCAGCTGGAGATAGGGCTGTCGCAAGCACCCAGTAGATGTTCCCCCTGAGCAGCGCTTAGGACCAGTTGCACGACGACCAAGTCCAGCAACAGGCGCAACCGGCGGTGCACAAGGATCGGGTATAATTATGAGGCATATTAATCTACAAACACGGAGATGAGTTCATCTGGACGATGGATCGCACAGCCTGGGTGGCACAGCTCTAGCTCGAAGTGCCGACACCCGGTGGAAACAGAATGCCAGCAATAATAATAATAATCCGCGACAGGTCCAACACACTCCTCCAGTTGCCGATGCCACGTTTTTCTTTTACATATGTTGTCTGTCAAAAACCTGGATATGAATTACGACCGTCGTATCAGCTGGGTGTTGAATTGCGTGGGACTGTCTCAGATGCTCTTAATTGCCTTGATTGCAGAACCTGTGTGATTCAGATATAGCCTTCATGCGCGATTTGTTTTTCTGACGCTGCTGGAGGACACGGCAAGGGAAACAACAACAGCTGTACTAATCCGGTCCAAAAATCGAGATGCTAATGTTAATTGGATGAGGCTGTCGCACTGATTGCTGCGTTGGATATTTGAAATCGAGGGCATATAGTATACACCAGGGATTCAGCTTGCTCTGAGACGACTCTGGAAGGACAACTGCAGGTGTAGTAGAGTAGAGGAAACTAAACCACCGTCGGAGAAAACACCAGCTGTAGCGTGTACCTGTACCTAGCTCTCTCTGCGGTCTCCCGGCTTGTAGGTAGGACAGAAAGCTTGTCTTCTGGAATTACCCGTCGGTGCTGGTCTGTCGAACATCCAGTAGTCCGGTTAAGACGGCACATGGTAGTGTGTATTATGGCAGAGAACGAAACAGAAACGAATTGAGAGAAAAAGTAGGAAGCAGCAGCCGTCTGGAGTTATCCACGCGAGTCTGAAATTATATTCTTAATCTATGTATGTATGTATGTATGCATGTATGTATATACTTGGTAAGTGCAGTCTGTATGGAAACCACCTGCACCTTCGAGTGTTTCCGTGCCCTCCTCGTGCCTGGCTCTGCTGTGTGTATAGAGCCGAAGGCCTTAGGTACCTATTATCTCGAACCCCTCCCCCTCCCCTTCACCCACCTCCCAATCCTGTCCACACCGCCATTCATCATTATCGATCCTTTCTATCCGCTCTCCTCCAAGGCACTTCTGCATCGGTTAACTTTGGTTTGAAGTGCAAAGCACACCTTTGAGGAACCGGCTACCTCTGTCCATTTGCTCTGGAGAGTGGTTTTTCTTCTTGTCTGGACTCCTCTTGCAAGCCGTCCCAGACAGAACCCCGCGGTGTGAAACACATATCTACATAGCTGGCTATCTGGCTAGCACTCACTTATCAGGATCCCGCAGCGCCAGCGTCAGCACTGCAGCTGAAGCAGCGTCAGGGGCCCCATATGATGTTAGGTAGTTGGCTGCGCTGGCCCCGCTGGACTGCGGACAACAGGGCTAAGCTTTGCCTAAGCTTTGGGCGGGCGCCGGGCCTGCGTAACGTAACTGGTGCTGTGTACTCCTTGTTCCTGCTTCATATGGACATGATGCTCCTCTTTTTTTAATGTGCCGTGGTCTGGACTGTGGCGGGTAGGATGGATCTGGCCAGGTAAGTAATAATATGCCCGGGGATGGTAATTAGATTACTAACAAGACTCCAGCTGCACAGTGCTTGGGGTCCAACGGAGGAGTTGGCTGACAGGGAGACCAGACCGCGCGACGTGGACATGCTGTGGCTGCGGGGGACGGAGATCGATGGTAGTGGCTGAGCAGCCGCCGGCCCGTTTCGTTCCAACTTCATCTGCAACACCCTGCGTCTCCGTTCCTATCATTCGTCGCTGCGACGCTGGCTGCCAGCATGCTCCACGAGCCTTGCCGGAATGGAGAGGGCTTGTCTGATCCTTAGGCGTCCTGTTGATCCCCCGGGAGCCTGCTGAGGCCCCTGAAGTTTGAACCGTCCCTGGTCTGTCTCCGCGATGGGAGGACACAGGCTCGTGGAACGGAGAGATAAAATCTCTCGTTCGAGATGATGGCAGCTTCCAAGCCTTGTCTCCCGGACATAGGGAGATGGTATTTATACATGCCCTGTCCCGAGTGCGCCGTGGGCAGCTAGTTGGAGAGGTGCTGGACTCGAGTCTCAGGAGATCCTCCACGCCAGCGTCGTGGATGCCACTCATCTCATCCATACACGAAACGCCCTGCGACAAAGACTACTGCACGATCCATCTTCGCTCGAAAACACCCATCCACCGGATTGGGCTTCCCCCACCGCACTGACACTGCTGGCGTCTCCAATTGACTTTGACTGGCTGGCCGACCATGCAAATAAAACGAGACTCTCGTCTCGCCCGGGCCCTGCACCTGCATCTTCACAGCCCTCTCCACCGTCCTTTGTTGGACCCCAAGTCAACGGCCGGGTCTCCTCCTTCTTCTCCTTCTCCCCCGCATTCCCCAAAGCTCCCTCAGCTTCCTTCCGTCAGCCCCGTTCTCTCGGTCTCTATCTCTTCTTCTCAGAGTAAACCGGTGCCCAACGAGAACGACAAGCACGGCAGAATGGTCCACCTCGCAACTGTCAAGAACGACTCGGAGCTCCTGGACTCCACCATCAAGCGCGTGGAAACCATCAACCTGGACCCCCCGGGCGAGGATGACTTCTACTCCAGCGTCTACGGATCCCGCTATGCGGCGGAGGAGCTGCCGTCGACGGAGATGCCGGAGAAGGAGATGCCGCGCGATGTCGCGTACCGGATGATCAAAGATGAGCTCAGCTTGGACGGGAATCCGATGCTCAAGTACGCTTGCTTACTATTTTTCATTTCTTCTTGACTATGAGCATGTCCATGGGCACTGAGCGAGATTGCGCTGTCCTGTACAACTTTTGAGTGGAGGTTTATCTGATGAGCGGCTTCATGTATCACAAAGCTGACTGGCACTTGATGAATGTAGTTTGGCGAGTTTCGTCACGACGTACATGGTAAGCAGGGATCTCTCATTGTCAACTGAACTGATACAGAATTTCACGTGAATCGACGGTTCCAGTTGACTAAGAATACGTACAGGAAGAAGAAGCGGAGAAACTCATGCTGGAGTCGCTCAGCAAGAACTTCATCGACTATGAAGAGTACCCGCGGTCCGCAGAGATCCAGAACCGCTGCGTGAACATGATCGCGCGGCTATTCAACGCGCCCACAGGGGACGACTCCGCCCATTCCATAGGTACGTCCACCATCGGTTCCTCAGAGGCCATCATGCTGGGCACGCTCGCCATGAAGAAGCGCTGGCAGAACAAGCGCAAGGCCGAGGGCAAGGACTACTCCCGCCCCAACATCGTTATGAGCAGCGCGGTCCAGGTCTGCTGGGAGAAGGCGGCCCGGTACTTCGACATCGAGGAGAAGTACGTCTACTGCACCGACACGCGCTACGTCATCGACCCCCAGGCCGCGGTGGACCTGGTCGACGAGAACACGATCGGCATCTGCGCGATCCTGGGCACCACGTACACGGGGCAGTACGAGGACGTCAAGGCGATCAACGACCTGCTGGTCGAGAGGGGCATTGACTGCCCCATCCACGTCGACGCGGCGAGCGGTGGCTTCGTAGCGCCGTTTGTCAACCCGAACCTGGTGTGGGACTTTAGACTCGAGAAGGTCGTCTCGATCAATGTGTCTGGACACAAGTATGGGCTGGTAGGTAGCCTCGAGTCCGTATAGAATATATTGTCATCTGACTGGTGTCAGGTCTACCCCGGCGTTGGCTGGATCGTCTGGCGCTCCCCCGAGTACCTCCCCAAAGAGCTGGTCTTCAACATCAACTACCTCGGCGCCGAGCAGTCCAGCTTCACGCTCAACTTCTCCAAGGGCGCCTCCCAGGTCATCGGCCAGTACTACCAGCTGATCCGCCTGGGCAAGCGCGGCTACCGCTCCATCATGCTCAACCTCACCCGGACGGCCGACTACCTGGCCGCGCAGCTCAAGGAGCTGGGCTTCATCATCATGAGCGACGGCGGCGGCCGCGGCCTGCCGCTCGTCGCGTTCCGCCTGAACCCCGAGAGGGAGACGCTGTACGACGAGTTCGCCATCGCGCACCAGCTCCGCGAGCGCGGGTGGATCGTGCCCGCGTACACGATGGCGCCGCACAGCGAGAAGCTGAAGCTGATGCGCGTGGTGGTCCGTGAGGACTTTAGCAAGAACCGGTGCGACAATCTCATCCGGGACATCAAGCTCGCGCTGCAGGTCCTGGGAGATATGGACAAGACGATGATGGAGCGGTACAAGGAGTGAGTTTCCCCTATTCCCCTCAGAGATGGCCCCGTCCACCCATTCTCTACCTCAACATTCGTGACATCGGGTTCCCGTTTCTCGTCCTATGAATACAGGCTAATAATACTCGGCCAGGCACATCCGCCGGCACGTGTCCAACGTGGGCCAGGCGACGCACAGCCACCCGCACTACAAGCGCGAGAGGCACTCGCTGCAGGGGCGGCACGGCAAGACGCATTCCATCTGCTGAGCCGTCCCTCTCTCGTCCCTCTCCCTTTCAATAGAAGGTGAGGCTGTTTCAAGATATCCTTGATTGACTCCTCAACCATTCTTCTTCTATTCTAAGCTTCCGGGTGAAATACTTACATTCCCTTACATTATCTTGGGCTATCTGCCCATGCGGCAGTTTCATGTCTTGAGTGTATGTCGGGCTATGGTATGATCTATGTATGTATGCACTGCCGTCTTCAGCTTTCTCGTCATTGTCCCGTCTATCTATCTATCTATCTACCTATCTATTCTTGATAACATCTAGACTAGATGAAAAGAGCTAGAATATAAATCCATGAGGTATCAAAGATAACAAAATTAAAATGAGATAGACAGATAGATGCACCTTCCCTCCCCCCCCCCCCCCCCCCCTTCCCTTCTCTCCCTCTCTCCCCCTCCACAATGACATGACACGAAATGACACGAAATTCAGGCTGCACTTTTTCCCCCTCATTTCCATGCAGATAAGGTGAAAAGAAGATATAGTATGTACACACACACACACACACACACACACACATGATCATGACCTGTATATACTCATATGCATCTGCATACCTATGCATATATGCCCGCATATGCCTAGCGCCTAGGTCTACCTAGGAAGTTCTCGATTCTAGGTTCTAGGTGTGTTCATCGGAACAAACAAACAAACAGATAAAACTTGGAGATAGACAGACGCACAAATAGATAGATAGACAGATAGATAGATAAACATCCTTCAGGCAGGCAGGGAAGGCAGCCGCGCACATCACATTCTCGACGGAACAAACAAGTGTTGCGTACGAAAAAAAAAAAAAAAAAAAAAAAAAAACCGGTATGCACTGTACATCGTACATTGTACATGTACATGTACTGCACATGCAATCGTCAAAACTGGCCTTGCGAGACGGAGACGAGAGAACACTTGAGACTTGGATGATTGCTTTAAGTTTAACTGTCAGGTCGGATACTGACTCCGGGTAAAGTAGTGCCTTTTTGTTTTATTTATTATCTTGTTGTGTGTCCCTTCCATTCAGGACTGCGTTGGCAAAGCAAACGGGGTTGATATGAAAAAAAAAAAATACTAGCTACCTAGGAGGCGCATAACACGAAACTCTGTATATATATATATATATATATATACCGGTCAGTCAGTCCGAGACCGAAAACTCAGACGCACGTTATATGTATGTATGTATGTGTGTACATTACATACACCAAAAAAAGCAAAAACATCCGTTCTTGACTAACGTCGTATCCATGTCCATCCATCTCAAGTAGAGAGGTGCCATCCATTCCATATGATCGTAACATACATACCAGATATTGCAATCATGCAGGTACCGCATCAAACGACGAGCAAAATCAAAGCAAAGAAAAAAGGGGGAAAAATATGGGAAAAAAAAGTATCCAACGTCTTGTCTTCTCCTGCCTGAAGAAGGGGAAAAGGAAAAGGAAATGACGGAAACCGAGAATGAAGAAAAAAAAGGGCTACGGAAGAGATTATCTTATTTCACACCAAGATCAACCGATCGATCATCACATCACATCGCCTACGACTCAATCGGATACACCGGCGCTTTGATCAGCACGTTCGTCGCGCCCTTGCCCTGCACCTCGACGGCCATGAACGCGGCGAAGCGGATCCGTGCTGGAGAGCCGCTGTTCCCCTGCTCCTCCAAAGATTCCTTGGCCTCCCTCGACGGAGTCGGCTCCTGCTGGGCTTGCGTGTTCGCTTTCTTGCCGATAAGATTCCCGAACACAGACCTCTTTCGTTGCTCCCTCTGCTGGGAAGGCGAAAAAGACGTCCCATCGGGACTGGACGCCGCGGCGGACGCGGAAGAGGCGTCCTTGCCGGTGTCCCCGTCCATGTCCACGTCCTCGTCTTGACCGTCGCCCTCTTGGCTCATTGGCCCCTTTTCACGGTCTGCCGGAGAGGGCTCCTGCGCGAGGGACGACGGGTCCTGGCCAGGCTTCGACAGGGGCGGCAGGGTCGTTTCGACCTTCATCAAGGTCTCCGTCACAGGAGTCCCTGGCGGGAAGTATTCGACACACACGTCTCTGGACTCGAGCGGGATCTTTTCCGCGATGCCAATGGCATTTTCCACGATCATCCTCGCGCCGCTTCCCAGGTCCGGCGGCGCCGGATCCTTGAGGTGCATCTCGAGGCTCGCCGCCAACTTTTCGACCAGGTGGTCGATAAGCTGGGTGCGGCAGTCCTGCGCCGCCTTGCTCTGCAGCACGTCGTCGAGACCATCCAGGGTCGTACGACGCCAGTTGGAGATCCTCGTGATGACGTTCTCCTTGTCTTCTTCCGTATACGCCTTGGCTTGCTGCCGTCGGAGGTTCATCTCGATATTCTTCAGTTGAACGCTCAGATTCGGCTCGAGGCCGGGGTGGAAATGGCGCTCAAAGATCTCGTCCACCAGCCAGCGAGTGATCACCGCGCGCCCGACGGCGGTCATCTCCTTGGTGCCAACGGTGTGCGCATCCTCGTTGACGTACGCCTGCAGCCACGTCGGGACGCTCTTCCAGTGCTTTCGGAGGGAGAAGGCGAGCTCCTTGACCGCCCCATCCAGGCGATTGAAACGGCTGGTGTACTCGTTGTCATCCAGGACGGTACGGGAGAAAGCCATTCGCTGGTGGGCCACCGTGTTCTGGAGATGCTCGACCGTCTTCTGGAGATTCTGGACCTGGGCTTCCCTGTCGAAGTAATATCGCTTTACCTTGTTGTACTTGGCCTCTGCAAAGAGATCAGCAGCTATTTCACAACAAACGTCGTCAACAGCTGGTGTCAAAAAAAAAAAAAAAAAGAAATTCGAGCACGTACGGAGTTCCTCGTGTTTTTGCTGCAAGGCGCGGACGTCCACCTCGCCGGCATCATCCTTATTCTGAGGGGGTGGCGTGTCCCGACCCTGTTCCCGCGTACCCTGCTGCGACGTATCGCCCTTGGAGCTGGAGCCCTGTGGAGGGCCGCTGGCCTGAGAGTCGGACTTGGGTTGCGACTGCTGCTGCTGCGCTGATTCCGCGGGCTGTCTCAGCCCGGTCGGCCGCTCGGGAGAAGTCATTCCACTCGTGGGCGCTGAAGGCTGCAGGGACGGCTGACGAGAAGGGTTCTGTGACTTCGTATCAGAACTGTGGTGCTGTGGATGGAGGGGAGACGGCGGTCCCAGAGATTGCTGCGACGATGGGCGGGGCCCGTAGAGATCCGATTGGGGAGAGTGCCGGTGCAAGGACAGCTGGTCGGGGGGCATCTGGGGTGGACGGGGTGTGTGCGCAAGGGAAGAGCTGCGTGGGGGGATCTCAATGGCGTGGAATGGCGGATGCTGGGGCGTGATATCCTCCCGGAACCGAGGCCAGCGGTGCAGGCTCACCTGGCTGTGGAGCGAGTCGCTTTCCCCTCGTTGCTGGTAGAAGCGCTCCGCGTTCAGGGGCTCCGTGTTCGCACGCTCGATGGACGGGTTCGATTCGTACTGTGACCTGACGGGACTGCGGGGTATCGGCGACTCTAGGTCCTCTTCACCCGCGCTCTCTGGCCTGGGCCCGCGATCCCCTTGAGCGGCAGCCCTGTCATCCGCGAGTCGGTGGTGGTGCTGCTGCTCGGGGGACGACTGCTGCCGTGCGTGATGGGACTTGTTCCTCACGGAGCGATTGCGGCCCAGGAAACCGGCGTTGTCCTTGGCGGACGACTGGTGCAGGGCGAAGAGGCTCCTCCTGGACTTCCGGGGCTCCCGGTCCAACCTGTGGGAGGCGTCCGGGGCGGGCGAGGGCCACGACTGCTCCGAGTCAGCGTCGACGCTGGGGGCGGGGAGTGGGGAGACCGGCGCTACCAAGCTGACGGTCGGTCTGGCCGCGGGCGGGGACGGCGCGGCGGCGGTGGGCGAGCGCTGGCTCTGCGAGCGGTTGACGGAGTGACGGTGGTCGTTGAGGGAGTGAGAGTCGCTGTAGACGGAGAGGCGCTGGTGGTGGGAGAGGCGGCGGGGGCAGGGGTCGAAGGGGTCGGCGGGCGGAGCGAAGGCGGGGATGGGCTCGTGCGAGGGCGCTTCGACGGTGCCTGATATCGAGGCCTGCGACCGGTTGCGCCTGAAGAACTGCATGGGCTCGATGAAACAGGACGTGCGTGGATGAGTGTGCGATGGAGGATGTCGTCTCAGCGCTGCGCCCGGGGGATCTCGACGCAGCTGGGAGCGGTCAGCGTCTAAAAATGTCCCCAGGCGTCTCAGTGCAGCCCGTCACGAAGGGCTCATCTCGGTCTCTGCGCTGCAGGACTGGAGATGCACGCGAGACGCCGTCAGAGGGTGTCTTGAGAGGAAGAGGGAGGAGAGAAGGAGGCGCAGAGCCGCCTGCTTCCCTTGTCTCTGAAGTCTCTGCACTGACTTGCCCGCCTGGGATCCAGGAGGAGCTGTCTCTTGCCCCTGTGAGCTGAACCCCGCGACGGTGATGTTGGTGCTCCTGCAGCTCGCCGTGGCTGTGCCTCGACGTATCCAGGCGCCAGGGCAGAGATACGATGATGCTCAGCATGTCGACCCGGGTAAACCGTCTGTTACAACATGCCATAGATACGTATGTGTATAGATATACGATCCGCGGCGGGGCGTTCCCTGGATCGTAGGGCTGGCTCCACCGCGTTCTCCGCATCGACCGCCCGTTGATGCTATCCACATACTGTGTTCCTCTATATACTCTGAACCGGGGTTACATAACTCCTTGGTACTTGGTTATCTAGAAGCAAGAGCACACTTCACCTGTACCGCGCTCACTTTTTTCATTCCATTTTATTTTTTTTAACGATTTTTTTTCTCAACCGATCAATTGGGCTGTAGGTAGGTACTGTACTGATGTAGACTTGGTCCTTGACACGATCTAAAAACCATGATTTTTTTTTTCAACATTTACCACGCAAATCAATACTTTTTTTGGTCTTGGTGGATTGGATGCATATTTTATTATTATTATTATATGTTAGAAACAATTTTCCAAAGCAAAAAAAAAGACAAGGAAGCAAAAGCAAAAAGTACTATACCTAAACAGACCAAAACTCCTAGTACCTACATCAGTACTTGACTAGGAGTAAATAACCACCCCCTTACTTTACTCAAATCCATCTATACAAACATCTCCATTATGCTCCCACCCGAAACCGATACCCCTCCCCCCGATCCAAAAACACCACCGTCCCAGGAACCTGCCCCTCCCTCTCCACCTCCCGCCGAAAATCCTCCACCCCACTCGCAAAGATATCATAATCGTCGTAGTGCACAGGAACCGCAACGTCCGGCCGCACGCGCCGCACCAGCTCCGCCCCCTGCCGCGCGTCCATCGTCACCGTCACGGCGAGCGGCAGCATCGCGGGCGAGGGGACCGTCGTGCCGCCCAGGTGGAGCAGCATCAGGTCGACAGGTTGGTCCTGGTGCGTGTAGCGGCGGGGGATCTCGTCGAGGTCAGGGGTCAGGACGGTGTCGCCGGTGATGTAGATGCGGTAGCCGCAGGAGAAGTCGGTGGTGGTGGACGGCGCGGAGGGGGTGGTGTAGCCGAGTTCGAGCATGTAGCCGTTGGTGGGGGGGATCTACCGGTGGTGTTTAGTTGGTATATAGTTGCCAGGAAGAAGATGTATGTTAGGGGAAAAGGAGATGTATACCGCCCGCGCGAGCTCGTTCAGCGTCTGCAGGATGCGCCCCGGCACATGCGTGCCCGGCATCGCGGTGACCCTCATCCTTGGCTGCCGGTCCACGCCCGCGTTCGAGTCGGCCGTACGCATCATCGTGTCGTCGTCGTCGCCCGCCGTCCGCTTGCGCACGTCAACGAGCATCTGCTGGAACACGTCGAGCGCGAACACGTTCGTAAAGGCCTCCCCGGGTCCTCCCTTTCCCGTCAGCTGGGACTTGCCGTGGGGGGTCGTGATGATGGGCAGGTCGCGCCGGAGGGAGGATTCGACTCTGTGGTCGAAGTGGTCGCTTTGTTTGTTTATCTCGTTAGCAGATCTTTCAACACGAAGTACCTCCTAGGTACAAGGGATATAAGAACCTACCCATGATAATGCGACAGCAGAACCAGATCGATCCGTGGCAGATCGTGCAGGCCGACGGCGGGATCGGTCCTGCGGACGGTCGTCACCCCGGGCGCCAGATGGACGGCCTCTCCGGCGTGGAGGAAGTTGGGCTGTGGAATCCATATGATTAGCTTGGGTAGGTATTTTCCAGTCAGATACAGAAGCAGAAGAAGCTACCTAACATATAAAATGTCCGGTATACAGAAAGGGTCGACAAGAAAAAGAGAAGAAAAGGACTAACTAACATCGGTCATCACCCGGATCCCTTCCCACTCTCTATTGTCATATTATAATAAAAAACAATGTCATATGTCATTAGCGTCGCAACCCCAAAAAATTCTCAAAAAAATATCTCCAAGAAGATCAGAGGGGGGAAAAGAACTAACAAAACAACCGTCGCCGTCCCCACGAAGTACAGAAACGCATTCTCCCCGCCCGCCCTGTGCGGATGCAGCTTGACCTGCTTCGCCGGCGGCAGCTCTGTCGGCAGGCGCTTCGTCGCGGGCAGGTCTCGCGTCGGGGGGTGGACGGTGTGCGGGTCGAGGGTCAGGTGTTGCATGTTTGAGCTGAATTGGATTGACTGGTACACGTTGGGACCGGGGACGGTTTCGTGATGACGGAAATGGGACCCGGGAGGAGTATCGACAAGAAAAAGAAAGCATTGAAATGTCAGGAAAACAAATATGTGTGGGCATTGATGCTGTCCAACTACGAAACCATCGGATTGGAACATGAGGGGATCTTCGTATACGTGACGTCACGGGGTGAGGGTTGTGCAGTGTACTTGTACATGGTGTGGTTGGACGTAAGGATAGGAACGGCTTGGAGACAGTATGTAAAGTATGTACAGTACAAGCTTCGATAGAAAAGCTCGATTCGGGGTCTTCGGCGAGAAGTGAAATTCATACGGGTGGCGGGTTCTACGGTATATGATACTATCCTCAAGTTGACGTCAGGTAGAGTCTGACACTAGGAACTTTCCATGCTTGGAGCACCTCTTTATAAACACCTTGCTTCGTCACACACAGAAGAAAATCCTTAACCTGGAAATTCAAAATCGATATACTTCGATTGTACCTGCGCGGCCATGCCTCCCTCATTGGTCGGTTCATAGGGTTAAGGCTTGTGCCTGGTCATGGCAGTGGTTACCTGAGAAGTAGTACTACACGAGAAGAGGCCGGCTGGAATGAGTCCGCTCTGTTTCTACCCCGTGGACTGCATGCAAACTCTTTCTTGATCCGTTGAAATACCTGGTAGATTCGAGAAAGATTACCCAATAATTATAGACTAGACAGCAGTGAGGAGTCATCGATCCTGTAACCCAATGAACATGTCCCAGATGAACGCCGGAAACATACAGATGGTAACAAACGCCAACGCCGACCACGTAGACCTTTCCCTGTAACCAACCAACGCCTCTGCAAAGACCGAGATGGATATCAAGAAACATCAGCAGGGAACGATCTCAAGATATCAGCGCCATATATGAGGAACAGACAGGGGAATCTGTTTTCCGAAGTCCACACAGCATACAGAAATCTGACAGACCCTTGCTTCAGTTGATGCAGCGCCGGCACCGCCACTGGCTCGTCCAATGAACGGCCCGTGTGGGCCGCGATCTCCCGCCCGCTAGTGGGCCAGGCCGGTCTCGCGGATCATGTCCACGATCTCCTCGGCCTCGCGCCAGATGCGCGCGCGGTTCCGCAGGCCCAGGATGCCGCGCGTCCAGTCGCGCCTCAGCGCCGTGTACAGGGCGGCCCAGTCCGTGCCGCGCGGGTCCAGGTCGTCGATCTCCCAGAAGTACGGCATCTCGCGGCGGATGAGGTCCTTGAAGAGGTTGGCGGGGAGGGCGCGGAAGGACCGCGACGCGAGGCGCAGGCTGGCGATGTCCCTGGCGGGGAGCCCGCGCAGGATCTCGGTGCGGAGCTCGGGCGGGAGCGTGCTGAAGATGTCGGTTTCGGCGGGAGGCTGCACGGGCCGGCCTCCCGGGGGCGACACTGCGTGATTCTGTCCGCTGGACGTGTCTTTTCTGTCCGGGAGACGCTTCAGCAGCTCCCGGAAGCCGGGGATCTCGACGGGGTTTGCGGCCAGGTACTTGACCGGTCAGTCGATTGCCTGATCGTAGATTAGGATAGGGGTTCGAAGAAATACCTCTGTTCCTGGCTTATGGTGCCAGGTTTCGCCCTCAAAGGCATACTGGCGCACCGAAAGGGGAGGATAACCCTCTCCCATCGAATACTCGTACGAGACTCGCAACTATACAACATATCAGTTTCACCCGTCGACGACAGCGTTGGAAGGGCCACTTACGTCCCGCACACGCCAGAGCCCGTCGATGTCCACATACCCCAGCTTCTTCAGACACACGCGCTTGAAGATCTCGAAGCACGCGGGGTGGAACGGCATGCCCCATTCTCCACCGAAGATTTCATTCTACAGCTGGTTAGTGGTCGTTGTGGATACACATGGGCATCCAAGAGGGGTGTGCTTACATCATTGGTGATCTTCGCCTCGCTCACACCGTGCCGGACGGTGTTGAAAGGCCCCGAGTCAAAGAGGTACGGACCCTGGTGGACGGCGACGTCGGTCAGGAAACACGAGGAATCTCTCTCGAAGTCCTCGTCGCCTTCCTCGGGGACGAAGTCGGCCGGTTTCTGGAGGAGACATCGGAGGGTATTGATGCCCTGGACCGCAGGTCAGACAGTCCACAACGCAATAAAGAACCGATCGACAGCACCCACCTTCATCTCCTCCGCAGAGATGATGCGGCCGTCGTATCCTGGGCCATCGCGGGCCTGGACTGCCTGCGCACCTCGCTCCTCCGGCGTGGGAATGCGCCTGACCCTGAAAGAGACGGCGCAGATCTGACAGCGCCGCTCGCAGTAGCTGAGCTTGTTGCCCATGGCGCGACCCTTTTCGGCAGTGATCCGATCCGGCCGGCTAGCTGCGAGCCCGGGCTACAACAGCCACTTCCCGAGAACGGGTGCTGAATTGACCGCAGCGGGAGGCCAGGGAGATGCCATCCTGAGAAGAGGAAGAAGAAGAGGTAGAAACAGGCGGACTGAAATTTGGCTTGATAAAGGGCACATCCCTGGCATCGGGGGCCCGAAGGTATGGCCTGACTGCGGTCAGTGTCCATGGCAGCAGACGTTCCCGCCCTTCCGGCCCGTGCCTGCCCGCCTGCCGGGAAGCCGTGCTAGCCGTGGCGAGGACAGAAAGAAAAAAAGACACGGTGAAGAGTCTCGACGTCTCGGTTGATGTCACGCTGCAGCGCTGGGCCGATCGGCGTCGGAGGATCCCGGCCGGGTGGAGCCGGGTGGGGCGCAGTCGGGAAGGACCTCGGGAACGGCGCGGGAAGCCTCGGGATGCCGGCGTGGCGCGCGGCGGTGTGGCGGTGTCCTACACCTACACCACTGTCTCGGATACTTGGATACTCCTGCAGAGGGTACAGGCTACAGAGGGAGACATCTCCTCACGTCCCCAGCACAGCTCGCATCCGTGCAGACACCTGCTCACGCCGACCGCGTTCGCCGAGGCTCCTGCGGCTCGGCATGTTCGGGTCACCGACGCAGACGATGGCTGCGGATCCGCTGCACCTGCACGGTGACAAAGCGCCATGCGCTGTTGCTGGCCGCCATGCCGCCAGACACCTCTGCTCGTCTCCGTCGTCGACGCTTCATTCGCCGTCTTCTGCGTCTCGTGTCTTTTAGCCCTTCTAGCACCTCATAGCCCGGCCTGGGCGTCATCGTACGACCTCCGCTCATCCGGCCGAGGGCATGATGGCGTCGTGTCCATATATATATATATCATCCTCGCTCCCACCTGCTCGTCGGGTGCATCTGACACGTCTGGTCATTATCTGTCACTGTTGCTCTTCTTGACAAACAACGCCAAGAAAAACAATGGCTGCAGTACCCCCTCCCTCCGAGCAGACGATCCTCCTCACGGGCGGCACGGGCTTCATCGGCGCCCACATCATCCGCGAGTTCCTCGCCAAGGGCTACCGCCTGCGCTGCGCCGTGCGCTCGGAGCAGTCCATCGACGCGATCAAGCAGGCGCACCCGCCGGAGCACTGGGAGAAGCTGTCCTTCGTGGTCGTGCCGGACATGCAGGCGCCGCACGCCTTCGACGAGGCCGTCCGGGGCGTCAACGGCATCATCCACGGCGCCAGCCCCTTCACCTTCCGCGCGCAGGACAACGTGCGCGACATCCTCGAGCCCGCTATCCAGGGCACGCTGAACATCCTCCGCGCGGCGGCGGCGTCCAACAACCCGGCGCTCACCCGCGTCGTGGTCACCTCGTCCTTCGCCGCCATCAAGGACCTCGACCAGGGCCTCCGCCCGGGCTACGTCTACTCGGAGCGGGACTGGAACCCGGCGACGTACGAGGCGGCGGCCAAGACGGACAGCGGGGCCTGGGCGTACTGCGCGTCGAAGGGGCTCGCGGAGCGCGCGGCGTGGCAGTTCATGGAGGAGACCAAGCCGTCGTTCACGCTGACCACCATCAACCCGCCGTGGGTCATCGGCCCCAACATCAACCGCGTGACGTCGCTGTCGAGCCTCAACGAGTCCACCGAGATCATCTACCGCCTCATCAACGGCTCCCAGTCGTCGGCCGTGCCGGCCACCGACTTCGCCGGGTCCGCCGACGTCCGCGACGTCGCGGCCGCGCACCTCCTCGCGTACGAGACGCCCGCCGCCGCGGGGCAGCGCTTCCTCATCGCGTCGCCCGGCAACTTCAGCTACCAGACCGCGTGCGACATCATCCGTGAGGAGTTCCCCGAGCTGGCGGCCTCGGGCAAGGTGCCCGTGGGCACGCCCGGCGCGGGGCTCAAGGAGGAGGTGTACCGGCTCGACACGACCAAGGCGCAGACGGTGCTGGGGATGCAGTTCCGGGAGCTCCGCGAGTCGGTGAGGGACTGCGTCAAGGTGCTGTTGAGGTTGGAGAAGGAGCTGGGTTCTTCGTGAGAAAATCAGTGGTTGTTATGTTACCTTTATAGTAGGTGGATAGGTATCTTTGGGAGGAAGCAAAAAAAAGTCTAGCTCAAGTTCGAAGATGTTTCTCATGATCTATAATGCATGACATGACATGACATGATGTATGGCATGGCACAGCTGATGTAAATAAAAAGCATACCGTTCATCCTCACCAACCACGAAAAAAAATTACTGTACATGACTATACCTCTTACCTAGTTGTTTCTCTCCCTCTTCTCTTCTCAAAATCCAAAAAAAACCTACCATCCTGTCCGTAGATCCCCGTGGCAGCAGTAGAACCCCGTGACAGCATGTCCCTAACACACCTAATACCTACCAAGGTAGGTACCTGAGCGAAAACCTACACCGGCGGCGGCGCCAACTCCAGCCCCTCGACCGTCAACTTGAACGCGTCGTTCCGGGCATAACTCCCCGCGACGTCCAGGTCGAGCCGGCCGCGCTCGCAGTCGTCAAAGTCGACCTCGGCGACGACGAGCCCGTCGCCGATGGCGGGGCGGTCGTCGTCTTTGACGTCGGGGCCGGGCGCGTCGTCCGTGGAGACGTCCCAGATGGGCCCGCCGAGGACCTGGCCCATGGGGCCGACGATGCACGAGCCGCCGTGGGAGACGTAGGGGTCTGTGGGGTCTGTTGCCTCCCTTTTCAGTTATCCTCCTTTTGTTTTTTATATGGTGGATGTGTAGGGGAATAAATAGATGATGATGATGATGATGATGATGATGATGATGATGATGATGATGGAGAAGCACCTGACTCTTCGTACTTACCGGTCTCCGAGTAGTGTTCCTTCGGGACGGGAAAGCCGCCCTGGGGACGTGGCTGGCCGTTTGGCACTGTAGAGCATAATATCATGTTAGTTAGTTTCTAGCTTCTCGACATGAAACTACTTCTGGCTATACGTCACCAGCACTCACCCCCATCCGGCCCATCCGCCACCGGCGCCGCAACGCTCGTGTCCTCCGCCTTGCTGTCCAGCTCCTTGTCCGGATGCAGCTGTGACGCCGCCGACTGCGGCCAGACAATCTCATGCGGCCCCTCCATCGTGACGGACTGCTTCTCCGCGATCTGCTGCATCGTCGACGGCTTCCCCACCGACGCCGCAGGCCGGACCGCCCGGGGCTCGGAGACGCCCCCCTCGGGCAGACACGCCGTGTCCGTGATCCACGCGGGCAGCTCGCTGCGGCGCACGCACTGGTTGGCGGAGAGCACGACGGCGCGGCCCTCGAAGGCGACGGTGCGCATGAGCGGCAGCCAGGTGTCGCGGCCGTCGGCGGTCGGGGCGAGGTAGAGATTGACGTTCTGCGCGTACAGGCTCTGGCGCAGCAGCGGCATGTAGTTCTCCCAGCAGATGGCGGCGCCGATGGTCAGCCGGACGCCGTGGATCTCGGTCGTGACGGCCTTGAGGGTAGAGGGGGAGCCCTGGGCCCAGATGAGGCGCTCCGCGCCGGTCTGGAGTCATCAACAATCAATCAGTATATATATATATATATATATATATATATACATAAGG
>Ga0207841_1000071_pt1 | contig 167787 bp, 150 predicted proteins | sample HigsolmetaGSP18D_FD_184846 | JGI IMG/M metagenome (GOLD analysis project Ga0207841, IMG submission 184846) | High solid enriched microbial communities from the Joint BioEnergy Institute, USA - SP1-8-D (SPAdes) | ecosystem: Engineered > Bioreactor > SSF (Solid state fermentation) > Aerobic >...
CCCCCCCCCAGCCCTCTCCTCCCCTCCTCTCCCCTCTCCTAGGTAACCGGGCGTCCTCTCAATTTCTGGGTTATATTTTAGGATTTCCTTCACCCGGCACCCAAAATCCCGGGGAATCCACAGGGACCTAGCAGCCGGCGCCCGGTGTCGGGGTTCTTGCCGTTCCCTGGCCGAGGTCCAGGGTTCGATCCTCGCCTTGTGGCAGAGGACCGAGTAATGCGATATACCTTTTTTTCTATTTTTCTAAAAAGTTTTTTTTTTTTTTAAAATTTTAAGATTCTGTAACTCCTTCCCACAACCTTCGCATTCACCCCTTGAAATTCCATGTAACTAACCCGCCGGACAATATCCGAAGGAGTTGACTACCGCAGGCATCCCCTTTTCTCGTCGGGATTCCCGAACGCAAGAATTAAAATCATAGACTTTGGTCCATGCAGGAAATGGCCCCGGCTTAGCCAATCGCATGACGCACTAGGACGGTCCAGGCCCCTTACCTCATACTCCCAGAAAAAAATTACTTTTTATATAGGTAGCTATCTACCGATGCATGTATTCTCCCAATTGTACAGTCGCAGTACAGTAAACGAATATCCTGTACATGCCTGCAACCTAGGCAACAGGCTGGTCTTGCCCTCTCATATAACAATGTTCATATATACAGACATGCAGTAGATACTATGAAGGCCACCATCCCGTTATCAGATAGCATATATTTCCATCTATGGTGTATATTCGGTAAGTACATATGAGAAACGTTCTCCAGATCCGAAGATCTGAACACTTCTTGCAATAAAACGAAGGAAATTCATTCATCCACACACCCATCCCATCCCATCCCATCCTAAATTCATCTACATACCTATCTGCACACATACCTACATACAGTACATCCAATGCAGTCCATAAGTACAGAGAAGGAAGAAAAAATCCCAATTCAAAATCCTCTGCACAACTTTCTCCGATATTGCCAGCTGATACTGTCCTCCTCCTCCCCCTCCTCCTCCGTGTTCGACGACCATCAGCCGCGCCGGCCGAACTGGTCGGCCGAGATGAACCAGAGCCGCATCGCCCTGCGCCGCTCCCATACATCATTACATCAGTGGTCTAGGCTAGGCTATGCTAGGCGCCTATCCGGACAGATGGACAAACATCAAGACAGATAGACAGACAAGGGTAAGGAAATCTAAGTATGTCTGGTAAAAAAAATAAAGTTTTCAAGAAGAGCAGGCAAGCAGGTAGGCAGTGACCGCTTGCCGCTGCTGCTAGATACTACTATGCACTGTACATAGACGCATGCAGTAGGTTAGGGGGGGCCAGGCAGGTAGAGCCGCAGAACAGGGTTCCGGTTCAATGGTAGAAGTTCGACTCGAGCCAACTACTACTACCGGCTTGACTACTGACCGACCGTTTGAGCGCAGCAGCGGGATCATCCGCGCGGAAAGAAACGGTGAGGGCGATGATGATGATGAAGATTGCCGAATACGATGGAGACCACTACCGATGACGAGCGAGCTACTACGTGTATGTAAGGGCAGGGATCAATCAAGGCACGATTAGTAATTGCCCTGCGTGACGTGACATGTCAGCCAAGCATCGAGGTCACATACTAACTACCTAGGCAACCTAGCCTAAACTGGCCCTGTTCTGTAGGATTTTATATCCATACGTTTGGACCAACTGCGGCGGGCTGTGTTGGTTTCCAAGCAGTCCGGACAGGGTGGGGGGGGGGAAGGGGTTGGTTGATTACATAACGACGTGCAGCAGGGCAGGGCAAGGTAGGGCAGCTGGGGTGAGGTGGGGTTGGGTAGGGCCAGCCTGCTATGCTATCTCTGTCTATCTACGGAGTACTAATCTACATCTATATGCTATCTTTGTCTAAGTATAGGTACATACATTCCTGCCCTGAACATGTGATACAGGTAGAGCCTCAACGGACGTACAGTACATGCACTGTATACTCCACTGTGGATATTTTTGCTCCAATTCTCAAAAGAGAAACAATGTAGCTATCTATGCTATGCAGAGGTTAGTAGCCCGCGATATATCCCCTTGGCACGGCGTGGTCGATTTTTGGCATGTATGTAAGCACGTTACGATGTGGCTGCTTTGTCTGCTCTACGTTAGTTCCAACTCCCCTCTTCTCAGTGGACATGGTGTAACATGTAGACTATCTACAAACGGATGGATAGAAAAGAGGAGGCGTAGAACGGGAGACTCCGGCAAAATGCGATGGTGATACGATGACCTTTTTTAGCCGCCGGGCTCGATGCTTCAAGTTGGCCTTCAGATTCAGTATGCTCGTCCGTCCGGAGAACTCGTATCCCCCGACACACGGGAATGTAACCATTTCCTGCACGCGGCTATTCTTGGAGTCGTAACTCCGTATTCAATAGGTCCAGTCCAGTCATGATGCCGCCGCGCCTAGAAATTAACCATATCGCCACCTCTCCACATCGGGCAAACCAAGCCAGTCCGATCCACAGCCAGATCAAGAGAGAGAAAGAGGTGATCATCCGCACTAGAGTGTGATTGGCGTCTTCAGCAGCCGCAGCGGAGCGACTCCCTTCTAGCAGGTGACCCGGTCAGACGGACAGATTTGAGATTGCCGCCCGAGTTTCACTAGAGATGCACGGTTCACGCCTTCAGGGTAAGGGTCTGCTAATGAATAATGGGAGACGACTAGGCTTACGGCCAGGATGGGATGTATGGGACGAATGCGGGGAGAAGGACGGATGCATGAGATCTCAGCAAAGGAAAGAGGGCCAGCGAGGTCGCGAGGTGGCGGTAAAACTGCAGACCATCCATCTCGTCTGCCGGTTGCCTCGATGCGGCGTCTCCTGCGCGAGGTGAAGGGTGAGGATCGATACGCGTCCTCTGCTGTCAGCGACGCAATCTTTGCTCCTTTGGCCTTCTGCAACCCTGGCGACGTGGGTGGCCTGAGGCGAAACGAGCGAGCCAGTCCTGCTGGTGCCAGCTGGCAGGCAGGCGGCTAGCATCGCCCCCCGTCTGGAGACTCCGGAGCGGAGGGCCGTGTGCCTCTTGAGCTTAATGATCCATCTCCCTGAGATCGCCGGCAGTCGCGCTGTCAATCGGCGGGTCGCGTCGCTCCAAAGCTTGGCGACCGTCTGGGGTCTGGGCTCTGTCGAAAAGCAGATAGGTCATGTACGGTCAATCGCACCGTGGGAAGAGTCTCGAGATTGGCGGACTGCACGATGCGACGCGTCGCACCTGGGCAGGAGGCAAACGGAGGCAAAGGCCAGTCCAGACATCTGAAAATGGGAAGGAAAGACTAGACCAAGAGCAAACAGGCTATGGGTGTCGCTGCATCCAGGTCCGGACCAGAACGAGCCGCACGAGAAGGCAGAGCTATCACCCTCAAATTCCGCACTCCATGCTCTGTGCAGACAGCAGTCCTCACACGTGCCTCGTATAGAGTCTGTGCCATCTTCCGCGTTCGTCCGATTCCCGTTTTCTGGGACGAGGACCAGCCCTTCGGGGTCGCCGACACGATCCTGTTACGACCGTCATCGCTGCCCGGCCACATCTGGCACGGGACCGCGCCAGCATCAGCCACACTCCAAACACGCGCCGGCCGGCCCGGCGCCATGGCCCGGGCCCGCTTCCCCGCCGCCCCGCCGGACCCGAATATTAGGTGTGGCGGTACATCCGCGCTATCGAGGTAGACATGCGTCGGTGGGCCGGTGGAGCGCGGTGGGCCGTCAGATACGTGTACGCTGAAATTTCGGTCAGGCCAATGTGTCGATTCCGTACGCAGCACGGAGTTCTCCGTGTCAACGAAACTATCGCCGCCGTTGGGGTTCGCGGAAGTCAACAAGGCAGGCCGACGATCCGGTCAGGTGCTCACGCAATGATCTGCCTGCAATTGTCAAAGATACCGTCAGGACTTGAGATTCTCGTCTGAGGAAATGACCGTCGTCGATCTCAACGTGGTCCTCTCTCCCGACGGCATACAGTATTCCGTTCAATCTCGAAAAAAAAGGATCCCATCAACTTATGAAGCCGTGATGGTTACGTTAACTAGAACAATTGCCGGGTATTTCGGCACAGGACACTTCTCGAGATCAGATGCCGTTCCTGCCTCATTATGGAGCAATCAACAATCACACACTTCATGATTAAGGTCCTAGGATCATCTTCACCAAAATCAGTGCGGAATACTCTGTATACTGTGCAGAATCCACAGATTGTGGATCCACTACGGAAGACACATCCAACATCCGCGGACCGCTAGACTGCAGAACACAGCGCATGCGCCCCGAGCAATAACGGACGCCACCAAAACACCTGCCAATGCTCTATGTAAGTAATGTTCAACTTACCCCTGATACCAGCCATACAGAGTCTATCTAGACAAAAGTTACCGTGATTCTGATCGCTCCGACCAGTCACCTGGTCCGTGGACTCCGTCCGGTCCCCGTCAGCTGTTTCCCCCCGTCCGCCCGGAACCATTGGCCCACCGCATCTCCCTTGACCTTTTTTCCGATTTCGTGGATTTCCCTATCGGACCACAATATGCTTCCCCGATTTGACAAGGCAATATGAAGGTCGTTTATATGAGCAATCAAAAGGAAAAGAGGAAACAGATGATCAGAGCCTGTCATACTCCATACCATGCTCCGTGTAGTACCTACTCTAGGAAGATATCTATATACCTCGTCGCCATCAAGTTCTTTCTCATCTCGACTCAACTCTCTGTGAGCCACCTACCTAGGTAGCTTGCTATCTATCTAGCTATCAGTCATTACTAAGAATCTATTTAGGCACGTACTATACACATTATTGATTCCAAATTCCCAAACTAAAAATCAGACGAAACACCATTCCACATAACACATTGTATGACAGCGCCCAACCCCGTAGTTTTTTTTGTACCCAGTCCATTGTGTTTCCTATCTAGTTGCAGTGCGCTCGTAAATATGAAAGATGTAACACAGCGATCAATTTTTTCCAACCTCCGGAGGAACAGTTGCACCGTGTTGCATTGCTCTTTTGTTATTTATATGATAGTCTATCTATTTAATTATATATTTATGATTATCAATCAATCTATATTTGTGTCCAGCATCGAGGGAGTACAGAGCATCCGTCGTTGCTGTTGACGCTGCAGGCATGATGTGAAACAGAACAAATAGCAGTATAAAACAAGCGAGCGGACCAATGACAAACCAGAACGGACTAACTACTGCCGAACTGCGTGACTGCTGGGGAGCACGCCCGGGGTACGAGGAGAACGTTGCCACCTCCGCGGGTTCGTCGCGGGTTCGGGTCACAAGACCGGACCGACCGAGGACGCGTTTCAAAAGGCCCGATCGATCGTCTGTCTCACTAGGCTTTACGAGACGATACGGCGCGTCTCTGCCCCGGGGTACCTGCAGAGTAGGTATCTAATATATCAGGGGTAATAATAGGAAAGTTCGTGTCGATAGACACATCAGTAGATTGCCATTTTGGGATCCTTATCAATCACTGAGAGTATCGTCAAACAGGAACGAGGAAATAAAAGTTATCTGGATAGATGTCAATGCGATAATTTGAGAGTTACTTTATATCGGGTTCGGTTAGCATAACATAACGGCTCCGAGCTTCTCTCCCTACGTCTACAGCGAGGCATTCCATAACCACTGTCCTGGACTCGCCAGATGATAATAATTCGTAGGCAGTAAAAAAGCCAATCAGAACTTACAGAGCAAAAGACTGCCATGAGAAAAAAAGCAATAATATGAAACAAACCAGTAATACTTATGACACTAGCCTTTTCTTTTCCCCCGAGGTTTAAGGCCTCCCATATTTGCCCCGTGCTCCAGTTGCACACCAGCCAGTGTATCTGATCTGATCCTCCGAGCCCGACGGATGAACTCCAGATGTTATGTAAGTAAGTACCCGGGGAATACTAAACTCCGCATTAAGCTAAGGAGGAAAAAAATGCCGCACCACGTGGCTGTGACAGTGAGAGATATGATACGATACTGCGTTGTACGACGCAGGTCCCACTAACAGTTGAAATCCTGAGGATCAATCCATCCATCCATCCATCCCCTTTTCCATGCTCTTGTCACAAGGTGGCTATCGTTTTGATTGTTCCTCTCCCCCCTTTTTTCTATCCTCAGTCCCCTGTAAGGAAGTCAGCGTCCATCATCGTACTGTACCACAGCGTCCAAGTTCATCTTTAGCATACATGCATAATTCCATACAGAACAAAGCACAACATCTGCAGCGCCGTCAACCATCATCTACGGAGTGCCGCGAACTACTGCATACATCCCTGCGCTGCAAAAGAAAGACCTGAAACAGGAGCGAGAAAAATGTGGCGTCCACGTGCGTGGCAGATCCGTCCAGTCCAGCCCTACGCCACGTGGTTCGGACCGGACGGGACGGGACTCGCAACTAACTTCCTAAGTAGGTACCATGACCGGTAGTAGCACTGCATGCGGCACTAGTGTATGTGTGTGTACAGATCTATTGCGAATATGACAATGAAATGATTCGATGGCTCATAATTGCAGGGATGTTATCTGTTGATGTTGATCATATCCCTCTTCTTCTACTCATGGTCCTTCAGACAAAACTGGAAAGGGGGCCTGTACTGTAAAGCGGTAATTGAGATGCAGGGATCTACTGCAGTAGGAGAAGCCTTCTTTTCTGGGTTTCTATTTTAAGAATAATATTATTTATATATGCGTCATGTTGCCTTGTGTAGTTGACCAAAGGGATAAATGGATTAATCGCCTTGACGGCACCTATGTTCAGAATTCCTCCTATTTGCGTCTTTGTTGGGTATGGTCCGTCCTCGCACATAGAAAACCTCTACATGCATATTCAAGATCTCGTCTTGATGCAGGAGTGAAACACTGCACTACATCTAACAAACTGTCCTTCCTGAGCCCGCCTCACGGTTGGTGAAAAGGAGCGGCACTACGGCTATCCATAGTAAAAATGATCATCCGCACAGCGAAGCATGAACCTGTCTATGTGTCTATCATTGGCAGAGAGATACAGTACATGATGCAATGCAATGCAATGCAGTCAGTATGTATGCATGTAAGCAACCTAGTCTCAGTCCCTGTACCTACCCTTCTCTTTTTTTTCCAATTCGAGAGTGATATATGCCGTATTGCACATGCCGTGTGTTGCATTGATGAAGAATAGATATAAAAAGCAGCCATACAGAATGGAATAAGGTAGTTCTTTATCAGTGCACTGTAAAGTACACTGAGAAGGGAGGATCACACATGGAAAAGCAAGTGCGGGTATTTGTGCAGTCGCGTGGCTGTGGCCCATGCATGGTTACCCCTGTTACAGGGTACTTTCGGTACCTATCTAGTAGATAGCCTAGGTAGCTACCTAGGGGGAAACCCCTTGAGAACAAAGGGATTTCCCCTGGACTCTAAAGGTACCTGACAGAACAGTACATCCCCGTCTACATGACACGTGGAGGGAGGGATAGTCCAGTGTATGCATCTGGCATGACAGGGATCCTGTATGTGCTTTGATGGTGCAGATCAACATATCTTTATTTTGAACCAAGCAGGGACAGGATCCTCGCGTGGAGATCTATGTAGGTGTTTGGAGACTAACACTGTGGCTTACCTAAGTAGGTACTGTAGTCTGCTCGAAGTTCAAGTTTGTATTAGATGACTTTAGATGATATTAGGCAAACAACTTCTAGATATCTAGTATATACTGTACATGTAGTGACATGTCTTAGATCACACTCTGAGACTCATCATCTCTGATTGAAGCATTCCTTCGGCGCGTAAATAGGTATGTATCAAATGACGGCTTGCCTGATGGGCTACGCTACCCTAGGCCCCAGCCCCGAAACATGCTGCTTACCTACGGTACCTCTTCGGGCGCTAGCATTGCCGGCAGCAGTCCCTGGATCGGCTCCGCTCGTCCATCCATGGTTCCCCCCGCATCGGTCCGCTCCGTACTCTGCCAAGCTCCATACATGACCCAATCGTCGACATGAAACCGGACATGAGGTTGGATGTACAGTACATATATACATACACACTTTGCATTTGTATGACCTGCAGACTCGAGTCCAGACCCAGGTCCAGATCCACGCCGGTTGGGATGCTATAGGAGATCACCATCTGCCAGGTTTAGGTAGGCGCCTATCTCTAGCAGTTAGAACTGCAGACGCTGCTCGCGAACGTTGGTATTTGCCGAAGAAAGGCGCTATGCATGTGTATGTATGTATCCAGAAATAGCACCCACGAGGTAGGTCACAGGGATGGCCTACCTAAACTAACTAACCCTAACCACGACGTAAGTTAGACAATGGCAAGAAAAAGAAAAGAAAAAAAGAAAATATGAAACAAGTCTGAGACGGAATACTCGACTCGGCTCCAGCCTACGGAGTTAAAAAGTGCAGCGTGCACTAAATCCGGCAGTATCAGGCAGCATGGATGTTATTATTATATTTGTTTGACAAAAAAAGGACGAAATACGGAGTTAGAATAATAGTCTGCTTCTAATAATTTCTCCGTACGGCATACCTCTGGACCTACTCCATATAGCGCAGCTCGCTCATCGGTCGGTGATCCCGATCCGACCAAACTGTCAAACGCGAGGGTCGTATTCGATAATCCAACCCAATTAAATATTATCCAATCAGCAGCATCCTGCATCCTTATCTGATCTTTACAATTATAGTACAGCACAATTATAGTATTATGTATGCTAACTTCTTCAAGTTTCGTCCTGCTCTGGTGTGTGTGTGTGTGTGTCTCTAGTGGGGGCCAAAAATAGATTACCGGGGAGAGTTCTGTGCCTAAATTATTACTAACCTGCTTGATCTAACCTAACCTATCCTATCCTTGTAGCCCTGTCAGAACTCGAAGCGCGGCGCTTGTTTCGTCTCGGTCTCGTGCTGCCGGTGCACGTCATCCATTGGACCGGCTTAAAGTTGAAACTTGACAGGGGGGTTTGCCAGGCGGCTTGGCTTGGATGGATCGAACTAACCACCTTAGGTACCCTACCCTACTTCCTAGTATGGTATGTTGTATGTTGTGATAGATAGGTAGATACTAATCTAATCAGGTGGACATGGGCCATAGGGTTGTTATGTTATTTATTGGATCCCGGGGGAGGAGGGGGGGGAACCTTTTGCCGAATAATTATGCATGCGGGGTATGTATCTACGGAAGATACTGTACGGAGTACAGTACGGCGTACCCTCTATCTGATCTGGGGAAGACGACTTGTTCTGCTTCCCGAGCGATAATAATAATAGTGGTAGATAGAGTTCCGTCGAGTGTAGTAGGTTATATCTTAGGTAGGCAAGGTAAGTATGAATGAATAGAGAGATGGCCGATCCCGATCCCTTCACTCCGTATGATTGTATGTATCATCTTCATCGATCGACACGCGACGCGCGGGTGTCGCAACTCGACTCGATTCGTAGGGCCGGGGTACTACACAGCACAGTACGTGGCCGCTATCAACATCGCAGAGAGAGACCGCCTCAACAAGGACTTTTAGTCTTCAACTTTTCCCAATCCAGCAAACCCAACCCCTGTCCTGTAGGGCCATAGGCAAGGTAAAATTAGGGCAAACCAGACCCATCCCTGCTCCAGTTGCCTGGGCTCGCAGATCACTTCCCCGAACCGGTATCATCACCCCTCCTCCTATGTCCGTGACGTGACAGGGATCATGGATGATGCCGGAAACTAAACCTTAAACTAAAACTAAATCTGAAACTTGGAAGGAAAATAAAGAAAAAAAAAATCAACCATTCCAATTCCAATACCATGCATGAATAAAAAATAGAGTGGTTACAGTTAGCGGGCAGAGGTACATAATTAGGTAAGCTGCCTGCCTGTTTGAGGTGGGGGGGGGGTAGTAGTACGAGCCGCATTGCATCGCATGCCTTGCTCGCATGCCTCATGCCGGGAACCGGTGTTGTGTTTCATCTCTCATCTTGGAGTATGTCTGTCTGCCAGGCTGGGGCTGATGAAACGTTTCGTGTTAACTCTTTTTCTGGATGTTGGATTTTGTCTCCGTGGGTTTGATTGAGTGGACATGACATGACACGATATGGGGTTTCGAGTTGCTTGCGACTTGCAAGGAGGTACCTAAGGTACGGTACATACGTACGTACTGTACGTATGTACCTACCGGAGTGGGTATTTATGTAGGTGTGCAGTATTGTATCGTAGATTTTACAGTACATCAGACTCAACCACATTCGACGGGCTGTTGTCTGTCGGGAACAAACATCAACGAGGTATGTATGTACTTTCCCGACAGTTAGTACTACATACTTTTGTTTGAGGACTTGACCGCTCCATCAAGGATCTACCTGAGCACAGAATGTACGATACGTCAAGTTAGGTAGGCCGACAGACAGATGACAACTGTATCCTGCTGTTGTCCTTGCCAATGTTTAGCTTTCGCCGCTCGGGCATCGAGTGTGATCGACAGCGGGATCTGCATGTCATATGCCCACACAAGATACCAGGCGGGAATACATTTTAGGAACAATGCAGACTATGTGACCGACTGACGCTCACGGATGACACTATCGACAGAGGACTATTGGCAACTTGGCATCAGGTTATTAACGAGACAGACTGAGGATGCCGTCGGAGCTCGGCAGACGCTTCCTGATCTGGCAATGCATACGTCCGTTGGTTCCGACGGGCGATCCGCGGCGGTCCCGCGGAGCTTGGCTTGGCGATAGGGCTGCGGTCAGCAAAGGGAAGATCGCAATAGCCTGGCGACCGAGACCGCACGGATAGCCGGTCGACAAGCATCGGTCAGTCGAGTGAACCAACACTGCGTCATAGCACAAGTCACAGTCATCGTCGGGCCGCGGACATGTCCACCACCACTGCTGTCCTGCGTGCCGCCGTGACAGAAGAGAGTTGGATCGCTGCAAACGATGTGGAGCGCTGCCCACGCTGGTCCTTGCGCTGTGGTGCTCGCCGCCCGACAGTCTGGAGGTGGGAGGGCGGTGTAAAAATACGTGCTGCGCCTCGCTCGCGTCATCCGGCGCGCCAAGCGAGTCCGATCGGGCCAATGAGGGCACGTGCATATGCGCTCCACACAACGCTATTGGCTGCTGTGGTGTGGCTCAGCAGGCGGCTTTGGCAGGGTGTGGCGCTAGGGCTTGTTGGCGGCCGTTTCCTCACCGACCTCACCAGAGGAGAGGCCGTGTTGGGAACCCGCCCAAACTCGACAGTCGTTCTGCACCACGGTTGTCGCTGATGCGCCCGGTCGCCGATCCAGATTCCAGACTGTGCGACGGTGCATCTCTCGGCCGTCGAAACGGCGCGCAATGGTTCCACGAAGTGTAGAGTTGTTGTGGGCTCTCTCGTCGCATCGACACCGTTATCTTGGTTTTTTTTTTTCACCAGTCATCGCCGACTTCTCAGCCTTGCCTTCCCCGAGTCGCTACAGACCCCACCTCCGTATTGAACACATGCACCATTTTTGAGAGACATGCGTCATGTATTGTTGTGTATCAGTAATCTGCGGTACGCAGTTATTCACCTGATTCAATGGAACAGAGTCGCAAAGACTAAGTTTGACAGCCTGAAGTGCAAGGCCACCGTGTCAGCCATAGTCCGAGGGATCCTCAGTCTTTTCTTTCTTCATTTTCCATTCTTGGGAGTGGTTAGTCGCTGAGACTCGGATGCTCTAGGCTTCGGACTTCTTGGCAGTCTAACTTCATCCATCTCGTTTCATTATTATTTACCCGGCAGGGCGTCTCCGCCAGTCGTGCCCGGAGAAGCTCTCTGCGCAGACTGCGCTAGTCCCAGAAGGGGACAACGGGTTTGAACGCGTATCTCTGATGCCAGAGATCGTCGCCCAACAGTCGCCAAGACGCTCGACGAGGGATCCTGTTGGCCGAGCGTGTCGAGGATCCGTCTCTCTTTGATCCCAACACCAATCTGAACCAAATCGGCGGGACGGTTCTGAACACCAGTGCTACCCTCGATGTGACACCCCTGTACGGAGTACTTGGATTGACGTCCTTTCCAGGACTCGACTCGTCGAGGTCGCACGGGGGGGCAAGGGGCTGTTCATGGGCGATATCGGCAGCCTTTTCTCCGACCCGTCAGCAGGTTGGTTGGCAGGAGAATGCATGTGCAGAACGCTGATAGAGAGATGGCTCGCGAAGAGATTCTTTGGTCCGCTGCGACGTCATTATTCATGGTGTCGGAGTGATCGTGGACAGTCATCCTGATCCGTCCATCTAAGCTTAGATCGCCTCTCATGAAAATAGCAGGTTAGGGCTCGGTTACGGATTGGCCGAAGGGAAAAAAAATCACCTGGGGACAAGAAGGTCTTCCGGAACACATGGCTGCACGGAAGTTTCTGTTCCTGTTCCACATGGACCGCAGGGACCCAGGGTGTTCGTAGAAGTGCTCGATGGACACTCACCTGGTCCTGACTCGATCTCCTTTTTTGCTGCAGGAGGTCTGGATTTGGAAGCAGTCGAGGAGCGCCGTTACGGCGCCGTCACGGCAGGCGTAACAAACGCCGGGGGTACCGAGGACGCAGGAACCCTCCGTAAGGCCGGCCGAGCGTGGAGGCTTGGGCGTGGGTCTGTAGGGCAGGCCAGGCTGGCACGCCCAGAATAGCCACGGACTCCCTGATCCCGGCCGGATCCCTGCGCCGCGCTGCCCCTGCCCGCCGGGGCCTCCACCCCGGTCGCCTTCCTCCACCCTGCGCGCTAACTCTCTGGATGATGGGCGCCGCCAGACCTCGTAGGGCCAGCAATCACAACACCATTTAACAATGCTTTGCGCCCCCCCAGCCTTTCGTTCTTGGTCTCCTCACGTTTCGCCACTGCTCTCCTCCGTCCCCGTCAACGTCTGCTTCAGTCCTCCGGGACCGTCTGCAAGAGCAGATCCAACTCTGAGCGGCCCCCGTGTCCCCTGCCCTGCCCTCTTTTTCCCTCCTTGTCGCCCAAGACCGAGAGGAAAGAGGAAAAGGAAGCCTGGCGGAGACGACAATTGTTCTGACCATCATTGCCTTCTCCACAACCTGGTCGTCGGTCTTGGATGCAGTTCACTTGACCACACTGCTCCCTTGCGCCATTGGTCCCTCCGTCAGGACGAGCGCCAGCCCTATAACACCAGCAAGAATTCTCGTCTGCGGTCTGCAACAGCCAAGTTGGAAAAATCTCCTGTCAGAGGTTTCCCCTGCTGTAGTGGCTTCTAACATTATCTATTCGTGCTTCCCGCCAAGAGACAGAATAGCACGTTTACCACCGGTTCGACCCGTCTCCAGATTTCACCCGCAAATACCAGTGGCGTCGTGCGGAAGTTTATCTTCTGCCGCTCCTGGAGCCCAACTGTGGTATGTGAACCTCCTTGAACAAGCCAGTGATCACGTCCTCAGAGCGTCAAGGTCCTCTCCTGCTCAGATCACTGACTGTTACAGTCCTCCTCAGCCCTAGGCTCCGCGCAGACAGCATCCCTCCCTACAAAGCCCCTTCTGCTCTTTCGAATCGCAAGACAGGGGGCATGCATAATCCGAAAACACAGCCAGATTTCGTCCTATTCCCCTCTCAGCCTTCCGACCAGACAGACATGCTCGCCTTCGAACCCTCCCGACACCAGCATTCTCCCTACTTCCCTCAGTTCTCCATGGAGGCCACCCTCAACGACCCGTTCGGATTCAACATGGACAACTTCAGTTCCTTCGCACAGAACGAAGGCGCTCAACGGGCTCCTCAGTCATACTTGGACACTCCATCGTTGTACGTGGAGTCTGTTTCTGACATGAACAAACCGATGGCCTTCCCCCCTGTACCCTCCACTCCCCCTTCGATCTCAGAACAGCACATGCCATCTCTGTCCAGCGTGTCTGGTCCTTCAATCGCGAGCGCCCCGTCTTCCACGATTGGATCTCCTTATTCTGGAGCGACACATCGACTCCAGGAAGATTGGATTGATACAAACCACGGTCTCGGACTACCAGCGGAAGTGGTGAATGACCTCTTCCCCAATGATTATGTCGGCAATGCCGCATACAACGAGGCCGTACTCGGCCAAGACAAGTTGGCGAATAATTTTGTGGGTGAGTGCGACAACATTTCCTCCAGTGTCAATTCTCAATCGGCCGTTTCATTTTCGAATTCGCAATTTTCTGAAAAAGCTTCTTCTTCTTCTTCTTCTTCTTCTTCTTCTTTTCCTATCACCTCTCCTGATCCGGAACCTGGCATGGCAATGGACCCGATCTTAAGACACGCAAATGTAATGGCAACAAACCCCAATGATGCTACTCTGCAACTGTCCCGACCTGGCTCCAGCCAGTCCCAGAGCATGGGGTTTTCGCCTCCAAAAGCATCAACATTCAAATCATCAATTGCTCCAGCATCTGCCAAGATGGCACCATCAGCCATGCATTCCCCTGGTCTGGTCACAAGACGACAGTCGAACCCTCAACCGGTCACAAGCACTGGCATGAGGATGGCCAGAATGAGCCCTTTTCCGTTCTCTCCGAAGGGTTCCAAGTCAAACGTGTCATCTCCACAGTCCCCAAAGCGTGGCTTGCAGGGCCACTGTCAGAGTTCCTTTTTTTTTTTTAATCAGAGTAGCGGCAATTTTGTCCCGCCTCTCGAATCATCCTGTTTGTTTTCCTTGAGATACCCCTGCGCTCTATGCAACTTTCATCTTCTCGATACCCAATGTTTTTGAAGCAAGTCTTGTCGTGTTCCAAAAGGAAACAGTATTTACTAGAGTCGTGCACCGAACGATTGGAGCTTTCAGCGCTGACGAAGCTTTCTTACAGATCCCTCCTTGATCCAACCGATGCCGCGCCCTCCTACCTTCCCTCAGACATATCCCGAAGAAGCACATTACCTTCTTGTTCCATATGTTCCTCCATCTCCCGCTCCTTCCCCATCGTCTACTGCGCATAGCAACAGTGCACAACAGCCACAACCACAGCAACATACGCCGCCGCAAAACCATATGCCACCCACATCTTCTCCTTACCAGATGCCCAATGGCTTCCAGCCACGTCCTGCATCGATGTCCAACCGCAGATCCTCCATCTCATCAACCAATTCACGCCGGTCTCAGCAAAGTCCAGTTGCCAGTAATGTTGAGGTTGACGAGGAGGGCAGGGAGAAAGGGCGCTGCCCTTTTCCCGAGTGTGGTCGTGTCTTCAAAGACCTGAAAGCGCACCTGCTGACGCACCAGTCGGAGCGACCTGAAAAATGCCCCATCGTCACATGCGAGTACCACTTCAAGGGCTTCGCTCGTAAGTATGACAAGAACAGACACACTTTGACTCACTACAAGGGAACGATGGTGTGTGGGTTTTGTCCTGGCTCCGGCTCTCCCGCTGAGAAGAGCTTCAACAGAGCAGACGTCTTCAAGCGGCATCTGACATCAGTCCACGGAGTAGAGCAGACTCCTCCAAATTGCAGAAGGAGGAGTCCCATTGCGTCCAACAAGAAGATGACGAGCAACAGCCCCGACGCAACTGCAAAGTGCTCGACCTGCTCTGCGACCTTCAGCAATGTGCAAGACTTCTACGAACATCTTGACGATTGTGTCCTGCGTGTTGTGCAGCAGGAGGAGCCAAGCGAGGCCATCAACCAAAAGCGACTGGCTGAAGTGGCCTCCGACGAAGAAGTGAAGAAGACAATGGAGAAGCACAGGCTGGTTGACACAGCTGGTACCGTTGATCGGCCTGCTTATGATAATGACGATGACGACGATGATGACTCTAATGACCCTTCTGGCAACTCTAACGGGCGTTCGGGAAAGGGATCGTTGAAGACCACCAAATCCGGTTCCAACTCCAACTCCCGCCCCGTTCTGGGCAACAGCAGCGCCGTCACCAAACCTTCCGCCAACGCCGCCAACAAGGCCCGCCCGTCTGCGTCCAGGAGGCGGAACAACCGTAACAACTACCCGCAATCTTGGGGCTGTCCGAGCAGCAGTATGAAGACGAAAAAACGTGTTCTTTGCGTGTTCGACGGCAGACGCCGTCTGTGGAAAGATGAGATGATGCTCGACAACGAATTTGAAGTTCGTCTCAAGCTTCCCGGTGGTGCCGGAGATGGGACCAACCGCGAAGCATATATTACCGACTTGGATGTCGAGACGTTGAAGCGGGCCGAGGGCGTGCTGAATGCCACTGAAGAGGAGAGGGGCCCTTGGATCGAAGGTCCCTCCACTCGCCTAATCGGACAACCGGCGATGCTGTTGCCCGAGCTGCCACAGGGGCAAGGAGAAGAGGTGGACATCGATGAACTCCTATCTTAGATTTCATTTATAGCTTTCTTCCCCTTCACGTGTCTATTTTTATTCTATTTATTTTTTTTATTTTGTCCCAAGCATGTGATGACTACTACAGTGTAATTGCTTGTGCTGATACGAGTCCTTGGCATGAGTTGCAGCGTTCTGGCGACGACTGTTTTGTATACCTATACATTTCATGGCTGTCGTGGGTTTTCTTTTCCTTTCCTTCACCTTTTCTCAATGTATACCACATACTGTCTTTTCATGAGCGGGCATTGTGCTGGATTTTCATGGGGCGGGGGAAAAAAACATCTAGGATACCATTTAAAGTACGATATGAACAGGACGCTTCTCTACTTCCAAGGTCTTTTCTTCAAGAGCGATTGTTTCTTTGGATGATCCATCTAGCTCTACATATGGAACTTTCTAATTAGAGGATTTGAAACTGTGACGAAAACCGGCAGTCAGTGGTTCTATTTCGTGCCTTAGCGGCTGTTTGAATTTGCATGGGAGCTGGAACCTCTTGAGCATTATCTAGGATTGATATTTATGCTGGAGACATATTTCCAAGAACAGGGGAAATATTAATTATAGATTGTTGTGGCCACTTTGTCTGCTTTGTGGAGGCTAGATGCCTAGGGTGCTCCTAAGGCGGTAGCTCGGCGGAGTTGGCTTGGTTTGGCACCGGCACTTGGGCAGCACGTCAGCATCCCCCCATCGGAAAAAACCAAGTCCCGCATTGTCGTACAACGCTTCGACTCTGCAGTTCTCGTTTCAATCTTGTGTCGCACCGGACGCCATCCAGGGGATCTTCAAGATGCTGCTGGGTCTTCCTGAAAGTCTTCCTGCTCTCGTAGCAAAGCGCTTTACAGCCGCAAAAGATGCCGGGCACCTCGTGTTCTCCGAGACCCAACTTACCACTATCCATGCATCAGGCATACCGGTAAATACATATCCTGCCATACAATCATTGGACGTTCAACCAATTAGTCGATCATACTGCTGACCTCGCGCGTCATAGTACCAACTGCGCTACTGCCCGGCCCTGGCGAAGAAACAGTCTCAGGCTCCAAGACCGGATGACCAGCAGCGAAAGGGACCTAGACCAGATCCCTTCCAAGATCCCCCGTCCGACCTCCTCCTAGCTGAGATACCGAAGAATAAGCCCACTCACTTCCTGGTGCTGAACAAGTTCCCCGTGATTCCCAATCACTTTATTGTCGCGACGAAGCCGTTCAAGGAACAGACGGATGTACTGGAGAAGGAGGACCTGGCGGTGACCTACGCGTGCCTGAAGGCTTGGAGCGAGGATCAGTCTGCGAATCCGCAGAGGAGACTGTTCGCCTTCTTCAATTCCGGAGAACACAGCGGCGCGAGCCAGCCTCACCGCCATCTGCAGTTCCTGCCCGTCGAAGCCATGCGCGCGTCTGAATCTGACCCCTGGACCCCGCTGATCGACCGGTTCTCGACCGAGGAGGCGGCGGCCGACTCCTCGGGGTATCAGCAGCTGCCACAGTTGCCGTTCACGCATTTTGCGCTTCCCATCCCGCAAAACGCTTCGCCGGAGGCTCTCTACCAGATATACCTGTGCCTGTACAAAGCGGCGGTCTCTTCGGTTCACGGCGCGGAGGAAGGCGATGCGTGGGATCGTATCCCGACAGAAGGCCCAGCTGCCATCAGCTACAATCTCGCGATGACCTTGTCAACGATGATGATCTGCCCTAGACGAAGCGAGCATGCACGACTGACGATCGATCCGGCCGGGGCACAGGACGTTCTTGACGCCGGCGTCCTGTCGCTTAACGGGACGATACTGGCCGGTACCCTGATGGTGAAGGCGGAAGCTGAATGGAATGAGCTTCGCAGTAAGCAGGGAAACCTGAACGCCGTCTTGGCTACGATTGCGTTCCCTCGGCAGCAGGATGTTGCCGCGCCTTCGCTATGAGCTTTATTTATTTAGTAATTCCCCCTCCCAGGATCTGCTCTTTACGATGGACAATTAATTTTGTGTGTTCACGCTTACGTCCACGCTTTTATAAGATACGAGACGAAGACCTTATATATATATATACATATATATACCCGGGGAAAATGAGGCAATGTCTTATTTATTAGGCATTGTCCTGGTTCAAGATCTCAGCAACTGGGTAACAGACACATCAAGCGAGTGCTCGTGGGCCTCGCAGCTTCGACGCAAATTAGAAAATGAAAACGTGGATGAGAAGAAAAGAAGTGGTATGACTTGAGAGCTGTACTTCTTTAGAACTGATCAAAGAGTAGAGCTGAAAAAGAAAATACGGTGCTTGGTTGAGTACTAGTCATTAAACCACACAAATGTGGGGCACTGTGTATGAAGAGTCAATATTCCCCTAAGTCGTCCAACATGGTTGCTGACCGGCAAGAGCAAAAAGACGATGGTATTAAAACCAAAGTCAATCGTCCTGAGTCTGTCCCACACATCGATTTCGCTCAACTTTGCACTCGGATCATCCGCCCTCGGAGATGTCATTAGCACACTTGTTGTGGTCATGGTGCTTTCCACTGCTACCCCGTTAAACATTATTTTTGCCATATATTTCGCACCATTTCTTCTTGCATGTTGCATTTCCGAAATGATACGAACCTCCGTGATTCCAGATATACTCCCCGACTTTCTTCCAGGAGACTTTTGATGGTCGAATATTTTCGGGAAAGGAACCATGCTGCAATTCTGGCCTTTTCTGCTTGGACGGTTGGGAGCAGACTCGTACGGCTTCGAGGAGGAGTTGGACCTATTCCAGACACATATATGTTAGCGGGATGTTCCATTTCGTTTCGTTGTTCAATTCTGGGCATCGAGTTCCGTAAGGTTCTTGGCTCTCACATCTTTCTCTTGCCATTGTGGCTTCCTCACGCGCAGCTCCTTCCTTTTCGTGAGTGTCCGAAATCGCCCCCGCAACGTCGATTCGGCCTCTTCGAAGCCTCCAATCTTCTTGATATCCTTGTATGACATTCCCCTGCGCTTGCACTGGATCAAGAAGGCATCTCTGGAACGACTGCGGTGCGGGATGGGTTTTACGCCGGTCTGTTGTCGGCGGTTTTGCGTCTCGTCATCGGGTTTCCGATCTGCTGCCATCGTGCTTGTTGTTGTTGTTGTTGTTGTTGTTGTTGTTGTCTGTTCCATAAAGAAAGCAGACGATGACTGATCCAATACGTAGCTACTCCTTCCAGCGTCTTCGGGACTTGGAAAAGCCGGAATGTATGCTTGGTCGATTGTAGTGGACAGTTCTGTTTCAGAAGGAGCAAGAGTAGTCTCCGGTGTGTTGTACATATTCGATGAAAACAAGGAGTGAGGGCTATACTGATCGCTGTACAGCGGTGACAACCCAGCCTCACCATCCTGGGTTGTCATATGTGGCATCTTAATTCGATCATTATCTTGCTCATCACCGCTCGGCTGATCCAACGTCCACGGAAAAGTCTCTGTGTACACTGGCTCTGCGACTGGCCAATCAAGCAATGTTGAATCGGTGAAGGTGCTCGGAGTGGGAAGCCCGTGACAGTCGGGATTCAAGGTTGTGTTGTCTCCTGGAACGATTCGAAATTGACAGGGCACGCCACCTCCGGCATAATTATCGCTTATGAGGCTTTTTTGAAATGGAGATTCAGTCTCGATGCGGTTTGGCGATCCTTCCCTGGGGAATTGAGTATTCAATTGTCCATGTTGTGACAGCCTGGACACTTCGTTGGGAGCGCATGCCGAAAATTGAAGATTTTTGGAAGCAATTTCTGGTTCCGTTGTCAAGAGTGGATAGTATAAACAGCCGGTAAGAGTTTTTGTACCGTTCCCTTGTTCGTTAAGACCTTGTTTCATCGTCATGAGAGCAGGTGTCGCATAATCACAATGTTGTTGATCATTGTCTGACATTGTCGATCGTACTCCAGATGACGCGAAAAGGTATACACTTCTCTCTTGTCCGCGAACTGTCCATTGAGCTTGACACCTTAAGGGAGGTACCACATATGGCCGTTGTTCTGAAGGAGAGAAGACTTCGTGCCAGGAACAAGCATTCTGCTGCAGCATTTGTGTCTGGGATTCCGCTTCTCCGTCCGGCGTCTCGCAGAAACTACTCTGCGGGTGCCTTTGTCTCCGTATCCAGTCCTGCATCCAGAAACTTCGGCAGTCTCCGGCTTTCTCAGGACCGGTTACAGACCCCGTAGGCGTGCCGAGAGATTCCTTCAGGTTTGCATTGGACCATCGACACTGATGTGTCAACTCTGGAGATGTGAGATTGGCAGCCAGACTCAGCCACCTCTCTGACTGGCCCGCATTTTCCCGGGAAGGAGACATCTTTCTGCAGTGAGCGGTCTCTCCTCAGCCTCTCATACACTACACCGCTCTTGTCTCAACAGTCTGTGTGGATTGGGTAGGAGATGCATGCATCGACTGTCAGTGCGGTTCATGCAGGCCGTTTAGATCCATCTAGGGAAACTGCAGCATGCTACAATTGGCATGGTGTATGGAGTCTGCGTCTGATGTTTCACTTGCTAAAGCCGTGAGAAATACTTGAGTTCTGTCCGAACTTTTTGCGCAGTTCTCGAAGATCGCTACCAGTGTTGACAGACCAAATTGTCTTATGTTGAGGGGACGCGAAAGCAGGTTGTCGGGATTAGAAATCTTTTCTTTGCTTATGTTTCGTGAACAAACTATGAAATGGAAATGCCCCGTCAGCAACATGAGCAGTGTGCTATGTCTCGCATTATGTTGCTTGAACTTACAACTTGATAGTCCACGTTGTCCCTGGTTAAGTTCGGGAGACAAATCAGTTTCACTGCCTCGTTGTTGAAATCAGTTCTCCTTTGTCATACAAGCCGTGACTTTTCCGAGGATTGTCGTGATATCTAACAAACAATGGGAAAGAGAGACGACGTGGTCGAAGATACAAAGGATTTCACCATTTGTGCCAGTGAGTCACTTAAGAAGGTCTCGTCTGCCAGTTCATGGAGAGACACACTCGATATCTAGCACTCTGCTTTCAGCTGAACACAGCCAATTCTTTATGAGCCGGCTTTCAACCCCTGAGACATACACGGGAATGCTATCTTCCGCAGGGCTCATGGTAAAGGTCTTCTGGTCCCGAGATAATGGACCCTGAAAGGGGCTCTGGGAAGCTTTGATTTTCGGCCGAGGTTTTCATTTCGGAAATGACAAGTCTCATGGCCGCGGCCTTCATGCTTGTTGATATGCTCAATAGAGACATCTCTTGGAAGCAAATAACTAGATTAACTGGGAACTCGGCGGATAGTAACCTTGCGGCGCAGTGGCGCCTCGTCAAGAGCCCTATCATCTTGGTGTGGTGGCTGCTGGGTTTTGACCGGATAGGTACATATTGATCTGTTGGCCCTGCTAGGCACCTCACAGCTGACGCTTCGTTGCAGGATCTCCCAAAAACTGGAGCACCATAATAGATCGATGTTTGATCGGAGATTTTTGGACGATTCCGGGCCACCCGTGGTCGAGTGCGAGACCGTGGTCTTTCCACACAACCCGATCAGAGCTCTTCCCATTGAAGAAGGCCGGCCAGCTTCCGAAAAATTGCGCGGAAAATCCAAACAGTCCTCGCCGCTCAAACGAGCAGTTCCGTTACTTTCACCTCACCTATCTTAGCACCGTACGGAAGTAAATACTTTAAAGGCAATTAGTTCGCTTGCTCGGGCCACATAGTGGCGTCTACTCCAGAGACGCCGCCAGCTGTACCACGGTACAGTTTCAAACCCTGCACTTCATCGACTTCTCGAACTGGTCCCTTTTATCCCTGTGCTCGTCGTCCACGATTCAGGCCCTGCGAGATGCCTGAAGCCGAACGCTCGCAGCTACTTCTGTAACGTCATCAGCGAGACACTTGGCATGTTGTACGAAGGAGGCTGATCCATGTTCTAGAGTAACAGACCTGTCAGCGCCGCTGTGGCTTGCTGCATATCATCGCAGCAACGTGCTGTGGGCGTGCGCCTCACCCCACGATGTCCTCGCAAAGCCTGCGTCTCGGTGCTGGAACGTGGCCGTACATCTGCCTCAGGACAAACTTCGACCTTCTAGACCATCGTTCTGTAGCAGGGGGGCGGCTGCGGCACTTCTCTTTCTCCATGGAGGCGTTCAGAATCGTAGACTTCGGTCTATAAACCTAACCTAAACGGGTTTCTCTTGTCTGATGCCTGCCCACGACAAGCTTCTTCTCCTCTCGCGATCAGTTTCACTCGCGCCAAGCAGGTTCTCTCGATTGTTGTCCTTGCGGCTGTGGCGACAAGAGCCTCGCCCTTCCTGTTCTCTCCCGCGGTAGTCTTCCGCCTTCCCGTCGCAGCTGCGAGGAAGGTGACTGTGGGGAAGGGCCGTCCATACAGCACAGCGCAGGGCGTTGGGGAATGCGACAACTGCTGATGCAGGAATCATTTTATCTTTCCCTTCCCACGTATTAGTCTCTTTCGAGTCTCGTCGATCGTCCGGGCGTCCGTTTCCAAACTTTTACCCTTGCTAGTGTCCCGGAACCATCATCCCTCCTTGTCCTTCCTTGACATCTGGACTCGGATGATCATCGATCGTCCTGCAAACCCACCCCAAACCCATAGACGGGAAGTCACGGTTCCCCACCAGTTCATTACTTGGACTGCGTCTGTTCGTGAGTGAGTCGGTACCCGTCTCTCCTCCTCCTCCTTCTCTCCCTCTGTCTGCGTTTCTGAACCCAGCTTCTTTGCCCCCGATATGTAAATGTACGTTGCTGCGAACCATAAGCACCTCTCCGCTGCAGGCTGTTTTGGATCCCGTCGGACAAGACCGAGGTTCTCTCTCACACATCCTATCCTTTTTCTTTAATTTTATCCTCTGCGAATCCTGCTAGTCGGTTGTTTCGTTGGTCCGTTCGTTGGGCCGGAGTCGAGCCGGGTTTGACTCACTACTAAGCCATCCCGTTCCCGTTCCCGTTCCGTTATTATTTTTTTTTTCTCTATTTATGCTTAACTTATAAATAATAATAATAATAATAATAGATCAATGAATTAGTCTCGAAAAGGAAGATGGGAAACTAGACAGCATTGGATTGTAGACGAGACGTTCGGGTTTGGCTGGAAAGTATACCATGTTGTCTTCCAGTCACCCACGAGTCACGACTCACTCAGATGCGAGGCAAACCTTTTTTTCGTTAATTATCTAGTCAAGAATCTAGGTCCGTGGCACATGTATGCTGTATCTAGGATTTATTTCTGGGCGGACGGGTGGTGGCCCGTCTACGTTTATAGTAAATAATGAGAGTATGCTCCGTACATACTTTACTGCACATAGCCAGAGAAAGGAAGGAAGTCAAAATATGGTCCTTTCTTCTACATCGAATAAATACCCGCTCAGCTTGTGACTTTGTTTGACGCATGCACAATAGTCCTGTCTAGTTGAATAAATTATTTCTATGTAAATAGTGCCATGCTCCATCCTGTATAGTCAATGAACCAAAAGCACATACAAGTTTTATTCCAATCTATCATCATACTTATTGATTATCATAACCAAACAGACAGGAGCCCATAGGACCCAGCCAATATGGGATTCGTCATCCTGCAGTATGTATGTAGATACATAATACCGTCCATGCATGGGGAGGGGTGATCCACAGGTTCATGCACCCTATGCGCTGTGCAACGGATTTATCTCCTTTCTAAAGAAGACGAGTCTCCAACAACCAGGTCCAGCTGTGTCATTGGTTTCGAGCCACTCTCGCTTCCCTGTCTCCTCTCATGACGTGTCCTCTCCCACTCTGCGAGCCAGTCCAGGAATCGGTCGACGAGGAGAACTGTGTATTCCATCACTAGTTAACTCAGGCAGGATTCAACGGAAGGAGGGAGGGAAGGATATAATCAAGAGGGACAAACCCGCAAGCAAAGTCAACGTAAACGTAAACAGAATCATCGGAGACGTCATGAACGAGTACGCCAGATCAAAGTTCTCCATAAACGAGATGAAACTCGCCAGGAACACTGCCAGCACGATCCGCGTGCCGACTGCCATCCCTCGATACAGCATGCGGAGATGCCGGCGCGTCAGGAATACAAACACGGAGAAGAGGACCATGGCCAGCGATGCGACGGTGAAGAAGTATACGTAGACAAAGCTCAGCAGCTTGACGTACATCATCAGGAGCTTGCTGCTGTCCAGTTTGCTAATGTCCTCGTCCGTCGATGGCGTTATTCCCATGCTTGAGAAGAGCGCAACCGTCACGTTCCCCATGAGATCGTTGGCCCGATCATGGGTGAGGGAATAATATGTCGACCCGTCACCCACGGGACAGAGAGGCTGGACTGATAGGGTTTCAAGGATCTTGTTGATGGACTCCTTCTCCTTCAGGTTTCTGCCAGCGTAGTCGATTTCCATATCGACGATCGTGCTGTTTAGCAGCTTGACGGCGTAAACCGGATCGGGGCGCGGCTCTTCGCATGCGAAGACGATTGTTTCTCCCAGGTATCTGAGCTTCAAGGCTACATCCAAGGTAAGAGCAAGAATCTGCGACCCCTCAAGAAGTAGGATAAGGACCACGTGGAATGGAAAGTGCAGTTGAGCCCATATCTGCTGACGCATCTTCCCATACTTCTCTCTTGGAGAGAGGTCGAAGTAGGCCTGCCATAAGAGATACTGTGGGAAATATGAGATTAACACGCCGTATAAAATTGATCATGAGCAACGGAACCCTTACCACATTGGTTGAGACACCCAAGATGTGGACAAAAGACCACTTTGTCCAACCACCAGGACCCACGGTCTTGTTGACTATCCTAGTCACCGATATGACGCCCTCTCCGATGATAATCAACGTGAGCAGGCCCATCCGGACGTTGAGATGCGTGTCCTCGAACCCAATCCCTGGCGTCCAACTCGAGACCCCCATGATGACCAGCGTCTCGATTGCAAATAACCCGAACCAAACTGTCCATGCAAGGCTCCGAGCTCCGCTGCCGCTTAGTCCAAAGACAAAATATAGCTGTTATTGCCATCAGAATATCAATCACCCCGAGACATATACACCTGCGCTTCAACCAGCTAGAACTTACCCCACCAAAGACGACGCTCAAGACTGAGAGAACCGCCACGATGACGGACATGCCCTTCGCCGCCGGCCGGAGCTTCTTGTAGACATATCTGATGTTTATCGTATACTGTATGGCCAGCATCACCCGGCTGCCCGCCAGCATGAGGGTCAGAGCCTGAAACGCCCACACGTTCTCGTCGCTGACATGCGTGGCGAAACGGGATCCCGCGGAGGCGAAGCCGACCATCGCAGCGAGCTGCACGGCCTTGCATATCCGTTCGAATATCGAGTCGCGGGCGAAGCGGATGTCGAAGAGCGTCACCTGGAACCAGGTGAACCAGATCACCCCGAGGAAGCCGACGTAGGCCCATAGTGCTTTTCACATACAGTACAATGTCAGAGCTGCTTAGTCTTTAAAGAAAGAACCCACTTTAGGGGATGTGGGGAGGAGGAGGGAGTGGGAGGGAATTATTCTGGCCTTTACCTTCAAAATCGTTTATCTCATGCGTGGCAGTGAAAGTCGAGAGATTCGCAACCAGGAACAGATCGAAAAAGAGTTCAATGGGAGTCGCATCAGAGTGCCGGTAGAGATGCGGTGGATCTCCGTCTCTCTCATCGAGAGGAGATTCGATCCAGGGGATGACGTCCCGAGCCTTTCTAATTTTCTGTCAATACCTGCACAGAAACGGGTAAGGGCCATGAATGCCACGCTGAATGTATGAAGAAACTGACGATCTTTCTCTAATATGCGCTCTCCTACGTGACGGCTCGCGGCTGAATGAGAGGAACGGTGGTCGGACCATAATTGAATTTATTATACAACTATGTGGTGCGACGGAAATGGGTATCATAACATCCTGAATAACATCAGAAAGCGCCTGAGAGGTCCCGCAGTCTAAGGAAGAATGATACATCACTAAAAACACTCAAGAGGTCTAAACGAGCCGGATCGCCACCCACGGATTATCACGCGTGAAGGAAAAGGAAAGAGCAGCCGTGTCATGCACTATCTTCATCTCCTCCCGGGGAAAGCAAAGCAGATATTGTTCATGGACTTTCGTTTTCAGAGGCGGCATTCGATGCTGCCAGTGATGCCCCAATGCTCTCCAATCCACGATGGTTCTGAACGTTGTCACCAGGCAGTCCTTCCTCCACATTAGGACTCAGACCTGCCTCTCTCCTGAGCCTCTCATATTTTTCGCCAGCTTCCTTTATCAGAGTCTGGATCTCCCCTTCTCGAACGGCAATGTCAGCTTTCTCCTTCCGCAGCTCCTCCATTCTATTGACCAGTTGCGCTTTCGACTGCTCCAGCGTGGCCAGCGTGGCACGGAGACGCTCCAGACTGTTCGCCAGACGAGGAAGCGAGGTGATCTTTGGGGGTGTCTTCGGTCGGGAAGTGTCAATGTGGTTCAAACCCATCGCCGCCCGTGTCTGAGCAGCTTCGTAGGCTGCCTTCTGCTCTGCATCGGAATCATTTTCAGAGGTATTTTCAGCTTCCTCGATCAGCTCCCGCATCTCCTCGCGCTGCCTCCGCTGCTGCTCTCGCTCCGCTTTTCTTCCCAGGGCGATCCTGCCGTCCTCTACATATTCGTCGAAGCCCTCCGCGAAGTCTTCATCATCTCGAACCAGTCGAGTCTCTTGCTTTTCTTTTCTTCTAGTGTCCAGTGACCACTCGTCCTCCGACCCGGCGTCGTCAAGGGAGATGAAATCCTGCTCCTGTTCGCGTTCCCTCGCTAATCGCGCTCTCCGGGCCTTCTTCTCTCTGATCTCCGCCTCGCTTGGGATGACCGTCTGGCCTATTGATGATATCTCCATGACCTCCCCAAACTTAGCGGCAACATCCACAGCTTTCTCCTCCACATCTTCTTCCTTCGCCTGTTCGGAGCTGGTATAATTCGGCGTCGAGGGAGTCGAGTCCCGCAGTTCCTTCAAGTAATCCTCATTGTAAGTTGGCCGGTCTTGATCCTGTCCAACACGGATAGGTAGGTGTTCAGACATTCTGGATGGTGTTAAGGAGCGCTGGAGTGCACTCTTCTCCAGAACTCGTCGTCCCAGACCGGGCCGTTTCGGCGTGATAACCGCGCTCTCCTCGTCCCCATCTTCGGTCATCGACGTCTCGCCGGGACCAAAGGACAGGCGGAGTTTTGATTTTTGCTTCGGTTTTGAGCTCGAAGGTCTCTTAACGACAGGTTCACTGTCTGCATTTTGTCAGTGACAGAGCTCATTGAATTTGAAGCCGTCCAACGTCATGCTTGGTGACGGCGAGACTGACCTTGTTCACTGTTGTTCTCCTCCTCATCTTCTGCCTGGCCAATCTTGCGTGGCTTCCTTCGATTTGCAAATAGAGAACTCATCTTTGATGGTTTGTTTTAAATATATTTCATGGCAAAGAAAGATGGCGTAACCCCTCGTGTGTTGCCAGTGTTGCTGAGCTCCTATTTTGAAGCTCCCGGAAGATCGTTTCTCCCTCCCAGCTATCCCGCCGAAACACCAAGTCGCGGGACTCTTCACAGCCAGCGGAGACATCACGGCGAAAGAGACCACCACAACAAGCTTGCCAAGATGCCTCAAGCTCAGCCAGAGTTGAAAAAGGTAAGTTCGCGATCGCGTTTGCGTGTATGTTTTGAGCGTGAAAGCTGATGTGGGGTTCCTTCAGTACATGGAAAAGCGGTTGTTCGTTCAACTGAACGGCAACCGCAAAGTCATTGGCGTGCTTCGAGGCTACGATGTACGGCTCTCCTCCATGTCTTTACCATTCCAGTTACCCATGCCGGGGTATCGGGGCGCGGAATATTTGTACTGACCGGCACATTCGCACAGGTGTTCATGAACATCGTCCTCGACGAGGCAGTCGAGGAAAAGGCCGGCGGAGAGAAAGTGAGGCTGGGAATGGTGGTAAGGACACGTCTTTAGCTCAGTTGAATTTCATATCGATGCTAATTCACAACTTTTTTAGGTAATCCGCGGTAACTCGGTCGTCATGCTGGAGGTTTGTCATCCCTGTGTAGCCGTGCAATGCGTATGCGGGCGACGCTAATCAATTTTATCTCTATAGGCTCTGGAGCGGATAAGCGACAAATGAGCGCAGCATGAAATTTCGAACGAAACGGAATTTGGAGATTTCTATCGATACCTTGATTACGGGGATTATGTCTTTACATACATGCATTAGGGAGTTCACGGGCCGGTTATTCGTGAGAAGACACAAGGGAACCATCAAATATTGTATGGATGTCAAATAAGACAATAGAGACTGAACCTACTTGCTCTCTTCCTTTCTTGTTTTGCTACTGAATTGCTCTCTAATTACCAACCTCATAGCCGATAGCCAGTTTCATTAAAGCCCCCCTAAGTACCTAATCGTTACGTACAGACAAAGCAATGTGTCCCACTAAAAGAATAATAAGTATACCGAATAAACTGATCGACTGACCGGTTGGGAATCTGCCCATTGAACATGCAGTTGAAAGTAACGAGTCGCCCGTGAAACTTAGTAGATATATTTGAGACATAAAGCCTCATATGGAAAAGAGACGTCAAACCAGTTAAACACCATTCCTTTTGAAACCCCGCTTTACCCCACCCACCGGTTTCCTTCTTGAGAAAATAAACAATAATATCGGACATGCATATTTTCAAACATGCACAGCGGGAAAAGAAGAAAAGAAAAGAAAACGAAAAACAAAGACGACCTGAGAAGGGAGTCAAAGAGACTCTGTCCATGGCAATATCCGTCTCTACTTTTGCTGCGGCTGGCCGAACTTGAGTTTCAGCTTCAACGGGCCACCTCCGCTAGACACGGGGGTCGACGGGGTCCTTGGTGGTGGTGCGCCGCCGCCGCCTCCGCCTCCGCCTGGCGACATGGCGGATGGCTGAGGCGGCGCAGCCGAGAAGTTGGGCAGATGCAGTTTTGGCAACGGCTGCAGTACTGGCTGCAGATGCGAAGGCGAGGACGCATGGTGCAGCTTCGACTGCTTGAATGTGATCCTGGGACCAGGTGGACGCGGTGCCTCCTCCTCGCGTTTGCGCTTTGCGGAGTCCTTTGATGGCGTGAGGGTCGTTCGGATGCGGTTCGATCTGTAGAAACGCATTTGTCCCTGTAGAAAGGAAGAACGTTAGTTATATAGAAGAGATGTAAGGTAATAATAATGATCGAGCAGGATACTAACCTTGCCAAGATGCTCCACCTTCCAGTAACGCGGGTATCTTAGCGAAACCATGACCGAGGTGACAGGATCATATAGAACCTTGCACAGGTAGAGGAAGTCCATCATTTCCAAGACCCCGATACATGGGGAATTGCATGCCGCCCAGAGGGATTCCTTCAAGGTCGGGTTGCCAGAGAGCTCTTTCTTGAGACCGTCTATCGCCCCCGTGACTGTCTGTCTCCGGGCGAGGTCCTCTTGGCGCACTTGGGTTGTCGACTCTTGCTCGATAATCAAACCATCTTGCGGTGGAGGTGGGTCACTTCTCTGTCCCTCACCGAAAGCGACGGGCGCAAGGGCCCTCCCAAACAGACGGTGGAGCTGGAGTCTGAGCCAAGGCGAAGGATCAGCGGACATTGTGTAGATAAGCCACCTTAACAGTTCGGGGCTTCGGAACACGTCAAGTTCGACAAGGCACTCGAAGGCCTCCAGACGGAGCATGTCGAAAGTCCCGGCCCGAGTGTATTGTAGAAAGTGCATTATGTCGAGATCCACGATCTTGGCTTGCACAAGTCGCAGATGGCAGCGCAGAGCCGTTCTCGAGTAGATATTCTGATATGAACTGGACCATTCGTCCATTCTCCTGTATCTATCGATTTCGGCAATCGCGTCCTTCTCGAGCTGCTCCTCGGCTTGCCTCTCAAGCTCCCGTTCCATATTGAACTCCAGGTCATCGGTGCGAGATTCGACCTTTCCAAGGAGAGCATTACATAGCGATCGCATCAGAGTAGCGACGTAGAAGTTATCCGAATACTGCTCGTTATATCAGTGATGATCTCAATGGAAATCGTGGATGGCGCTTACTTCATTATTCGAATTATCATTAAACTTCAGCTTGTCATAGAGGAATCGCTTCACCCTCATAGGAGTCTTGCCGCTGTTATCCCGCACCTGCGAGATAGCTTCAGGAATGACCTGCTGAAGTATGTAAGATGCCCGGTCGGAGAAGTCATTCGAGCGTGTCATAGGCGATCCCGGAATACAGAAAAGCTCCTGGAACGCCTTCTCGAGATGATACAGGCCCAACCAGTTGATCTCTTCCTTCGCATGTTTCACTAGAGCCCTTGCTGCCGTCGTACGGATCCCGTGAAAATATCTTCGATCCATCAGAGTTCGGACGAAGATCGTCGAAATCAGCGGATGCTCCCGTTGTGCAGCCATGTATTGAAGTGACTACATGCGTCAATAAGACCCCATTAGTGAAAAGCAAGGAGAATAATTCATCAACTGACCTCCAGCTGGGCAACTACATCTCGATCTTGCTGCAGCTGCGAAAGATACATATACCCAGGCATAACGAGAGAGAGCTTGCAGATCCACTCGAAATCTGCGTCCATGCGGATCCACTCATAGGATTCTTGACCCATGCGCTCCTCGTCCTCTTTGCTCCAGTCCACGAGCTTCCACTCCTGGACCTCCTCTTCCGTTTGTAACACGTCACCAAGGCAGTAGAGCAGAACGTCATCCTGCGTTTCCGCATTGGGATCTGCTCCTGCAGCTGCAGCTGCCCGTTCCTTTTGTCGTTTGTTCCTCTTGAGCCGCTTATATTTTGTGTTGTAGGGAATGTCGACCTTGGTGACGCCTTCCTTGATCTCAACGATGTGTTCGTAGGGAGTCCCATCGGCTTCATGGATTCTGATCGTCATCGAGCCGGTAAATACCGGCTGGACCGAACCACAGTACACCTCCCTGATCTCTTCCTTGACATCCCGCAGGAACGTGGACTTCTCCAGGTCCCGATTGGTTGGCTGGTCAGCTTGGACCTGCTTGATCATCATTTCAACGACCAGTTTTTTCTTGTTGAATCTCTGAGTGGCCTGAAAACGAGGGCATCCAGCACCGTAGACCCACTGCTGGAAAAAAGTATCCAGTTTTGCATGGCCAAGGCGCTCGCAAGTCTTTTGAAAGAAAGCAGTGGTAATAGCTCCATTAGGGATATCCCCCATCCGAGCGTTCAAAAATATCCGGGAAATGATTCGAGAGACAGTGGCCTTTCCACTTGCCTTCGTGAGTCTTCGCTCTAGGATAAAGAGAACGAGAGGAGCCTTCAGAGCTATAAACTCCATCTCAGAAGGGTCTAGCTTCAAAATGTTACCCATGTCGTAGATCGACGGTCGCTGATAGTCGAGATCGCAAACCTTGTCCGACATCAGCTTTAGGCGGTATCGATACTCATTGTTTCCGCACAGCTTCTTCATAAATGTGTCCGTGATGTAGTATGCCACACCAACGGTCACCCAGGTGTCCGTTGGCTCCTTCGGGATGATGTTGACACCAATCCACTGGCACGCCAAAGCATGAACCAGAGTCCTCGTCGACTCGTACATAGGATCGATTATATCCTCGGGGAAGAGCAGGTGGTTGCTGCAGAGAGACAAGGATGCCGTCGGAATTGTCTCATGGGCGATGTCATCAACGAAGCAGATTTTGTAGCTGGAAAACGGATACGAGCCGTAGCTCAGAGAGAAGAAATCAATGGCTTTGGCCATCGGAAAGCATGTGTTCCGGACCTCATCCGCCCTTCCAGGGAGACAAAATGCATGCACTGGGACAGCGTTCTGCCCAAGCTGCTCATCCTGGTCGCTCTCCCGAAACTCGGAAAGATTGACGTACTCGAAAGGACCGACCGCGAAGCCGATCTGCTGCGCAGAAAGTTGGGATGTACACGCGAATGAAACTGTCTTCTTGCTCGGGTCTTTCGGATCCACAATCTCATCCGTCATTTCGCCAGAGCAAGCCACGACTATGTCCAAGCTCTCGTCTTCGGGGGCTACGTAGGTTGTCCGTACGTTGTTCACTTTGCCTTCGCCTTGGATTCCGGCGTTTGGGAGCTCTCGGACTTTGCGATTGAACAGATCACCGAGAGTACATGGACATTTAATCGAGATTTCCCAAGTGCAACGAGAGAGTGGGTCATCAACACAGGGAAACAGAGAGCATCCGGCGCCTAACCCAACCGAGTTTGTCGTGTAGACATGAGGATAGCGCCTGTCTCCATTTTCAACCCCGACGAACTGAAGCCCATCCCGTATGTTGTCGACCGTAAACTCCGCGTACACCGTCAAGGCCGTAAACCGCGGAAGGGACGTCTCCGCTGTCCTAGAGCTCAGGGGACCGTCAGTCTCTTCGCCGGCCGCACTGGCACGCAAGGCCATCTGGTTCTGAGCCTCGATGGAGAACGGATCAAGCTCCTCTATCCGAACACTCTTCGGGATCATCACCACCAGTTCGGGATCCGGTTGATGTTTCAATAGAGGGTCGATCTTCGCATACAGCCGCTGGTGGTAATGAGAGCCATAGAGATGAAGAGACTCGTAAGGGTCCGCATATCTCGTTATCGCGGTTTTTCCACCAATGCTCAAGCGCTTGAGCTCGCCTTGGCGGAAGTTCAAACGGATAATCCTGAGGTCCTTGTAATGGGGATGAATCGTAATCTCCGTTTTTCCCTTTAGGCTCCGGCTTGCGAAGTCTATCTCCAACTCGAGCTTCTGGTGCGCGACGGTAAATCCCAGTCCGGGCCAGACAGGGCCGACCGGCGTTTCGACAACGCCCGGCATCGCGAAGAACGTTCAGTGGAAGCCTGCGCTGTGAGCGCTGCGTGTGGCATGCACCTGCATATCCGAGCTAATAGCAACAGTGACCCGTTCCCCACACGGCGCAGCAGGAACGAAATGGAATGGAGGGTCGGAGCGGGTGAGAGAGGTGATGGTGAGAACTCGATCGGCGGGGAGGCGGAGGAGACAAATGAAGCTAAGGACCCAGGAAAGGAGCTTCTCACGGAGGAACGCAGGGGCTTGACAGCTGGCGCGTCATGAGCGCTCGCAGCAGAGAGGCCGTCGAAGGCAGATAAGGAGGATATACCGCTGTACCCAGCAACCTGCGCGCTGTGTGACGGACAGGCCGTCTGCCAGAGCTGGCGGATGTCGCTGCAGCAAAGCACGAAGCGGAGTCCGCGCGCACGCAGCCGTGGAGCCTCTTCGGCCCACGTGATTGAGAACCCCCAACTACTGCTCAAGCACTCCGGCCCTTCCTCAACACCTCTTCTTTTTCTTTTCTATTCCGCTCGCTGTATGCAGTACGCAGGCCTCGTCAGCTCTGCTCCTTGTTAAAAAGAACGACGGTGCCTGTCGACAATTGTTGTTTCTTGGTTACGCAAAGCCTATACTGTCCCTACCTCGCGTACGCGATGTACTGAGAAGCTGATAGCCCTTGGAAAAACACCATATATTCTAGTTTGATCGCAGGAGCTATTGATAGGAAGCAATGAGTAGGCTATTCGAGATGGTTAAGGGTTTGTGTGAACGTCCTGATATCTTGCATACGATTGATTCCTGGGGCTAATGTATTGTGTATCGCCCAGCGACCCAGGATACCCTTTCCGACGACATTCTGGTACACCTCAAGTCCTACAAATACTCGAGCGTGGATAAGTCCTTCATCTCTAGATATATCTTGAAGCACTACGTATTGCTGCCATACCCCTCTACTGCCTCTGCCTTGTTGCCTCCGCTGACAGGGTTGGTTTTTGCCTAGTGGAATGCATTCGTTGAACTCTTGCCGCTATGGCTGGCCCCGAACATGGTTACGTTGCTAGGTTTTCTTTTCATCGTGGTCAATGTGATCTTGCTCGAGATATTTATGCCCGATCTCGTAGGACCGGTATGGACACTTAGATTAAAGCCCAAACGCCATTACCAATGCTAAAGCAATCTGTGTGACCCTAGGGCCCTTCCTGGCTATATTATAGCTTTGCCTTCGGCGTGTGGATGTAAGTTGAGCCCCTGCCATTATCGCTGGCAGTATCTCTGATTGCATTCCAATATAGGTACTCCACTCTGGACAACGTCGATGGTAAACAAGCCCGGCGGACGGGAACGTCTAGTGGGTTAGGAGAACTCTTCGAGTCCGTAACCACTTTCTGAATCTTTTTCTTGGAGAAGATATGTTGACCACGGACAGCCATGGAATCGACTCGCTCAATTGCACTCTGGCCAGCTTGCTGGAGACAGCCGCAATGGGCTTCGGCTCTTCCCGACTCGGTGCTTTTACGGCTCTGATTCCCTGTCTCCCAATGTTCTTTTCCACGTGGGAGACCTACCATACGCATACCCTCTATCTTGGATACTTCAACGGACCTACAGAAGGTCTTCTCATCGCCATCGCAATTATGATCATATCAGGGTATTACGGACCTCAAATCTGGACACACCGCATCACTGAATTTGTAGGTTTGCATGGGATTTTTGGAGAATCGACGTTCCGGGATATTTGGGTCACGTTTGTACTCGGTTCCTTTTTGATCTGCCATCTCCCGGCATGTGTCTATAACGTGATCGTTGCACGGAAACGCCAGAATCTCTCAATCCTTCCAGTGTTCGTGGAATGGGCGCCTATTGCTATATTTACCGGCTGTATCCTCGCCTGGCTCTTTTCCCCGTACTCCACCCTCCTTAGCGAGAACAGACTGGTCCTCTTCTGCGTTACCATGTCCTTCGTTTTCGGACGTATGACGACGAAGATCATCCTCGCCCATCTGACCAGACAGCCGTTCCCCTACTGGACTGTGCTCATTACTCCACTCATTGGAGGCGCGTTCCTCGGAAATCTGCCTCGATTCGGTCTCCCCATGGTCAGCGCAACGATCGAATTGTGGTACTTGCGAGCGTATCTCGTATTCGCTTTTGTCGCTTACATGCACTGGGCGCTTCTGGTCATCAACAGAATCACGACATTCCTAGGCATCAACTGCCTGACGATCCGGGAAGACAAGGCCATGGCCAGGGAGAAGGTCTACCGCGACTTCGGAGAGGGCAAGCTCAACGTGGCCAATGTCCGGGCAGACACCGCAAAAGGGGGGCTGAAGAACCATTAGACGCAGACAGACTGCTGTTGAATCTTTCGACAAGTATGAATACAGTCTCTCCGCCATAAAGCCGTCAACTTACGCGTCCGACGACCTATCAACGCATCAATGCCCATATCCCTCATACGAACATCAAAGTGTTAGCCTTCTGGACGAATGAGATCACGAAACGACTGCATTTGAAACGAGCGAGCCGGATCAAACATGCAAAATTTTTCCCGAAAACGAGACGAGATGACTACTCACGAGACGAAACTACAACAGAAATCACCCAGGAGTGATCCGCTCTACGTACGTAAACGCCAGCCTCGGACCTGACATGATCCCCTGGAACTGAGAGTTAAAAAAGAGAGATGGAAAAGGACATAGAAAAAAAAAACAAAGGGGGAGGGGGTAGATCCATCCATGTTTAATTATATTAATTTGTAATTACCCATCGAACTGACTCAACATATGCATGGGTAGGCGTTGCCTGTCCAGCAGAGTTGTAAATAGTACTTGTGTTTTTGCCTCTTAGAGATAGACGAAAAATATGTATTGCAAGCAGTGAGGCCTTGAGTATGTGTATTTGCCATGATCGAATATCACTGTTGAATGAAATCAGCAGCGGACGGGGATAAAATAGGATGTCCGGCGTCTATGTTGCTTAGTCACTAAAACCAAGAAATGGCCATTATGGATCAGTCTTGAAGGAAACAGAGCCTGGCGTCTTCATCTAGAGGGAAAAAAAAGGTCTCCTTTATGTATAAATGTTATCATTTTGGCACATGTATATATACTAGACTAGACTTGTGTAGATTCCATCGATACTTTCTCAAGACCAGCCTTTTTCCCCCTCTTCATCATCATCATCTTCTTCTTCTTCTTCTCCTCCTCCTCCTTCTATTCCTGCATGAACTGCAAGACCAAGAAGAAAATTCTCTCAGCCAATTAGCTATCTCTCCATATATAAACTCCATGAAAAGAAAAACAGGCAGCAATAAGTCCCAACTGCAAACTGCCAACCTAGGTTACCAACAACAGATCTTCGTCCTATGTATCTGTATCTGTATCCGCATATAAGTAAGGGGGTTGAAAACGAGTTTCAATAATAATAAACTACTCCATCCAGCTCGACTTGAAGCAAGATATTCGGCACCGCAGAGCTGTTATTCGCCGGCATCGAGTATGTGAAGTTCCAGAATGTGAAGTCACTGATAATAGTTTTACGTACGTAGGTACCAAGGTCAGCATATCTTCTCGAAGCTTCACCGCTGCGCATTGTACATCCCTGACAAATTCAACGTGTATGTAACTTACTTGATCGTCCCATCGCTCATGCTGTACGCCACGCGCACGTTCGGATCCACCGTCCCCGAGGGAATCACCTTCAGCCCCTGGACGTCCTCCCACCCCGCAACATCTGCCTTGTTTGCAAACGTGGAGACGAGCAGCTGGAACTGCGAGGCCGATGTCCCGTAGGGGTAGGTGATGTTGAGGTAGCCCGGGCCGGCGACGGCGTCGATCGCCTTCTCGGTGGCGTGGAGCTGGAGTGCATTAATTATGATATGGTCAGTCAGTGTGGATAGATTATCATCAAGTAGTAGGGTGAAGCTGTGATGGAGGAGCTTATAGAAGGGAAAGACACGCACAGTGATGAACCCAACCCCGGCCCCGGTGTCCCACTGGATCACGGCGGGATTGAACTGCGTCGGGTTGATGGCCGGTCCGCCCACGACGCTCTCGTTGAAGCTCTCCGCGCCGATACTGATTCCGTCACTGAGCCAGGCGGTGATCCTGCGCGGTACAGACTGCCCACCGTCTCCCAGGTATACTGCAGCATCTCCCTTCCCTTCGACTTCATGACCGACGTCTCCGGGGCGTACTTGGCCCACATCGTCAGCGCAAGGAGGGAAACACCGGTGTAGGTGGCGCTGTTGAATTCCGAGAGCGTGTTTGCGCGGTCAAAGAGCTCGATGATCTCCCTGGCATACATCTCTCCTGCCTCGGTCATGTTCTTGTCCTGGAAGACATTGCCGGTCCAGGCGGATGTTATCGCCCGCATAAGTGACTGTAACCAGTTCAGCAGGGTCGTGGAGTCTCCGTGCGATAGACAGAACATACTGGATTGCTGTACGACGGATACAGATTGTCGCCGTCGACACCACCGACTCGGTAGCTGTCCCCTACGGTGTTGTTGTAAAGGGACTCGTGCATCAGTTTGGTCATCTCGTGGTTTATCAGATGGGGAAACTCCTCGAGAGCGATGATGAAGGCAGTCCCAATGAAGCCCCTCCAGTTGGGGTCCCAAGTGTCGTACATCTTTGGCGGATAAGCGGGAGTACCGACCGTTGGCTCCTCTGGGTATTTCTGATACGTGCCGTACCTGGCCATTTGTATATTTATTTGTTAGTTAACGGTGTAAAATGGCAAACTGTAGCATGTATGCAAGTCTGAAATTGAAGGGGTAGTCTGAGAATCGAGAAATTCGGCAAATGATAGACTGTATATACAGTACCATTGATCCTTTGGATCCTTAAACTGGCCATCTATCACATTTTTAATAATGAGCATCGCCTGATCAACATCATCTCCCCGGTTCCGCGCCAACAGCCCAACCGCATACCAGGCCGAGGTGCGCGTGTCATGTCGGAGAGCCGCTGCGGCACTCGGATCGAAGACGTATCCTGCGTCTGCATCGTACAGCCGATCCAACCAGTCCATCGATTCGGTGAAGAGCTGGCGGGCGTAGTGGGACAGTGTCGACAGGAACGACGTACCGCCGGCAGCTATCACAGGTGAAAACGCCGCCACTGCCGCTCCGATGCAGAGCAGCAGAGCGGGGATGTTCCGTGAGAATAACAACATCAGTGAACGGGGGAATTGGGCTGGGCTACAAGATCATCAGGTGAAGACAGCCTGAAGGAACTATGTAGGGCAGTATAGTACTCGTGAGGTTATCATTAAATACTCCTTTAACCCCGCAGCGCTGCTTAGGTGCACTCGGACAACGCCCGTATACGGGCTCGACATTTAGCACAAGAGATCATGGCGTTCCTGGAGAAAACTCCGGACGCTGTGATTGGAAAGTTCCTGACGATGATACGAATTATTATTATGCGGGCTATTGTTGCAGACAAACTAAAGTCCACGAATAATTGGTCTGAGATAGTCAATGATCGGGGAAGCCAAAGATCTCCGCTCGAGGAACTTGGTGCACTTATGGAGAGAACTTCAATGCTTCGACAGGACTAAAGTGGTAGTGAGATCTGTGATTCTAGTCTCACGATAAGTGTTCACAATAGAGATAATTGACAGTTCGTTGAATTGCACGGACAGGCCCGTTATCAGCAGATTTGGTGTCCCTGGAGGGTAGATCCCTGCACGGAGGACATGCGGGGGTCATACCAGCTCCGCACTCTCTCTCTTGGGAAACAAAGCCGTTGTTAACGGTTGACCTCCGCGCAGTAGCATAAAAGCTGTTATTATATCATTGATCCTAACTCCAATTCCCATTCGTGCGAATTGATTCCCCTCGAAAATCAACTTTGCGTACCGGTGCTCCTCCTTCGACGTCCGGCGACCAATGTCCTACCGAAGTGAAGTCACTATCTCAGGGTTGTCTTGAAGATTGGTCTGAAGACATCGGTATCAGCAAACTCTTTGTCGGGAGGGAATAATGGTACCTCAACTATCCCCCATTCTCCGTCCCCAGTTGCATTGGTTTTCTATTTTTCAAGTTCGTACTCCGTACATTAATCAAAACGCAGGTTCTTACAGCCAATCAAGTTCTCCGTAGCAAGCACGGATCTTGTTACACTGTCATTGTCATGCTCTATTAGATTTATGGATTTCTGGCCTCCCTCATGCGTTAAGTAACGATTTTCTAAGACATCAGTGTGGGGAAAGAGATACAGGACAGCGAGCAAGCAAGCCATAGGGTGCATGTAGTCAATCGTTTCGACCGTCAGTAAACAAAGGAAAGGCATTATTTATACCTCATTCTACCGTTCAATGCGTACAGGAAGGGAAAAAAAGCGGAATGAAGTATCTAGATAAGATGCTTCGACCTATAGCAAACGAATCAGCCCCTGTACTTGATTTATTTGAAGAAGACCCGACTCCCGACTGGTTTGGAACGGAAACAGCACAAGGGATATAGGGTTAACCCACCTGAAATACGCCCTCAAATAGATAACCTGCCAAGCGCCCAACCCGACCAGCATGCCCATGGTCCCGATCGCAAACCACTTGACCCGCTCGTTCGTGCTCTCGTTGGTGTCGCGCATCCGCTGCTCGCGGGCCCGCAGGTACTCCATCTCGTTCACAATCTCCGCGACCAGCTCCTCGATGCGCCGCAAGTCGGTCTCGACGGGCTTGAGCTTCTCCTGGGCCTGGATGCTCGACCAGTCGCGGGCGTCGGCCCCGATGTCGATGTCGAGCTCGATGTGGCGGGAGGGGTTCGCCATGGCTTCTGCAAGGAGATGATTGTCAGAGGATCATTCGCTGGTTTGTTTGCGGTGCGTTCTGTTTGCAGAGAGAGGTGTGAACGTACGGCGCGAAACAAGCTGGTTCTCGAAACAGACGTCGAATGCAGTGTCGGCGGGGGAGGTAAACGCCTGTCTGGTTTCCCCTGCAATGTCTCTGGGATGGCCATGCTCATTTCCGAGGGCGTCTCGGATCTGTCGTCGTTCCACGCATCTCTCGTCAGTTACGGAAAGCCGATAATAATAATAATAATAATAATAATAATAGACAATCGCAGGTTAGATTCCACATACGTGCATGTTGACAACCTGCCCATCTCCTCGGTGGCCGCTCACGATCGCGGTCACAACCACCAGCTGGTTCTGGGAGACGAAATTCCGTATGCACCGCTCATGCTTCCCGGTCGTCGCGGGCAAGTCGAACTTGAGAGCATAGGAGAAGGGGAAGAACAGGAGGAGCGACAGGAGGCCGAGGAAAGACCTCGAGCTGAACGCGGAAGCTCCCATCTTGAATAATGAAATTTGTCGCCCGCAGCCCGACGGTGAGGTCTTGGAGGATTGAGCCTTGGCTTGGAAGCCGGTCACCGGTGATGCCACGCTGCTAGGTGTTAGGGGCTCGACGGTCCGGAAAGCAGTGGCTGGATCAACGATGTTCCGTGCGTCAACACGACGCACAACACTTCAACCCACGGACTACCCTTAGCACCACTGAGAATATCTCCATGCGATCCAGCTTGAGAGACGAGAATTCTCATTTACAACTACTACGTAAGTACCTACTAAGTCTACATATGCTGTAATCTGTAGTGGAGTCCCAGAAAAGACTCCAACTCTCCTATCTATAAGTCATACGCTCATGCTAGATGCGAGGTATGCCATAAATCCGACTAGTCCCATGCACCGGCTACGTAGATCCTAGATATATGGTTATCCAAACCATATTACCGTCTTAATAAGTAGGTGCTTGAAGAGCGCGGTGCGCTGCTCGTATAGTAAGATTAATCACGCGAGGGCCATAGATGAGGCCTTTCCCCGCAAATTCAGCAAGATGAGGCGAACCGTCACATGCATTGACCGTGAAGCCGTTCAGAAAATATCCATTTCTCCGATTGACCTCTCGAAGAAACAAAGCATACATAAATGACAGGTAATGCTGCTTTCATTAAGAGAATCAGTTGTCAACAACCAAGTGAAATTAAGCTCCGTTAGCTTACATATACATGACAAGGAAAAGAAAAAAAAAAAGACTTCAGCCTAATGTGAATCACATAGGATGACACAGAATTGAATGTATGTACATAAAATGAGGACCATAGAGCTTCATCCCCAGGTAAGAAAATCATATACATGATCGCCAACTGGAAGAAAAGAAAATACGAAAAAAGATATCGGAGAAGAAATATGAGAGACACAGTCATCCAGGAAGACATCTGCAGAGGAAGGAATTGAAGCAAAGGAAAAAAAATAGATCCACTCAAGGAATGTTCACATGGTCTCTCGCTAGAAAAGAAGTTACACATATCCCACAAACAGCCATTTGCCCTTGGCACTGTCAGAAAGAAAAAAAAGCCCGGGCCTCGTTATTGAATGAAGAATAAAAAATCTCAACAATATTAAAAAAAAACCAAGAAATGGGGATATCATCACGCTAGTTCGGAACGCTCAGAACGCTCAAAAATTTAGGCCTCCAGAAATGAACGCGCATAACCAATGATCAGTTCATAAATTGCAAACCCAGCAGCCTGAAATGAAACAAGGACATAAGGGACGCAACGCTCTAGACCTCCACCTTCTTTCGACGCGAAAATAGCTTTGAAAATGAGCCTGCAACGGAGGAATCCTTCTCCTCTTCAGCTATAGAAGATGCTCTGGGCGCGGGCGGCTCCGGCGGCCCCGTGTTCCTCAGGAAGTCAGCCAGATCACTGGTGGCAGTTCGTCTCTGTGTGATAGGAGTGACAGTAGCTTTGCGGGGCGAGATAGGTTTTGATGAATAGTTAGATTGTCCCGTAGAATTGTTACTGTCCATATGAGAGCTGAAATCTGAGACACCTGGAGTTGCAGGCGACGAAGGAATTGAGATTGATCCCGGATTTATGGCGCTCGTATATCGACGGGCGCGCAGGGAAGACCTCGAGGGCTTGGGGCTGGGTATTTTGTCCAACGACGTGCTGCGCATAAAACGAGATTTCACGGACGATGCAGTTGAAAGGCCACTGGAGGTCTTGGGAGGCGCGGAATTGACTGAAAATGGCTGTGGGGGTCTATCATTTTCAGGGGGAGGAGGAGCATTGCGCAGGAAATCTATCAAGCTTTCCTCTTCTCGCTCTTGCTTTCTTTTTGGAGCGTCAAGGAGCTCATCGAGATCCTCCTCATCATCAGAGTCCGGAATGGCGTACGGATCCGGCACCCGGCGCTGTTTCCTGGCAGGGCGCACGTCATCGTCCGGAGCAGAGTTGCCGGGGAGTACGTCCGAGGAAGCGGAAGGCGCAGACGACTGGACGGCTTGGCTGGCTTGGTCATTCGCGCCATTTGTCGACTCGAGAAGTCCCGTATGAGAGTTGGAAGAGGAGTAGAGAGACTGGTTTGTAGTTGATCCATCTTGGGCACTGACAACGGAGTTGCGAGTCGCCGCATCGTTCCCGTCAGGGACAGGTCCAAGGGCCTGTAGCTCGTCCGAGTCCATTGTAGTCCGGAAAGGTGCCACAGTTCTGGGGATGCGATGTCCACCCGGTACCGGCGGACCCTCTCGAATGAAATCGATAAGAGCGGTCGTCTGGTCGCTTTTCGAAGTGACAGCAGGTCGCGCCTCCAGACGTGGACCGTTCCTCTTGGGCATCGATGTGTCCTTTGTGCTTGAGCGACGCGAGACATTTGTCGAGGTCCCAGACCTAACATCGCCGGCAGCGGAGCCAGGTTCTCCGCGCTGCTGTTTCGCATCATTTTGCAGACTGCCGGGGAGTTTGCTCAAAGGCGGTCCGGTAGACCTGATAAATTCAGCAATTTCACGAGTCGACTCGGCTGCTGGTCTTGCATCCCGGGCCTGTGGCTTCGGCTTAGATGATTGTGGAATTGCCGTGTACCTCGCTTTGTAAAAGTCTGGTATATCCGAAGGATCCGGGGGATGAGCACGTAGTCCATTCACTCCTCTGAGCGGCTTTCTACCGGGTGATTGTGGGCGCTGCTGCTCCTGCACAGGCGGTGCCGTGTTCTTCAAGAAGTCAGCCTGTTCTGAAGTGCTAGTCCGGGGTGCGCCATGTTGCGACGAGTCGGGTACCTAAATTCAAAATGAGCTGCCGCATCAGTTAACAGGCAATACTATCATACTTACATCCATCTCTCTCATGCGCGGCGGCGTCAAAGTATAATGGATAGTCTCTTCACTATCCACCAGTTTGTCCAACTCTGACTTGGCGTCATCTGCTCCTTCACCACTCTTCCCAGTTGCCTCGGAAGAGCTGCGCATGCGCGAGTGGCCGGCCCCCTGTTGCAGTCCAATAAGACCTTTTAATTTACTTGAAACATGAGACGCGGTTGATCCCGCAGTAGGTGGACGCTTTTCACGACTGCTGCTGATGCTTAGAGACCTGCGAGACTGGGAGCCGCCCGAGTCTCGCGACATCGAAGGTCTCCCAGACACCCGCTGAACGGCCGCTCGCTCGGGTTCCTGCGGTACCACAGGACTTACTTGTTCGTGGCGATTCTGGTTTCCACTTTGCTGTTTTTGGGAGTTCGTCCGAGATTGAGTCCTGGAGCCGGAGCCATCACTATCATCCGAAGTCGAAGGAGGAGGAGCACCAATGCTCTCAGAGGAACGAGAAACGTGGCGAGGAGTAGCCTGCGGCCTTCTTGGAGTGCCCTCTGGGGCGTCTCCCTGTTGGCGAGACGCGGTACCAGGGGTTTCAGTTTGCGACTTTGAGGTAGTCGCAGTTGAAATGTTGGGACCTGAAGATCGCGCCGGCATAGGGAAGCTATTGACATAATGATGGTTGATAGTAGACTGCGTGGAGGCGGAGTGCGGCTCAGGCAAGGAGTTGGTGCCTTGCATGTGTGACTGTCTGACAGAATCACTGGCTTCTTGAGAATACGTAGACCCGCCCTCTTTGCGAGAAACCTCTCTGCTTGATTTTCCTTGCGGTCGCTGTGCAGAAGCGGCGGTCGGAACACTGACTGATGCATCAACTTGCCGCGCAACGTCTCTATCGCTTTCAGGCCGTCCTCGAGCTTCTGGTTCCATTGAATCTCGGCGCTCAGGCGCGGTAGTGCCGTGTTGAGCTGAGGAGCCAGCGCCGTCGATCGTTGCTTCGGCAGACTCATCATGCTCATACATCGTCTCCAATTGCATCCGTTCTTCGGTCGGTGTGACGAACCCGCCGTTGTTATCAGGATCCTCAGTTGAAGATGCGGAGTGCGGAGGATAGGTAGGCGTCGGTAGAGACATAGACCGATTATGACCAAACGTTGAATCCCCGACCTTATGAGCAGTGCTCGTGCTCGGTGATCCAGTGTTCGGAGATGTAGGAGTTGGCAAACCTGTGGGCGACGCCACCACCATCAAGCTTCGAGGCCGTACTTTCTGAGCCACAGTCGCTTGCATTGCCGCTGTTTCGACTTCAGCATCATCAGCAGCAGGACCCGGCAGCTCAGTTTCATTCACGTCATTCGCGCCTGAGGCAGGGTCAACCTGCTCTTGATCCTCCGCAACCGGGGTCTGAACTGAAGCATCCCGCCCTAACGGTTCATCCAAGGTAATGATGCTGCTCTTTCTGCTACTCGTAGTATAACCACGACGAATAAAGGATTCTTTCGAAACCGTGCGCGACAAAGCTGGACCTCTGACGCGTTTCTTCCATGTTCTCCAAAGCCGTCCAAGGGTCGAATTCATAGCCAGTTTCTCCACGTCAATATCCTCCACGACCAACTGACAGGTTTGCTCAACGGCGGATTCCCCCTGTCTGTCGCAGTTACTGCTCATTTTTGCTGACATCCGAGACCGAGCCGTTTCTCCAGCGATTAACAGAGCCTGCTCCGCAATATATTCAATGATGGAAGTGAGGAAAATGGCTGCAGCGGGTGTAATGCTTCCCGCATGGCTCGAGACCCCTCGAGGGTCACCTTGGCCGTCTCCCAGCCCCTCTCGTTCAATGTAGTCCTCCTCCTCCTCTTCTTCCATATCCCCTAACCGGGTGTAGACCATGCATCGCAAGCGTGCGAGCTTCCATGACCGAATGAGGTCAAACTCACCGCGTGGTTCCTGGTCGCCGTTCAACTCAGACTCGTCTTCTCCGCCGCCCATGTACTCACTGAGCTCCTCGTCCGCCGCAGAGACCACTTCCTTGGCGAGTCGAGGCTTCAGAACATCAGCGACAGCGGGGCGGATGGAGCTTAATTGAGTAGACTTGGCTGCAGCCAGAATATTGAATAGCAGATGGTCCAGGAAACCATTCAGAAGGGAGAGGGATGCAGGAGTGACCACGACACTTCCGATTACTGCCGCACCCCCTTCGTCGCCACCCAAACGAACCTCATTGCTCTCCAGCTCTGCGGCGATGATCTGAGAAGCAGCGGAAGCGGCGATGAACGCGGGCTCGGGGGTGACTGGTGGGGGCGAAGTCATATTCATCTTTGGAAACTGGAACTCGCTCGATATTGTTGTCGATATACTGGCGCTGCGGGAACGGGTGAGTGAACCGAGCTCGAGGGGCTCTGGTCGATGAGCGGGCTGCATCGCTTCCAGCCCTAAATCGGCACCACCATGTGATGCTGCGTGATGGAATAAGGTGTCGCAAGAGACAAAGTTTATTGGAAGAGCGCTAGATCATGCTAGAACCGGGTCAGCACAGAACTATCAACCCAATTAGACCAGTCCCTGCAATGTTGGTGTTATCAGAGAACATCGATAAGGTTGTACAGGCAGGATCAGCAGTATGCGACGGCATGCCAACAAAAAGAGAGCTGCGCACATGATTTCAGCTCTCCAGAAGCTGGTTCGAGGTTCTGAAGACCGAAACGGAGAACAGGCGATCTGACGGATGAAGCGGGGGTTTCCTGACATACCATGCGTAAGATTCTCACGCCATGATTCGTGTCCCAGGAGCGCAGGGAACCAGGGTGCTGCGTTCAGCGGCGGCGATGCGAACACAGGCGTGAAGAATCGGAGTGTGAAAACCCCGGATGGGCGCTCAAAGAATGCGCAGTAGTACTGCGTCGAGGAGCGGACCTGAACAGGATAACGACTGCGTTCTGCTCCTGAGAGCAAGACTCAGGAGAGGTGGGACTTAGAACCTGGAGATTGACTGCCGATGGCTCGCTTCGGCTGAAACTCTACCTGGTCGCTGGTGGAGAAGATGCTGGACAGTGAAGAGTCGCGGACACGAGCTAGGACAGGACGCCATCCGCGGGGGGGTTGCAGCACCCGCAGACCCGTTGAGAACAAATATATAACGATCAGATCGACACGGTACTTCCTGCGGTACCAGTCACTGCCGTCCAGCTGCACATTGGAGAGGGTCTCTGTGGTCAGTGTGCAGCACGGCGGACGAGCCTGCGCAAGACCCCCCGCCGCTGACCACCAGTCGATCCAGGAACCGACGGAGCCCTGAAGGATACAGCTTCCGGCGAAAAGGGGGAACATACGGAGTGTTCCGTGGTGGGGTGTGGCCACCGTCCTTTACCGTTTCTGTCCTCTGCGGCTCTTCTGGGGACGTTGTTGGCGCGCAACCAGCAGTTCACCATCCTCGCTTTCACCCGCAGTCTCCACGCACGATCCTCTCATGCAGCAGATAACGCACGAGGACTGACCCACTGCACAGGGGCAGGTTGCACTCAAGCCCATCCAGCCCGGATTCTGGAAAGTTGGGAGTTGAAACGGTGCACGGCAGCGGAGTTTTTGCGTGGCCAGGTCAGGGGCAGCTGTTCTGTCAGTTCCGTTTCTCATGCAACTGACCACCGTGTTTCTCGTCCAGACTCAGCCAGACACAACAGCTTCTGATACTCATGTCCGTGCGATAGCCACAGCGCCGTCCATCCGCCTGATTCCATGGATTGTGGTAACTCTGTCGGCAGCCATCCAGTTCCAGTGTTCAAAAGGCCCCGAGTCAAGCCAAGTATAGGTACCATCAATGATGCGACCTGTTTCGGCAACAAGGAGAGATGGGTAGGTGTGGACTTGGCTACCCACCGCCGTTCGCAAGAACCGCAACCCCGTCGAGTCGTTAGACCTCTGCGCCGTTAAAGCCAAAAGCAGGACCCGGCTAAATCGCCCTGGATCCACAAGCCCCTGGTGCCAATTGCACCATGATAATCATGATTGGCCCGCTGCACACTACTTCGACGCTGCAGGTCTCCTTTTCAGATCTGCCAATGATGTGCCCAGCTTGTACGGTTTCATCTCTGCAGTCTCTACAGTACCGGTTTCAGCGCTCAGATGACCCTTGACGAATATCACTGTCGTGCATTATCTGCATGCCAGCATGGAGCTCTCCGTACTGCTGAGACAGACACACCGGGCAATACTCAATCATTGCATTCATCATGAGTTTGCCAAAATTAGTGCATAAAATCCCTGGTGCCCCGTGGCACGCAGTACCTCCCACGTGGACGTCATCTGTTTCCATGGAGTAGAAGTATGATACCTAAGCTCAGAAAGTTGGGGCAAGGGAATCATAAACAAAGCGGCAGTCACCGCGGTCGAGACCTTGACAGCCTGACAGCAGATAAACCTCCGCAGTCCTGCGCATTTCACTAATGACATGGTACGGAGTATATTATACCCCTGAAGGCTGGATTTCTCACTTGATCTTGCATGCTACGGGCAGTACAACTCCCGTCAGTCAAATCCAGCCTAACCTCAACGCCCGTCAAGCATATTTGCTCCAAAAGGTTAAAAAATACTATATTTATAGAGCACTCAACCGTGGCGCACCGAAGTGCTGTCTTTCATCACTGAGGTCTTGAGATCTCATAGCCGCTGCTGAATAGCACAGCACCATGATTCGCGACCAGAGAAATTAAGCTCTGGACCCCAAGCTTCTTGTCTCATCCCTAGTCTACTCCGTACGCACTACTGCGCAGTAGAAAAACAGTACCTAACTCTACGTACTGACAGACTTTGGGCTTTTGAGACTTGTCACTAGCGCCAACCGTCAACGCCAGGGGTCCTGCCGCGCTCCTGTCATGGAGACGGGGAAAGCTGACGGGTGGGACCCAAAGTGGGTGAAGATTACTGTAGTCATGCTCCATTGAATGCACGTCTTATTATGTTCTGATGTGCAGTTCTAATTCTCTAAGACGATTACCGCATACCCGTGCACTCAATACGACCCATCATTATGCCCACCAAAACGAATCTTCCTACGATGCTTTCAAATGTTTATACAACACAATCACAATCCATAATCTTCATCCAAAAATAGAGTTATTCACAGACGAAAACCTAGCTAACACAGCATACAGTACTAATATAGCATAAGCTGACGATCCGATCATCACCGCGGCAGATACTCCGTACGGCAACTTGGCATGTTTCAGAACCCTCTTTCAGCCCTAGAGAACTCAAAAAGCACTTCCGTCGGAATATTTTTACTAGGAACTTTGTCTCCCGAAACACGCTATCGATGCCAACCCCGCCTTAGTCATCAATGTCGGTGGTTTTTTTACTTGTTAGTCACTGATCATCTTAATATGCAGGTGCATCTATTTAATTTCCGTAGAAGGCAATCGCTCGTCGTTGTCGTTTATGCTACTGGGTACGGAATAATTATAAAAATACTAATAATGGAGTAAACAAGGAAACGCAACCCACTGTGAGACCGGGGAAACTTTAAAAATAATGTCGAAAGTGGAATTAATAACTCTCCGTGATTTCTCGGAAGTTCCCGATGATTGTACTGATAGTGAGAACGAGGGAGCAGAGAGTAACCAAAATCAAAGAGAATTCCCGTGCGACGGACGGTGCGATAATAATCCGCAGCTGGATTCAGCTCCTGCACAGCCCCGATCAGCTGAAAATGAATCCCCGCAAGGCGAGGCTGTGCGACTATGAGGCTCATCAATCGAATTGATTGAGATGATAGGGCAGCAGAATAACCTGCCAGATTATTATCGTGTAGACTAACTACTAAGATACTCCTGGGGAAAACTGACGATAGAGAGCGGAGATTTTATCTCGACGGCGAGTTGAGTCTTTTTTTTCCCACCCTTTCAGCGGTGCTGTTAAGCTTCAGCTCAGCCAGCAGTGTATGTACATTACCCAACGAACAAGAGACACTGCTTCCTCAGTAAATCATACGCTGCTATTCTTCAGCTCATATATGCCGCATGCTTCCACCTACATTACCCCACCGTAAATGATGAGCACGGTGCCAAACTGTCTGTTCCTTTGAACCTACGCTGGCGTCTCAACCTATAGCTATATCTCTAGGTCAGAAGGATCGACTGCATATAAGGATCCACAGGTAAATATTCCCGGACATAGCAGTTTAGAAAAGTAAATTTACTCTCTCCCAATATTATGCTATCGTTAATTTATCTACTCGCCTTTTTGTCATCAACTAAGTCTAGAACGACACGCTAACACCCACGTTGAATGCATTCAACAACAGGCACGCATCGAAGCAATCAAATCAAAATGATGCCCTTCGAACTGAAATGAAATGAAACAAATACCGAAAGAACTCATCGCTCATCATCTCCAATCAAAGAATAGTATCTTATGCTATATATCCAAATATCCACAGCGGTTTCCCAATAATGATAAATAAAAGAAAAGTCTGAAAGAAACGGACATTGCACCATCACTCCCCACATTTAAAAACGGCCTGCTCACGCAGCAGACATGACAAAACATTAACAGATCGATCATCTGATCGTTAAATTAAAGGGTACAACCAGCGACGACTGAAGCACCTACCCCACTGCGGCCAAGAGAGGGCGGCAGGGGAGAGAGAGAGAGGTATGTTACGCGGATTGCGTCAGCGTGTCCTAAAAGAAAGAAAGAAAGAAAGAAAGAAAGAAAGAAAAACGCAATTAGCTGACCTACTCCATGGTTATCTTACTCTTTTTTCCATGCTATTCTTGCCTGTTGTTGCACAAAACCTTCGAGCATGACGTGACGTACTAGCTCAGCTCAGCTCAGCTCGAGGGAGGGCTGCATCTATCTAGTATACTATGTTGGCTTATTCCTGCACTGCGTTCTGTACTGTACAGCATCAACTTCAATGTTTTCCTTCAAGAGGCAGGGTTGGAATGGTCAGTCGAACTTGTACTGTACAGACCTACCAGCGCCAGTGTCCATAGGTGCACCTAGGTAGTTACATTAGGTAACTGAGTGGGAATTCCGATCTGGGAAATTCCCATCCCGCCCCGATCCATCCAGGTTCCGCCCGTCCCGCCGGGAAATTGGGTGGGAATTTCCCGCCGGCCCTGACCAGGTCCCTACGATAGACACGGTACCCCTAAAGTCAAAAATAGATATATGAAAAAGACCTACTTATCTGGCATTCATGGTATGTCATGTTGCTTGTTCCCGTCCTTGAAACGATTCCCGATTCCCCCAGGTCCCGGGCCGACGGGACGGGATGGGAATTTCCCGACCCTAGGTACATACCTCCTATCTTATATATGCAAAACTGCAGCCTCCGGCCTTGCAGAAATGTTCTTTGTTCTAGTTTAAGGAGAACCTCATAGCTGGCAGATATAGGAAACGGATCTCTTGAACGGACATCCGACGCTTGAGAATAAAGATATAGCTATGTAAAGTAGAAACATTACTGTAGATACCGGAGGCATTGAAACTATCAAGTCATGCTACAACCGTAGAATAATCTTAACTGTGACATACACGCTTGTTAGGTTAACAGCGAGAGCTCACTGATAAGGCAGCTGGTATCGGCAGTCAAAAGTTTCTTGAGGCAAGCCTTCCCGGAGCATCCAAGGCTGGGCGAGACGCGTCAAAGGGTGGGGAAAGTCGGAAGGAACCCTTAGTATGCCGTCATGGCCACCTCGGATTCCCCTCCAGCGATTGAGTTGGCCGATTTATTCTCCGCGCATGATGGGAAGGGAAGTCGGACCGGTTCTCGGGAGGACAGTACTGTCATGTATATCCATGCACACCGCATACTTATATAGGGAGTCGCTTTGCTGGGTTCGGAATTGGTGCACTGTAGGTACACTGACGCGATTATAGGGCGAGTTTTCAGAGGCAAGATCATCCTCTCGTCTTTTTCTGTTTATTGCATAGTACCTACCTGGGTACAGCTTCGCAAAATTGGCGAGACGAGTCAGCGAACTTTTTGCAGTTTCTACCTGGCATATATGAAACATTTAGTTATAGAAAAGACTTTTGGTTAGGCCCGCATGCTGTAATACATACAAGCACAGAGGCATGTTGCCGTGCTGTTTGATCTTCGAAGTTTAAATAGAAGTACATACAGTGAATTTTATTGTCCACTGTGACTGAATTTAAAATGCACAGCTATCGAAAGTATCTCCTGCTTCGGAGGAATACATCACATCTGGAAGAACTCTAAATTTGTCGCTATTATTAGAATGGAGAGAATAGAAATAATCTACTAACCAGAGTAGATGCACACATGTGTAAGTGTATATAACCCGGCCTCCAGGGCTCCAAATTCCATGCACCAAAAAGAAAAAGCAATGCTAATGCCCCGACCCAGGAACGCCCGCATTCCAGAATAATACAAATACAACACTGCAGCTAAAATTCCTCGGCGGATAGTCAACACAGCACGGCCTCTAATGCCTCCACGTCTCCGCCGGCTTTCCTCACGGCCATAATTGCGGCTTCGCTCAGCTTCCGCCGCCTCTCTCGTGCCTCCTGCTCCCGCCTCGCCTTCGTCTTCGAGCTGCCGCTAGGTGCCACGCCCGTCAGGATCTTGTGACTGTCCTCGGGGGTGAAGTTCACAAATGACACGCAGACCGTCTTGTTGGCACCTTTTGGACTGCCAGATGACCCACCTGGGGCCTTTACTGGCTTGGGCCCACTTGAAGGCTGCAAAGAGAGCTTGAGCCTGTGACTGCGGCGCTGGTTGATCCTCATATTGGCTGCGTTGCGCGCAGCCACTCCTGACTTCGGCGACGTCGTGTTCGTAGGAGAGACAGATGGCGACCGCGATGGGTCGCTAGAATTGCTGCTAAGAGATGTCGCGAATGGGGAATCATTGGAGAACCTCTGCCGGGCAGCGGGGATGTTGGGGCATGGGCGATGCTCGTGGGTAGTCACCGGAGGCATACCTGATGAAGAAAACGATGATCCTGCGGCCGATGACATGTCGAATGATGGACCAAGCTGGATCATCAGACCCCCTTGCAGCAAGTCATTTTGGTTTATGCTCTGAATCGGTCTCTGAGGAACGGGCGACACCATCGATTGATACTGAGGTACCCGAGAAGGCATGAGAGACCACCACGACTGGCTATCGTGGCTATGGAGATCAGGCGTGAACGGAAGAGCAGGCGTGCCAAGAGTATCGGTATTCCAGGAAGGCATCGGCTGCGACTTCGATGAATGCGGGCAGTGGAAAATGTCATCTGGTGAAGCCGGACTTGACGTGGTCAAGGCTGCGTAGTTCGGGTAACCGAGATATCTTGGTCTCGCGAGCGCGTTTGCCGACGGCGATGGCATGCTGACAGAGGGTGATTGGTGATGGAACATGTTCGAATCGTAGTGTGTTGGCATTTCGGTGGAATTCCTCAGCACCCCATCAGTGGATGGGCCGCTTGTTGAAACATTCATTTGCGCAGTGTTGTCGTGACGGATATTCTCATGCTGAACGAGAATGTCTGACAGCGGGGGCGAGAGCGGAAGATGCTCCTCCGATCCACGGAGGTTGTTGAAGTTCTGAAACCGCTGAGCCCAAGCCTCCAGGTATGCCATTTTACCTTTGGGGGGATGCGAAGAACGCATCAAACTGGGAGAGAAGGTGTGCTTTCTCAGAAAGGCACAACAGTCATTCGGCTCAGGATGGCGGACAGACGTTGGGGTTAATATAGCGCCCTTGGAAGTAGAAGCTTTGCGGCTTGGAGTTGCCGGGGGTGTAGATGGAGACGAGGAGAGCAGAGCTCGAGCTTCTCCAGGTCTGGATGATGCACCGAGATCGAGGCTGAGATCTGAGACGGCGGAAGGGAGAATGGTTTCATGAAACGCAGACTGCTGCTCTGCGGATGAGGCTGCGTCTTGCTGCAGGTACCAAAGCCCTTTGCTCCAGGGCTGTGGTGACTGAGGATGGTGTCTAGTAGAAGAGCCAATAGGCGAAAAGTCGCCGCAGTCACCCGAAACTGACACTTCTTTGTTGCCGTCACCATTAGAGGAGTCCACGTTGGCGTATTGGTTGATTAAATGGTTGAGCGGACGATCGAAGGGCTGCGCGAACATCTCGATGGCTTTGCCTTCCGTTTGCATCGACGAAGTCACTGGTACTGCTTCAGACCTCTCAAAGTCCGTTACGATCGGCGAACGTCGGCGGAGAGTATGCTCACTGAGGTTGGAGACTTTGTTGTCCAACGAGACCCCCGGCTATCCGTCAATGGGTGGAATCAAGCTGCAAATAAATTGTAGTTTGATCGTTTGATGATTGTTTGACAACTGCGACGATACATGCAAAGAAAACAAAGCAAAGAAAAAAGACAGATGGTCCTATTTGAATATCGAAGACGAAGGCTCTCCCAACTTCCGGACTTTCGTATAACATTCCACTTGCTCCAAAGATGGGACAGAATGTGCTGCAGAGGGAGGGCTACAGTTGACTGCCAGCCAGGCCATACGAGATCCAACGAGTTCTCCATGGCATAGCCAAGAGAGCACCTGGAAACATGGGTGGCTGAACATTCCTGACATTCGTCGACCCCTGTAGGGCTGCGTTCTCAGCCACTGGGAGGAATGCAACATCCACTAAGCCAGAAACAGCCGAAATCACAGAGCCAAAGCGTGGCAGAAGTAAATGGGGAAATGGAAAAAATAGCTATTGCAGAATGAAAACTCATGATCCTGGAGACCACGAGACGTGGTGAAACAGACAAAGGCACAATGGGCCAAGGAAGGCTTGGATATTGTGCAATGAGCAGTCGGTACTTTTGCAACTCGAGGCGCCACCAGAAGTTTAAGCGTCATAAATTGATATCCCCAACACCTGAGCAAACAAGGCTAACTCAGCGGCCGTGGCAATCTTCTCAGGCAGTTCGCCTAGATCCGACACAGGATCAATTGAAGGCACACAGCGGCCGGTGGGATGCTAGCGCACGGATATCGATAAGCTCGCTGGAATGGACGTTGGAATGCGATGCTGGGTGGAATTCCTGCGCCCACTCCAACGATGCTTGGATAACCTGGTATCTGATAATATTGCAAGAATAGAATCCAATCATGCTTTATTCAGTGCCTTGCACTTCTCTTCACGATGAAACACGTGAACAAAAGGCCTGCGGTTAACATTAACTTGTTCCCTGAAACACTAGTAGCATTCTCGGCGATGAGGAAGTCCCTCGTCATTTTTGATGGCCATAGCGTCCAGCAGCAACCCAGACTTCTGGAACGCTAAATGGAATGACCCAATCCAATCCTGTCATAAAATTTAGCGGCTGCAAATGCGATTCACTTGCTTGGTTTTGTAAAAGAATAGTGTTGGGAACAACAGCAATGGCTCTTCCTTTGTCTAGATAACCATGTGTGATTGGTGGGAGTCATGAAGCAGGAGATGCAGCAGCAAGCAATGCTAAGATTCTTTGTTTGAAATCTTAACTCAAGTCAGGGTCCAGAATCTGCAGGGAGCATGATCTGGTGGGTTCATGCATCTCTCCGCCACAGTCCATTATTCGAAGCAGTTCCATTTATAAAATTGGTCAAAGAGGTTTGCACAGCCAGAGAGGAACAGGAAGTCCGCTAGATCATTTCCTCGGGCTGTGCAGGTTTTGTGGCCTCGTCTAAAGCAATAAAGCAGTTGTCCCAATTTAGAAGCAACAGGGAAATAAGGTTAAAAAAGCTCATCAGAGACAAATGGCCAGTAGCTGGCGGGGGACAGTGAAGAGCGACCAACATGGTTTCAAGATGTTCAGAGGCATGTAGGTACAGTACAGGATGCTGGAATAAGAGAGAGGCGATCGAATTGGTCTTGGGAGATATTTCATCCACAGAACTAGGCCTCATCTCGTTCCTGATCCTTTAGCTTCATCTTTGATTATGCTCTCTCTCATCTCTGGAGATTCGTTCAGCGAATCCAGCAACCACGACGACCAATGCTTCCGGCACAGCCAGATAATCGGATAGTGGTACGTAAAGGTGCTATATCATCCATCGCGGTCAGCGGTAATCAGCACAGGAAATGTGCAGATAGAGACATAATGGCAACAATAATAATGACGAGGCCGTGGTGGGAGAAAAGGCCACTTGAGTAGCCGTCTGTCAGTCGATAAGATTATCTGCCTGGAAGATTCTCGTCTTCGGCAACGGCCGAGGCGGCAAGCCCCAAAGCGGCTTAGCCGCTTAGTCAGGATGATCTCAGGCGGGCCGGCGCCGGGTCGGAGCGCGCGCCGTCGCTCCGGAAGCGAGCCGGAACGCGCCCCAAGGAGTCATGGGGCGGACATGCGATCGCCTTCCTGGAGATCGTCTTCTCTCCATCCCATTATTAGGTATTATCCCGTCATCGACGACCACTGCGCGACACTCTCGGAAGCCCGGTATCCGAGAGCCTAACTCTGGAGGAATCGAGTGTGTTCCAGATCTCTGGTCTTGTCCGTCAGACCCGCCCCGCGGCGTCGTCCGGCCTCGTGCGGGGATCTAAGGTTCGGACAGTGAATCCCACCCACTGTTCGAGCTCATCGCGACTTTGAGAGAGTCTCAAGTCTGAGGGTCTGTATTTCCAGTCTGCCTAGAAACACGATACCTCGCTTGCTGCATAGCAAACGCGTCGCAGTCTCCGGTCAGCGCCAAAGACCGATCACCTTGCGATTTTCCTGGGTGTCGCGAGCAGTTCCAAAGAGCCGTGGGGGTCATATGGGTCATTGTATAAGAAGAAGAAGGGAAAGACTACTGTCAGGAGAAAGAATACAACGGCGGCTTGAACTACTCCACCTGCAGAAAATCTAGCCGACTTCTGTGCCGATGCTACAACGGCGGTCTACTCAGTTGCTCGTCGAACCGAATATCTAAAAGGAAAAGAAAGGTGCTTGTTGCTGTTCCGTATCATGTCTCTGAAAAACGTTCTGGCCGGGGTCATTCCGGTCGTTCTGCCCTAAGTTTTTCAATGTGTTACGGTCGCAGTTCATCACGATGGACTCCGTTCGCTCTGCTGGAGGCCACCCGAACCATCCACTCTCGACGGAATCACCAGTCAGCGCAGCACCCAACAGTGAATTGAAACATAGCTGCCTATTCTTATTGAATTTGACCAGCCACCGAATTGCCTACGACCCTTGGACTTGGTGTTACGGAGTGAAGGGTTCTCACCTCGACATCTTTCCTACCAAACCCACAGAAACCTACCACCATCCGAGGAGATGATACAAGTTCTCGCGTTTTTGAAAAAAGCCATAACCTTTGTCAGATCCTATTTCTCCGCTCGTTTTCTGCCTGCTTCCTGGCTATCGTTAGTGTGGAGCAAAATGGACGAACCCCAGAACCGCGAGAACAGCTGGGACACACTCTCCACCGTCTTGCCCAACCTGGAGATTTCGCTCTCGCAGGACAGCTGCTATGCCTCGGACGAAGCCTCTGTCCCTTCAGCTATCACTACGGTTGCGGCAACTCCAAACGTCTCGTCACCTGTCGCGCCCGCTAAACTCCCGCTTGCTCCTGTTCTCAAATCAATCTTGAAAAAGCCATGCGCAGAGCTCGAGGCAGAAGACACTGAGTCCGAATCCGGTTACGAGTCTGATGCGTCAGGATCCCAATACGATGCGTCCTCTGACTGTGACTTCTCTGCTTCTCAGGACTTTGACGGAGGTAAGTTACTGTCGTTCAGCCTCCCAACCCATGAAAATAAACTGATAAGATCTTTCAGAAGATCTATTTGATGATGATGATGATGATGACGATGCTTCCGATGTCTCGTATGAATACGAGACGTCAGAGGAGATGACTGAGTCTCATGAAGGTGATGAGTCCGACTTCGATGACTCATTCATCACTTTCGAGTCGTCTGTTCGGTTCAACACTGAGGTCTGCTACATCGAGGCGCCTGATCTTGATGATGATGATGAAGACGACAACGTTACTTCTGAGACGACTGTCCACGAAATGATGGAACTTGCTCGTGCTTCCGGCCGCCTCAGGATTCTCCAGGAAGCCGTCGACAACGAGGCCAGCGATGGCAGCGCTCATGACAGCTGCAGCGAAGACGACTGCAGCAGCACTAACGGAGATATCATGGATGGTCCGGAAGAGCATACGCGGGACGACATTGAGCTCGACAAGCAGCTGTTCATCGCCTACATGAACGGAATCAACGGAGTCCCCGAGCACAAGTACAAACCGCGCCTTCGCACCCGCGCCAACGAAATCAGACTCGGCCGTGCGCAGTCACCGTTCTTCGAATCGGAAACCGTCTACGGCGCATACCTCGACCATGTTCTCAACCACGTCATCGGCATCTTCCGCAATCTCGTCGAACGCCACGAGTTCGAGGAGCTCGTCCGTCTCACCGAGGGAAAGGCGGCCATGGAACAGCTCAATGCCTCCCCAGAGACCATCGAGGAGTATACGAAGAAATTGCTAGGCAGAATCGAGGAACTCCTCTCTGAAAGACTCACCAAGGGGAACGTGGAAGTTGGTGCGGACGAACTCAGCTTCTTCGCCGGTGGTGTTGCTTACGCTCTAGAGAACTGGAGCATCTATACTTACGACTAATCGATCTCGTGGGAAAATGGCGTACAGCCGGATAGGGAAAAGTAAGGAAACAAAAAAAGGTCAACAGGCTTGATAACTAAAAAAGAAAAAACTGGATTACGGTTACAGGTCACGGTCGGGATATCGTGGCGAATTATGGATTGCTACATATAGAAACAGTAGCATGGAGCTCTCATTTCAGAAGCAATCAATCTGCCTCCACGCCAGGGCGTACAAGAGGTGGGAAAAAAATATACGGGATATCATGTCACCCCTCCATGCATGCATGGCGCATTGACGCACCAAGGTGACGGAACCATCATATCATAGAGGGACGGGAACTGCGAAAAACCTGGCGTTAGTTAGGATCGAATCGATACGGAACCAACCAAGGGCTATCGTTATCAATAGGACAGTATTGTATTTGTTCGGGCTTATTGTTTTATTCAAAGCTTAGAAATTAGAAAAGAAAGGACAGGAAAAAATGAGTCTGAGATTATTAATACTATTATTGTTATTCTTTTATTAAAATACCTATTGTTCTGTATTACTCTTATGATTTCTGATAAGCTTCTTTGGTCCCCCCCCCCCCCCCCCCCCCCCAACCAAATACTAGATTTCCACCCAGCGGCATGTACATACAGTACATAAAGTAGCTAGGTAGCTAGCATCTCTCACCCTCGATTCGCATGCGATCTGCTGCCGGACTGTATGTACTGTATATACCAATCTTCTAACGTTAAGAAAGAGACCTGACCGTGCATGCATCGGATGGATGGATGTCAGGAATTTCTTTAGTCCTAAATCAAATCCATCGATTGCTTTTAGTGTGACAATTGTAGTAATAGTAATGAGTAACTGAACTGAGTGCAGATTGATGGTTGCTATTCCATAATAATTGGAAAAGGTGTCAGGTGGGTTATTTCATTCAGCCTTGTATTATATGTACATAAGGAGTTCATTGTATAAAGTTGGATGCCTAGGTAGGTACCTATCTATCTGTTTACCCGGGTCCATTAATTTGCATTTTGCATCTCAAGGACCTTTTTTTGCAAATCAGCAAAGTATGACACGGAATTCGAATCGGGCTGGCAACACCGAATTACATAGAAGGGGGAGGAGAGGGAGAAAACCTGGAGACAGCTGAGCGATACAGAGATGCATTCATGTCGAATATGGTTTTATTTTCGTATCCTTGAACGATCTCTGGATTATGTACAGTACAGTACATCCTTCCAGGAAGGAGTGTATGTGAAACCGGTGCAGGTCAAGCTTTACAGTTGCCGCTTCAACGGCGTTACGCTCGTCGCCGGCGCAGACTATCTGCAGCAAGGAACAAGGAAGCACCAGTAGGATGCCCTACTATATCCAGATTCGGGTATCAATGTTACATATAAATGCCAATACCTCCGCTTCCGCGCCAACTCGGTAGATGTCGCGCTCAACGTACCAGACACAAATCCCTTCGTTGTCGCCGCACATAACCGGGCACGGCGTGATGGTTCGGCATTTGATTTGCCCGAGTTCGAGATACACACCAAATGTGGCAAAAGCCAAGCATCGCATATGCGTCTGCTCGATCAATCATGATGGCAGGGCCCAAGTCTAGATTCTCCGCAACGTCTATCGCGGAGCGGCAGTGGGTGTCCACGACTCCGGCTGCCAGTTCTCGCTCGGTGGCCCCGTCTCCTTGATCCACGGATTCTTGACTGTCGTCGTCTTGCTGGCTTTGTCGCTTATCTCGGCCTGGCTACCGACAGCGTTCCTCACGCCGGCCTGATCCTGCTTCTGGCCCGCGCCAGGATGGAAGGTGAGGTCGCTCGTCCGTGTCGCCGGCCCGGGCTGCTGGGTCTGGGGCTTGTCGAGGTAGGATGGCTTGCTGGCCCAGCGTTCGTCCGCCAGGCGAGCAAGGTGTTTGATCTGCTGCTGGCGGAGGAGGTCCTGCTGCTGCTCTTCGATAGTCGGTGCGTCATGTCGGACGTAGCGAAGCCATTGGTGCCACTGGGCTGGAATCCGGTTGTCCTCGTTAGCCCCGCATGTCAATGATAGTAATCAATGATGATGAAAGGTCGGGCGGCTGTCGAACTCACGAGGAATCTGGACGTCTGCGTAGTGGGTCTTGGGGTTGTACTTCACGATCCGCCGCATCCGCCCGCTGTTCAGGACATCTTTGAACTCCCAGTAAGTGTTCCCAGCCAGATCAACACCTGCCCGCCAGGTTAGGGACCGTGTTTTCCTTGGGAGAACCGGCATCGCGAAGCTATGGTATCTGCGTACCGACCAAGAAGGATCTTCGCCACGGCAACCGAAGACTCTTCCACTTGAACCAGAGGCTGTTGATGGGACCCATGGTGGCCCGAACGGGTGCTCCAGACGTGCTTCCACTCAAGGAATACTCTGCTTCCAGGCAGAACGGGGCGTGGATCGCTGGGGTGGATACGCAGGACGTCGGGCAGCGTTGGAGAGAGCGGCAGCCTCGGCGCGGAGCTCGAGCTGGGACGTCATCGGCGGGTGGAGCGCGACAAGAGGCAAAGCGGACAACCGCCCAGCGGACACGGACAGCCAAATAGTGAACCCTTTTTGCCCCCTGACCGGAGCCCTCGAACATTCCCGAGCTCTTAACCTTCTTCCTGCGGCCTGTTCCTGGCAGCCATTCGCATATCAGGTCTCGAGGAAGCCCTCCCTGGTGCCGCCTCGGTCCTCCGCCCGCCGCCAGATAGCCGCTCCTTGCTGACGCCCAACCTGCATACATACATACATACTTGCATAGCTAGCTGTCCATGCGATTCTGCGGAGCCAAACGCCACAGCTGAGCCTTGATATTATTGGGAACGCCCCCAGATTCTCCTGATAGAAGACCTCCATCTCAGCACTGCGTTGTGAGAGTGGTTGGTGAGGAAAGATGTCCGTCACGTCGTTGGACCGGGACCTGCGCGACATGCGCCTGTCCAAGTATACCCCGCAGGCTGCCAACGAAGTCCGCGAGTGGATCGAAGAAGTGCTCCACGAGAAGCTGCCGGCCGGTGATCTTATTGCCGCGCTTAAAGATGGTGTCGCTCTCTGCAAGTACGTGGTGGATCCGCAGCCCGTTTCTATCTACATACTGACCCTCGGTTTTTGCCAGGCTGGCGAACCTAGTGGTTTCGCCAAGCATCAAGTTCAAGCAGTCGTCGATGCCTTTTGTGCAGATGGAGAACATCTCACATTTCCTCCGCGCATGCCAGAATCCGCCGCTGAGTCTCCCGCAGCACGATATCTTCCTTACGGTCGATCTCTACGAAAACAAGGACCCCGCGCAAGTCTTGCAGTGTCTGGCGTCTTTCAGCAGGACGCTAAACGCCCTCCACCCTGACAAGTTCCCTCACACAATAGGCGGCGTGAAAAGCAAAGCCAGTGGCCTGAGTCCTCAGGTAACTGGAGACTCTCGCACCCTCAGTCCTGCAGCTAGCACAAGGCCCAAGTCACCCGTCTCTCCGAAAGTGAGCAGCTGGAGCAGGAAAGAGGACGAGCAAGCCACGGCTCCGGCATGGAATATCCACCAGTATGGATACATGGGCGGCGCAAGCCAGGGAAACCAGGGTGTAACCTTTGGTGCGCGTCGACAGATCACCAGCCCTCAGCCGTCGATACCTACCCTTGCAGAGAAGGAGAGGCGCAGGCGTGAGGAGCAGGAACGGCAGCGAAAAGAGGCAGAGGAGGCTGAGCGCAGGAAGCAACGCGAGCGGGAGGAGGAAGAGGAGCGTGCCAAGGCGGAGGAAGAACGCCTATGGAACGAGGAGACCAGGCGGCTCAGGGAGAAGGAGCGCCGCGAAGTCGAGGAGGAGAAGAAACGATGGGACGAGGAACAGCGCCGGTGGGAAGAAGAAGAGAAGCGCCGTCTCCAGGAGGAGAAGGAAGCAGAGGAACGGAACGAGAGGGAGAGGCAGCGTAAACCAGGCCTGAGCGATCCACGCCTCAACGGCCAATATCTCAGTCAATACAAAGCGAGCCAGGCCCAACAGTCCGCGGAGAGCCAGCGCATCAAGGAGCTCGAACGGGAGCTCGAGCTGGCCAAGGAACGCGAGCGCCAGTACGAGCGTGAACGACAGGCCCTCCGGGAGAGAGAAGCAGCTCTGCAGAACCAGCAGCCCACCAGCCCACCATCCAAGCCTTCGCGGGCGCCGACAAGCCCTAAGTCCGCGACCTCCCCCCGTCGTCCTCTGCCAGACCCAACTACTAAATCTCCGCCACAGACTCGCAGTCCAAAACCCCTGACATCCCCCCGTCGTCTCCCCGACCCAGCCGCCTACGCCAGCACTAACAAGCCCCGAGAGAACCGCACCGACCGCTTCCTCGCTGAGAACCCTGCCCCGGAGCCCCCCAAGCCCGCCGTCCACCGACCCGAAGACTACTCATCGACCGCCGAGATCGACGCCGAGAACAGCCGCCGCATCGCCTCGCAGCAGAAGACGCGCGCCGGCGGATGGGCCTCCAAGACCCTGCTGGAGCGCGAGATGGAACGCGAGCGCGAGCGCCAGCGCGAGTGGGAGGAGAACCAGAAGCAGGTCCAGGAGGCCGCCAAGAAGGGACTCAAGGACAACATCGGCGTCGGGCCCGGCGAGGGCGCCTGGGACGTCCACCAGTACGGCTACCTCGGCGGGGACAACCAGAATCGAGGAGGCCCCGGCCTGGGAGTCGGGGGAGCGAGGCGGCAGATCGTCGGACCCTGATCACCGCCGTATATTATAGATCCTGTGATGTGATACCTTACTTTTTCTCTTTCTTCTTTTTTCTTTTCTCCTTTTTTTTCTTTCCTTTCTGTGTATTCCTCTTCCCTTCCCCCACCACCCCATACCGTATATGAGTAAAAATTGGATGGGAAAAAAGGGAAAACGGATCCCTTCCTCTATTTGATTTAATTTGATTGACTTAGTGTTCCTTACAGTGATCTGCCTGTAACAGTTCCCCCCGTTCTCCTTCATTTCACCTTTCTTCATTGCCTGTTTTCGCCCTACCCTATATCCCGGATCCAGATTTACCCCGTGGATGGATGGGCTGTTGTTGTTTAGATTTTATCCTACTTAGCACGTTGTAGTTTAGTATATTGTTCTGTTTTGTTTTTTGATTGATATCTGAGAACAAAAATAAAATAATAGAATGTACATGCTCGCATGGATGTATGTGCATTCAGTAATTAAATACCTAGGCATGTAAGTACAGTACTTACATGTTGCGTATCTAAGTAATTGATTAAGTATTTTCGGAGGCCATTTCATTTTTCGTTACTATCGTAGACTTGAAGCTGACTCTGGGACTGGGGCTGAGACTCCGGGGGAGGGGGGGGTATCTGATATGATAAGTAGGGAAATCGAGAGAGAAAGAGAGACACGCAGATCACTTCTCTCCCTCTCCCTCTCCCCCTCTCTCTCTACCAGTATTGTAAGGTATATACTTCCACGGTTTATATGATACGTGATCTGCCCTTCCTTTCTTGATACCTTCCTTTCTTGCTAGAAAGGGAAAAAAAAAAATACCCCGTGCGCGCGGGTACCTGGACCTGACTGGGAAAGATCATCAGTAGCGATTCTCAACCTTCTCTCGAGACTCTCTGGATGGTGACGGTGAGTACATAGCTAATCTGATGGTCAGGCGGATGTCACCTTGAACGAATTGGGGCCGCGAAATGCCTCTGACAATCCAGGCTCCACTGGTCTATCTGCAGATGCTAAACGGCCGGTTTGATTGTGATGTGATGATATATTTACGGGATTCCCGTCATTCCCTCGCCACGAGACGTTGTGGACACGGACAGACCACGTTGGATAGATAGTAGATCCGGGACCCCGATTTCAAGGCGGGCTGCACCAGTAGCTAAGTAGCTAGGATCTGGTGGAGGAGAGGCAGCGGGCGCTGCGCTGGGGTAGAACATTACGTTTATGTTCATGATTCACGTTTTGTGACCAGCCCTTTGACGATATTTCATCCCTGCACCTTCTGCGGCAAGATGTTCTCGATCAGGAACATCAGCCGCTCCCCGCTCTCGATCAGCCAGCACCACTCGATGTCCTCGACCTTGCGGCTGCTCTGGCTGCGCCGGACCTCGACCTGCGCCCGGTCGTTCCGGGCCAGGATCCCCTCCGTCACCGCCTGCTTCAGCTCGGGCGTGACGCGCAGCATGTCGCTCTCCGCCAGGAGAACGAGCAGCGACTCGAGCAGGATCGACACCTTGGCGTTGTCGACCACGCTGGCGCTGCTCGCCGCGTAGGGCAGGAAGCACCTCTCCAGTTTGGCCTGGCTGAGGTAGTCCTCGTCGGTGTCCGGGGCGGCGCTCTCGCGCATGCGGAACAGGAGGAGCTCACACAAAGTGGTCTGCGCGGCGGGTGTGAAGTACGGGAGGACCGAGGGGGAGACGAAGGCCTGGAACACGGGGAGGGGCAGGTGGCGGATGTTCTCGACGAACAGGTGGTACAGGTCTTCGAGTGGCATGAATGCCTTGGGTAGACGCTCCGACACCGTCGAGAGAAGCTGGAGGAGGCGCTGGCGGAGGGCCAGGGATTGGAACCCCCCGAGACAGGCCACGCCCCCGTTGGCGTAGATCGTATCGGACGTGTCGTAGGAAGCGTCCGTCGCGGCGTCGTTAGGATTTGATTTCGACGATGGTCCGGTATCTCTTTTTGACCGCTTCGGCCGTGTTCGTGTTGTCCGTGTCTGCGTCTGCGTCTTCGAAGCGTCTGTTTCTTCCGATTCATCATCTTCGTCCTTGGACAGGTAGTCGCCGTACACGTCTTCGTCAATGTTGACATCCACTTCCCGCTTCTTCGGCTTGTCATCATCCTGCTTGGGCTCCTTCAGCTCGTTCTTGAACACCTCGCGGAACTCGTTCACGGAGCTCGTGCTCCCGTCCGCGAAGATAGCTCTTAGGATCCTGCGATTTCGCCCGTAGCCCACGGCGCCGGTGGTCAAGTACTTGAAGATCAGACTGTCCATGAGCAGGCAGTCGCGGTCGCGCTGCTTCTTCTTGCTTGGAGCGGCGGGCTGCTGTGATCCATTCTTCTGCTTCTCGTCCTCCTCCATCTTCTCGAGCTGTCTCAGTCTCTCATTCCAATCGTCCTCCAGAACCTCGCACATGAACTGCAGCCAGAGCTGCCACCTCTCCCAGCGCTTCGGGTAGAGCACCGAGCAGTTGAACGCCCACCCGACGGCATGCCAGAAATCCTCCGCGCGGGACCACAGGGACCCGGACATCCCGAGATCCAGATTCAGCGGCTCCGTCTCGTCGTCAAGCACCTTTTTCGGCACTCCGCTCTCGCCTGCTGTCCGCCGCCGCCCGCCATGGCGCGACGAGTCGAAATGCGTGAAGGAGAAAGCGACGTCGAACCTGGCAGCCACCGGGCCCACCAGCGTGTTCGTGAGCCGCAGGAGCTGCAGCGCCGCGTTGGCGGCGTCCTTCTCCTGCTTCGTTTTGGCGCGCGTGGTGGTGGACGGATGGACGACGAAGGTCGCTGCGAGCGCGAGGTGCTGGGGCGAGGGCACATACGCCGGGGCCGAGGCGACGGTGCCGGAGGTCAGGATATCCAGCAAGAGGCTTAGGGCATGGTTATCTGTGGGAATGATGGCCGTTAGCTATTTATTGCAGCTTCCAACCGCGCAGGCGCGGAGAGGGTCGACAGACAGAGCTTCTCTTCGAAGTAGATCCCGCAATGCTGTCGCAGTTCGAATGGGAGAGGCTTAGCGGGACGGTAGAGAGGCACAGGAGCCTCATCGCGGTTGGCCATGGCCGGGGATTAAGCCGTTCTGCTCGTTGCGGTCGTTGGGTTGGTCTGCTGAATCGCGTCGTTGCTCGCGACGCTTATCGATATCGAGGCGCCCGCTCCAAGCCTAAATGGGAAATTCGTAACTCGACCTGGGGATCTACGGATATTTTCTCGAACCAGCAAGGTATTGAGCCAGAAAGCATTATTATCGAATGTTGTCATGAATTCTATCATGCTTCCTAAATTCAGAAGGAGAAGAGTCGAAAGGTATTATGTAACCTTCACTGCAACGGCTTCACTCAGCGGGGTCGCGATACCTCCTGCACAGTTGCTTTACTTTACTGCCTTCTGACTGCTATGATAAAAAAACTCACATTTTCACGTTGGTGAGGAGCATTGTTAATGGAAGAGATGCATTGGGATGTTAATAACTGTCCACTTGCTTCCAAAGTCTACAACTTTTTTAGTGTTTATTTAAACAGGTGCCAATTCTGAACCTCAACCCCATCATCGGTCCGCAGATCACGCAACACCAACAGGAACCAACCCTCTCAGACAACAACATGATCTGGACGACTCGGAGCCGTTTGACCAATAAACTCCCCCGTTTAAAAAAAAGGAAAATGACTTCGCGTGGGTGGTACACATATGGAAAACTGCACGGGACTGGCAGTTCGAACTGGGGCCCGATCAGCACGGATCACTCCACGTGTTTGGGATCTGTTTTCAGAGGAGCGGGAAAATCTAGAAGACTCCCTGATGTACCAAAGTACCTCACCCCCAGAATAACACATTGGGTGCTGTGGTGTAGTGGTTAGCATGCGACGTTGTGGTTACTCACCTCGGCTCCGTCTCGACCTGGGTTCGATTCCCAGCAGCGCCAACTTTTTTTCCCTAGAAACTGGGGGACCCCCAATTTTTTTCCCTTTGTCTCCCCCTCTCCCCCGTCCCCCCGGGCGGCCCGCGGGATGCGGGAACCGACACTAATATTCAAGTAATTAGGGTCCACAAGCCATCTTTAGGCAACACCTATCATGTGTAAATTCTGTCATAACACTATCTTCCAGTACTTAATCTACCAAATTATACACTGTATAAACTCGGGCTTCAAGGGGCCCTTTAGCGACGTGGTGTGAAATGCGAGCTATTTGTGTCATGTGACTATAGATCAAATTGCAAAATTTGCAGCCCGGGTAGCTCAATTGGTCAGAGCGTGCGGCTTTTACCCCCTACAGAGGTTCTGCACAACCGCAAGGTTCGGGGTTCGATCCCCCGCTCGGGCGTTTTTTGCTTTGTCCACCCTTTTTTGGTGATTTGGTATCCAATAGACTTTTTTATACATGATTTTTTTTTTCCTATTTATGGTCCCCCTCCCCCCAGTTTCCTGTATCTACAACAAGGAGAGATGGGTATCGGCTCCATAGAACGATTAGATCAGATTAGACATCTTGGAACAAAAGCCTCAAGGAAACAAGCACGACGGGGACCAGGAGGAAAAGGGGGGAAAAGGCACATTTTCCTATAAAGGCAATCCATAGTCTATCACCCTAGTTTTACAGTACACAGTACATATAATCCTGCCCGTATGTATCCGCAAAGCAAGCAATGAAATGAAATGATACAGAGAGAGAGATGTTAAGGAAGCTGTAGGGACTCCACCTACTACCTACTTTTAGAACTACTGGCCCACTGTATGCTGATACTACTATTACTACTACCACCTAACTCTATATATAGAACCCCAACCTGCGGCCGTGAGAGCGGTTTTGGCAACAACAAAAAAGAATCATGTACCTACCTACCTACTTAACCTTCGCAGAGATCATTATCCTCGGTTTTTTAAAAGGAATAAATAAAATGCTGGGACCCATCTGGCACCCCTTTACAAAGGTGTTCTGACGGTATTAATATCGGGCAGGTATCTCTCAGCCACACACAGGCCTCCACAATTACCAACAACAACAACAGCAACAACAACAACAGAAAGAAGCGGAGGGAGAACAGAGAATATCTAGATTTATTACCTGCGTGATACTTCGAGATGATACATACCCCGCTAGGGTATAGCAGGTTGGCAGCGTCCAAGGGAAACCCATCGCAGAGCCCCGCAGCTCTCTCTCTCTCTCTCTCTTATATATATATATATATATATATGCACGCCAAGCACAACCAATTGCCTGAGCATGGAGCTTGATCTACGACTTACGAGTCCGGACTAAAGGGCAGGAAATTAACAGTAAAACAAAAAGCCATTGAAGCTACCAACTAACACCTTCCTTGTCTAGATATGATCTCCGAACAGTGCACACAACTGAAGGGAGCGTTTCCTATGAATAAGTATCGCGCGAGCGGCGGTTATATATCCAGCTTCGCTCAATCCCACAGACACAAATCCAGTAGAAAAGGGAAAAAGTAAGAGAGGTCCAGAGAAAACAACTAAAACGGATGAATGGGCAACAAAACTAAGATGCTACGTGTCGTCCGGACGATCCGAGAAGAGACCTATGCGCATCCGGTGCGTCTGTGGGGAGCCGTTAGCAATCCCCCCACGTTAATAGAGAGAGGCAGAACTCACCATCGGGAGCTTCGGGATCACAACACCCAGGGTTGCCAGGAAGTTGATGGTGAAGTACGTCAGGTCGTAGTGGGTGTAGTGGGTGCTGAGCAGGAACAGGATGATGGGCACGCTGAGGAGGAATTTCTTGGCCGGCGTGTACTGGTCCCCGTTGTCGATCTGCTCCCACATGTTGAGGTTGTCGTATGCGCCGGCGTTGAACTCGAACGGGATCCCCCGCACCCAGTGGAACATGATGAAGGAGCCGAACATGTACGTGATGTTGGTCAGCGTCCACGACGTTTCCTGCGAGACACCGGGTATGATGTCGTAGAAGATCTTGAGGGCAATGATGATGACAAAGTGGATCGTCCAAGCACCTGTTTCCCGAGTCAGACTCCTGCACCGCCCTCTCCGGGTAGGGATGTGCGGGACATACCCTTGGCGTTGACCCAATTGGCGTTGAGATTGGGCAGCGCCGCCTGGTCACTTGTGTGCTCGATGGACTCGGGCGGCTCCTGGTAGATGATGCTGCTCGACCGTCTCCTCCTCGCCTTTGATTGACTCATCTTGGAATCCGGGGACGACCGGCGTGGTCCCGCGTCGAGTTCCGGAGGGAAGGAGATGGTCCGGGGGATCAGAAGGGAAGACAGCTTGGCGGTATTGTCAGCGGACGGGCTCGAAAAGACGGTACAGCGGGAGGTAGGACAGGAAGAGCGACGAGATTGAGATGCGTTGGACGTGGGCGGCCCCGGTACGGCTGCTGAGACTGAGGATGGGGGGTCTGGGATGCGGCTGGGTGACACGGGAGCCGGGGGTCGACGACGAGACAGGAAGACGAACGAGCGTGCAACGACGAGAGAGGACCCGGCTGGCGTTCGAGACGAGACGGAGAGAGAGGACGAAGAGGGTCGGGCTGGAGAGATACAGAGACGGGGGGAGACGTGGGCGGGACGAGAGCTGCCGCACGGGCCAGAGCGAGCTATATCTGGATCTGTTCGAGAAGCCGTCAGGAGGCGCGGGCGGCGGGCGAGACTCGCTCCGGTTGCACAGTGAAACCATCCACTTCTCGTCTTCCACCTCTGGAGTCTGGAGGCCCTCTGCACGCCTGTCCCACGCAATGCCCGACTCGTCGGGAGACGACAACGACTCCCGCACCGCCGCCGTCGGGCTGCAGCGCCCCCGCTCCGCCAACGGGCCCGCCTCCCAGAACAGGGGGAAAAGGCACGGAGAGCGCCTGGGCCGTCGTGACGTCCGTGACTTCGTCCCCCAGGGAGGCACCTTCAGCTCGACCGCGCTGGAGGTCGACCCGGACAGCACGTCGAGCTCCGCCTCGGATTCCTCGAGCGACGAGGACGAGTCCGCTGCAGAGGATGCGAAGATCCAGCAGCCGCTGGGGGCCGTTCCCCCGGCTATCAACTGGAACAGAGGGAGCAAAACGGCCATCAGAACAACGTTAAGCGGCCGGTCCAGGACAGGCCAGAATGCTGCAACCTCCAGCTTCGAGTCCGTCAACGGAAAGTACTGGCGGAGCCGCAGCGCCTCCGTCTCGACGTCGGATGATGACCAAGATGCCCGCGATGTGAACGGAAAGAGTGATTCTGAGGAGGGACAACAGGTGAAAGCTGTGGATTCTGCGCCCAACGGCCAGCAGCACTACCTGGACATCTCGGATGAGTCTGATTCTGGCGAAGTCTCGGGATCTGAAGAGGGTGATTCCACCATCATGCTGAACATTGGCTCTCGCAACGACCCTGTTGTGATTGACGAAACCACCGATGGAGCTCCTTTGAAGGAGGGGCTGTTTCCATCCAGCACTCCTCCACCACTGGACCCAGGACGCATCAACGGCGCAGCAGATGAGCGGACGGTCTCCAACATGCAGAACGCGAGTGCGGATGTGGTTTCCCAGCCCAGTGGGACATCGTCCCCGAGGCCGTCAAAGGAGGATGCCTTTCGCGCCTTTTCTCGCAAATACGCCACGCCTCCGTCCATCCTTGCTGACCTTGATTCAAAAGACCTGGAAGTCCAGGCTAGGTACTTTTTCTATAACCGTTCCATCCATGACATTGATCTCACATTGCCCATCGCCTGTACTGAATGTCTGCAGGAGGGTCACCTGGCGGAGGTGTGCCCCTCCAAGGAGGTGCGTTTTTCTTACGTTTGACTTAGTCTTCGGGCCTACCCAAATTCCCCTGTTGTGTATTGACGTTCTCTCATGATCTTCTATCTTGCTAATTAATATCAGTGCGAACACTGCGGTGCGTGGGATCAGCATCAAAGCAGCCTTTGCCCCTCGTGGAGACGGTGTCAGAAATGTCGGGAACGCGGACACGACGAGTCGCAATGTTCCTCTGCCCTCAAAGGAACTGCAGCGGAAGTTCCATGCGACTTGTGCGGCTCACAAGACCATCTGGAATTCGACTGCGATATGATGTGGAAACTCCCCAAACGCGACACGTCTCCTGGTCCGATCCTCGTCTCCGTCTCGTGCGCTCACTGTACGAGCAACAGGCACCTGATCGGAGACTGCCCTTCGCTCCCCAAACCCATAACGTCGTCCTCATGGACGCTGAAACACTACGACCCGTCTATGATCACAAATATCAACGACGTGGTCCGAGGCCGACAACAGGCTCGCACCTCGAACGGCCGCCAGGGCGGACTGAGGATCCGCGGCCGGGCCGAGCAGCGCTCGCCCACTCCTCCAGAGAGCGACGACGACGACATGCTGGCAAAGGCGGGAAGACGTCCTCGGAACCCCGTCAACAGAAACCAGGGCAAAAACCGCCCGAACATCCGATTCGGAAGCGGAATCGGGAAGAACAGGGACCTGGGCGGCCCGCAGGACTCTCGCGGCGATATCCGGCAGACATACCGCGATCGCCAGGACTTCTTTGTGGGCTCCAACACCCGCCAGCGCTCTCTGTCACCGAACCCCAATCCCGTCCGTGGACGAGATTCACGGGGTAAGGATAGCTGGCATCCTCCTCCTCCGCCTAGGTCACCCCCGCACGGCCGTTCGAGGGCCCCACCGCCTCCACGACGCGGAAAAGGTGGCAGCGGCGGCGGCGGCGGCGGCGGTGGTGCTGGCCGCGGTGGTAATAACAACAATAATAGTAAGAACAAACGGGGCCCGAGCGGGGACGCCTATCGCCCGATGCCAAGCGCGGCGAAGAAAGCCTGGGACAAATTTAGACTCTGAAAAGAAAAGGAAAGGAAAGGAAAGGGAAAAAAAGGTTTAATATCATACAACTTCGCTTCTATACCCACAAAAAAAAGTTATTGTTACTGCATATGTATGATTGGTATTTTAGTTTAGAGAGAGGGAGAGAGAGGTGGCATCAATCAATCAATCAGAATATCAATCGATGAATGACCTCGTGATGACCCCCCTTTTTTGGAATGCGGAATACCACTGATATGTTGATGCTGACGATGAGATGTTCCTTTTACGAACGGTGCAAAAAAGTTATGGTTTTTTTCTTTTTTCTTTTTTTTAAAAAAACCTCTTCGCTGACGAAATGAATTAATCCGAGCAGCAGCTTAGTTGGATTACCTATGATATTCTGATTCTGCTTCTGCGGGGCGGCGGACTAGAAAAAGTGCAAAAAAGTGGCGTTGTACTGTAAAGATGATATACCAGAAATAGACATTTTATGACATCTCTAATAATGACGGACTTCCTATTCCGAATCTACTTAAGTATATCATATCATCCCAGAGCTAGTAGATAGATAGATACTTTAGGAAGGATATCACCACAACAGCGGGGAAAAAAAATCAACACAGCACTCTACTACTGTACTATATACACCCGATTTTCATCTATTCATCCACCCTCCTCATCCGTCGTGGGCGGCTTATCCCCGCCCCTGTGCCCGACAAACCCGTTCTCCAGGATCCTGATCAGCTCGTTCAGCCGCTCGATGCAGAGGTCCGTGTGCTCGTGGTCCCTGAGGTGCGTGTTGCGGTCGTTGAGGAGCAGCACCGTCGCGGCGCCCGCGGTGTGGCCGGCCGTCATGTCGTCGAGGCTGTCGCCGACCTAGCGGTCCGATAGTGTGTATTTCAGTTCCGCAAAAACTACTACTACACATAGGAAAATGATGCGGGAAGGAGGAGATGGAAAGGATTTTTCTTACCATGATCAGGCTGTCGGCACGGTTATCGAGGCCCCATTCCCGTGCGATGTGCAGGATCCCGGCGGGGTCGGGCTTGGGCAGGAGATCGGGCGTGTCGCGCGTGATGATGGGGAGGAAGACGTGGTTGGGGAGGTGGTTTTTGAGGAGATGCGTTACTGGTGCTCTGTATTATCCGTTCGGTTACAATGGGTTTTAGCATATACACTGCACATTCATATATACATGATGACATCTCCAGTTGCTTCTCAATTGGAGGGACAGGGAAAAAGGCTTGAACGCACTCGAAATTCCGCGTACACAACGCCCTCCGCATGCCCCGGGATTCGAGGTAGTCCATGAGCTCGACAAGCCCCGGCTGCGGCTGCTGCTTCAGCATCGCCTCGCGCTCGATGGCCTGGATCTTGGAGACTGCGTCGGTGCGCTCTTCGTCGGTTGGAAGGCCGCGGATGTGCTCCAGGATGTCGACGGATTTGTCGATTCCTAGTGCCGCGCTGGAGAAGTGAAGTTAGAGACCTGGACATTGCGTTGTCCCAGGCTGTAATAATGGTAGAGTCTGCATGGTTACTACGCACCGCATCTCTGCGAACATGTAGTGCTGTGGGAGGCTGTATCTGAGATTAGTACATAAGTCCCTTCCTTGATCTTGTTATGTTTAGAATGGCGCTGGTGGCACATGTTGAAGGGCATGTCTCATGAACTTGTAAAACTGTGCAATCGATGAATTGACGGCATAAAAAACAAATGATTCATTTCATGCATGATAATGAATGCTACCAAGATACGGTATCAGACCAGCACAAATCAATATGTGTAAATGTGGCATGATTTTTCCACTTTCTTTTAATCAAAATTTTCAATCGACTAAAAAAAATCAAGCATCTACTCACCACAACGTGCCATCGACATCAAACACAATCCCCTCCAGCCGCGGCGCCTTTGACTGTGCAGCCAATTCCGGGTTCAACGGCGCGAACCTGCGCTGGCGCAGCCGGTACCCTGGGACGGAGGACATTGTTCGAGGCAAGGAAAATAGAAGCCGATTAGAGGGTCTGAACATCAATCTGTAGATGTGACATGAGAGAACATAAGAGATGTCTCAGTGTCTTTTGTTCTGTGAGTTAGTTCCAATCCCCGATGAGAAGATGTGCGGATAGAGTTGATCGCGCGAGTCCCGAAGTGTAGATCTCGCGTGCTCGGTGCTTCTGGGCCGGGGGTTTTGCCTTCCTGGGCAAGCTGCCTAGGCCCCATCTAATAATATCAATACTGTTGTCAACTACCTAACTCTCTTACCGCACACTGTCCGTCGTCGAAGAGGGATCAAGACAGTTCAAAATGAGCTCCGGCTGCTCTGTGCGACCCTTCCCATCTGGGTGCTGTTGCCCAAGGAGCGCACAGTATCTCGTTCTTTCCTTCTATCCCTTCCGGGCCAGGTCGACGCCTCCAACAGCTCCTGAACGACGGTTGAAGACATGATATGACATCTCATCATCTTCATCCTACTATTACCATTCTATCTTTTCTTAACACGCCCCGGATCTAGCGAATCGGCCGTGGGGAAGCGACCTATCGGCTATCTCAGCATCAGAACCTGCAATGTATCTCAGACGCCGCGCAGAGCTCCCCTACGACCAGGGCCGTCTCAATGTCAGCTCCGGGGACATATTTTCCCTTACGCTTACTCTGATTATTCTCAAGACGCTATACGCAGCTTCATATGTGTTACATGTCTTCAATCCAGCATTGCGTCCCAGGATCGTCTGGTCACTGATCGACCGCGCTGAGCGCCGGATCATGAACATCTTAACTTCTCTGATAGCAATGGATACCTACCGACCCATGCCTTCTACCAGAACTACCGAGCACAGTCTATCCTTTCCATTTATGGACGGAAATATGGACCGTCACTTCTTCCAGGCACCTTCAGATTTTCTGGCCAGTGCCATGGAGAGCGCTTCCAGGCCATCCGAGAGTACCAACGACCATAGGGCTGCCGCCCGTATGGGCGAATCGGACAATCTGAGTCGGTCTGGTTTTCAACACGGAGAGAGACTAAGCGGACCTCCTGTCATCCCGCCACCGATTACTCTACCACCACTTAGACTCCGCTCATCCGACGGGGCCGATGAGATCGAGTCAGTCTCGAATATGCCAGTCAATCTCTCACACCTGTCATACAATTCTGTCAGCGATTCTGTATATTCATCGACGTCGAAAGAACGACAGGACGGTGCTAACCAAAGGACCTCTCCCCCGTCAAGCGTGCGAGCGTCTGCCTCGAGCGCAGCGCTTCCATACACCCAACTCATCCCAAAGACGCCTTTTTTCACATCCGGCAGTAGGCGCTCTTCAACGCGTTCCGCTGGACCTGACAACAAGAGCGGAGTCTGGAGCAATTCGCATTCCGAGACGACGGAAAGTCTGGGTACAGACCTCCATTACTTGGGATTGACCAAAACTATATCAAGCAACCCGGGGATCTTCCAAGTGAACTCCGGCCTGCCATATACCTCACTTGCAACAGTGTCGCAAGGCAAGTCTCAGAGCATTGTAGATGGCCCATATACAAGTGTGAGGCCGTTCTCCGCGCAGATGTACGTGCTAGAATCCCCCAAGCATCATGATCTGCCCAAGCAGTCACACCGGTCCTTGAGATCCGGAAGTGGGCAATCTCAGTACTTCGACGCGCTGATGCCGCACAAGCCAATTCTCCAGCGACAACAGGACCTAAATGGGTCGGCCGTCGGCCTGCGAGTGCCAAGTATGACTGAGGTAACCGCGGTATAGAGACCCGGTTGCTGTTCTCCGGTATTAGACAGTGGCGAAAAACCTTCTTACTGTACGTGCTGCCCAGTTCTCAGATACCCGGTTGGAAAATAATTTCGGAGACGGATCCATTCGTATTGGCGGTTTTCTCGATGGCGTATGGTGCGTGTCTTGCACGGAAGGTGCAAACGTGTATGGTCATGCACGTTTTGTCAGGTCATTGATCTCTGGGTTCCTGCTTCCTGCTTTGATCCATTTTTGTCAAGAGTAGCTGAAAAGAGGATGAGTCTTTACAGTGGTTTGTATTCGGTTCGAGTACCACTGCTCAATAAACGGTGGAAAGTTTGAAGCGAGGAAGTCCAGGTATGTGCTGTGAAGTTGTACTAGAACCAAATTGTTACTATTCTATCCACACATGGGCTTTCTAACTATCACTTCGAGGTCATAGAGGTCTTTATTTGGGTATACCCATATTCCACTGATGAGATTGTGTGGGTGGAAACCTGTAAAACATACCAGAATGAACCTCTGGTGATCTTGCAAAGAGCTGCTGTGCGAGGACGCAGCAAGAATTCAGGAGTTAATGTAAAGCTTTGACTGACTCAATTGCAACATCTGTCAATAGACTCTTAGTACCACGTATGTACAGTACATACATGGCACTACCCAAGCCATCCGCAGTTTAATCTGCTTGGACACTGGGCAAGGAGACGGATCAACCATTCATGTGAAACCAAACGAGTCCACAAGCACAATCTGTGTCACACTCAGAGTTACGCGTGAGTACTCGATCCGTTTTGCAGAGCGTCCCCATGCGTGACCCTACCGCAGATCCGACGCCTCCTCCATCCCTCGCATGCCAGGACACCAATCGCTCTCTTTGTCTTCCGCGCTCTTTGAGCAGGGATTTCTTACCTTTTACCGCAACTTCTGCAATTGCATTTTTGAATCACTGGATTAGAGTCCTTCCCTGTTTCAATTGATCGCAGTTGGCAAACAGCTCAAGTGGTCACCGCAGCGGCAAACAAGGGGGGTTCATATCACATTGATGGGAATCACATGTACAACACAATCATGACGGGACGGCAGCATCCCGGAATGCGGCTGGTACGGAGTAGTGTATGTATGCATGTCTCGTATATTGATATGCACACTAGTCGAGTCCTCTAAATAATCTACTTGCCTATTTACCTAACCTGCTTCCTGTTTTCTATGTCTACATGTAGTAGGTAGGCTAGGTATGTAGGTACCTAGGTATCTATCTACTTAAACCAACGTCGTTGATGCCCACACTTCCCTTCCATTTCCTCTCGAAACTTCCTTGATCTGGTTGATTAATGCCGGAGGAAATCGCTCAACAGTGCATCACACTCCTACGAGGCGTGACTCCTATATTCGTTGATTAATTGATCGATTGATTGAATTCCCATGTTCGGACTCGCATTCGACCTCGACTCACCCTGCTGTCTGGCAGTCTGTCTGTCCGCATTTGATACAGAAGAAGAAGAAGAAGCAGAAGAAGAGGAGGAGGACGAAGAGCAAGAGATCGAAAATATACATTCCCCCCGTCCTCGACATCATCATCATCCTCATCTAAACGGCACCCCCTCGACCACTGCTACAACAACAGTAACAACAAACCTACACATAACAAACCCGAAGAGTCAAAGCGATATGACATTCACACTTCCGAAGATAGTCGTACCACATCGCAGCAGCAGCGGCGGCGGACGCTTCTCCTCTAACTCCAACTCCGACTCCGACACGGACATCGACTCCGATCACCAACCCCTGCTAGAGGTGGAGTATGGTCCAGTCCCTCAGTCTTCGAATCCGAGCACGAATACAAACACAAACACAAACATGACTGTGCCAACACGGTCCAAGTCAAAAAAGTTACAACTGTCAAAGTCAAAATCACTGTCCCGCTCAAAGATACTCTTGAAGAAACTTCAAGCGAGGCGGAAAACGACGACAACAACAACGGAGACGGCATCTTTCGAGGCGTCTGAGCCGTCGTTATCGTCGTTGGGGAAGAAGACCACGATCAAAATAAAGACCGGCTGCGCTCAGGCGGCCGTTAGTAAAAGCGGAACGGAGCAGAAGCGTTCCTTGGAATCCGCGCTGTTGTTCGCGCCGCATCATCATACGACGACGCTGGCGCTGTTTGTGAGTCATGCCTTTTTGGGGATTTGAAAGTTGTATTTTAGAACCAGATTTAGGTGGACGGGATTGCATATGGCATCTACCTAGGTACCTGAATACAGGGCATGTACTGTACTATACTACTACAATCATGATTAGTATTAGCGATAATAATGCCTATATCTATTTTGCCTACCCTAGGTAAGTAAATATGTTTGCTTTTCTTTCTCATAATGATCAGGATAGTATCAATTAGTTTATCTATCGATCAATTGCTAACACCGCACCAGTATTGACGCCCAGATAGATAGATTAGATAGATTGATTGATAAGACCTCTCTCTCAGGCCATCCATTCAGGATCTGTCTTTGATTGAGACTCGGAAGCATGGAACGGAACCAGACAGAATTTATTTATCCCTCCATCTATCTATCTATCTATCCACCCACCTATGCGATCAACTTGTTGATTATTGACTTATTGACTAATGGATCTCCATTTGGATGGCGTGTCCTCCTGAGACGGAGTCCAATATATATATATATATATATATATACACTACCACAAACCCACAAACACAAAACGCGGCTGGCTGGCGGCTGTTCGGATCGACATCAAAATCGGGTCTATCTAAATCGTGAAAAGAAAGGGAATAAATGGATAGAATGACTCTTGAGGCTTTAACTTTTTTTCGAAAAAGAAAAAAAAAGAACGGGAGGGGAGTTGCTCGCTTTCTGGGAGTTTTAGGCACCTTATTTATTGATTTGTCTATATATCTGTTCCCCGTCCAAAGACAAACAGTACAGGGACTGGAAGCCCCCACCCCCCTCCCCCCTCTCTTTTTTTCCCCCTCCAGGATGTGTCGTAAACGGGACCTTCAATGGATATGTCTTCTATATGGGTTGATTGAGCTGAGCTAGGTTACTACTCCTACTTACATCTTGGCAATACTATACTTGCTATTGTTTGTGCTCTAAAGAGGGGGGGGGGGGGGGGGGGGAGGAACAGAAAATTAAAATTAGTATCAACGGCAGAGAGAAGCGTGCGATTTATCCATTCTTAATGCCATCCATCCAGCTAGCTAGCTACCTTCTTCTTAGTCTTGGTAGCTCCTCGTAGACAACAAACCATCATCATTATAAAAACAGAGCTTCATTCATTGATAATAAGATGCCACAGAAGTAGCCCTGCCTTTCTCTTCTTCCATGATCCGGAACAGAAACAGATCAAGTCAGAAGAAATTACTCATCCACCCCCCTCCCCCCCCAAAACCATAAAACAGAGTAAAGCAAACCGAGACCACATACCCACTTAGCACATCAAACCACCTACCTATCAAGGTATTCTACTCTACGGCACCTACCACACAGCAGTACAGGACAGTACTAATACCAATCAAGCCTCCTCCGCATGAATCGCATGCCCCACGTACCCCATGGCCGCGACAATCCGCTTCGCGCTTTCCAGGACCCGTCGCCTGCTGTCGCCGCGCGTGTCCTGGCTTACGAAGGCGCCGTGGGCGTCATCGAAGTCGATATCCTTGATGGCCTTCCAGATGGTGTGGATCGCGTCGGGGGGGAGGGGGATCTATCATATACACCTCACACGTCAGTATGGCCTGGCCGTAACATGGATGATAGTCCGTCGGAACGACGTCAAAGGAAAGACGGGAGAGAGGGAATGACTCACGAAATTCGGATAACTCCACATGAACGAAAAGGACACGGTGCCCGGGAGCCGGTCGACGTGGTACACGCCGCTGGGCACGACCATGATGGTGTCGGCGACGAGGAGCTTGCGCGTGCGCGGCCACCACAGCACCGAGCTCCCCGGGAAGTGGCCTCCCGTCTTGATCGCGATGAACTCCGCATCCGCATCACCATCCCCAGAGGTCGTCGTCGAAGACGTCAATAGGGGCAGCCTTGCTCCCTGCCAGAAGACTTGTTCCTCCCCCCGCCTCATCACCCACTCCGCGTCCTCGGCGGAGAGGTACACCCTGCACCCGAACGCCTCGGCCCAGTGCAGGCACGTCGAGTAGTAGTGCGGGTGGGAGATGACGATGGCGCGGACGCCGCCGAGCTGCTTGATCCTGTTCACGGTCTCGTCGTCGATGTAAGTGAGGCAGTCCCAGAGGACGTTGCCGCGCGGGGAGCAGCAGAGGAGGGCGCGCTGTCCGATGGCGAATTTTGGGACGGTGTAGATGCTGACGAGGAGGAGGTTGTCTTTGATCTTGTCGATGACGAACTCGTTGCGGTATTGCTTGGACTGTTGCAGCGCACGGAGGGTGGTCCAGGATTGGCTGGGAGGGAGGTGTTAGCTGCTGTTATAGAGGAATATAGATTCAAAATTAAAAGCAATAACAGAAGAAGAGAAGAAAAAATAATATCCCAAACAGAAAATATATATATTATATATAAGAAATCCTGACAGAAACCCAACCAAACAGCCGCTTTAAAAGAAAAGAAAAAAGAAAAAAAAATACCCACCCCGTCGCAGGCAAATACTGCCTCGGATCATCGCAGATCCTGCACGACTTGAGCCCCGCGCTCGCCGTCACCGCGTGCTGCGAGCCGCAGGTCGAGCAGACCAGCAGGTCCAGGGGCGACCCAGCAGACTCAGCCATTGTGTCTTGTATCCTGTTTCTTCCTTCTCCCTGCCTGTCTGTACTCGTTTGTGTTTTGTTGATGATTGTGCTGTATGAATAATGAACGATTTATGGTAGGTAGGCAGGTAATTATCTCAGTTCTCTCTCTCTTTCTTTCAGTTCATCAAGATAAAAAAAAAATAAATGCTCAAAACAATTTGTCTTTTTCTCTTTTTTTTTTTTGAAATTATATGTATAATATATTGAGAATGTAAGGTCCCACATCCTCCGATCCGCAGCTTATTATTATGACGAAAGACGTTCCAGAACAACCCCCACCCTTGGTCTTGTGTCGTGTGGGCAGCGGAGGAGTGGAGGGCACCAATCACAATGCGCAACTTATACGATGCGCATAGAAAGCAAACGTTCTCCGCGGGATTACCTACTTCGCTCCAGATCCAGATCCAGACTCGAGTCGATCGATGCGAGCTCCAAAGCTGGAATGACATAAGCAAATCGTGCGTCGGAAGGTCCAGTCTACAATATACCAAATCGAGCATATCCTCAAACAATGGATACGTGCACGCATGTATGCCCACATGAGGTGTGAATTCCAAGTTTCTAGCTGACTACCTATTTACTGCTCTTCACATCCGTCATGTCAGGTTGGAACAGGTCTCGGTCGCCAAAACGCGCAAGCCTCTGTCCAACACCAGATCGTCACTGCAATGATATCCTAACCGGGGAATAGGGTCATGAGTATCATTTCGCTTTCGGGGGAATAGGTGACAGGGCATACTAGTGCATAAAGTAGAGACATTAAGAAAGGGGGGTTTTAATTAACAAAACGCCTAAGAAAGGGAGCAACACACATGTGCAGCATGAGGGAAATGTGAAAAAGAAGACATGAATATGAGCAGGGAAAATGACATCATGGGGTAAAAAAGGAAAATTAAAACAAAACTGAACCGATAACAGAAACAAACATGTCCAGGAGAAAGCCATTATTATCCATCCATTTCCATCGACATTCATCATCATCATCATCATCGACAAGAAGCACAGACCATGAAGAGGAAATACACGAGTAGAAGGTTAAGGTGCTCATTCGGCATCTGGTCGTTACCTCGTTTCATAGACTGATCATTTCCCAATCGTCGAAAAAAACACAGACGTCAAAACATCAAGCAGCGGTCGTGAAATCGTTGGAAGAAAAGACTGCATGATCTCGAGAAGGGGGGAACAACCCTTCAATTGGCCTCATCATCAACCTGAACCGGACTGTCCCGGAACCGATGTCTCCTAGGGTTGGCAGGGCTGTGCTGGCTAGAAGAGCTGGTAAGAGGACGAGGGCCGGTAGGCCGGCGTTGAGGCGGAGACGAGCGAACAGCAGAGCTCTGGTGCGGTCTAAAGTCAGCGGGTTGCTTCTGTGTGATCCAGGCGAACGGGACCGAGAAAGACTTACCCGTGAAGTCATGCGTTCAAGGTAGCTCGGTGGCTGCTCTCCCTCGTTGGTTTTCAGAGGTCGCTGGGGAACCAACGGTCCGTCATCCATGATCTTCGGAGGCCTTGGAGGTGCAGAGCTAGTGTCCGAGTAGCCAGCATCCGAAATTGGAGACAGACGACCTGGAGCGCTGTATCGGTTGGTATTCCCCGTGGCCGTCGGTTGAAGGCTAGAGCTGGATCCCCATGGATCTGAGCTAGGAGTTATTGGGCTCACAAAGTTCTGCGCTTGCGATTCCAGCTGAGTTTGGTACCGGTCGGTGGGGCCCTGACGAGGTTGAGGATGCTTCAAGTCCAAGCTGTCTCGGTGGGCTTGATACTTCGGTTTCTCGGAAACCTGCGAGGGCACCAGCGGCGACGGCGGCCGATTCTCCTGCCGCTGCTGTAGCTGTTCGTCCAGGGTGTAAGTAGACCGCAGTCTATCATCCCCTTGTGGGTCGTAGTACTTGGCAGTATCGTAAGGTCCGTGGGCGAGAAGATCGGAGCCGGAGCGAGAGGCTTCGGAGAATGGACGCTCTTTGCGGCCAGGCAGGACGGTATTACGAGTGTTCTCACCCGTAGAAGACGCTGTCGTCTTGGACCAGCGGGTGAACTTCGGAAAGAATGACTTGCGGGACTTCTCAGTCGACGCTTGCGGCGTCGTGCCATTGCTGTACGGGCCCGTGGCCCCTTGTGCTCGAGGCGGAGTCTCCAGCTGCACCGAATCGCCTCGTTCGTCACGAGCCATCATTTGATCTTGCTCAGGGCCGTCCATGCCTTCATCTTCTTCAAGGACGGTGCTGGGGCGACCTTCGGGTCCTCTTCGCGCGCCCGCTCCCTGCGAATCAGGGGCAGTCCGGGAAGAGTTGGACAGGTATCCAGATTGATCTCCGTTGGAAGAAGTCCCAGCCTGTCCTTCCGGTTCGTAGCCATCCTGGTACGGGGATTGCTGAGATTGGTCGTTGGAGTTTATGCTCGCCGGCTGAGCCCCAGCAGCCCCCGGTCTCCTGCCTTCCTGCGCAGCTCTCAAAGCTTCAACCTCTTCAAGGAGCTGTTCGAGCATCTCCTCAATCTTGCTCAGGTCGTTCGAGGACTTGAGGCTCAGACCCTTCAGCGCCCGTTTGAAGACATTTCTGCGCTTCGAACGCAGATCCTCGTTATCATCTGCTTGCTGCTGCTGCTGCTGCCGAGATCTATAGCCGCTAGGCGGTTGCGGCCGCGGCCCACCGATGACCTTGTGGATGCGTTCGGCCTGCTTCTCACTGGCCTCCATGAGAAGTTCGTCCTGTTGAGCGATAAACTTCTTCATCTCCTCAAATGAATTGCGCATTTCGGCCGCGCTCCGGACAAGAGTCACCAGGATCTCGGTATCCCTGGCGTTCCGTTGAGCGTCGCGAACAGTCAGCTGGTTTGTAATAGTTAGCGAGCGGCATATGTCAAAAAAAAGAGCGAAAAAAAGGGGAAAGGAGCAGACATACGTGTTCCATGAGAGCAATGATATCCTTGGACTGAATCCTATCGATGCCTCCCCCAGTGGCGCCGTCATACAGAGGGGATGGAATTCCCTGCGAGTAGCCGCTAAAGTGCCGCTGACCGAACGAGTCATCAGCACTGCCAAAGAGGCCGCCATAGCCACTGTCACCTCCACCAAACACCTTATTCTGCGGGTCTGGAGATGCAATGCTTGGGGACCGGGCATTGGCAGCCGAAATGTAGCCTTCATCCTTTGCTCCCGGAGGGGTGAGAATCATATGTTCCGCCATATAGCCGTCTCTTGGTTGACCATAATTGTCAAAGTTGTACGAATTTCCATAGTTAGGCTGGTAGTAAGGCTGGTCGTAACCCGCAGTCATACCCGCGCCTGGAGCCATGGGACCTTGCTCACCGTTCTGCCCGGAAGGCATTTCAACGTCTTTAGTCCTCGGAGGTGTTGGATTGTATGGCCAGTGGTCCCTGTTTTCATGGGAGATGCCTCCGATGGGACCTTGAATGATGGAAGGATTGGTGTTAATTTCGGACTCCGAGTCAGCCACATGTTCAGCCTCGGGCATTGGACTGCCAGCGCCCGGCAGCGCAGTCGCTCCCATATGAGGAGGTTCATCTTTCTCCTCTTCATCTTCGACAGACTGCGAGACGCTCTGAGGAGGCGATGTAGCGCCCATCCTCCTAGGGCAAGAGGTCTCATCAGGACTGGAAGCGTCCTGACGGTACTTCAGAGGACTTCCTCGGTCACTTCCATGGAAGCCTCGGGGCGTGCCTTGAATAGACGATCTTGGGCTGGCAGGTCGACCGCGGGAATCGGGACGTGAGTGGTTTGCAGACGGGAATGCGTTATCAACAACGGAGGACTCGAGCAGGGAGGCAACCGCAGACTCGACCGCCACCGGTGTATGGACGTACTCCGGATTCGCACCGTGCCCGTCGGCGACTTGCTGTCCGCTGGTGACTTTGTCCAGGTAAGGAGCGTCGAGACTGTCGTCCGTGTAATTCGTCATGCGCTTCGCATCGATTCTCGGGTCATCGCTGCTTGCCTCCGCCGTGGAACGGCGGCGGCCGCCATCGTCTTCTTCCGGCTCAGACTCTCCAGACTCTTTCTCCCAATTCTCCTCTTCTTCTTTCGAAGGGTTTCGCGACTCTTCGTACCCTAGTTCCGCCCCGCCTCCGTTCTGTTTGCTCTTCTCCCGATCGAGAAGAGCTTGCTGCCGTCTCGACTTTGCCAGGTACGTGCTGGGTGGGGAGGAGAGCGAGTCAATTGAGAGTCTCGGCTCCGGTTTCAGCCCGACTTCAGAGTCAGAGTGTGGAGCGTCCCTAGCTTTGTCGTGCTCGACGTGTACCTCGGTATGGTCGCTCGCAACACTCTGAATGGGACTTAGGGCTCGCTGCTTGGTACGCTCATCGTATTCCCGCTCGGTGTCGTCGTGGTCCGAATGGTCATCTGATAAGAATAGTTTAGCAGTTGGTGAATGACTCTTCTTACGTAGATCGCGGGGAGAATTACCATGGACGCTAACATCGTGGGTGGAGAGGTTGCTGTGGTGAGTACCAAAGGCATTTCTAGTTGGTGTATTCGAACCGGCAGACCCGTTTTCACGGGGAGAGCCACGGGAAACATCGCGTACTTGTCGAGGGCCTACAGTCTCCTCTGTCCGTTGGGAGAGGATGGAATCCCGGGTCACTTCCGAATCGATGTCACTGCGCAACGGCATCGGCGGCACGTTGTGTTTCTGAAACACCAGTTCAGTCTCTGTGAGGTGGACACTGCCGGCTCGGCTTCTGCTCCTCCTCTTTCTGCGCTCTCGTCTGTCCAGATCGGATCTGGAGTCATGGTGTCTGAGAGCCGCCGCAGTGAGGGCATTCCCGACAATACCTGCTGCTTCAGCGTCACGGAGTCCTCTGCTTCTTTGTCGACGCAGCCTTTCATCTTCCCTAAGCTCAGGTCGCGCGCCCCTTACATAGACATTTTCTGGTGGGGATTCGGCGTCCTTTTGTCGTCTGTTTTCTTTCCGTCCTACCGGGCTCTCTTCCGAGAGAACAATGCCCTCATCCTTGCTATCTTTGTTGAGAACGACCGTAGGCTTCGTGACCTCCGGAGCACTGGAGTGCTTCGACGGCCGTCTTCCCGACTCATCTTTGGAGGTGGAGCCGCGGGACTCGCTCGCCTCACTGTCGAATCTGGACGTATTCGCAGCGATCTTCTGATCCTTCTTGAGCTCTTTCAGCTCCGGGAGGATCAGCCGGCGAATTGCATCCTCGACGGTCTCCAGCAGCTTAGGGTTGTTGAGGGACGATCTCGAAGTCCCCGACTGGAACGAATGCCGATCGCCCGATCTGCGGCGAGAGGCAGAACTGCTGAGAAGGCTCGACTCGGCGCTGGGAGGAATGTCTTCTTCACGGTATCTATGGGAGTGTCTCCTGGGTGACTTGGCCGTGTCCTCTTCCAGGTAGTCCCTGCTGGCACTGCGGCTGCCGTGTCTGTGTTTGCTGTTCGAGACATCGCGTGGTGTGCTGCTAAGCTTCTCAGCTACCTTGTGAGCGATCCTTTCCCTGCTGAGACTGCGACTCCTTCGTCTCGAGGGCGCTTTGAGCAGGTCATTCCTCTCATGCTCTTCCTCTCGACCCAGACTTTGGCTGCGCTTGCGCCGGGGGCCCGAGGTGAGGGGTTCGTCCAGTATGCTGTCGGGAGGCATGGTGGAGATGTCTGAAGGAGCCGGCAGATGCCTCGAGTCGCGTGAGTAGGTGTCGTGTTCACTCTTCTGGTCACGGTCCACAAACTCGATTTCCAGGGGCGGGCGCCGGGGTGTGGGGTTATTGTCCTCCGCAGCAGAATTGTAGGAGCTGGTGCTCGCATCGTCACCCCCCGAGTCGGGCAGCTGCTGCTTCTGCTTGGACGGAGTCGTCAGGGAGATGCGACGGGTATAGATTGGTTTCCTCCCAGACTCGGTGATCTGGATGTGGTCGTTCCCGTCCTTCAGTTTCCTTGCGGCGGACGGGGTCACCTTGACCCGAATACTGGGCCTCGAGTTGAGGTTCCCCGAGCCTTTGCCCCCCTCGAAGTACTCGATCAGGAGAGAGGTCTGCGATTGGTGCGAGGTGCGGGACAGCTTCGACGACTCGTCACGGTGATGCTGCGACCGTCGACGGGTAGAGATGGTGATGGGACTGCCGTCATCTGGAATGGAGTAGGATGTTTTGTCCGTCCGTCGAGAGACGTCTGTTGCGATGTCGGTTGCAGTGGTGCTGCCCCCCGTGGTGTCGACGATGGACTCGGTGGGGGCGGGCAGTACATGTCGGCGGGTATCAACACCCATCGTGAAGCAGCCTCAGCCAGACGATTTGCATGCTCCGTCGAGGAACGGGAGATGCCAGGGAGAAAGACGGAGGTACGCAGTAGTTATTCGGGGCGGCCAGGTGCTGTGTGACACGACAGCGGGAGATGTCGCCGATGGCACCTCGCCGCTTGTCGAGGGTCTCTGGCGGGGAGAGCGTGTTGCTGCTGCAACTTCAGCCCTGCGAACCGACGACCCAGGCCTTCCTCAGAGATGTCGTCCCTGTTGAAGGCCAAAAAAATACGAGCAGTCGTTGCTCCGATGGTTGAACAGAAAAGACAGGATGTCAGCACCTGGATCTCCGTTGGCAAGCAGCGACCGCTTGGGAGTCTCTCACCGTCACCCCAGGGCCGACCAACCACCCGAGATGGGCGATAAGCAAAAAAAGCAGCAGCCCAGCCGAGCGGGGACCAGGCCGCAGAACCTCCGCCAGACACAGCCGCAAAAAAACGGCCGCGAAGCACGCGGGAGGAGAAGAAGCACAGAGGGGTACTATGCTACAGGGGAAGAAAAAAAGAAAAACAAAGAGGATGGCGCAGGACAGCTGGCGGAGAGGTGAAGGGCAGCGCAGCAGCGACAACAAACGGGGGGTGGTTGGAGCTGGACGCCCATTGATTGGCACTGGGCGCGGGCGACGTGGTGGTTCCGGCCCGGAGCCCCGCCGATCCAGAGAAATAAAGTGGCTGGAGCGGCGGATCATCTCACCTGTCACATTATCATCACATTACATTTATATCCCTCCCTCACTCACCTGCGCAGCACGGAGCAGACTCACCAAACCCTTCTCCCGCTGTCACTTCCTGCGAGATCTAGGTCCGTGGAGTCGGGCAGGAACCTCGAGGTCGACAGGATGTACCGTGCAGACCCGTGTCTGCGTTTCAGCCTGTGTCACCATGACGTGTTGCAGCGTTCTCGGTACGGACATACAGACGCAGCAATAGCAAGCGATGCTGCGAGGTACCAGGCACCGATGTTTCTTCAAGAGGGAGCGCAACGGAGAGATCGTGCAGCAACACAAACGGAATCCTCATCCATATCCTATCCATATCCATCGTGACAAACGGCAACCGTTTGCGCACCCGCGTACCCTGCCATGGGCAGAACAGCATTGCATGCACAGGCCTGCAACAGACGCATTGATCCTGTCCTATCGTCCTCCTTTCGTGCCGGCCGCTTGAGAGCTTCGAGAAGAGCATCGGCCTAGGCATGTCACTGTATCTGTATCTGTGCCCGGACCACGCATCCGCAAACGCGCTGTGGCCCAGGCCATACCGCACGGAGCACGCCCGCCACTTCGCGCTCCACCGGCCCACGCCCGTCACGTCGCCCCGACGACACGCCCCGATTCGCCGGTCCCGATGCCCTTGCCAACTCATCGCCCTCACACCACCAGAAGAATCTGCAGGACAGTATAGGCAGCATCATGTCATGACATCCAGAACACAGGCAAGATCCAATCAATCTTTGAATAAATAATTCATTTTGCATGTTAACATATCTTTACTCCATACTCGCGGTCGTGTCCAAAGGTTTGTACAGTACAGTACCGCAAGAACCAGCGGGCAAAAAAAATAGAGTTGTGAGCCTTCGGATAGCCATCGTCTACCAATCTTCCAAAATGGCCCAACCACCGACTTTATTTCTTCTTACCGCTACCACAAAACCAACCCAGCCTGAAGGCCGAATGAAGCAGGAATAATTAATGGTATCAAGCAATTGACTTTTTTTTTCCCTCCTGCTCCTCGATCTTCACATTTTTGATAATCGGACCGGACCAGATCCGGGCCTTCAATCAATCAATATCATTCAAATTTGCGCGGCACGTAGATCTTCCACAGTACTCCGTACTGTACATGGATCCATCGTGATCTTCGGTAGTCAGGTAGCCATAAATAGCTACCTAACTTGGTAGTCTAGTCACCTACCGTGATCATGATCTACGTCGGTCTCATGCAAAACATAATATTAGACGTAGGGACCTACTCTCTAGCTAGCCTAATATAACAGGCACAGCACAAGAGACTGGGGTCTGCTATACAAAGACACGGACAGAGAGGAACAGAAATACAGCCAACGCAGCATGCAGATGATGTCCTCGTTCGAGCCAGTATGTATAGATAGATGATCTAGACGACAGACCCCGCTCGCGGCGCAGTTCAGGGGCGGAGTCTGTCTGCATGAGACGCCGTATACATGTACATGCATGGGTGTACAGTACATACATACAAAAGGAAAGAAGAACGCCGCTCCAAAATAAACAAAACCCAGAGATGATGAAATGTAATGTAATGCAGGACGACAGAATAAGCGAATAAACAACTTTTAGGTATCAATCCCTGACTTCAACACGGCACAACAGATAGAATAGTCGACTACTCAGTCATCCTGGCGCTTCCGCTTGAACTTGAGTCCCTTCTGCGGCGGCTGGCTGCCGTACGCGCGCCGGCCCATCTTCTCCTGCTTCTTGTCGCGGCTCAGGCTGGAGCCCAGCTGGATGTCGATGCGCGGCGGCGTCGAGAAGCCGAAGCTCTTGGCGACCTTGACGAGGTCAAGCTTGTGCACGTCGAAGACGGAGCGGAGCGAGTGGGACGCGTAGGCCTGGAGGTACGAGCGGTAGCCCTCCTTGGCGGACTGGACGGGTTCCGGTCAGACATAATTCGAGAGAAATGATGATCAAAAGTGTGATGCTATCACGCAAAATGGTACAGGTACAAGGAAAAGACTCACCTTGTTCAGGTAGTAGTTCTGGCTGATGAGCTTCTCCAGCTGTGACTGGACGTTGACGATCTTCTTCGCCGGGAACTCGAACTCGACGACGGGGACGCGCGCCTCCTTCAGGTGCTTCAGGAACCCGACCTCGTGTGGCTGCAGGAACATCAGACTGCGGCCCTTGGCGTTCGTACCACGGGCCGTCCGGCCGACTCGGTGGATGTAGTCGCGCGGGTCATCCGGGGGATCGAACTGGATGATCCAGTCGACGGCAGGAATCTGTAGCGACGGTCAGCATCCACGCAAGTTGTTACTATCGAAAATGAAAAGGCAACTCACATCCAAGCCTCGCGCGGCAACGTCGGTACAGATCAACGTCCCCTGCTTGGCGTTGCAGAACTCGAAGAAGGTGTTGGTCCGCTTCTGCTGTTTCTGCTTGCCGTGCAGGTCAAGGACCGGCAGGTCGATGTAGTTGAGCAGTTCCGCGTGGTACTTGACGCAGTTGCAGCTCGAGAAGAAGACGATGATCTTCTTCTTCAGGTTGCGTTTCAGGAAGGAGAAGAGGAGAAGGAAGCGCTTGTCCGCCTCGCAGATGACATAGCCCTGCTCCAGGCCCTCGACCGTGCTGTGCTCCTTGCGGTGGTCCACGTTGATGTAGAGCGGACCGGGTCGCAGAGAGATCCTCGCCAGATCTTCGACCTTGGTGGTTTGCGTCGCGGAGAAGAGCATGGTCTGTCTGTCCTCGGACGGCAGAATCTTCACGATCTGGCGCATTTCATCCTCGAAACCGACTTCCAGAATACGATCTGCCTCGTCGATCACGAGAGCCTTCACGTTCTTGAACACGAATCCCGGGGTGTTCTGGAGATGGTCGAGGAGACGTCCGGGAGTCGCGATGAGCAGGTTGACGCCCTTGGACAACTTCTCCGCCTCCGCTCTCCGGTTCGCGCCTCCAATGACAATGCCATATGTCTGTGAGTGGTGAGCCATGAGCTCTCTGGCGACGCCAAAGATCTGCAGTGCCAGTTCTCGCGTAGGAGAGACGACAATGACACCGGTTCCTATGCAGCAGTAGATGTCAGCAAGGCATCTGAACCAGATCCAGACATAAGTAAACTCACCATTGCGCGGCTTAAACCGCAACGCACTGAGCATTTCCACCGCGGGAATCAAGAACGCCAATGTCTTTCCAGATCCCGTCTTGGCCGCACCCAGAACGTCCCGTCCTGCGAGCAGCGGGGGAATACCACGGCGCTGGATCTCGGTCATCGTCTCGAACCCCATCTCCTGAATCGCCTTCATCGTCTTCTCAGACAGCTTGAGGTCCGAGAACTTCTGCGGCTCGGCATCTGTCTGCGGCAGGGTGACGGTGTTCCTAGAGGGAAGATCGGCCCCGTCGTTGTCTTGCTTGTCGCTGTCGGCGTCGTCCTTATCATCTTCTTCGTCGTCCGATTGTTCTTCTTCCTTTCCATTCTGATCTTCACCATCCTCACTCTCACTCTCACTTTCGCTCTCATCCTCGGAATCCTCATCCTTCTTCTGCTTCTTCTGCTCAGGAACCTTCCCCTCCTCCTCCTCACTCTCATCGTCCTCGCTCGAGGAATGGCTCGTCTTCCTCTTCTTCGACGCCTTCTCCACAGCAGCCTGCTCCAAAGCCGCAGCGTCCTCCTCCTCCTCCTTCTCAGCCGTCGACGAAGGGACGGTTGTGGTCACTCCATTCTCTGCAGCAGCGGGCTTCGCGACATCGCCGTTCTCAACGCCTCCGCCGCCGCCGTGCTTCCTCTTCCTCTTCTTCGAGATGGACTTTGCGGAGGTGTTGTTGTCCATGGGGATGGGCATCGAACCCTTTTCTTTCCTCCTCTCAGCAAGAATTTCTTCACTCGGCGAGAAAAGGAACCTTTGTCTTCCTTTTCCAGTGGAAGAGCGAAAAAGGAGAAAGAAAACGAAATGCGACAACGACAAGGGTGTCGACCTGCGCTGGTCTTTCCCGCAGCCGAAAATTTGTAATAATAATTTCGCGGGCAAAAATATTATTTGCACCGGGTCGGTGAAAGTTCTGGCAAAACTCCGCGTCACGTGGTGATAGGTAGCTGAGGCCGCGGGTACACAGAGGTCGATTGCCTATCTCGGTAAGTAGACTTGGCATGGATGATGGCTCGTGCGTTGATCCCTTGCGACCGGGCCATCACCATCATCATCATCATATCATGAGGGAGACGACCTACTGTTAGGTAGACACCGGCTGCTCCTGAAAGAATTCACACTCACAGTTCGGTTGTTTTAGACATATAAATTGTTATCAATAGGAGGGGTCAAAAGAAGTTGTTTGATTTTTTTTTAAAAAAAATGAATCGACACGTGTCGTGGTTATATTATGTTGTTTTCTTCTGTTGGACGCCAAAATAATAATAATAATCATAATAATAAGACCAGTTCTCGCTGAAATCAGCGGTCATGACCTCTTTTTGTAGTCGAGCGGTATTTTTTTTTCGTTGACGTCTTCTTGTCTACCTCCTAACTGCCAGGTCCGTCTTGGACTCCATTATTATTATTATAAATCAAGTAGACAACACATTAGATACAGTGCCTACCAAATTCCTCACCTACTTAGACAGCGATCACCGTCTCATACATTTCATTTAGTAGTACTGTGTACAGACAAATGCCGGATGCCGGATCCCTCCAGAGACAGCATCTCGTCTCAGAGTGAAAGGAAGGCTAATAGCTGGCTAGCTACGCTTATATATATAATAAATAAGTAAAAGAAATAGCGTTTAATTATTTCACAGCTGGATAGATTAGTGCGTCTGCTCTGGGGAAGACCACCAGAACGGCAAAATAAAATAAATAAGATGCCTTAGCAGAATGCTTTCTGAATTTCTTTCCCCTGCCGCTGGTATTATTTATTATTATTTAAGGAAGCCAAGGCACGGCCATCTCTCTCCGTATGTGTGTGTCTGTGTGTATGTGTTCATGTGTGTGTTTGTGTGAAGTACTTGGAGTCAAAAGGTTTTCCGGAGCTATCCGTGTCCTGCTGAAGGTATGTGGTTTTCTTACCTACCTTAGGTACCTACCCAAACAATCCTTATTTATTATCGATGCAAGAACAAGATATGAAATGATAACATGAGAATGGGCTTCAAGTTCAAAACTACGCTCTTGGCGGTAGATCTGCCACAAGATCTGCTTGCAGTACTGCACATAGGATGAAGGCCTTGTGATAGGTTCAACGGTGAACTGTATCACCTTGAATCGATGCCTTACTCCAGAGAATACGTCGTGCACGGAGCCCTCGGTGATCCACGAAATCCTTGTATATCTATCATAGAAGGCACTCGTCTCCTGCACCACTGCTAAAGGCGGGAATACAGTATGGGAGGTTCTGCGGAGCAAGGGAAGCAAAAACGTGCTGCTCCGTAGATGAAGCTTTTTGTTGGTTCTCTTAGGTCTTCTTAGGTCTCCTCGAGAAGAAAAACCTTTGCTCCGTACTTCCGTCTGTGGAGAGGGCTGAAACCGGATCTAATAATAGACCGAAGCAAACCACGGAACGCAGACAAAGAGAAGGGAAATTATCGGACCCTTGTGCCCACATCGAGGGCAAGGGTCGCCCTGCGTTCCGGGATCCGGCATGGGAACGAACTGCCGCGCACCAAAAGCCTTCTTTTGCGCTTTCGAAGCAGGGAGAGAAGGCGGGGTGCTCTTGTGCTCCGGCGCCATGACCAAGTGCCGTAGTATACGTGCGCTGTCGCCGTCATCGATTCGTAGCAGGTAGGCGCCGGTCCGGGGCCCAGAATAGCACGGCCACGAGAGTCCAGATTGAGACGAGGGAGAACTGGTGGCGGTGGGTCCGCCACAAAAAGCCTCCCGGTGCCTCGTCGAACCGCACCGCGAACGTCATGATCGGATTCGAGCGACTACTGGGCGACTAGCAGGCCGCCCTGGCCCAAGAGAGTCGACGATCTGCCCGCAGCACCACCCAGACGCAGATCCAAATGTGGATGGAAAGGGCTTGACCGCAATGGGACACGCGTAGCGCCCGTGTCCGGGACACTGAATCAGTACGGGTTTCGGTGCCTGTGGCCTTACCACGGAGGGTGCATGGTAGCAGAGAAGTCCATGCATGGATCTGCTTTCAGAGCAATTTCCGCAGGTAGAGTTTCGGGACCCCTGGTCACCCAAGGTCTACCATAAAAGAGGCCGCAAAGATCTCGTGCAGCACAGTACGGAGCTGTACCTGAGCGCATCATGACAAAAACGACCAGATGACGACGCGGCTGATGCGACGACTCCCCGGGCTGCGGGATGTGAATGGCCTGGGGTGATAAATCTGGCGCCTCGTCGCAGGTTCGTCGCGAGGGTCTCCTGAAAGGAGGCTGTGCAGCGGTTTGACCTGAGGCCCTGAGACACCCCGAATCCGACTAAGTCGCAGGCGCGGAGGATAGGTCTGCAGCGCATCCATGCATATCAGTCGCGCCTCTGGCGTGGTACTCCCCAGGACGCGGTGCTCTGTAGAGATGCGGTGACCGGCGGGAGGTGGTCGGATTGGAAACACGAGGGACGCAGTTTGATACCAGCTGCATGGTACGGAGGAAGGTGCCCCGTCCTCCGAAGCTGTGCGCAACAATGGTGCCTGAGGAGCGGTGGTGCTACATAAAGAGCCTGCCGGCGCACATATACACGGTAATATCAGGTTCCTCCAATCTTTATATCCTCTGTGCAGGCCAAGATCTCCAGATCAACCGGGCCTGGGCGGGTGCAGGCAGGGTTGCAGCCGGCTGAACGGGGTCTTGGCCATGCTACAGGAAAAGTTCTGGGGTACTACTACTACTCCTCCTCCTACTACTACTACTACCGTGTAGATACATCATCGTAACCGCTGCTGGATCGGGAAGAGAGGGGTGTCCCCAAACGGGCAGGCGGGCAGATCCACGGCGCACCCCACAGCTGACGAGCCTCTGACGGCGCCCGCCTCGGGCCGGCTCCTCCCAGGGACGCGCGTGCAGCACGGCGAGTCGGGGTGCAGAAAATCCAAGAACTCTTTAACCAGCTTCATCCGCATCCTCTTTTTCGAGTGTGTCTTCCTCGTTCTGATCGTCCTGCCCGCAGTGCTGGTCTCCTGGCGACGCCCTCTGCCCGCGACCCCGAGATACCCCCCCCTGGTTTGGCTCCTTGGCGGCGGTCTCCAGTCCTGCCGTGCGCCCAGGGCCCGCCCTCCCCGTGAGCCACCCGTTCTCGCTGGTCTCACCCTGCCGGCCCTAGACGCTCCTCCGTCCCATCCACCCTCTCTCTTCCAGGCTCCCTGCTGACCGTGTCTCCTGCTCGTCTCTCCCCCATCCCTCCTTTGTCGTCTCTGACCAGCCTGCTCGCGAGATAGAGACAGACAGGCGCCTGTCAGGACCGCCTCTCGTCCACACGCCCGTCTGCGTCCCTCTCTATCTCCCCTTCCTCGGATCCCCCCCCAATCCCCCCCCCTCCCCTGGCTATACTGTGTGTCGCCGTCCCGCTCGCTGATCTTCTTACTCTTCTCTTCGAACCCTTTTTGTTTTACCTTCGATGCCCTTTTTTGATCTTTCCAACATCCACGGTCGTTTCGATTTTGCGCTGGCTGACTCCCGTGTCGGCCGCCCCGCGATCCTTACCTTTTTCTACCTTCCCCAGGAGATCTCCCTGTCCATCGCTGCAGCGACCGATAAGTCCCGGCCAATCTAATGACGCCCTGAACGTACGACTTCGACAGTCACCGCTCCCACCGCGATAGCAGTCCTCCGTTATCGATTTCTTCACCGTTGATTCCTCGTGTTGATGTGGGAACGTTGGGGTGGTACCCGATAGAATCCATACTGCCCAAGGGACTTCCGCATTCGGCCGTTCTGAGAGGTGCTCTGGAGCGCCCACCATCCCCTCGTTAGACGTCGCAGAAACCCATCTGTCTCTTTGTGCTCTTGAAATCGTCGTGCTTAATTGACTGGAATACTATAATATCATCTAAGAGGAGCCCACCAACATGCGATTAATTTCGTGTCTCACATACCTCATATTCCTCTCCATATCCCCGCTAGCCTCCGCCATCCGGCTCATCGAGTCCAAGTCGCTCAACCCGTGCCAGGACAACTCGAACCTGACCGCGACCCTGTTCAATGTCGTCTTCACGCCAGACAACAAGTCGCTGGCCCTGGATATCGTGGGGGTGTCGTCGATCAATGGCAAGGTGACGGCGCAGCTGGAGGTCATCGCGTACGGGTACACGGCCATGAAGCAGACCCTGGATCCATGCAACATGAATCTCGAGGGTCTCTGCCCGATGAACACGGGCCAGCTCAACATCAAGTTCAACGTGCCTGTTCCAGATGAAGTCATCAATCAGATCCCTGGTAAGTCCGCTCGTGGTCGCGGTCAAGGGGGGCGACGCGCCTTGCTGATCGATTTGAAGGAATCGCGTACACGGTCCCCGATCTCGACGGTCAGGTCCGCGTCTACATCAACTCCACGGACACAGGCAAGAGTATCGCATGTGTCGAGGCAGATCTGTCGAACGGCAAGACGGTGTACCAGAAGGGAGTTGGCTGGGCCACCGCGGCCATCGCTGGCTTCGGTCTGGCTGCTTCCGCCATCACCTCCGGTCTGGGACATTCGAACACGGCCGCCCACGTTGCTGCCAACGCGTTGTCTCTCTTCGGTTTCATGCAGGCCCAGGCGATGATCGGCATGACGTCTGTTCACATGCCTCCGATCGTGCAGTCGTGGACCCAGAACTTCCAATGGAGTATGGGTATAATCCGCGTCAGCTTCTTGCAGACCATCTGCACATGGTATCAACGATCAACAGGAGGAACGCCCGCGACGATCCTGTCAACATTGGCCACTACTTCTGTTCAGGTGCAGAAGCGATCCCTGGAATACATGGGCCACATGGTTAACAAGGCCACCGGCCTTGTCAGGAGGACGAATGGAGACAGCAGCGTCGGCGAGAACACCAAGAAAATCGTAGTGAGGGGCATTGACCGAGTCGGTTTCCGTGCGTATATCGAGGAGACCAATATCTTCATGACAGGGCTGATTTTCTTCGTTGCCTTCGTCGGGTTTGTCATGATTTTCGTTGCTCTCTTCAAGGCCCTCTGCGAAGTGCTCGCCAAGTCGGGCAGGATGAAGGGAGACAAATTCCATGACTTCCGGAATGGATGGAAGATTGTGATGAGAGGCATTTTGTTCCGCCTGACCCTGATTGGATACCCCCAGATGTGTGTGCTCTGTCTGTGGGAGTTGACCCAACGCGACTCTGCCGCTGAAGTCATCCTGGCGATCGTCATGTTCCTCTCCATGACTGCAGCTCTGGGTTGGGCTGCTCTGAAGGTCATTCGACTTGCCAAGCGATCCGTCACAATGCACAAGAACCCCGCGTACATCCTCTACTCGGACCCGGCGTGTCTGAACAAATGGGGCTTTCTCTATGTGCAGTACCGAGCGACTGCGTACTACTGTGTCGTCCCAGTGCTCATTTACATCCTGGTCAAGTCCATGTTCATTGCATTTGGCCAGCCGGCTCCGGTCGTGCAAGGTGTCGCTTTGGTGATCATTGAGGCGGCTCTCCTGGTCGGTGCCAGCGTCCTTCGACCGTGGATGGACAAGAAGACCAACGTCTTCAACATCTCCATCGCTGCCGTCAACTTCCTCAACTCCATCTTCCTTCTTATCTTCACAGATGTCTTCAACCAGCCTGTGAGTCCAAACCCAACCATCGCCCCAATTTCGTGCCTCCTCCCGCTGACTTTGTTTAGGGTATTGTGACGGGTGTTATGGGCGTGATCTTCTTCATTTACAATACCATCTTCACACTTACTCTTCTCATCCTCGTCCTGATCGCGTCCATTTACGCCGTTGTCTCGAAGAACCCTGATACGCGCTACCAGCCAATGAGGGATGACCGTGGTTCATTCATCAAGTCCCAATCTCAGCTGACGACCGAGTTGGATGCCTTGGGTGCTACTGCCAGAGGCGATATGAAACCGGGTCAGTATAAGTCTGCCTTCGACGATGACGACATGTCCTTCTCCAGTGGAAATGGCGCCAGTGTCAGGCGCCAGTATCCAGATGATTCCAGTACCAACCTTCCGCAGAACTCAGGTCCACGCCAAGCTCCATCTCCGGTCGATCCGTCGGTACCGCTCTTCCCAAGTAGCGATGCGTCTTCACAACGTGGGCCTCCACCCACCTACACCGCCTACTCGAACGACTATTCTGGTCGATCGCAGAACAGCTCGCCTGCTCCTCCGCGATCCTATGGTGAGCCTGTTTTCCGCACAGGCTCTGCAAACCCGCAGGCGTATAGATCGCAAAACAATGCGAGTCCCTGGCAGAGAGGAGCAGGCTACGATCACTGAAGAGATCCAATATTTGTTTTCTTTTTCGCCTTGTTCGAAATGAAGATATGGGCAAATCGGACTGGATTGTCTTTGTGTGTGTGTGTGTGTGCTGTTCTCGTGTATTGACTATTATAGGGTCTCCGTCAGACTAACTTATGCTTTTGTTTCCTGTTTTCTTTTCGAATGTCTTCCTCCACGGAATCAGATGTATCGAGGCATTTCACTTCTTATCCTGTGCTCCTTTTCAGGAGACTTTCACAGTCTTATTGTACTGTATACCTGGCGTTCTGATGATACATGTGGGGACCTCGGGCTTCTGTGAAGACTTCGCGCTACTTGTTCCGTTCAGAAAGGAGCGAAATAGTGTTCTTTTCTTGCCCTTTGGGCCGATGGCCGTCGTGGGGTATTGTTTTGTGTGTGACTTGATTGCAAGTCACAAAGTGAGAGGACAATCTCACGTGACTTAAGAGGTGCTGTCTGTAATTATCACATCACGGATGTATGGCCAGTCAGCGCGGAGCACTCGCATCATCGAGGACTGCGAAGCAAAGCGGGGTTTGGTCCAGGCCTAGTTTATCTAGTGTTCTCCTCCCTTACTATCCATCGCTCTTGGACGTTGCGGATATAGCGGACAAGCATACAGTGGGTCCTCTTTTTTATTTCCTGTTCTTGATACACTGTCCACTCTTCCGTCCGTCCGTCCGTCCCTCTCTCTTTCTCTTTTTTTTTTTTGTTGGCTCTTTTCGTGGTATTGTTATGTTTTTTGTCTTTTTCTTATTCCTTGTACTCTGCCGCAAAGAAGCGGGGAGGGGCGAAACAATCAGGGTCTGGTCTGGTCTGGCTCGGCTCGTCTCGGCTCGGCTCTCATAGGGGGCTTGCTTTTTGTAAGCATATGAGAGTGAATAGAAATTAATCGATCGATCGAACAATCAATAGTCTCCATACACATAACATTACGCATGTTTGTACTGTACTGTGCTGTATACTATCCGTCGGCAAGCCTTGTTTCTCGCTGTCCGCAATCGCAATTGCATCAGAAGAAAATGAGGATCGGGATGGGAATTCGGTATTAGAAGATTAGAAAGAAGGAAAGGATCAGAAACAGAAGCAGAAGGAATTGGATCGGTATCGCTCATCTTAAAAAAAAGAGATATTTGAAATGGATGATTTAGATGTTGCTTATGCGTACAGTATGGAGTACATATTGTTGTGGTAATGTACCTCTGTCCATGTCCACTGTAGAATCTATCGACTACCTATCTATCTAAGTACTGCAGAAGAAACACGTACTGTATGTACAGTACAGAAAGAGAGTGTTTTTGTTTGGAACTGTACCTAGATAGGTAGGTAGGTCAGAATATTTGTTAAAAAAAAGATCTGCAAGTTGCTTCTCTCTCTCGTTCACAGTGGAACTCTCATTCTCTGAATTATTTCATCTGTAAGAGTCGATATTATATAGATGGGATCCTCCGTGTGGTTCTCATCATCATCATCGGGGCTCTAAATCCTTCTTCCTCGGACTCTCGGACTCCTAGCGTCACTCTGACATCTCACACAGCTCAGGAAGAAGAAGTGAGTGGTCGGGCAGGCATCATCCATCCATGGTCATGTGCCATTTGCCATCCAGCTTGCTATCGACATGCGGGACTACTCAGGACGAGAGGATCTCACAGACAAAAAAAGTGAAGAAAAGGACCCGGAACCTGAATAACAATGGAAAAAGAAAGGCGCACGAGAGAAGCAAGCGCACATGCATCTTCTGCGGCGCCGTCCGCAGCCGACATCCACGACCTCCTCGCCGCGATAACCATGCTCGAAAAGAAACGGGACTCCTGTCTACGGAGACAAGTGCCTGCGACCCGTCCAGCCACGGAATACAAAAATAAAAGCTGCCAGCCCTCAAAAAGAAGTCTGCCAGGAATATGCTATTATCCAAGGCGCATATTACTAAGATCCTGGATGCCCTTGCAAGACTCTGCGTTTCGCGGGCGAAACATGAAGTCATCGCAACGGCTCCGAGAGTCGATCCACAGGCCCGGTCTGTTGAGTTGATTGTTGCGGCGAATGGAGATATTTCAATGGATGTATTAAATCACTTGAAGGAGATGCGGACCCTGCTGCGGCGCATTTCATCATTATCATTATCATACGGAGAAATAGACCCATGTGACGGTGGTTCCTGTGAGAAGGATTCCCCCACAACTCAGTTTGTCAGAGTCACAGATGCTCAGAGTCAGAATCAGAATCAGTATCGAACTCTATGGAACCAGTTCGCGCAGACATGTATAGAATTTACATTCGAACAATTCCAGCATTGCGTCAACTCCAAGTTTGAACAGTTGATGTCAACCGCCATCGACACAGATGGTCTTGATGATACATCACACTCCCTCTTGAGGAACGTGCGGCAGTCGATCGAGGCCCTTGAACTCCTGTTTTCGAGGAAGCAGGGGGCTGTATTTGGCAACCCCGCTGCAGCTCGCGGAAACCAAGAAGATTATCTACCTGGAACATGTTTTTTGTCTGTATCCGAAAGGCACAGATGGCAATCAGAGAATTCCTACTCAACAAAAACAACGGAGGAAGAGGAGGAGGAGGAGGAGGAGGAGGAGGAGGAGGAAGTTTCGGTTTCCGCATCTCATCAGGCTTCCCTGACAAACTAGACGTCTACCTTCAAAAGATCAACTCGCTCATCAACAGCATCGACATCCTTCTCAAGGCCGCGACATCATCTCCACCACAATGTAATTGTGACTGTAGACGTCTCTTCGCGTTCGACCACTTTGCCGTGACACCACTACCGAGGAGCATCACATCAAAAACGCCAAGGAGTAGAAGTAGTAGTGTCCCTAGGAGTAGTAGGACAGCCAAGGACTGGGAAACAGTCCTGGAGAAAGCGCTCGCCTACACCATGGGGCCCACACGCCCGTTCCTTCTTCTAGATCTCGACGTGGTGGAACGGGATGCAGCGTATATGACTGCCCAACAACAACAACAACAACAACAAGAGGCTGAGTCCATAAACCTAGAAAAGAGGGAGATGGAGACGGACCTCGTGGACGAGGTCGACGAGATCCACCCCGAGACGAACCTCCAGCTGCACATCTTCAAAACCGAACAAGAACAAGAGAACCCGAAACTACCAAAGCGTATACTTATATCGGCATATCCAAGCCCTCCTCATCGTGCCTCAGCTGCGACTCCTTCTTCAAGGCGTTCAACTACGTCCACGGAACCGACTTCATGACGAGAGGATCGCATGGGAAGGCATCATACTATCCTTGGCGGTTTCCCGCCGAGTCCTTCCCAAAGAGAGAAGAGGTCCTGAAGGCCACCTACGAGGTCATCGCTGACAAGTGGGTAGGGGCCTACGATGGTTATTATTATCATCATCCGAAGAAGTATCTCCCACTACTGCGCCCGGGCGCCGACTCTTCCGGACGGGAGGCGCCCAATCCTAACCTTCTTGGCCCTGGGGGCCCTGGGGGAGGCAGAATTCGCGGAAGCTGAGGCCAGGTTTCAGGGACTCTTGAGTCGGATGCGGCTGAGATAGCTATCCGTAGAGTTTTTCTTTTTCAAGAAGTCTCTTCCTGGGCCGGGTTATATAAATATAATATAGTTAGTTTAAACCCATTCATTCGCTCATTCGTTCATCGACAGGTGAAAGCTAATTGAGTAGATAGAGAGCATTTATATCTGGACCAAAGTAGATTATTTTATACGGCCATATGTGTCTTACGTATATCACTTTAACATTAAAATGTATATACTGTACATGACTCTTGATTTAAATAGGTAGGTAGTTAGGTAGGTGACCATGGGGTACACACAGGTATCTTTCCTTTTTCTCTTTTCTGTCGTCATTTTGGTTATCCGCCAGGTGCTTGATGACACTCTAAGACAGACCAGAATTCAATTCAAGCTACTGTAGAGCACACAACGCAACATAGAAAGACATAACATTAGCACAATACAACAGACGCCAGATCGAAGTGGACAAGAAATCGCTGAAACAAAGCAAAACACGTAGGTATCGATCGATCGAGGTTTCATCGCTTCTCTCCCAACCCAGGCGGAGGCCCCGAAGGCGGCCCACCCGCGGCACCGCTGCTGCCCGGAGGTGCAGTGCCAGGCGGCGGTCCGTAACTCGACTGGCCCTGGGCTCCAGGAGGAGGAGGAGGGGACCCAGCTGTCCCGGGAGCGCCAGGTGCACCTGGCGCGCCAGATGTGCCGGGCGCTGGGCTCGGGCTTGTCCCGCTCGGCCCCTGCTGCTGCCCTTGCTGCTGCTGCTGCGACTGCTGCTGGCCGGGCATCGGTGGTGGTGGGAACCCGGGCGTGCCGGGAGGCGGCATCTGGAAGTTCGGCGGCCAGCCACCAGGTGGTGGAGGGAAGGGGAAGTTGCCTGGTGGAGGAGGCATGTTTGGGAGGGAGGGAGGTGGCGGGAGGCCGCTGGACGAGGGAGCTCCGGTCGTGGAGGGTGGAGGGAAAGGTGGTGGGTAGGGCATGCCGCGGCCTCCGGGGGCTGTTGTTGTAGATTAGACAGTTAGCCACTGATTCGCCTGGTTCCAACAGGATAGATGAGGTTGAAGATGGGGAAACGTACGTGGTGGCATTCCGCCTGGAGGTTGAGGAGCGCCTGGCGCGCCTGGCATGCCGAAGGGAGGCGGCGGTGGCATCTGGCCTGGTCGACCTGCAGAGGCAATTAATCAGTACATGAGCTCCAAAGACAGTGAGAATGGATGGCAACGGCCGGGAACGGCATACCAGGAAAGCCGTATGGCGGAGGTGGAGGGTAGGATCCCGGAGCACCCTGTTGCAGCATGGGGTTTGCAGCTGCCTGGCCCTCTGCCGCGTACGAGCTGGTGATGGAGTCGATCACGGACTGGGCCTTCTCCTGCCCAATCTCTGTTTTGTTTCAACAGAAAAGTATCAGCTTGCTATCCGGTCCCGGATGGATCAGGGAGCGGGAATATCGTACGTTGATAATACTCCAACACGTTCCTCAGATGATTCCTTCCCGCATTATGCGCCTTGCGCACGCTCATCGAGTCGTGCGTGAGGTAGACATCGCAGTAGTCGCCTGTTGCGGAGCATCAATTAGTATGCCTATTCGACGTTTTCTTTAGCAGAGTAATTGCTTCGCAGCGAGGTGCTCGGTTGTTGTCCATTGGCAAGACGGCAAGGCATGACGGGAAAAAGACCTACAGAAGAGTGCACGGAACGTTAGCCAGACAGCGCATAGAGATTTAGGCAATGGGGATACTTATATTTCGGCATCTTAAATCTCCCTCGCTCCTTGCTCTGAACACAACCAAGCAGCAGCTTCTCTGGTGCTGGTCAAGTGAGCGCGCTCAGAGGCGCGTTGCTGTCGGCGATGATCGTCGCGTCGGAGTCGTCTGTGGGGGTCGTTGGCGCACAGAACGACAGGTTATATTGAGAAGAACGACGGAGGAACAGAGAGCGCCCTCTGCGATGCTGCGGCGCAACGCGGTGGAGGAGATTGAAGTAATGGCCTGTAATGCGTGGAGTTCGATCAATTTCGACCGGCGATGGCAAGGTTATACAAAGGCGGTGAATACCGGCAGAATATGCCGATGCTGTCGGAGCAGACATGGTTTCCTAGCTACCAACTACGTGGTTGACAGACCTCTGTGTTGCTCTCAGCAAAGCTGCTATGTCATTCTTCTTTTGCGCTCTGGCATCATGTACCACATTGTATTTCATCTTGTGCCTGCCAAACTCGGTTTGCATCTGGCAATGGAAACCACCGCTGCTCCCCGCTGCGGGGGTGCTCTGCTTGCCATCGTCAAGTTGGCTTCCAGCTTGCTGTTTCCTGTCCCTTGGGATGGCATATTAGTGTCAACGGATCTTCCAATTCAGCCGCCCAACGCCATGAAAGGTTGTAGCATACGTAAGCTTATATCAGGTGCGGTGACGGTGGATAATGTCGACCTGCCCGACGGATGATTACAAATGCAGAATTGGGTGTCAGCACTCATCTCGAGTAGACCCACTGGATGTTTAGAATTAGGAGGTGCTCTTTCTGAGTTGCGCTTGTGAAGGAGCAAATCTGGACATTGATCGCTCCATCCGGATCGCAGTTCAACCCATATCCTAACCAGGCTGCACTTCACGATGGCTCAGAGCGGAAAACACTGCCTCGTCTTAGTGCCTCAGGCGTCTCCGGATGGGCCCTCTTGAATGCCGCAGTGAACTACCCAACGCCCAGCACGACGTCCTCCGGGAGCTGTCGCAGGGCAAGAGGTGGACCTTCTCCGAGATCCGCCCGGACAGCATCGTGGGCTTCGTCCCGGGCACCAACGCGATGAACATCGCCCAGGGCATCGCCATATACCTGTCCCTCTTACCGCGAGGTCCACGGCCGGGGCGCGTCGTGTCCCTTCCAGGGCACGGAGAAGAGCTACCGCGCCACCAACAGCGACACGTTCCAGGACATCCTGGCCAAGATGGAGATCTACGTCTCCCTGAACCAGGGCCGGTGCCCCAACGGGTCCGTCTTCAACATCACCGACGGCGAGGCCGTCAGCTGGGCGACCGTGTGGCCGGGTCTCTGCGCGTACTTTGGTCTCGAGGGCACCGGGCCCGTAGTGAACAGTCAGAGCCCTCCGATCGAGGAGTTCGTGACGGCGAACAAGGGCGTATGGGACGCGCTGGTCCGGCGGCACAGGCTGAAGGAGGGCTTGCTCGAGGCGCAGAACTGGAAGTTTGTGTATGTCCTCATGGTCCTGGCGGACTTTCGCAGGGAGTACTCGATCGAGAAGGCCCAGTCGATCGGGTTCCAGGAGGCGATTCCCACGGCGCGGAGGTACGAGATTGCCTTTGAGCAGATGGCCGCCGCGAAGGTGATTCCGCCGAGGGCGCGACCTGCTGCTTGCATGGACAATGGACATGCTCGTTGAGTTGATAGCGAGATGTTTCTCCATCTCAAGTAGGCGAGGAGGATATCAAAACCCGATCGGTGATAATTCAAGCGTTATCCTGTCGCGAACAGACCTTCCCGCCATATATACTCCGTACCCAGATACCTGTCATTGGGAACAAATCACCATACATAGAGCCCTGGATCAAATACTGAACTAGTCACAGTTTTACCGCATTTAGTAAAATAAAATAGGGAGTATATATACACGCACAGCAAGTTCGACATGGAATCATACATGTAGAATCAATATACGTGCCAACAAGAAGCACATTAAATGAAAGCAAACGAGTGATGCCTCACATCTGAGTTTCATTCACAGAACTTTTAGAATAAATAGGTAGTACCTAGTCTTCCAACAGAGGTTGGAAACCATGTCCGATTCCAAAACCACTGGAGGTACAGTACAGTACAATAATGCCTAGGTACAGTACCCCCATTTTCAACCTCCAAGCCAGGAACGGTACTCCGTACAGAGTAGTAAGTTGGGACATAATCAGGGTAGCAGCCCTGTCCGTCGTGACCTAACCCAGGTACCTAACCTAACCCCATAAACCTGTATATGTCCAGCACAGAGGTACAGTACTCTACCTCCTGTCTCCGGGCCGAGTTGTACTGTACTTACATACTGTAGAGGTGTTAGTTAACTACCTATCTAGGTAGCCATTCTTACATAAGACTTCGGGCTCAGGAGTTAGGGCTCAGTTTACACGTGACAAGACCAGACCAGACCAGACCAGAATTAGACCTCATTACCCCTGACCTCCCGTCCCGTCTGAAGTTGACGACTCTCCTGACCTGACCTAACCCATCCTCCGCCCTAAGTTCTAATGGCCCTAAGTCTAAGCCTCCAGGGCTGACCGGGACGGCCGGACCTTCCGGACCGAAATTGGAAAAGCACAGACAGGGGATTGTTGCGTTATTATTATTATTGAAGACTCCATCCATCGACGTCATGCGTTCATCTTGTCCCGTCGGACCTGTTGAGGAGGCTGTGTGACCTTTCGAGTGTCCAGTGTCGAGTGTTTGACCCGCGGGGAGGGGGAGGGGGGGGGGAAGGGTCTACCCATCTGTCTATCTGCCACTACTACTGGTAGTAATAGGTGGTAGCGGTAGGGCAACAACCTACGGAGTATGAACTACTACAGTACTTCCTGCTCTGGAGTGAGCGAGCGAGTGACGGAAGTACTGTACTATATCCATACTTTTACTCTACGGAGCAGGATGGGGTGTGGGGTGCTTATGTACACGTTCTACAATGCCCATAGTATACCATACACCATACCCATCGATCGATCGATCGATCGGTAGATGATGTACAGTACACTGTACAGGTATGATGTGACACGACCTACTGCGCAGATTGATTAATTAATTACCTATGGAGTACGGTATATTATTCAGCCCCAGCTGGAGCCCTGGGCTGCACTACACTGCGCAGGCCGATCCTGACCGGTTCCTTGAACTTCAGACCCGGACGCCCCGTTCGAACCGGTCGACCGGGACCCATAACCCGAGCTGGATTCGTTCGCTCCGTTCGTTCGAGGTTCGAGATAATTTCGAGAAGCCTTCCTGAAGAATGAAGTGACTACGTACTATTACTACAAGTACGGAGAAAGGCACTACAGCCCTAAGAGAGCTCACAATCTACAAACATCTATCTACCTACCTACCCTTTCTAATAATTCTAAAACCGTCCCAACTCTAACCTAATCTAATAATAATAATAACAATAATAACAACTGTATCCATCTAAATCTCTACAGTAAGAGAGGGCTCAGCACCTGTCTGTCTTACGATAATAATAATAATTAAAAACAATACTTTCCCGGAAGGTTCGGGCCGGCCGGCGGCTGGCTGAGGTTGCCCGCAAGTTAAGTAAGTTAGGGCCGGGGAACCATCCGGCTTTCGCGGACGCGGACGTGAGGCGAGGTCTGGTCTACTGTACTCCGTACTTCCTTCCGTAGGTCCATCCATGGTGGCCATGGGACATGGATCTCCGGTGGACTTGGGACTTGGGAACTCGGCCTGGACTTTGAGAGCATGGAACAATGAAATGGAAGATCTATTCAATAATAGCTCGTGTGCACCTCTCGTCCTCCAGACCGGACCTGGGGGCTCCAGCAGGGGAAAATTCAAAGGTCAAAGGGATCAATCAAGGATATATATAGGGCTGCGTCAAGCGTACATACAGAGGATGTTGTTTACATGCGCTACGGGATTTTCTACCATCTACGTCGTACCAAGTGCAGAGTCTACACCTACGGTCCACTACGAAGAGAAAACAAGGGCACAGAAGAAGCAAAAGTATGTCTGCGGCAAATTCCAGCTTTGCTTTTTTTCATTCCATTCGCGAGTCTAGGAGACAGGACAGTAGCTATCTCCAACCATCTCTTTTATTTTTGATGGTTATGGTATCTCATATCTCAATCGGATTAAAATGAAGAATATGTACTGTGACAGAAGAAAAAAAAGCAGATGGATCCTCCCGATTCCCAGTTGGTATTTCCCCTTCCATGCGCAGCACGTCGGGTGGTGCCGTTCTTCAACAAGGAATAGCAAAGGAAAAAGCCCGTGTAGAGAGCAGGGAGTCGATAATAGTCAAAAGTCCAAAGTCGATGCGATGCGGTAGGGGTATCGATTCGAATGCAAAAGGTAAAAATCGATTTGAAATGCAAAGCTAAAAGGAATGAACGAACGAATGAATGAGTGAATAAATGAACGGCCTGGGAACGGGAGGGAGATCCGCTGAAATCGATCAACTCTTCCGTTGGTGTCCTTTTGAAAAACCCTGTCCCTGTCCCTTGATGACCTTCCGAGATGCGCCGTTGGTGACCATGAAAGAAGTCGAAAGGGGAAAAAAAATGCAGAAAAACTTTTAAATTCGGTCGTGGTCTCGTGACGGTGATATTATTAAAATACGCTCAACCCGGGTTGAAGAAAGATGAGAAGGTCGCAAAGCTAGGACACGCTCTTGCCGGTGAGCTTGCCCCAGCCCTTTTCGAGGCTCCGCAGGGCCTTGCCAGCGGTCGACTCTGTGCTGGACGAGCTCCCCGCGGAGGTCTTGCGGTAGAGGCTGTAGGTGTCGCGGTCCCGGGCGGTGCGGCTGTCCCCGGAGTAGATCATGTTGCCGGCGCCTCCCCGGCCGACATGGTAGACGGGGGCGACGCGGCGCATCTCGCGCTCGAGCTCCTCGTCGAAGCTGAAGATGGCGCGCTCGCTGGGGCCGTGGACGTTGCCGGCGCCGCCGCGGCCGGAGGTGAAAGCGCTGGGGACGCGCGAGTCGAGGCGCGTTAACGAGGCCGGGCCGGTGGCCGTCTGCGAGTCGGTGATGGGCGTGTTCTCGAGGTTGACGACGTTGCCGGCACCGCCGCGGGTGTGGTATATGGCCGGCCGGGTGTCATTGGGGACGGAGGGATGAGGCTCGATGACGCGGTAGGACGGTACGGAGGGCATGTTGGTTGTTGTGTCTGAAGTTTGTTTGTCTTGTTGTCTGGAGGTGGTTTGCGGACGGATTGGCGGATATATAGTTTTCGGCTGCAGAGCTACCACGGAGCTTGCTCTGGAGAGTCGAGACTAGGCGCGACAGGAGCCAGATATGCCAATTGGAGTTGAGAGGCGATGTCGAGAGGTGGTCGGTGGAGGAGAACGGGAATTGCACTGGAGAGGGCGGGTTGTTGCGGACGAGGTGGACGGTGAAGTGTTCGAGCGGAGGTGAAGATATATCGCGAGTCGCAGAGGCAGACGCTGGGAGTCTCCCAAGCGGTGGGGAAGTCTTATAGACGGCGGCGAGTCCAGACATGACTCCTTTTGCGAGCAAATTGCACCATAACGGCGGGGCCTGCTGCTCTGGGGTCCGGCGGGCGCATCCCAAGGGTCACACGGAGGGCCCGCCGTCAGGGAAGCCGGTGGAAGGCAGGGCGGTGGGTTGCCGGGCGCCGGCCTGCTTAGGGCGGCGGCAGCCCGTGGGCATGCCGGGTGGCGGTCCACGGGGTTGTGCCCTGCTGCACAAGACGTCGACGGCCTGCAGCGCGCGTATAGCTGCACGACAACCCCTGGGAAAGCCCTCGCCGCCCTAGCGCCGGGCCCGGTCAGCTGATGCGCCGCCCGGCGGCAAAAACGTAAGAGAAACTGACGCGCGGCCAATGGGCGGCTGCCGTCGGCGGGCGGTGGTTTCCTGGGGGTAATGGAAACCGAAAACGGCGCACCGCACCACATGACTGGCAGACGCTCCTTTTGCAGTCTTTGTCTCACCGTCTCACGGGACCTGACGCAAAACCCGGCAGTCATGCACCGCCAGGGCAGCGACAGAGGCTGAGCACCTCTCCGGCCACAATCGCATCATCCTCTTCCTCTCCCCATGGACCATAGCAGTACCGTCTTCCTAGGGTCCCGGCCAGCTGCCAGCACGTCCAGGACAACTCAGCTGCTAGCCTCCTACACGTCAAGCCCCCCATCGCACCAAAGCCGCCCGGCCAGAACACGGCCACGCAGTTCCTCCAGCCCCTTGGTTCTGGAATAATTGACGCAGGTCATACTACGCAGAAAGTAGCATGGATGCTGCGTACTATTACTGTGACAAGACCGCTCCTGCGCAGATCTGGCGCCTGCGGTGGTCCCTGGCGAGCCGGGCCAATGGCGGCCTTGGTGGGCTGCCAAGCGCTGGACACAGTGTCCAGAGGTTTAAATTTGAAAGAAAGCTGCCAGAGCCTTCCCCTGGCCACGAGGTACTCTGCGGTTGGACCGCCACCACCTTGGCGGTCACCGGCGCAGAGAGAAAATTTTCATCCAGACGCAGACCTGAGAGAGCGGCCATCCGGCCTCTCTGGTAACGACCGCTCCTGTTGACCCTCGGCTATGCGCGGTGCCCGCTGCCCATCGTCGACTGGCTGATCGCCGGTCCACAGGCCCTGGGCTAAGAATAAACCGCGCGACGTGACTGCTTCCCCAGGGAAAATTTTCACCGGGATCCGTGGGCCGTCGGCGCGCCTGGCCACTGGCAGCGTCCGCTCGTTTCGGCCCTAGGCTAGCCGGCCGCTAGCAGCTTCCCCGGATTTTCTCCCCACAGTCCAGTCGTCCCGTGACGTCGCCTGCTAGAACCTGCTAGCACCCCTCGCATCGGTCTTTTGTCGAAGCAGGAGTCCCAAGGCCCTTCCCAGATCCACTGGTTACGAGGTACGCCACCACGAGGGAAACCAGCTACATCCTCCATGTGACCGTCCATCCCACTCCAGCTAGCCGGATGGGCGCAATTCTCGGCGTCGATGGATGCAGAATGTGCCGCCATCATCGCATCTACCAGCAACACCAGGTGTTGCTTGACGCTGAACCGGACGTTATGTCCAGCAGCGGATCGATCACATTGTTACTCTCATTTCTTCTGCAGCTTCTTACATAACAACATCTGAAGCGCGAGGGGAAGCGACCATTCACCGCGTTGCTCTTAGGTAAGACGACGGCCCTGCGTGTCAGGCATCACCGACTGCGCCGGGATCTTCGGACGACGTTCCACGACTCCTCGTGCCATCCACGCCGTGAGACGTAAGAACCTAAATTGTTGGGAGTCACAGATGGGAATTTACGTCATTTCCCCGCAGATTCTGCATCGGCGTCTGCCGTCTCCTGCATTCTCTGCCTGATCTTTGATTCACTGGTCCTCCTGTGGCTGGGCTGGCTGCGTTCCAGCGGACATGGTTCTAGTAAATGCATAGACAGGTCTCGAGATTTGTCTCCGCTTCCGGTAGCTAGCTTGGTGATCCATTTTGCTGTGGCTTCTTCTCACATCATCACAGCCACTTCATGGCAATTTTAGTGTTTGCTTCCGGCACGGGAGACGGCAACGGAGCGGCAACTGAGCTACCACTCTTCCTTCCTTCCTTTCTTTTCCCTGACAGTTCTGCCTTCATATTTGTCTCGGGGTTTGAGGTATTAATTGGATTCCATCAGAGATAATACCTAGTCTAGAAGGGTAGGTAGAGCAGTCAGGATGCATCTCTACTCTCCTATATCTAATGCGAGGAATCGTATAGTCGATCAAAAACATATTCAGAGAAACAGTTGAAAAAATATAAAATAAAATAAAAAAAGTCCTAATCGACTGAAAGATCACTTCGAAGAAGGCTTTCTTACGTTCAGTTAGGTACTGTACTGTACAACTACTAACTACACTCGAATTGTGGATGAAAAGAGCTGTTCGTTCTTCACATTCACACTGGCCATTGTTTATTCCTTTATTTATTGATACTGCAATAAATGACCCCCTTATCCGCGAATATAAATAATTCATTTTTTTTCGTTGATTGCACACAAACAAACAAACAAACAAACTCAATAACCCGGAATCTTTTTTTTTTTTTTAAAAGGCCTTGACATTGACATGGGAGCGTTATGATTTATTTCCTTGGCGATATACAACGATATCAAAATAACAATAATCACTGGTTAAAGTCGATGATGATCCGGCCGGCGACCTGTCCCTTGCGCAGTTTCTCCACCGCCTCGGGCAGTTTGTCGATCGGCCACTTCTCGTAGATGGGCTTGAGTAGTCCCTAGTTTCAAATTCGAATTCAGAAAAAATAATGTACAATACAGTACAGTAGGTATGTGTCAGACCGGTTTAAATGATCAAAAAAGTCTCTCCAGGCGTTGGAATAAAAAAGAAGGAGAAAGAAGAAGGAAATAAGATGGCAGAAAACGTACCCTCTTCGCAAAGTCCAGCGTTCGGTCCGTGTCACGCAGAGAGGAGACCAACGTCCCGCTGATGGAGAGATTTCGGAGCACGAACTCGTGCGTGTCGGCTCCCAGAAACACGGCACCGGCGGGGGCTGTGTCCGTCACATATTACAATTAGGCTGAGATCCGACTTTACAACGCGGATTTTCAGGGCAGGACATACGTATCCCGATACACATCACTTTGGCCCCGACTCGCTTCCCCGTGAACGCGACGGCATCCTTGTACGCCGCGGGCGCCGTGACGAATACCCCGTGCGCGCCCACGCCGTCCGTGATATCGATCACTTTGCGGACCACATCATCACCACTACTGCACTCCTTGAAGTCGACAAACGCCTCCGCGCCCAACCGCATGCAGAGGTCCCGCTTGTCGGCGCCCGTGTCGACCGCGACGGGGCGCAGACCGAACGCCTTGGCGAGCTGGATGCCTTGAATGCCCACTCCGCCTCCGCCCCCGGGGAAGCAGGCCCAGCTTCCGGGGAGGAGATTCGCTTGCTCCAGGCTGCGGTAGACGGTGGACGCGCTGCACATGATGGGCTGCGAAAAGTGGAGATATCAGTCTGATGAGGCAGATCGGAACAATGATAATTGAGAGACATACCCCGGCGACTTCGTCTGGGACTCCATCCGGGATGCGAGTCATGTAGTTCGCTGGGCTGGTGATGTATTGCTGGTAGGTTCCTAACGAACTCAACCTATTATATACTTACTCCGTGCATATATAATTCCGTCATAGCAGCAAGTTCTTGATTTCGGGATTCATACCAGGACAGTGCAGGCCAGTCATCTTCACCTTGGGGCAGTACATCTCGGTCCTGTGGTCCCAGCACATCCGGCACGAACCGCACGTGCCCCAGACGGGCTTCACGCCCCCGCGATCTCCGACTTTGACGTCCGTGACGTTGGAGCCGACCTTGACGACCACTCCCGCGCCCTCGTGGCCGGGCGATCGCACGCCGCAGTCGCTCATCTTGCCCGTGCCCAGGTCGTTCAGCATGTAATGGATGTCGGAGTAGCAGAGACCGGTGACGTTGAGCTTGAGCAGGACCTCGTCGGGTCCTGGATCGATTGGCATTAGTGTCCATTGATGAATATCTTGCGTGCCATGTACGGGTTTTTTTGCCATTCAAGAAGGTACTGTAGTTTCTGTATGTACTCACCCGGCTCCGGAACAGGCACCTCCTCCACCCTCACAGTGAAGTCCGGTCCCTCATTGACCACCACCCCAGCTTTACAGGTCTTTGGTATCTCCGGGGCCGAGTCCGAGCCGTTCGAAGAAGTGGCAGATCCATTCACGGCCACAGTCATGGTGTCAATGTCAGTAAACAATCGCCTTGAGATCCTTTTGTCGGTTGGATCGTCGATGAATGAGATGCGCAGCAGAAAGAAAGTCGCGGAAACACTGCCAAAGAGAAACCGCCATATGCATCTTGTATGTATATCTCCGGACTAGAGCTGGCTGCACCCCCGCCCCGCACTTGCTGCACTTTCACTCTGGGGGCCAGTTGAGTAGGGCCCTGCCTTGGATGTTGGACCCCGCTCACGGTGTAATGGGCATTATATCCGGACAGGCAGATTTGGAATTCAAAGGCAAGGCTAGATAGCAATGGCTGGGGTTTAGAGACAACCTTTCTTCTTCTTCAATTCCTTAGATCCCAGAGTTTCTACTGGGCATCATCAACAACATTGCACGATACCTTCCAAAGTGCAGTACTGGAATGTATATAGATTCCTGCAATAACCAGCAGAAGAAGGTTTGATTGACTGGACACACAGCACCGCAGGTTCTCGGCAAAGACACGTTCGACCCCCGCGTCATGTTAGCATACATACGCCACCCGGAGTTCTTAACCAGTATTGGAAAGTCTGTCTGATAGACGGATTAGGTAGCATCTGTACCCGACACAGATCATAATAACAGGGCCAGGTCAATATTCTCCGTTATCGGTATCCCGGGGAGGGGGGGGGGGCTCCACGCGAACTGGAAGCGATAAGGTTCTGTCAGCCGAATATTACCACTATAACCTATCGGTATGCCAAGAATCTTAATTCCTGCAATAAAGGAATCATACTGCCTATTCCCATAATCGCCTATTTTCCCTTGTTATAACTTTTGATATATCACATTTTTCGGGTTCCCATATTCGGAAGGTCATAGGCCCCTAATCCATGAGATAGATAGCTAGTCAGATAGGTAGATTAAGAAAATCCGAGCTTCCTCATCATACCTTCGGATTACTAGGTTCGCTCAGTCCGACAGGTTCCTCCGGGCCATCATAAGTGCGGGGAATCATATGTGGGGTAAGGTTCTCTATTGTTGATGGCTTAGTTCGAGAGCAGTAGTTTATGTGGTCTGCCGCCGAACAATTCTCTCTCTTTTTTTCTTTTCTTAATCCATTGCTTTATCTGTAGTATTTGTAGTATTGCATAGTGACGGCCAGAACGTCTCTCTGAATGCATTACACATACTGTATCTCCCAGATACTCAGTTTGATCAATTAACCCCCCTCTTTCTCTCTCCTCCTCACCACCTGAGGTTATTTTGAACGGGCTTCACACTCCCCACGGCAGATTGACCCTTCTTTTTTTCCCATTTGTTTGTTGCTGACTTTGACGTCAAAGCTAACCTCGATTCATGCCTAAGTGTGCGGTACTATACGATCTTCAAGGACACAATGTGATGCAGACATCGTTCTAGTAGTATCTAAGAATCCTCACCGTCCATCAAATGGTGAATCTTTGTGCAGGGCCTCTAATAGTCCTGACAGTACGGTACAATGGCTTCTGCAGACATGGGGGTCAGCTTGGCACGTGAGGAGGGGATATGAACTTCATTTAGAGCTTGTTGGTTGTCTCTTACCGAGTTCTATTATTATTGGCTTAGCGTCTTTAGGTGTGAATTATCCGCCAACACACACAGCATTGCTGCTCTTTTATGAGGAGACGTCCGAAAGCCTTGGTCCTGCAAATGCTGCGGATAGCTTTTTTTGTCCTTTTTTTTCGAGGGCTCTACTGTACTGCGCATGTCGGCGTGCAATCCACGAGCATCGTGAAGCCAATCAGAGCAGCTGCATTATCGATTGGAGAGTCTTGGCTCCCGCGGCTATCTCCGCAAAGCCCGGACCTCGGCCGTCGGCCTGGAGGTATGCACGTCGAACATCAACAAGTATTTGATTTCCTTGTTGTACAAGGGGCTTGTGTTTTTTGCAGAGATTGTTATAATCTTCTGGGGGTTTCCGCTTGGGACAGTACTCCTTTCCTGAGTACTGTACTCTGTATATTTCTTAATTGATTTGATTGATTTCTATTACTTTAGTTTCTGGATTGGCCTCTAGGCTCTACCTCCAGCTCCCAAGTACTCAACTTATATTACTGCTTCTTTTTTGACAAGATTTAGTTCTAGTCCTTGGAAACCATCCCAATGCCCCATCAAACCTTCACTCGCGCAGAAGTCGCGAAACACAACACTCCAGACTCGCTCTGGTGCATCATCGACCACCGCGTCTACGACCTCACCGACTTCGTCGACGCGCATCCCGGCGGCAGCGTCGTGCTCGCCCAGGTCGCGGGTCAGGACGCCACGACGGAATTCTACAACCTGCACAGACAGGAGGTCCTCGACAGGTACAAGGACCAACTGTGCATCGGCGTCGTGGAGGGCGAGACGCCCGAAGTCGTCGAGAGCAAGCCCGGCGACCTGAGCCCCGTCCCTTACGCGGAACCGCTGTGGCTGCGGCCGCAGTTCCAGAGTCCGTACTACAAGGAGAGCCACCGAAGGCTGCAGAAGGCGATGAGGGAGTTCACGGACCGGTACGTGACGCCGGAGGCGCAGCAGAAGGAGAAGGACGGGACGTATATCAGCCAGGAGTTGATCTATCGGATGGCGGAGAACAATATCCTGGCCATGCGCCTGGGGCCCGGCAAGCATCTGCACAATCGGAAGCTTATGGGCGGCGTGGTCGACGGGAAGGAGTTTGATTATTTCCACGATCTGATCGTGGTTCAGGAGCTGGTGAGGGCTAACGCGAGAGGTCAGTATGCAAGTTTGCGGCGTTCATGTTGTCTGCAGTGATATAAATTCTCCTGCTAAAATAATCTACTAGGCTTCCAGGATGGCAACATGGCTGGCATGGCGATCAGTTTGACCGCGGTGCAGCAGTGGCTGGAGAACGAAGAGCTCAAGGAGAAAGTGACCGAGGAGGTCCTGTCCGGCAAGAAGAAGATGTGCCTGGCGATCACGGAGGCGTTTGCGGGCAGTGATGTTGCCGGCCTTCGTACGACGGCGGAGAAGACGCCCGACGGGAAGTACTACATCGTGAACGGCACAAAGTAAGTCGGCACCTCGATCCTTGCAGCCAGCAAGTCGAACGGCTAACCGCTCCACAGGAAATGGATCACGAACGGCATGTTCGCCGACTACTTCGTGACCGGCTGCCGCACGGCCAAGGGCTTCTCGGTGCTGCTGATCCCGAGAGGCGAGGGCGTCGAGACGACGCCGATCAAGACGTCCTACTCGACGGCGGCCGCGACGGCGTTTGTGCAGTTCGAGAACGTCAGGGTGCCCGTCGAGAACCTGCTCGGCAAGGAGGATCAGGGCTTCATCGTCATCATGAGCAACTTCAACCACGAGCGGTTCATGATGGTGTGCGCGGTTGTGCGCATGTCGATGACCGTCGTCGAGGAGTGCCTGAAATGGTGTAACCAGCGCATCGTCTTTGGCAAGAGGCTGATCGAGCAGCCAGTGATCCGACAGAAGTGAGTCGCTCGCATTATCTCGAATGCTTCTGCAGTAGAGTAACTAACAGTTCGACTGCAGGCTGGCCCGGATGATCTCCCTCTGCGAGTCCAACCAAGCCTGGCTCGAGTCCATCGCCTACCAGATGTGCAACATGAGCTACGCGCAGCAGGCGAAGCACCTCGGCGGGCCCATCGCGCTGCTCAAGTCTCACGCGACCCGCGCGGCGCACGAGATCGCATCCGAAGCGACCAACATCTTCGGCGGCCGCGGGCTGACGCAGACGGGCATGGGCAGGGTGATCGAGATGTTCCACCGCACAGTCAAGTTCGATGCGATCCTGGGCGGCACGGAGGAGATCCTGGCGGATCTGGGCGTGCGGCAGGCGATGAAGGGGTTCCCCAAGGCGATGCTGTAATATCGTGTCGTGTACCAAACGGACACCCTTCACAAAAAATTTCCCTGTGGTATATAGCAAAGATGTCGGAATCTCTTCGTAGTTCCTTGGACATGTTTTTGAGTCAGGGGCAGTAAAGATACGCATGTCAAGACAACTGGAACGAGCCCGAACATGCTCCGTAGAGCCAACAGGCCCTCTTGCTTCCAGAACATGCCTATTATCTATTTATTTATGCCTCACCATACTGTGCATAGAGATACAGCAAAGAAACCAGCAGGATAGATGTTGTTTTGGTGCTGTACCCTTCGTTCCAGACTTCGTTTTCTTAGGGTTATCATTCCCAACGGACTGAATTAGTAACCAAGAGGACTTATTGTAGATGAGCAGGTACTTAGGCATGCTTCAAGTTCACATCTGTCCCTTTGGAGTAGTCAGGCACGCTTCTAGAATATACCATTTATTCGGTATTACTATGTGGTCCAGGATGCTAGGTGTGAACATGACGTGCGTCGTCATCACTGAGATTTATCAGCATGAGACCCTTTTGGGGGGGAGGGAGCGGGGGGCCTGATTCTAGACCTAATAACAGGAAAGGAATATATTGCTCGCTGCTGATCTTGAATAATCCTTACCTTTGGAAATGCAAGCAATTTTGTATATTAGCTCTACGATATTCTTCTGCGCTGAACCCAGATTTGAGACCTCTCATCGATATACAAGCGTTCATAGTAGACCCAGCTTATCCCCCGCACGATGCCATCGGAGCTCAAGCTCACCATCCCCGCCTCCCCGAACACCGTCCAGGTCAGCATCATCGACACGGCCACCACGATCCGCTGTCCCGCGGACATCTTCCTCGCCCCGAGGGTCGACGGACTCGAGAGGCTGACAGCCAACGCGTTCTCGTTTCTGATCGAGAACCCGCGCGCGGGCCGGAAGGTCGTCTTCGACCTGGGGGTTCGGAGGGATTGGGAGAATTACGCACAGCCGCTGTCTGACCGTCTAAAGAGGGGGAGGTTTGATATCGAAGTAAAGAAGAATGTTGCGGAGATCCTGACGGAGAACGGGGTTAAGCTGGAGGATATTGAATCGATCATATGGAGGTGTGTGAGAGAGGCCTATTTCGGTTCGATTGATCAGGGCTTTATGATACATCACAGCGCTGTGATTTGACAGAAGGAACTGGGTTATCTAGATTTATTGACTGCTGACTCTGTTGAAAAGTCATTCGCACTTCGATCACATCGGTGATCCATCCACCTTCCCCGGTTCAACGTCGCTGGTCGTCGGACCAGGCATGCCCGCCGCGAAGCTCCCTCCATACCCCGAAAATCCCTCTGGGGAGCTCCTCGAGAGCGACTTTCGTGGCCGGCAGCTCGTCGAAATCACCCCTGACAGATTCACCACGCGGATCGGCGGTTTCGGTGCGCACGACTTCTTCGGGGACGGCTCTTTCTACCTCCTCGACGTCCCCGGCCACGCCGTGGGCCACATGTGCGGTCTCGCGAGGACAACAGCAACGCCTGACACATTCATCCTGATGGCGGCAGATACGTGTCACCACGGCGGACAGTTCCGGCCCTCGCCTTACCAGCCGCTACCAGAGGAGATCGTCCCGAACCCGTACGATGATCATGATGATCATCAGACGACGCCCTCGTGCCCCTGCCGCATCTTCGAGCGCATCCATCCCGACCCTGCCAAGTACCGCACGGAGCCTTTCTACCGCATCCGTGTGAACGAGGACAGGACGAGCGTTGCGTATGACGTCGAGGCCGCGACGCGGAGTATCCGCCATCTGCAGGAGTTTGACGCCGCGGAGAATGTGTTCGTCGTGTGCGCGCACGATGCGAGTCTTTTGGGGGTTGTGGATGTGTTTCCGGCCAGGGTGAATGGGTGGAAGGATGCTGGGTGGAAGGAAAGGGGGAAATGGCGGTTTTTGAGGGATTGGGATGTTGGTCCTGCCGATGAGAGAAGGGCCTGAGAAACGTGACTAGATACCTACATAACGCAGATTTCTTTTTCACTTCACTAGAAATGAAAGAAAGCCAAAGATATACCTCAACTTTTAATTAAAGTGGTGATCTGGAATCAACAAATGAATTAGTAATTATAGGTTGGAATACTATAGGCTACCTAGGTATCTAGGACAGAAGACCGCAAAATACCTCAGTTGCGATACGAATCATCCAACGAATCCAGCAAACGCATGTAGGCCGACAACTCCTTTATCCCATAAGGAGCACCGGAGAAATGCTGCCTCCTCATGATGTCAAAGGTCTTGCGTATCGTACTCTCCGGCGGCACGTTGAGATTCGCCTCGTTGCCCAAAGCACAAGCAGATGCGTGCGACTGTAGATCCGTCGCGGCGAGCAATTGATACATCAGATACCAGGCAGCACCGATCGACTCTTTCGCGGTGACCACCCCGTGGTTGCGCAGGAACAGAACATTCTTGTCTCCCAGATCCCCCACCAGGCTCTTCTGCTCCCCCCTGTCGACGACGATGCCATGGTAGTCGTGATAGGCAATCGGGCCGACCTGGTGGCTGTCTGCGCCAGTTCCAGGAAACGCTGCATAACAGAAAAACCCCGGCGGCGGAGGGGTAGTGGCAGTGCATGACGCTCTGAAGATCGGGCCGTGCCCGATGTATCGCGCTGTGGATGACGAAGCCGGCATCGTTGATGCCGAACAAGTCACCGGTGACACCCGTGTGTTTGATCTTGTCATCCGCACCGACCCTGATCAAGCTGCTCGCGGTGATCTCACCGTACCGCAAGCCAAAGGGGTTGATCAGGAACGACTCGGTTCCTCCTCCTTGTGGACTTTGGCAGTGAGATGGTTGTAGATGTTTCCGTTCCACCCTTTCATCTCAAAGAGCCTGTAGCAGGCGGCGAGTTCGATGCGGGCTTTGGCTTCTTGCTCGCTGAATTCGCTGAGGATCGAGCGTTTCAGAAGGCTGGAGATGTTGGGAGTGCTGTAACGCTCGTCTGGGGCGTAGGTCCGCGGAGAGAATGTTGATGCCATTCGTTTGGTTGGTTTGCTGAAAAAAAAAAATCAGTCAGGAACCTTGGAAAGGGTGTACAATGTCTATATTTCTTACAGATGAGAGAATCTCCCTAAAGCTTGGGACATAATGGGCAGTCTTTGCATGTTGAAAGGAGACGTAAATGAGAGTCTTGGGGCCTGATATCCTAGGAACGAGGTAATGGAATAGAGCAAGCCCAGCTGTCAATCGTGTCGTAGCAGCTCACCATGGCAGGTCCGGTCGAGTCTTTTATGCTCCATAGTACCCAATGCTTCCGGGAGCAAGATAACATTGTATGGAGCCCCAGGAAAGGGCTAGAATTGCTTCTGTTTCCCTAGTTTCCTAAAGCGCCTGTTTGCCTAAGTACCGGATGTGGGGATCCAGTGCTTATTCATCTGTGTATTCAAAGCTGCTGACTTTACTACCACGCGCGAGTTTTATGAGTTAGTAAGCACCTATTTTGTCGCCATTATTGGATAAAAGAAGCACAGTGATTGATGAATACTGAGTGTCCGACATATGACGGTGCAGCCTTGTCCGTGGGTCCGGTAGGGGCCCATGAGCCAAGGTTTGCTTGATATGTTCTTAGACATGGTTCTCGAGGGGGATTATCCTGGTCCGCGAGCGGGTATCTATCTTAGAGGCGTAGGAATCCTGTTGCTGATGTATGCATGTTATGATGACAACCGGACTGAGCCATCATAAGCGAGCTCACCGGCTGATAAAGATCAAGTCTGCGACTCCAGATGTCCTAGGTCAGCCAATCAGGCATTTCCTAGTATATCAATAAGCATCATTGACGTGCAGGTTGTGAAAACCCAAGTCACAGAAGCCGCGCTGAGAAACTAATCTGTGATAGAATGGTGCACTTGCTACCGGAAGCAAGGCCGAGTGATGAATCATCACTGCAAGCATAGGAAGTGTAAATTGGTAATATGTTCTACCCTTGTCCTAACGTAAAAGGAAGCACTCTGTACTCGGCTGAATTAGCGGAATTTAGAAGGCCTAGGCCATTGAGCACAGATGGCTAAAGTGCTTTTGTGAGATGAAAGGTTCAAAATTGGGTCGCATCATTTCCAGCGCAGTATTGATTGAAAGCTAACTGTTCTGGGCTCCTTTGCTAAATTCATAATCATCGAAGACGACTTGTTTACTTTATGCAGTAGTCCCGAGCAAGATCTTCCGGAGACTTATCATAGAACCTCCTGGGATAAGGAGTGAAGTTAACATTGAATGTGTAGATGGAATTACCACAAGCTTTATTGTCAAGTTCTGCCTATTGTCTATTCACAAACTCCATGCGGCAGTGCTTTCAGCCCAAGAACGATTCTGGAAACCTCAGCACCCTCAATTTTAACCAGGATCTCCACCGGGTCTGCCTTTCCTGTGGCATGCTGTACCTCCGGGTCCTTGGAGATGGATCAGCTACAAAAGCTCTCATGGGACAGCACTGGTTTGCACTTACATGCACCTCTCATGAATGAGGAACAGTTAGCATACTCTCTCCTTATTTTAAGTAGTAGCTCACTGTCCTCACTCACTTTCTCATGGGCAATTGTGTATACTCCTTGGGTAGGGGTAGCGTTTTTGACGAACTCCTGAAGATCAATGATCGGCTGCGACTGTGAAAATTGTATACTGAATCCGAGAGATTCTTTTTCCAACTGTCTATGGTCTGTACTTCTTTGTTTCTTCTAGTTCTTTTTCATTTTCTTTCCTTTTCTTCCCCTGAAGTTTGTCTAACCAGCACACAGTGCGTACAACACCTATGGGTATTAGCTGCCTAAACCAAGGATGACGATGGCTCAGAAAAGTGATAGAAAGGGGCCATCCGCATCACCATTACTCGGGCACGCACTGGGTGCGGTATGCTGTAGACAAATCTAGTGATTCTAGTATGTCATAGAACTACCCCGTACATACAAGCCTCCCAGTCCCGCCCCCACTTCCGTCTCCTAGCAGGGTCATGCAGGTTCCACCTCTTAATGAACAGGAGAAAGAATAGTACAGTGCATACAAGACATGTAGCAAGGCGAATTGAGCTCGAATGGTATCGGCCATGCGATACCGAAGTTGAAGAAAAGGTGTATGTGTATAGAAGTATTGTGTATTAACAAAAGCATCTAAGGGGTATCAAAAGCCTCATGATTGCTATTCCTACTCTGTATTTTCTCTCGTGCATCTTCATTCTCGCCCTTCCCTAACGCGTTCCTCGGCTTTAGATTCGTGTCATTTTCATAGTCCCGCCTCATCCGGTGGGAGTGGTTCGTTCAACATTATGTGAGATCTGATGGACTTTGTCCACGTTCCCACCGGATGGAATCTTGATGGCGCTCAGTTCAAGGGCATTTCTTGTGGATTATGTCAGGGTCTTCGTGCCATTCGTCTGCGCTGACCCACATCTGGATTGGAAAATAGGAAATCAGTACACGAAACAGGAACGGAACATGAGGCTTTTCTTGAAGCTTAGAATGGATAGGACATTGGAGATTCCAACTAACCTTTCTGAATGTGTTCAACCCTGCCAAGATGCCTCCCCCAATCCACGTAGTATACTTCCGCTCCGCAGGAGCGTTGACCCTGATCTTCATGTCCTCGACCGCAAGCTTCTTGATCTCGCGCATTAAGCGGTCTGGGAAGTTCTTGCATAGTGTCGAGCCACCAGAGAGAACGATGTTGAGGTATAGTGCTTTGCGCAGATCAAGATCTGTGCGGGCAATGGCGTCCTGGACGATCTGGTGCACACCAGGATACTCAAGACCGATGATCTCGGGGTCGAAGAGAATCTCAGGTGCCCGGTAGCGTTCTTGGCCGACCTGCGACGATGTAAGTCAGCCGACATCGATTTGTTCAACATCGCTACATACCTTGATTTTATGGCCATCCGGGAGTACGTAGTCTACCGTCTTGGATTCCGATTTGTGGTAGCTGTTCATCCACTCCTTCTCTTCCTTCTTCGGATCCAGCGAGACGTAGCACACTTTCTCTTTCATGATGCGCACAACTTCCTTCTCCGCACTGGTGTGCAGAACATGCCCATTCTTCCTAAGGAGCAGCTGCAGATGCTCAGTCACGTCGCGTCCAGCAACATCTATCCTCCGTATACTGTTTGGAACTGCGAAGCCCTCGTACACCGGTACTGCGTGTGAGACTCCATCCCCAGAATCCAGGACCACACCTGTTGTCCGTCCCGAAGCGTAAAGCGCCAGTACAGCCTGGATAGACAAGTACAGAGCGGGGATATTGAACGTCTCGAACATAATTTGGGCGGCGATTTCGCGATTCTTGCGGGGGTTGAGCGGCGGTTCGGTCAGGAGCACCGGGTGCTCTTCGGGCAGGGTCTTCAGCTCACTCTCGTAGACGTGGTGCCATATCTTCTCCATGTCATCCCAATCAGTGACGATGCCGTGCTCGAGCGGATACCGTATCTTCAACAGACCCCGCAATTCCTGCGCCCGTTGTCCGATAAACACGTCGCCTTCCAGACCTCCAGCCATCACCCGAGGGTGTTTGGGTCGACCGACAAAGGATGGGAAGAAACATGACGGGATCTCCTCGCCCGCGAATCCGGCGCGAATAGTACCGCTGCCATTGTCTATCACGATAGGAACGTTATGAAGCGTGGCGTCCGCCATAGCGACAGGATTGAGGGGGCAGGTGAGGGCGTCGGCGGTAGGGACAGGTTGGCAGAGGCGGCGAGCGCGTGAAGGTGGGACAGGCCGCCGCGGCCCTGGTGGGTAAAATCGAGGACCAAGAGAGTCGTACGGTGATCAAAAACCTAGACTAGGCATGTACTGCAGGATTGACGGTTGTGGGGGGGTCGACGCATCCAAATATTGCCATCATCCTCCGGTGCGGGTTCGCGGTACTTCGCGCCCTGGAGTCTCCGTGCCGTCAACAAGGAGCTTGGGCCAAACGCGGAGCCGATGCCGCACACCGAACAATGGCTATCTTCGTGCTTTGTACTGTTAACCTCCGCCACATTGGAAGGAGAAAGGGTCGTAGAAAGGCTAATTCCTGGAAAAGCATTAATAGCAAGTCCTTTACCTGAAAAATGAGGGAGAGAATGGCCTTGAGCTCTTCTGGCATTGCCCAAGGACCAACGATAGACTTGATAGTACTGTACCATAGCATTTGTGGGCTGGATGAAAAGACTGGCTCTCTTACTCCCAAATGTTCTACCAGTATGCTGTATTCTTTCTCATTGACTTTCTTCAATGTTCACAAGAAGCCTCAAAGAGAAACAAATGCAAATCTATATTAGCGTTACAACTTGGTCCATAACACACATGAATCATGGTAGCATAACCAAACTGTTCCTTTCAGGCTTGGTTTGGAATTTACTGAATATTCACATTTTCTTACCCACTAGATGTCATTCGTATCTTTCACTGTTGAGCAATCTACGCCGCCGATGGACCCAGGAAAAGAACACGTCTAGAACAACGCTCAATTGACATGAAAGCCATGCTGAGTCGAATCATCTGTATTGTACAGAGTCCTATCCCAGAAGAATCAAGGAGGCCGTGAACCGTTAATGTATCCAGTACAAACTTCCGAAGATGTAAACAGATCCTGGTAGGAAGTTGAAGGTTGTCGCGTGTCATACCTCGCTGACCAAATTTGCACAGGAAAGCGAGAAGAACCTAGGAAAGAAAAGCGAAAAATAAGAAATATCGACCCTTGACAGGCAAACAACTGCTTCAAGGGAAGGCAATGTGGCATTGAAGACTCCAGCGAGATGATCCAGAGCTTCATATTCTTGTGTGTAGAGGCCCAAACCACAAGCTGTGCAGAAGTGTGTCTTGAGTCGAACAGTTTTGCATCCTCGATTAAATCGGAAGCTATTCTCTGGCCCACTGGGGACAATCAACATCGGGGTATCATGCGTAAACGGACCGTCACTTCGAAGCTCCTAATAGAGAAAACTAGCCCCGGCAGCTCGAAAGAGGAGTCTATCGACAGGGAACAGGAGTGAATGGCGGTTTCAAAGGGACTGGAGTATTGAGTCTTGAAAGTTAAGAGAAGACCTGAAGCGGGATCCATAACAGACGAAATTAAAGAGCATGTCATGGAGACAATATCACTGGAGGCGGTACCATAATATTCGAAACTGACGTTGCTGCTTAAACAGCCAATACCGCGGTCCAAGATCAAAAAGGCGACGCTCAGTCGACGAAGCCCATCTCGTCATCCATGACGGCAGCAAGTCCCTCTTTGGATTTCCGCATGCCGCTATTGACAGGTGGCCAAGCGTGCAAGCGGTTACGAAGGCTTTCCGCTTTCCCGACCGCGCTAGCAACGTCTCTAGGGCGATGTTAAATAAATCGAAGAAAATATGAAGTTACCAAAGACACATAGGACCTACGTCACCTGGCTAGCCACAACGTATCCTTGCCTGGAAAGCTCATTTGCTAACTCTTGCTGATGGTTATCTTGAAGACAGGGGTTAGGCACCACCACTAGGGGCACACCAACTCTAAGTGCTTCGAGAATGGACCCCGAGCCTAGAAGAGAAGGCAGTCAATATCTTAGCAGGAATGACTTGAGGAAAATGAAATTCACCTGCGTGGCTGATAACCACTCCTTCCGTCCTTCCTTCGGCCAGCTGACCCTTGGTAAGGCGTAGTTCTTCACCCAATCCCATTTTCTTGTAATCAAATCCATCAATTTCAAGACCATAGCGTCCCTCACTTCCAGGAGGGTGAGTTGACAAGAACTCTTCAAAGATGGAACGGCCCTCTTCGCCGTACTGTACTAGCAGATGAGTGTAAGCATGTTCTTTAAGTGCTTTCAAGAAGGATTCATCTAAGACATGGCGAACAAGCATGTCAAAACTAGCGGTTGCTCCGATCGTGACAAAGCATAGCTTCTTTGGCTGCCCCTTCTGTGCTGAGCCTGGGGCTTCGTGAGCCATGATGCTACCTGCTAAGCTGCACTGTGAAGGTAGATGACATGCAGCGTTAAAAAAAAGTATAGCGATTAGAGAGCAGGATGCTGAGGCAAGATATCCATCATGGCTCCCACCTTCACAGATGAAGCACGGGCCTCCACTTGGCGGGGATCTCAGTTGGAGCGGAACTACATTCTCCCGATTCCGTTAGCGCGATTCATGCCGATCTGCGATCTCCGTCAGAAATATCCCCGCGAACAGCAGTGAAGGGCGCCGAGAAAAGTACTCTCAGTGACAATGGCCACCATGGCAAGGTCTCTGAGCCGGTCGGCTCTGTTCCTGGCCTGGAGAGGGCCTGCCCGACAGAATGCGGCCTTCCAGTGTCCAATTGTGACTCAATCGCGATTCTTTTCGGCCTCCCCGCTCAATTACCTACCGGAGGATCCTCCAGTTCCTCCTCCTCCAAAGGAGCCAAGACCGGAGGATCTGCCTCCTCTTCCTGAGTATTCCCCAGATAGGCTGAGCAAGGAGGAACGCTCAATGTATGAAATGTTGTCACCGGAGGAGCGAGAGCTCTTCGATGCCGAAACCAGAAAATTCATCGAAGAATACAACGATCCGGTAAAACGAGCCGCGGCATTTTCAGAAATCGACAAGTATGTAGCGCAGATCGAGAGAGAGGAGCCTATGAGGTTTGAAGACGTCAAAGAGACCCGAGGCTTCTGGGCTGAAGAGGAAGATGATGAGTTTGCCCAAGTCGAGGACGGCGACGAGGAATTCAATGACGATGAAATCACTTCGATGGCTCATGCGGAGCTCGAGTTGCACCGCGAGATGAGAGAGTATGCAAGGATTGCAGCGTGGGATATGCCACTACTGAGCAGTACGCATCTGCGCAGTACCCTTCATTCAATTCTAAATTCACAGAAGGTGCTAACTGGTCTGCTCCGCAGAGTTCGCGAAACCGTTCACCTTGCCTCCCGAAACCCACCTGCTTCGCTTCCGCTATACGACCTACATGGGCGAGCAGCATCCAGCGGAGAACAAAGTCGTCGTCGAACTTTGTTCCAAGGATCTTGTCCCGAAGTACCTTACCGAGGAGCAGCGCCAGACATTCCTCAAATTGGTTGGATGCCGCTATAACCCAGACACGGACATTGTACGGATGTCGTGCGAGAAGTTTGCAACTCGTGCTCAGAACAAGCGGTACCTCGGGGACCTGGTCAATACGCTGATCAAGGAGGCCAAGGAAGGCGACTCTTTTGCCGATATCCCGCTCGACCTGCGTCACCACAAGCCGAAGAAGAAACTGCACTTCCCTGAGTCCTGGATCCTGACGGAGGAGAGAAAGAAGCAGCTGGCCGCTACCCGGGCAGAGAGGAGACGTGCAGAGCAAGAGCGACAAGGTATTGTGGATGGCAGGGAAGTCGTCGCTCATGCTATCAAGACACTGCCGCAATTGAATCCTGGACTGAACAACAAAGCTGCTGAGGAGCGAGAGCGTGTTGCTGTCAAACTCGGTGCTAAACCTCAAAAGGGAGTGCAGAAGCTGATAAGATAAGAAGGAGTTTGCCAATCCGTGATAATGTGAGAGATGGCATAGTTTAGATTTCCAGGATTGACACTGTCATGTACTCTAACCAAACCCCTGTTCATCTAAATGTATCATATTTAGCTTCTACATCCTTTGTCACTTGGCATACGCCTGATGATAGCCAACACATTTGGAAACGCTTTCAGTTTATCTTAGGTTAACCTCGTGTGCTGTCGCTAAATCCCTTTTCAAAAGGATTGGACTCTTCTTCGACGGATGTCTGTCACTACGGGAGAAGAAGAAGGAAAGACGAATGGTTGAAATTCCGTAAAGTAGAAATAAGGAAACTCACCATTTTCGATCTGGTTTTCTGCAAGACAATGGAGGGTGATGCACAAAAAGGCTGAAAAACCAATGAATGCAAATAGAAAAAAATAATTTTCAATTTGGGTTTTTGTTTTTATAGAAATTCATATAAACCTTGCGCACAGAAAAGGGAGATCAGGAGCAGGGAGTTGGGGGGTTGGGGGAAGAGGAGACTTGGAGGTGACCATGGAGGTCCTACCTCGGGAATTGGAGTGTCATGCGCGAAATGTCGCCTGCGACTGATTTCGTAACTGCATGCATATCTCAATTCCAGTCTCAAAAATAAACAAACCAAAGAAGAAGGAAATGGGAACATATTTCATCTGGTTCATGGGGGAAATTTTCCATCGTACTGAATCGCCAACAGCCATGTTCGTATATTTAGCCGTGGATCACGAAGCCAAAGAGGGCTAGAAACTAAAGGGAAACCTATTGTTCTCAATCCAGAAACTCAACCATGTTTCACTCATCATTTCCCAAACCAAGTCCGAACAGGTCGACTTCGAGGGAATTAATAGCGGAGGTATTCTCCTTGTTTTTCATGCTGCTATCCTTGCTAGGATTAATCTGCTTGGTCTCATCAACATTCTTTCTATCAGCGATAGCACGAGAGCGACTCGCTGGCAGCGTCACCGAATCGGAAGACGAGGATGGAGAACCATTCGAAGGAGAAGCAACACGGGAAGAGGAAGCCGAAGATACGTTGTTCCCTGGCACGGCGGTAGAACTCGCGCTCTGCGGGCTGCTCTTCGTGTTTGGAGAGAACGAACTCATTACCTTGGTGCTGTTGTTACGCTTGTATTTGGATGGAGTCTCGACAGTAGCCTGGTTCTTCGCTGGAACCTCCGAGGGCGTGCGAGGCTGGTAGAGACGACGTGATTTCTGAGGCTTCTTGGTGCGAGCCTGAGGAGAACTCAGTGGCACTGGGTGAATATTTCCGTTGCTTGCTCCGGACTCTGACATCAGAGACTGCATGTTGCGCATGAATTCCTGGTGCTGAGCCAAATCCAGCTCTTCAGAAGCATCCTTGTTTCCAGACGCGGAGAGGGTCAGTTTGCTAGGGCTACTGCGAACGGGATCAAGGCTAGGATATCCTGGAAGCGGATCGAAAGAAAGAAGATCGATCTTTTTGCCCTGTCCAGGAATGTTTTTGGTTCCATGCTTCTGGGTATGATCCGTTTCAGTTGAGTCAGTGGTATCGCGTGTAGAAGGAGTCTGTCCTTGAACTACCCCCGGATGCTGCTGAAATGAGGACTGGTTCAGGGATTTCTGTTTCGAATGCTCATCGTGTCCCGAAGAACCGTCGACAGCTGCAGTGATCCCGAGACGGGTTGGATACTGGATGGGTCTGACAGGCGACGGAAGAGTAGGGTTAAGGACATGATGCTGTGCATAGTCCCTCCACTGCTGACCAGGGGCTATCTGTGGTCGTGGATTGTTGTTTCCGTTGTTCAAGATACTCGGGATTCCGTATTTCTCGCGGTACCAACGTGGTATATCGCGCAATCCAAGCTTCTCAAGCATCACAGGGTCCGTGGGCATTTCATGCTTGTAGAGACATCCTGTCCATAGAAGGTCAGCTATCATTACCAACCACACAAATGGGGAATGTCCCCACCGACCTTGCTGCTGGTAATCACACTCGCCGTGGCGAATCCAGTAGGAGCAGTATTCTTTCTTGGAAGTGTGATGAGCGCCGGTTTCACGTCGATTTGGAGTCTTACAAACGAAAATCAGCCGCGACTAGGCACTTTCCATTGCTTATTCGAATCGCGTTGAAAACTTACCTGTCTCGAATTTCCCATCCCACCAGTGTTCGCAGCTCCCACGACCCAGTTCTGGGACAGACCTTGCTGCAGTAAGCCTTGGAGCGCCAGGCGTTGGCTCACTGGCAGGCTGTCGTCAGCTGCGGCCCTCAGGAGGGAAGACTGAAGGTCGAACTCGCGGACAAGCTGGTTAGAGTGACTAGTAACACCACGGGCATGGTTCACAGGAACACCATCGACAATGTAGAACTGGGCCCGAGGGTTCACTGTTCCCAGACTGGTCATGCCCTGAGTGTCACTCGGGGACAGAATACGTGGAACACCGCGAATAGAGATATGTGCAGGGAGCTCGTCAAGCGCGATTAAGGGAGTCAGGGTGCCATTTGGGCGAGCACAAAAAAACTGAGGGCGAATCGGAGATGTCATCTTGACTTGATATGCAAAGACAGTGTTTGATTTGAAAATATCCGTTTTGAACTTAGAGACAGACAGGGATGGAAAGCGAAAAGAGGTCTTGAGATTGAAAGATGCAGAGAAGTCGAAGATAGAAGTGTTGGAAGTCAGTTGAGGACAAGAATGAGAGAGGCTTTAAGTAGAGGTCTTTGGGAAGCTATATTGTCAAGTGACTGTGGGAAGTGAATATTGTGCTCAGTTCTCTCAGAAATACCCAAGAGTGAAACTTCCGCCGTCATTCACAGAGACAAGACCTGGAGACAGGACAAGCTGTGAATTGGCATGACAATACAGCAAACCGCACTATGAAACAATACTTCTCTAAATAGGGTCACCGGTTGATTAATGACTGCTCAATAAATGAAAGCGAGAGAAACTCAGATTTAATATAAAGAGTCTGAGAATAGTAGTTTTGTGGAGCCGTCACTGAGTGGTGAAAGCCGGGTGTAGCAAGGCGGAGCTTGACCAGAAGCTGCCAGGAAATCGGCAGAATCCTAGGAAGCAGCTTTTCATGCACATAGGCAATCTGTGTTTGCCAAATGTGGCTTCCCAACGGCTCCAGAAGCGACTTGTTCCAACACATGGATGGCAGCTGTCGGTACAACCCAGCCAAGATTTGCGTATCGGATGGCTGCAGCCAACGCTCAACGTTTAGTGGGCATCCCTCAACAAAGTACGGCAGTGTGAAGGGCAGAATGAACATCTCAGGCACATATGATGCTTGAACACCCAGCCGGTCCCCTGCTCTGCTATCGCGCTGCCCAAACACATCCTTTGGGGGCCTTGATAGGATAGCTGTTTCACTCAGCATCTCAACAGATGAGGAGCACTATTGAGGACTCAAAAATCTCTGTAGGCACTACATATAATCTCTTCCAAAACTAGAGCTGGACAGTTAGTACTTCTTTTTCAATAAATGTAACGAATGATATGGGTGTGTGGACTCGTTTCAATTCAAACCCAGGAACCCTCTAATCACCTATGATAGGACAATTTTTGCCTCCCTATCAGTAAGTAAGCTTTAGAGAAACAATACTATCTTCTACGATAGTACGTGAACGATGATACGAGTATTTTGCTGTCTCTGTCCCAAGGATTTTGCCGCAACCTTCAAGACGCCTTATGAAGTCGCCTTGTCCAAGGCTTAAACGACTTATATCATCACAGCTCGTGGCCGAGTAGATAAGTCGGGTACTGCATTCTCCTCTTCATTTACCTCTGCGCTTGGAGGTTTGCAAGATGCGCTGGGAGTCGATCCCAAGGTAAATAACAAAATGTGTTACTCAGGAATAACACTTTTTTTCTGATAGAAGTTTAACAACGGATTGCAGTACATTTTATGGTCATCTGTCTCATCATTGACAATCAAAGACAGATGACGTGTCGCGGTCCCTGCCGCTGACCCGCCATGTTTGGCTGCAACAATTGTTGATGGCTTCCATTTCATCTCTGCTTGAACGCTCCAAAGGATGCACAATTTCAGAACCCCGTTTTTGTGGAAGGATTTTTTCTGCATATAGGGGTTTTATTAATTATTATTCTGTCGTCGTCATCAAGAAATTCGGATAGGAAGGGGGTTGATTTCTACCTTGATGATCAATGCAGTCACAGAACATCTTGAGGCTAAGTGCAAAAGAGCCTTTGCATCGGTTATTATGTTCTGTATGAGATAGAGAATTACGATAAAGACATCGGGAAAGTTCACTTTTTTCAAAGTCTCAACCTGTTACTCATAACAACAGCTTGCTGAGTCGCAGCGATCGGAAAAGAATACTCAACTGTTAGCAGCTTGGCAATAAAGAAATCCCAAGACAAAGCGGTCTAATTCTCCTACAGTAACCACAGTAGCATCACACCTTCATGTTTGAAAGTAGTGATGAATCAGAGTCATAATATCGATTTTGGATTTTGGAATCTATCAATCCCTCAGCTAAGGTATGTTGGTATGTGCTATTATGCACATACTGTGCGGGACACTATCTGTACTCATGACAGCATCGAAGAGAAATTGTGAGCTCAAAGTTATGAGTAGTGTGGATTTAATGTATCTATAAAAGGGGGGGAATGATCTAAATTGAACCTAAATTATCAAGTCAGGAGTTTTACCATCTAATGACTGAGAATGATGTTGAAACAAAGTCCACTAGACTCTTGGCTTTTGTACTCCGTCATTCATCTTAGCCACGTGATGACCAGAGTATCTAATGCCATTCTATCTGTCAAGTATGACCTGCTCTAGATTCCTGCGCTATGTAAAGATTTACCCTTCTTTTCTTTTTTTTTTTTTTCACTTGCTTATTGTTATTTCATGTGGCTCATTATAATAAGAACTAGGGGATTTTCATTTAATTGATGGGTAGGAGTGGAGACTACTTAGTACTCTACCAGGCGCCACTTGTGATCACACAAGATGGATAATTGGAGATCATAGAGTCAACGCCTCATACATCCAAAAACTTCTTCCGCCAACGCCTATGGAGTCCTAGTTCCATGTGCCTTGCATACGGCGGAGTACAATTTACGCATACTAGTCCTTTGCGCTAGAAGTATTGACTGTATTTGAATTGCTTACAGCTCTCTCAATATGCATATATCACTACGAGCCTATTACAATTCCCATCCAGGGATTATTAGAAGCAATCATCATGGACCCTGCTGCAGACTTGGCTTCACCAGAGCCATGCAGTAGAAGTGCAGCTCTCAAACAATAAACCTTGAAAATGTCTATAGAGAAAGCTCTTGAATGAAGCAGTCACCAAATTCTTGTTACTTACATAGGTAGGAGAGTGCAGGTGGTCGAGCAGTGAGGATTTAGATAATCAAAGTATGTCTGATCGAAAAAATCACTTCTTTGATGCGAGTAATAAAAAGAAGTCCTTGACCTATGACTCAGAAAGACGTTGGGACATAGTAAACATATCGTGAAGATGAAGGCAAAATGACATAGAGGACCCTCGCTGTCCTGAAAACGCTGGGAGTCCTTGGGGGACCTTCAATCCTACAGCTCCAGGTTAACATGGAGACAAGTCCCACCTACGCTCGAACGATTCTGGTCGAGGTAGAGGAAACCCCTGGTAATATTCAAAGAATCCTAATCCGTCCTAACTATCGTATCTCACAAGTAGCACACGTAGACATCACCATCATCACCGTCACGATATGAACGCTAGACTTCCCTACTCGTGGTCTTGGCGTAAACTAATGCCTTCAGGATAAGCGAGGTGAAATGTTCCATGTGAGTCTGGGGCTAGTTGTCTCTTCAAGTATAGCTGCATCTCGCAAGCACGTGTCGCTTGGGGTTTCTGCGGGATAGCCCCATGCGACCACCGACAGACCGCTGTCCCCTTTCATGAGCAAAGAAGACAAAAGCATCGATTGAGGCAAGTGAAGACGCCACCAGAGCTCCCGTCCGCGGACCGCGACGTCTGCCAGGATGGCAGTGTTTCCGAGACACCCTGCTGCCCTGTGCCCGCCGTCCCTGTCGACGCCCGTCTTCCACCTAACTCCCTGCAACGATCCATCGGCCACGCTCTAGTTGGCCTTTTCTCCATCAAACCCGCACTCTTAGTGTATTTGATGCGCATGAACAGTCGAGCCCCCCAAGCATCAAAGTCGCGTCCCGATTGATCATAAAACTTCAAACTGCCTGCCCGAAGCCGATCGTCTGAAGAGACTACAGTTTCCATCCGCCTCGTCCTACTACCGCGATCCGTCATGAACCAAGGCATTCATGGATCTTAGGTTTTCAGACGAAAACCGAGCCGCATCAACTTTGCATCCGTTTGCGCCTAGGTTCGATAACGTAGAATACTGTGACCTTATCGATATCACATCACTCTCGACCCTTGGCAAAGTTTTCTCCGGCTACAGATCAACCATTCTTCGACGACTAATCTTTTTTTCTAAAGTTAGCAGATCTCTTCCAGTCAATTTAATGAGTGCTGTTTGGAAAACCGTACCCACGTTTGTTTCTTGGTACGGCCTTCAGGAGGGAAAGCGAGGAAGCCAAAGGAAGAGAGCTGCTTGAGGTTGACGAAGGGATAATTCCGAACGGCCCGTTAAGTCGACGAGCTGCGACATCTTTCTAAGACGCATCTTGCACGTCTACATAATGTGATGATGTCAATTGACCCAAGATATCGACAAGCAGAAGCGTCCCATGGTAGGAAACCCATTTGATCCGCTTTCGCTCTTGAAAACATCCCGGCCGGTTTCAACTGTCCGTTTCTGCCAGTTCTCTGATGTATCAGCTACTACTGCTGCTACTACTTTATTGACTAACTGGATATAGTTAAGCCGCCTTCAACGTGTTTTCTGCCATTCTTTGCCCACGGTTTGAGATATTCTCGACTTCGACCAGATAACAGATACTACTTGTCACTTGTCCTTGATCCGTCTCACCGTCTCATGATTGTTCCGTCGTTACCAACGGCTGCGGCTAATTGAGTGGAGTATATTTATAGCGAATACTGGGTTTCATTGTTCTATATTTTGATGGGCTGCCGTTGTCGACTCTAAAGGGCTTCATCCTATCAGCTGTAAACACGATGGCGGGGACGCGGTCACTGTGCTCTCAACCTGTTTATGCTCTCGGCAAGTTCCATTCCATAAATATTCCATTTTTTCATGGCGCCAGAGTGAGCCCGACAGCTGGGCGCGACACCCGAATCATCGCTGTCATACACAAGCTGTTCCCTGCCCGCAGCGCCTTCCGTATATTAACACTGTGCGGATAGAATTTCCTATTTGAAATTCTGATCCACAGAGGGAGCTGAAAGCAGGCGCTTCAGTTTTGTGGACGCTCTACCAAATAATGGCGTGCCTATTACCTTTTCCCAAGGTACAACGATAAGTCCAAAAAGATAACGTCGCTACCACTACATCATAGGTCGACGTCAGACCATATCGATGTTTTTAGACGCGATCGATCGCCTATTGACCGCGGGATTCAGCAGAATAAACGTCTCCGATGCTAATCAGCCTGGTTTGACAGCCAAAGGACGAAGCATAATACGGTCTTCAAGCTAAATTTGGCGAAGGCTACTTCTTTGAAAGGTGCCAAGCGGGGGTTTGTGTGGAAAGTCTGCGGAACGACGGAGAGCTACGTGGAAACCAAGTGTTAACACTCCTCGGAAACCTTTTCCAACGAATAATCGACTCTTATATACAGACCCACCCTTCGACAGGGCTTCCAGTCTTCCAGAACAAGCGCTTGTCCATAGCCAGCCCATCCTAGACCGGTATCTTCCCCTTTGGTGAACCACGGCACTCTGTACATGGCTATCTGGTTGGTGTCTGTGCGTGGGTTTCTCTAACTACGGAGTAGCAACTGTTATTGTTTTAAACACCTGAGGTACTTCATCTCTGGGTGCGCCCTAGCGGAGGGGAGCATGTCACCGTGGTCGCGGTCGTTCCCGTCCCAAGAGGCTGAGCCCTGGTGCGGTTGGTCTAGAGGGTTGTCCCGCTCTGCCTTAACGCAAAGATTTCCTCCGCCCAACGCTTGCCCTACAGCGTGCAGCAACTTTCTATATAAAACAGTATTTTGAGTCGCGTGTCTCTTATTTGCGGTGCAGGGCATGGTAGGTGTCCCTTCCAGAGCCCACCAATACCTCTCGTCGGCGGTATCAGATCACGCAATCACTGTTATTGTCGCACATTCTTCTCAGCTTGATCCTTTCTCTTCATATTTCTGAGATGCACTCGTTAACGGGATGTCACAACGTCACCGCGATCATGACGATCAATCGAGTCAAAACACCCCTTCTCGAGGACGATACCCTTCTTCTGGACTGGGTCCGTTTCGTGAAATATTGTCCCGAGAGTCAGCGCCGATAGCAGAGAAGAACAATGTCTCTGGGGCGGCTGGCCTCGCTTCTCCTGTCCCGAGGAAATCGAACGTCTCTTTGGCGTGTACCCCATGCCGTAGGCTCAAAACCAAAGTAGGAATTGAAGAACGTTGTGGAAATCCCCTAGACTGATCGTTTGTAGTGTGATGGTCGCTGCCCTTGCTCCAACTGTATCTCAAAAGGAACCGAAGAAGCATGCACCTACGACGTCGACAACAGACGGAAAGGAGTCCTCAAACAGATGCTGCATGACTCGCAGCAGGAGGCTAGTCAGCTGCAGAGTGTCCTAGATTATCTTCGATCGGCTAATGCCGCATCCGCAGCGGCTCTTTTCAGTCAAATTCGTCAGGGGCTCACTACCAACGAACTAGTTAAATACATTGAAACCCTACCTGCTGTTGACGTTTCTAAATTTTCTGCAGGCGCTGAGGGTTCAGAAGCTGTCCATCGGCATGGGTGCAAAGATCTACGTGGTCCTGTGGAATGGACTTCAGTGTTTCATGATCAAAGGATTCTGAACCATCTGGTTGATCTGTTCTTTTGCTGGCAGTATCACCAACTGCCAATCCTCTCAAAGCCCGACTTCCTAGATGCCATGCAAACGGGTAACACTCGCTTTTGTTCACGGGCTCTTATCAACGCAGTCTTGGCGGCTGGCTGTTTGCTCTACGAACCTGCCGATTTGAGCGCACACCCACAGGGCGTGAAAGTTTTGGGTGATCAGTTTATGGAGGAGGCCGAAAGATTAATTCAAGAGGAGCTCGTTCAAGGAAGGTACACTCTCACATCCATACAAGCTCTGGCGATCATGAGCATGCGAGATATCGTTGCAGGCAAGGAAGCAATCATGTGGTTTCATCTTGGATTGGCTGTTATGATGGCCATCAATCTAGCGATTGATACCGATGTTAGCCATGACGTGACTGGAACAGGAGAGGCAGGGCGCATCACCTACTGGGGCCTGTTTATAGCAGATCGGTGAGTTGACGGGAGCCCCCAAAAAATAAGCAGCTCTATTGACACACAGTCTCTGTCGCAGCTTGGCTGCTTTTACATTAGGTCGCCTACCGCAGATGCGGACTGTTGGCCACCCGAGGAAGCCTCAGCACCGCCTCGCAGGAGGGAGTGATACATGGTTTCCCATTACGAACCTGGCTCGAGAGTCTAGCTTCCATCGGCCCGAGAACTTCGCGCAGGTAGTTTCATATCAGTACGAGCTGTTCGAAATGATCGACGACATCCAGTCTTCATTTTACCTGCCCGGGAGGCACGTAGAGGTCCATGACATAAACGCGCTTTATATGCGTCTGTTGCAATGGCGAAGCAAGCAGCCTGCAGAAATGGATCCAATACCATATGCAGTTCCAAATGTCTACCATTTAAGGTTTGCTACGCGAGTTCTTGAGTCAGAGAAACGGCAACAACAAGGTGAAAAAAATTACTGACATCAAATGCATCTAGATTACTCTACCATGCGGCAATCCTAATACTCTTTCGCCCCTATATGCAATCTACGACAGCGGAGAGCTTCTCGGTGCAACCAAATCTAGCTTGCAAGGATGCAGCTTCTGCTATCATACACATCGAAGCCATCTACGACCAATGCTATGGCCTCCGTTTTGCACCGATATACTACCTAAACTACATATATGCCGCTGCATTCGTATATATTACGGCGCTTTCGGAACCGCACGCCTTGAAGCTCTTCCTAAAATGCATGCAATATATTAAAACTATGGGGAAATACTACCAGAAGCCGGCAGAAACGGCTTTCAATGACATACTGTCTGTGCTTCTGAAGCATGGTATCAAACTGCCAAGGAGCGTGCGGGCAGAGCTTGTCGGCCTTATTTCGCTGGATCCCTACGAAGAGCTGTTCGTGGACCCCATTCACGGAGCGTTTGAAGACCAAACTCTTCTTGCCTCTGGTCTGATGCCAACGGCAAGACCGTCCCACTTTGGTGAGATCGAGCTGCAAGTGAGGTCTGAGGCTCCAGGGTCTCTCCCCTTCACGGATCATAGGGAGACCCCTGTTGAAGACTTCCTTGTGGGAGAACTGGCTCTTGGAAATGGTCTACTCCCTTACCTGCTAGGAGATGGCAACGATGACTCTCTTGGTCGTCGATGGTAAGGCTGAGAAACCGGCTTGAAAAGTGTATTCACATTAGCAGATCGGCCATTAATATCTTTACAATTTCCGACCCTACCGTCAACTCCGCGTCGCCATGGTCTTGCAATCTGTCCTGCAATGAGTTGGTTGGCCACCTGCTCAACTTGAATTACCGTAATCGCCTTTATATCATCACAAAAAGAGCTTTCCAGCTTAGAGAAAAGGTTCCCAGTGCAAGTATATCTCAAATGATGTTTCAGTCTTTAGACTTGCTGCCTGTCTGTTGCTAATCTCATTCTGAGTTTTAGCCTCTTTTCGCTCCCTAAATTCATGAGCCGTTTTCATATAGAATGCTAACTCAGGCATCTGAATTGCCTTTCTAGAACCATGACTTTCAATATTCGATGAATGCCTTCGGTCTTCACGGAATTGAGCCGGGCTGAGCATCTGCATCTTGCGAGGATATCAGTCAACGAGGTGTGGAGCCTCATAAACGACTTGGCGATCACGCTGCATTTAGAGACAGGTCTATCGTTTTTGCACGTCGTTCACTCGTGAATACAGATCAACGTACAAATTCGAAGCTAAAAAAAAGGGGATCTCATAGACTTAGAAATCTTGGTAGACAGGATATCATTCGCTTCCTCGAATGCTCGATGCATCTCACAGGCTGATAAATCAAGGTGGAGCGTTCAATCATCCAATCAGACGCAGGCAAAAATAATATAAATTTCAAAAGAAAAAAAGGGTTTGGCAAAGAGAGGAGGAGATTGGATCCTTCGACTCATCTTCCATGTGCCTTTCCTGACCCTACCTACCGCGATCTGCTAAACAAGGGTACTCGTACTCCATTCAATGCACACCCAAGTACACAACAGGGTAGTACTCCGTACGGTGCACACCGCACTTCCTCCCGGACCGCGGACTGTCGCCACTGTGGACGCAATCCACAACGACAAACATGAAACATGACATACTTCCTTACGTAGTAAAAGGAGAGACTACCTACTGTGGTACTCCATAGGACTTGGAACTTACGTTGCCCATACCCAACGCTGATTGGGTCAAGTTTTTGCTTTCGTTTTCCGCGGAAGCGCTGCCGCGCCTGATGAGGGACCCGGACGGACCGCGGAAAAAGTCAAAAAGGGCGCCCGCCCTAGCCTAGCCTCTACCGGGTTAAAGGTCAAGTTTCTAGCTTTTGTTTAACCTTTTAGCCTATTTTAGGGTTCCGCTGTTTAACCGTTAGGCTCCAAGCGCTGGATATGGGTCTGAACCGTATTATTAATTAAGCGCCCGTTGAACTTGTGACGCTGTGTCAACGGCTTGCCTGTCATTATTGTTCTCAGGATCCCATGGAGGTTGTTATGGGAACTATGCGTATCTCTCTCTTACAGTACTTACTCCGTCAAGGCTCTTATATACTCCGTATATTACGGGGTACTTACTGTGAAGGCATCACATCCAACCAGCTATGTTCGTTATTCTCTGTCATCTATATATGTAGAGTATATACACAGTACTACTACGTACTACTACGTACTACTACTACTATTATTACTGCACACTTGAAGAATACAAACAACTAAATAAATAAAATAACCAGAGTGACTTCTTCAGATTGATCAACGATGAACTACCTAGCTACCTACTTAGGACGAAGTGAAAGAGAAAGATGTGTTATAGCCGGAGTTGGCATAAAGGAGGGGTATGTCATGCAGGGAGCACGTGACAATGGATCAAAACCCCCCCATCCTGATCCAACGAAGCCTTATGATCCAACGAAGCCCTATGATCCAACAAAGCTCCATGATCCAAACACCCAGAATGATCCAAACGAACTCATCGATCCAGGCAGACTGGCATGTATATAATGACGTTCCTTTCAGACAGAATCCGACCCTCGTGGTCAACTCACATAGCAACTTGTCATATAGACATTGCTAGTAACACAGGCTTATTCTTACTTTTATATTGCTCACCCCCTTGTTTCTTGTCTTCAAGATAAACCAACGGCCCTATTAGGTCTAGTTATCTAGGCCTGTCGTTACACTTCGACCACCTTTCTTGCAGGAAGCAAGGCGTGTTGTGGGCGTTCAAGAGATAGCAAGCATGGAGGGACATATCTCCAACCAGGAACTGGCCCAAGCGGTAAGGGCCCTACAGGAACAGATTCAGCGATCGCAAGAGCAGATTCAGCAGTTACAGGAACAGCTACAGGGACAGGTCAATGAGAATATGCGGCTGCGAGAACAAATGGGATACCTTGGACACCAGACGCAGGAGGGCAACACAAGACAGACAATTGAGGCAAACCAGGATGCGGCTCAGCGGACTAAGGTGGCTAAACCGGACCTCTTTTATGGAGAAAGGAAGAAGCTCCAGATGTTCATTTCCCAGTTGGAACTCTACTTCTTTTTCAACGCGCCAGATTTCCCGGATGAAGACAGAAAGGTTATGTTTGCAGCAACCTATCTTCAAGGCACAGCAGCTCAATGGTTCGAACCCTATCTTCAAGATCGAATGCAAAAGGCACCCGAAGAACGTCGACCAGAAACCAATGAGGTGTTCAACAGATTCCCTACTTTTGTGGCCAAAATGAAGCAGAATTTTGGAGACCTCAACAAAGTCAGAAAGGCCACCCATACTGTCATGACAATCCGCCAGAGGACCTCTGTGGCCGCCTACACCACTGAATTTCAACAAGCTGCGGCATACCTGGGCGATTGGTCAGACAGATCACTCATGGAGCACTACCGTCGGGGGCTGAAGGACGAAATTAAGAAAGGACTAATGATCTACAAGGACCCTAAGGATCTAAATGCGCTTATTAACCTGGCTATCAAGATTGACAATCACCTCTTTGAATGTCGCTATCAAGATGGTATCCCGCGGCATACTAATCAGCGGCATACTGGGAATGGGGGAGATGCCATGGAACTAGACAGCACCAACCAGAAGAACCCCCAGAAGGACAAGTCTAAACAGTCTGACAAGAAGCCTCAAGGACCTAATCCCAACTGGACTGAGGAGCAGAAAAAGCACTATGAGCAGAAGCTATGCATCCACTGTGGAAAGAACAACCATATGGGATGGAAATGCCCTAACAAGCCCAAGAAGGAGGAAAAGAAGCAAGCTGCTACCACTCAGAAGAAGGAAGAAGACCATGCCGCCTACCACTGGACTGCCTGTTATGATGACGACTGCAATATCCACTGGTCAGAAAAGGATGCCACAGGCTGGTATCCAAAGCCACCCAAGTCAAAAAACTAGTCGGCCCTGCCAGGAAGGGACACTTGCAGGGGGCGCGGCTAGAGTCCCTACACCTTGATACAAGCACCACCGGAAAAGGACTATATCAGCAGCTTATTGTTAATGGCAAAATCAATGGGAGGAAGGCAAGAATCATGATTGACAGTGGAGCAACTGGAAACTTTATCAGCAACACTTTTGTTACCAAGAATCATATCCCTTATCAGGCGAAGGAGAAACCCTATGAGTTGACTATGGCAGATGAGTCACCTAGCAACTATGGAGATGGATGGGTACAAATGGAAACCAAGGAATCCACCCTGGCAATCAAACAACATTCTGAACAGATCAACCTGGACATCACAAGGATCCCAAGGCACGACATCATTCTAGGAATACCCTGGCTAAAGACGCACAACCCCCATATAGACTGGAGGACTGAAGAGATACGGTTTGCAGGGACACCCAAAAGCAGCGTAAGGCCCAAGAGGCAGCCTGAGGGGCAACCAGAAGCTGTTGAAGTCCAAGAGATATCGGGGGAAGCACTGAAGCGTATGTGGCAATGGGGAGAGCAAGTTGGTGTCTTATATGTTTGCCCTAGAGAGGTCAGAGAAGTAGGAACTCTGACAAAAGAGCAGGAGACAGCCAAACCCCCTATCCAGGAGATGGAAAGTGTGCCGCAAGAGTACTGGGACTTCCAGGATGTTTTCCAGGAAAGAGGCAAAGGACAACTTCCAGAACACCAACCATGGGACCATGAAATACCATTGAAACCAGGGACACAGCCAGCATTCAAGCCAATCTACCCCCTCTCAGAAAAGGAGCACAAGGCACTACAGGAATATATCAACAAAAACCTGGAGCGAGGATATATTAGGCCATCTACTTCACCCGCAGGATATCCTATACTCTTTGTCCCTAAGAAGAATGGGAAGTTACGGCTCTGTGTGGATTATCACCAGCTTAATGACATCACCATCAAGAACCGCTATCCGCTGCCGCTCATCTCAGAGCTTCAGGATAGACTTAGGAAAGCCAGATACTTCACCAAGCTGGATTTGCGCGAAGGCTACTACCTAGTCTGGATGAAGGAAGGAGAGGAATGGAAGACTGCCTTTAGGACTTGCCTAGGACATTTTGAATACACAGTCATGCCATTTGGACTTACCAACGCGCCTGCTACGTTCCAGAGCCTAGTCAACAACACATTGCAGGACTATCTAGACATCTTTTGCATGGCCTACCTTGACGACATCCTCATCTATTCGGAGACCCTGGAAGAGCATAAGGAACATGTGAAGAAGGTCCTGAGAGCTCTGCAGGATAGAAAGCTCTCTGTGGCCCCAGAGAAATGCAAATGGCACACCCAAAAAGTGGAGTTTCTAGGATTTGTCATCACCCCAGGACATGTGGAGATGGATGAAAGGAAACTGGCCACCATTAGGGAATGGCCTACTCCTACTTCGGTCAAAGAAGTGCAATCCTTTCTTGGATTTGCCAACTTTTACTGAAAATTCATCTGGAACTACTCCAAGATCGCGGAACCCTTGATACGGCTCACCAGGAAGAAACAGAGCTTCGAATGGGGGAAAGAACAGCAAGCAGCATTTGAAAAGCTGAAGCAGAAGTTCTGTGAAGAACCTGTTCTGAAGATCTATGACCCAGAGAAACCGGCTATATTAGAAACAGATGCATCAGACTACGCCATTGGAGCATGCCTCAACCAGCCAGATGAGGAAGGAAGACTACATCCTGTTGCCTATTACTCCAGGAAAATGACGCCCCCAGAGCTGAATTATGATATCCACAACAAGGAATTACTAGCCATTGTTGCAGCTCTGAAGGAATGGAGGCATTACCTAGAAGGAGCCAAGCATCAGACCCTAATATATTGTGACCACAAGAACTTGGTTCACTTTACTACCACCAAGGAGCTGACCCGAAGGCAAGCTAGATGGGCTGAAGAGTTGGCACAGTATGACATCCAGATCTCTTACAGGAAGGGAAGGGAGAACACCAGAGCCGATGCCCTCAGCCGAAGACCGGACCATGAGACAGGAAAGCCTGGAGTCCAGCCAGCAATTTTCAGAACCAAGGCAGACGGCACACTTGTTCTAGCCAGGCAGCTAGCACTGACCTTCCAAATTACTGGCTCATGGGAGGAAGAAATCAAGAAGGCCTATAAGAATGACTCTATGGCCCAAGAATTGATGAGGATCCTAGAAAAGGCCGAAACACAGGAACCCGCAGAGAGGGACCCCAACATAACCATGGGAGAGGGAGGCATCATCCTGTACTGGGGACTGGTCTACATGCCTGTCAAGCTTCGAGAACAGCTGGTCAAGGACATCCATGAAGCCCCAGCACATGGCCACCAGGGAATGGACAAAACCATTGAATGAATCACCAGGAATTTCTACTTCCCAGGGCTCAGAAAGACAGTACAGAAAGTGGTCTCCCAATGCGACCTCTGCATAAGAAGCAAGGCCGCTAGACACGCCCCATATGGATACCTGCAGCCCCTGGAAGTGCCTAAAAGACCTTGGCAGTCTATATCCCTGGACTTCATCACAGATCTGCCAGAATCGGAGGAACCCCTGACCAAGGTGAAATATGATTCAATCCTGGTCATTGTGGACAGGCTTACCAAATATGCCTACTTCCTACCCTACTGAAAAACAGCCAACACAGATGACTTGGTATATACCTTCCTACGGGTAATTGTGGGGAACCATGGTCTACCGGATGAAATTGTGTCAGACAGGGACAAACTGGTTACATCCAAGTTTTGGCAATCCTTGACACGGCAATTAGGCTCTAAGCACAAGCTGTCTACAACAGCACACCCACAGACAGATGGGCAGACTGAACAAACTAATCAAACCCTGGAACAATACCTTTGCTGCTACATCAATTACCAACAGAACAACTGGGTTGAGTTGTTGCCTTTAGCCCAGTTTGCATACAACAGTGTGAAGACTGAAGCCACCCAGGAGTCACCATTTTATGCCAACTATGGGTTTGAGCCTACAGCATATCAGGAGCCCATCCCTGGCAAGATTTTGGCCCAGAAAGGAATCCTCAAGGCAGACCAACTGAAGGAGCTACACTGACAACTGAGCCTGGACATCCAATTCATTGCTTATCGAGCGGCCATGTACTATAACCAACGGCACCAGGAGGCGCCTAAGTTTAGGAAGGGGGACAAGGTATACCTCCTTAGAAAAAACATCAAGACACAAAGGCCTAGTAACAAACTGGATTTCAAAAAGATTGGACCTTTCGAAATTGAAGAACAGACTGGGAAAGTGAACTATAAACTCAGACTGCCAGAGAATATGTGAATACACCCTGTTTTTCATGTCTCTTTGTTGGAACCAGCACCGACCCATGCAACAGTCATTACCGAAACCGAAGAAATACTGCCTGAAAACCCGGAAGCGGATCAAGAATATGAAGTCGAAAAGATACTGGACAGTGGATATGTGGACGGTCAGTTCAGATACCTGATCAAATGGGCAGGGTATGATGATTCAGAAAATACCTGGGAACCTCCTGAAAACTGTGAAGGATGCAAAGACCTTGTTAAGGAGTTCCACCTCTGGAACCCAGATCGCCCAAAGCCAGAGGATCCACCACCTCGGAGGAAAAGAGGTCGGCCGAGGAAGAATCCAAGGAAGGGAGGCAGGATAAATCCACAGACAAATTAGCTGCATCTGAGACACTTGGTGAACTGACATTGATGACCGAGTTGGAAGCCACTGCCTGGGTATTTGAAGAAGAAGGATTGGCATCAGACCCCTCATGACGCGGCCTCTTAGAGCGAGAACTCTCAGGACCCTCAGCTTCAGCCTCCAAGCACTCTAACTCTTCCAAATCCTCAACAGCCTGAGCCTTCTTTAACAACATAAGAGCTCCATGCTGTTTCAGCAATTCTGCCTGCTTCTTGACACGTTCTAAATGGGCTGTAGAAACACAAAGAGCTTCCATAGAAGCACGAAGAGCTTGATGGGCGGCTTCACAATCGGCACGGACCTTGTCCAGGGCTTTTTTCAATCGATGGACTAGGAGAATCAGTAAAGATAGGAAGAAAGGGGGGGGGAAGGAACCAACAGTCAGAATCCTCCACTCCATAAGCATCACAGTTGGCAAGACCTTGGTGACAGCACTCCCCGCAACAGGAATAATTGAGAAAAACCTTGCATTCCACCTTCTCCCCCTTCTCTTGGAGCAAACGGCAATGAGTACACGGAACAGGCATAGTCTCACCTAAGAGATCAACTTTGGCACCTAAGGAGAGGCGCTCAGAATCCTGACCTACACGGCGACGTTTAGGAGGCATGGCAACATTATGAGACCTACAGAGGAGAACTCACAGGAAGCAGGAGAAGCCTAGATATAGGCAAAAACAAAGGAGAATCTTCGGGCCGAAGATCCTTAAGAGGGGAGGTAGTGTTATAGCCGGAGTTGGCATAAAGGAGGGGTATGTCATGCAGGGAGCATGTGACAATGGATCAAAACCCCCCCATCCTGATCCAATGAAGCCTTATGATCCAACGAAGCCCTATGATCCAACAAAGCTCCATGATCCAAACACCCAGAATGATCCAAACGAACTCATCGATCCAGGCAGACTGGCATGTATATAATGATGTTCCTTTCAGACAGAATCCGACCCTCGTGGTCGACTCACATAGCAACTTGTCATATAGACATTGCTAGTAACACAGGCTTATTCTTACTTTTATATTGCTCACCCCCTTGTTTCTTGTCTTCAAGATAAACCAACGGCCCTATTAGGTCTAGTTATCTAGGCCTGTCGTTACAAGATGGAGAAGTAGTGAGTAGCGAGTGAAGGATCCATTGCAATAGAAGCTTCCTAGGATATAAAGAAAGCCTACAGGGCCATGATTTCTATATATATATATATATATATATATATTGGGTTATAGGTAACTGACTCCTTTGTAACATGCCTGACTGAGATGTGACTGAGATGAGATCTTTCTTTCTTTCTCTATAGAAGCCTTAACCAACTAAACCAATCCTTTGAACCTTTATTCATCTATCATGGGTCTCACGTCTCTCGCTGCTGCCTCCCACCAGTTCAGACTGAAACCTGAAACAAGTCCTATCCTAATAAAATAGAAAATAGAATAAAAATAAGGAAGCAGGCATGATTATCTGTATATAAATAACCTTACCCTTTGACAATGACAGAACTAACTGATCGGGAACTCTCGATCTCAGATGCAGGCATACACATATATATACAGTCTGAGAACGCTGCAGCTGCTGCGGACCTACGTGGGTAGTGAGTGGTAGGTAGATGAGTTTGATGAGCAAGTGGGTTGTTGTTGGTAATATTATTAAGGTCGGAAATTTTGCAAGACAAACAGACAAAACTGGTGATGTTGCCTTCTTTTCGCACCAATCCAACAACAACAACAACAACAACAACAACAATGAAAATAATAATACTTTGGGTACATACCGTACTACATGTATGTGTTCTGTACTCTGTACCTACAGACTTCCCAATTGATAAATATGAAATCAATGTAGGCATTGGATTTACTTGAATTCATTATTTTTATTATTTTCCCCTTGCACATGCATACATGAAGCACGCTTGCTTGAACAAGTCATTATCATCATCATATTTCCCAAGAACTAAATGCTTCTAGAGCGCCATGCTTATACATACATACTTGCTGTACCTACAAATTAAAATACGCACCACCTAAAACCAACCGAACCAAACCAACCGGATCAGAATTACCAGAGTAAGTACCTAAGCTATTTTATTTTATTTTCTGCAAATGGGGGGTATCTGATCTTCCTCAAGAGAAGTAAAAAAAAGGGAAAAAAAAATCAAATGTCCCGCCCGCCAAAGACAGTCTAAGTCCTATTCTGGAAACCTCCTCGTACCCACTAAAGTTAAGTGGGACACTGACCGTGTCTGCACTGTACTGCACTGGCCCGGTTCCCATTATTTCTGGGGGTTCCTGATGATAGGTAATTCCTCAAAAGAGCTCAAAACCAAACGATCCCAACCCAAACCAACCAACCGACTAATCAACCGCTCATGGCTTGCCCCCTCCAAGGAATGAAATAAAATCTCGCCTGGAGTTGAAAAAAAACAAAAAACTAATATACAGTGGGAATGGAAAAAAGGAAAAAGAAAAGGAAAAGAGGTCCCAGAAGAAGAAAAAAAGGAAAAGGTCTACATGCAACGCAGTGGAGGACCCTTCATTCATCCATTCATTGAGGAGGCCGATAGGGCGCAATCCACTGCAGATTCGTATGCTAACGCTGCTGAGGCTGATATGAATGTGAATGGGCCGGTTGAGCTTGCGGGGGTGGTTGTTGCGGAGGCGGCGGACGGTATCCATAACCGGTTGGCATTGGATGGCAATAGGGGTTCTGAGCTGGAGGCGGAGGCGGAGCTGAAGAGTTTGGACGAGGAGGGGGAGGATGAGCATGCTGCTGGTATAAGTTCTGATACGGACGTGTAGTAGGTGGACCGTCTGTCAGATCGATGGTTACCGGTCCTGGTGTCCCAGAAGTAGGAGGAGGACCGCTATGGGCCGTGTGGTTGCCTGTAGCGGCGGCTGCTGCAGTAGCTTCTTGGATTTTCTTGCGACGGACCAGATCGCCGCGGATTCCGCGGAGGTACTTCTTCGCTTCTTCGACGATGTGTCTGGGCTCGGTGCTCTCCTTGAGCGTGCCGAGCATCAGCGCGACTCGGGTCTCGGAGTTGAGGTGAGGACATGTGCGCTGGTATCCGAGGTGGGCGATCCCGCAGAGGCCGCAGTGTTCAACGCCCGCCAGTTTCAGGGGACAGTAGCCAACGGGGTGGATCTGACTGCATGCAATACAGGGAGAGGGCCGAGAGGCAGGATCTGTACTTCCGTCGAGGGCTTGTCCGTTGACTGGAGGAGTGATTTTGGCCGGGTCGACGCGTTTGAATGGACGTGCTGTCATATAGTCAGTAACAACGAAGAATTGAGACACCTATAAAAAGTAGAAGGACAACACTACCCTTGTGTGTCTTTTTCCCTTTCGGGCTCGACTCAGCACCGGAATCTATGTCAAGGTCCTCGGAGTACTCCGACTCTGCGCCTTCCTTTACCTGAAACTCGGTGTCACTCTCGCCCTCACGGCCGGCCTTCTGCGGAGAGACGTTCAGGCCTTGATCCGCTGCGACATCGTTGCTGGCGGAGTAATCAACCACGTTCCTCTTTCGTTTGCCCCTGCCAAACATCTCAGCCTTTGCGGCTGCCTCCTCTGCGGCAGCGCGTTCACGCTCCCGCAGGATCTTTTCCCAAACGGTGTCGCTTGGAGTGCTGCTCTCCGAATCCCCGAGGCGGTCCTCCAGAGTAGACTTGTCGTTGGCCCAAACCCGAGCAAAGCTGAACTGTGATTCAGCAGATCCATCCGCCCCGGTCTGCGTGTTCTCCGCCTGGCTGCGATCAAGAAGCCTCTCCACGGACTCCGAATCATAGTGAATATCACCCGTGTCGTCGTTGTCGAACAATGTTTCGGCACCGTGGCGGAGGATAGACTCCAGGTCCAGACCCTCTTCATCTTCTGCGTCCATTCGCTCGATGAGAACATGGTCTAGTGCCATTTTCTTTTTACCGATTTGCATTATCTTCTCTTCGGCACTGGCGCGAGTCATCAACTGAAAGACCAGAACCTTTTTCTGCTGCCCGATTCGATGAGCCCGGGACAGGGCCTGGATGTCCTGATGGGGGTTGAAATCAGGATCCATTATGATGACGGTATCGGCGGTCGCAAGATTGATGCCAACTCCGCCCGATCGAGTGGACAGCAAGAAGGCAAAGTAGGGTGAGCCCGGAGCATTGAAGTCGTCGATCTGCTTCTGTTTCTCAAGGGAGCTCATGCTGCCGTCGAGGCGGCGATGGAGAAGACCAAGCCCGTCCAGGAAATCTTCAACAATGTCCAGATTTTCCAGAAACTGGCTAAAGAGCAAAACGCGATGGCCGCGCTCCCGCAGTTTAGGCAACATCAGTTCCAGGAGCTTCAACTTGCCGGATGCTTCCACCAGGTTTCGATGGGTCACGGCGGCGTTGTAGCCCCGTTCCTCTATTGCCTTGCTGTAGACGAATGGGTGGCATAGGCATTTCCGCAGCTGCATCAGGATATTGCTGAGGTTATGGCGTTCAGACTGTTTCAGCGTGTGGTTGCCATTTTTCTGGAATATCGACTTTATCAACTGCGGATTCTTCGCGAGAATCGATTTGTATAGTTTCTTTTGCACAACGGACATGGAGACCGGAACGATGATCTGAGCCATAGGCGGGAGGAACGTGAGCACCTGGGCTTTCGTGCGACGTAGAAAGAAGGGTCTGATCATGTCGTGCAGCTCTGGCACATTTTCCTTGGTCAAAGTCTCATATTTCTGTTGCAAGGCCTCTGCGTTCTTCGTCGGATCGCAGAACTGGATGAGATTGAAAAGCTCCCGCGTATTGTTCTGCAAGGGAGTGCCCGTTAGGAGAACCTTGAAAGGAAAATTTATCCGTGAGAGGGCTTCATAGAGTTGGGTTTTGTCGTTCTTCAAGCGTTGTCCTTCGTCCACGACCAGACCGGCCCATGGGATGCTTGACAAGACTCTCCGAGCCTTCTCGTCCACCATTGCCTCGTACGAGGTGACCACGATGTGACACCTCAGGTCCGTACCGCCTTCTGGGAACATCTCGTAATCGTGGGCGATCTTCCGCGCGGCGCTGGATCCATAATAGGTGACCACTCGAAGCGACGGAGCCCATGTTTTGACCTCTCGTCGCCAATTCGGGCAAGTCGAATTGGGAACGACAACGAGGAAGGGCCAGCACCGATGATCTTGAATCAAGGTCGCAAACAGGCTGATGACTTGAATGGTCTTCCCCAGGCCCATCTCGTCGGCAAGAATGGCGTTCTGTTGCTTGTACCACATGTAGTACAGCCAGTTGAGACCCTCCTTCTGATATTCCATGAGCTCTCCCCCGGTCAAGATCCCAGGCTGTGTCTTCTTCAACAGGCACGATTCGAAGTCCAGGGTTCGAACGTGCGCAAGATGCTTTTTAAGCGTCCCAGGCCTCGGGATGCGAACGTAGTCGCGGAGCACCCAATCTTCGTACGCAGCCTTAAAGTCGTTCCATCTTTCCACATCCGTCGGATCTGGGAGCGACTCCCATACCGCATCCTCGTACGGAAGACCTTTGAACTTGACATACGCCTCCTTCACCTCTTTCACCCGCGCGAGGTCGATTTCCATCGTCCGGTTGCTGACAATGTTGGAGTACCGGACATCGAAAACGATGTCCACCCGTAGATATTCCTCGGGGATTGCGTCTTCGGTAGCCATGCACGGCTTCAGGTTCTTCGACGATTTATGGAATGCTCTTCGCATGGCCGGCGCAGCAACCCCCCAGACCCAGGGACCCGGCATCCACGTGGTGCGATAGTAGGATTTGCACTTCCACTTGACGAGGTATTCTTTATCAACTTCTTCCATGACGTCCGCCGTGTACCCGGGAATGAAACTGTCAATGTCTACCGGCCGCCAGGCAACCAAGGCTTCGATCTCTTCGGGGTGAGTAATGCAATCCTTGCAAAGCCAACGTCGAGAATATTCCTTGAAGCGCACATTTGCGACGTCGCCAGACACGGATCCTTCGCTGTCCCAGACGTGAGCGGGCTCTGAATTCGGAGGAAGATGTTCGAAGTGGAAGGCTCTGTAGCAACCTGTGCAGCGGAAGAGGACATTGTCCACGTTGTCTACAAGGGCCATGTCAATGGCGGTAATCGGGTCTTTCCCGTCGTTCTTTTCTCGCAGTTGCTGCTCCTGGCGCGCTGTGAGTTTGCCCCTGAGAGGCTCGGAAAAGGGACCTGGAGACTTGCACTCGGTGCAGTAGCCCAGGTGAGGGCAGAGAGGATCCTTTGAGTGAGCGACTCCAATACAGCGACGGCACTGGAGAATGAACCGATCATCGGCGATCTTGGTCACCAGGTGCTCCCGTGCACCGCGCGGCCCTAGACAAGCTTTGTGATACGCGCTCGTACAGCCCTGGCAGAAAACAAGGGGCCCCTTGACGTCGTCATCGTCAGGGACGTAGCAGGTGTCGCACACGCCTCGATGACGGAGCCGGAACTCGTCATCCTTTGGGACCGGGGCGAAAAACTCCTTTGCTCCGGTGAACTTCTTCTCCGCGGGGGTAGCCTCGTATTCTGAGATGTCGTCCTCGCGTCTCTCCCTGAGGCTCTTTCTTGGCTTTCCTCTAGTCCTGGTGGAAAAGCGGGTGCCCCTTGGGGCAGCATAGTCACTGTCAGTGCCCGAAAGTCGAGCGGATTTCCGCCGTTTCGAGTCTTGCACCAGAAGTCTCCGAGACCTGCGCTTTCTAGAAGTCGTAACTAAGGAAGAAATGAGGTCGTCACTAGACGTTTCTTCATCCGAAGATTCTTCTTCCTCCTCCTCCTCTTCGCTGATGCTGCTGCTGCTGCTGCTGCTGCTCACGGATACTGCTTCCCGCTGGTGCTCGATGAGAGCTGATCGGCGCGTGGTCCGTATCCGCGACCCACTGGAAGAGCTGGAGGAAGATGAATACTCATCCTCATCCGAAGAAGGAGGTGGCCCGAGGTTGAGACGAAGGCTCCGACGAGCCGGACCGGCACTGACGGGACCCTCCTCTTCTTCGTCCCAAAAGATGAGGTTCGATGAACTCACGAATCCCTCACTCGGCTGTCTCCGCGAGATGCGACGCCTCGAGCTATCCATCTCGTTGCGGGATCTGTGACTGCGATGGCTCGATTCGTTGAACTGAGATAGAGCTTCCGGACCGTTGGTGAGGGACTGGAGACGGGAGGACGAGACCTATGATATGATTGAATCAGCGTTGGAAGCTGTGAATGCTATCATATCACCGAAATATACGAGGGTCTGCTCACCCATTCCTTCTCCCTGCTCTCCAACTTGACTCTGTAGCGCATCCCCTCCGGCGTAGACTCTTCGAAGATCACGCGACGCACTGTAAAATGCCCGGGCAGGTATTCGTACCCGTCTGGATTCTCAATTCGGGGAACCTCCACCCCGCTGGCCGTCAGCCACCGCACCTCCTCTCTGTGAGACGTCTCCTCTGGTCTGGGTGCGTCGTCGTCGACGCGGGGTTGCTGAGGCCGTTCCTGACCGGCACCGGCGTTCCCGGTGGTGCTGGGAGCAGCGAACTGCTCCAAGAGGTCGGCGACGAAGGCGTCCCCGTCGTCGGACGGGGGCAACAGAGACATCGCCCCATCATCGTCGTATCCAGGAGTCATGGCGGGAGAAAAGAAGAAGCAGCTTCATCGATTCACGTACAGTATAAGTACCGCGTACAACATGCCGACAAACAACCGATGCCAACACCCACAGGAGAGACAGCAGGGAATTGAAAAAAAAGGACTAAAGGAAAAAACCAAATAAGGACTAGCAGATCCATTAACAGAGAAAAAAAAAATACAGGGACGGGGGGAGAGAACCCCGTACGCAGCACACAAGATGCGCGGAGAGCGCCTTGAGACGCGGGCGGGCGACGCGCGGAGCAACGTAGATCCGGTTATCTTATCGGCGGGCACGGGACCGCAAGATTAGAAGTTCACCACCGACAAAAAGAAAAGAGAAAGGCCCTGGAGATGCGACATCTGCGCCGTCTCCCCGTCTCGACCCGGACTCAGGGCATGCTCCGCATACCGTCGCCTCTCTTGGCGTGTCTCCGTCTGCGCCTGGCGGGGACAGCAGCAGCAGATGCCTCCACTTCGCACTCCATCTACTCCATCCTCTCCGTCCGCCATGCCTCTCTGACCTCCGCCATTGGCAACGGCATCCGCAAGTCTCGCAGCGCAGAGTCTTCTCTCGGCAGCAACGGGCGTTCCCGCAAGCCGCAACGTTCCAAAGACGAAGCAGCAGCAGCAGAAGCAGAAGACACGACCTGCCCCGAGGATGTCCAGTTCGACGAGGAGGAATTCATCCGGACGGGCAACTTCCGCGCCCTTCCCAAGCGGTACCAGTCGGAGGTGAAAGAGAATGGAAAAGCAAAGCACCAGGCGGCCGGGGAGGAAGAAGCACCACGCCCGCTAGTCCGAAAGATCCTAGTGAGACCATATGAAGGAAACAATCCCCAAGAAGATAATGACAATGCTGATGAGAACGACAACGACCAGAAAAAGAACAAGAACAAGAACAAGAAAGAAGAACCCACCTCCCCCTTAGCCCGCTCGAAACCAAAACTGCACGTCAAACCTCCCGAGTCGATCCCCTACACGACCCCCGCCTCGGAATTCATCTACGGCACCTCGGCCGTCGAGGCCGCGCTGCGCTGCACCCGGCGCAAGCTCTACAAGCTCTACATCTACCAGGGCCCCGAGGAGGAGCAGATCAACGCGACCAAGCTGGCGCTGCACAAGCTGGCGCTGACCAAGGGCGTGCACTGCAAGGTCGTCTACGCCGAGTGGGACCGGGTCCTGGACAAGATGAGCGAGGGGCGGCCGCATAACGGGGTCATCCTGGAGGCGTCGCCGCTGCCGACGCTGCCCATCACGGGCTTCGCGAGGGTCGAGGAGGTCGACTTCGATGACAGCAACGACAGCAAAACCCTCACCCACTTCCAGGTGGAACTAGGGCCCCAGTCGCGCGAAGAAGCCGCCGTCAACGGCACCGACAACCGCATCGCCATGATCAACCCGGGCCTCCGCAAGCGGTACCCGCTGGCGCTCCTCCTAGACGGGATCCTCGACCCGGGCAACCTGGGCGCCATCATCCGCTCCGCGTACTTCCTGGGCGTCGACGCCATCGCCTTCTCGGGGCGCAACTCCGCCCCCATGTCACCGGTCACGATCAAAGCCTCCGCCGGCGCCGCGGAGAACATGACCCTGCTGAAAGTCACCAACAACACGGTGGACTTCGTCCGGCGGAGCCAGGAGAACGGGTGGCGGTTCTACGCCGCGGACGCGCCGCAGGCGGGCGCTGAGACCGTCTCCGAATCGGACTCGGACCCGTCCTCGGCCTCGGCCTCGGCCCCGTTCGGCGTGCCCACCTTCAACCTGCTGCGCGAGGCCCCCACGGTGATCATGCTGGGCAGCGAGGGGACGGGCCTGAGCCCGCAGCTCCGCGCCCAGGCGGACGCCGTGGTGGGGATCCCCAGCGCGCGGCGCGTCGTCGGGTCCGCCGAGGCGGGCGCGACGGCGACCGTCGAGGTCGGCGTCGAGTCGGACCTGGCGCGGGTGGACAGCCTGAACGTGAGCGTCGCGGCGGCGCTGCTGATGCAGATGTTCCTGCGGCATCCGCTGTGCATGACCGAGTTGCCGAGGCAGGAGAGCAAGAGCAAGGCGAAGAAGAAATAAAGGGACATGGTCCGTCTTTGTTGTCCATATCAAGTTTATCTAATAAAGTCACGGATGGAATTGTCTCTCCGAGAAGATACCGTTTTCGGATCATGTACTACTTACTGGACCATTTTATAGAGTCTGAAAAGGGCTCTGGTATCTGTATCTTGACAGTGTTGTGTATGTTACAGTACACTATATCAGCAATAGAGAGGCAAGTCATTCTCGTCATACCCCTGATAGCAAATAGCTAGTTACGTGGGTCATGCATGCACGCAGGTATTCAGACAAGTCGTAGTCGAACTATATAGGTACCTAGGGTACCTATACATAATACATCGTAGGCTTTCTCATCTTCCCTACATCAATACCAGTGCTACTTCACTGCGGCGGCGGCAGCGCCAGGTTCTACTGCTGCGTCGTCTCCTGCCGCTGGACGGCCCCGAAGCGCATGTTGCCGACGTCGAAGATGGCATAGATCCCCTTGAGGAACGTGTCCCCCAGGATATCGAAGCCCAGGTCGCCGCGGCTCTGGATGCCGCCGTAGACGTAGCCCGGCCGCGCCTCGGCGAAGCCCAGGTCCTCCTTGTGCACGGCGAACTGCTTGCCGCCGACGGCGAAGGAGACGGCGGGCAGGTTCGCGGCGGCCGTGTTGGCCGGGTAGATGTAGCCCTGGAGCTGGCTGTCGTAGCGGGCGCCCGGGATGGCGTCGTAGATGGCGGCGCAGGTGTCGTCGTCGACGAGGGCGAGGGTGGTGCCCGTGTCGGCGATGGCGCGGTTGCCCGTGCGCTTGAGGGTCCTGCCGTTGACGGTGGCCGCGGGCGAGTCGAACATCCAGAAGCCCTGGCTGCTGTCGACAGGCGCGTAATGGATTTCCTGGCCCGAGGCCTTGACGGTCGCCTCGTCGATGAAGCCGAAGGTGTAGAAGGACTCGTCGTCGGCGGCGTCGCGCCACGAGGCCAGCTTGGCCGTGAACAGCGCCGCCGAGCGCGGGATGTCGTCCTGCGCGATCATGTTCTCGACGGGCGTCTTGACGGGCGTCGGCTGCACCGTGTTGATGCTGCCAAAGGCGAGCCCCAGCAGGCCGTCCCCCGCGCCCTGGACGAACTGGGCCGACATGCGGTCCGCCAGCTCGACGGCCTGGTTCTTGATGACCAGGCCGCCGACGGTGACGGTGTCGGTGCCCACGGTGCCGGACGCGGAGGAGCCGTCGCCGTAGCCGATCTTCCAGGTCGAGCCCGGGGAGGGCTTGAACGTGCTCGATTTCTTGGGGTCGAAGATGTGGTGGTCCTTCCTGCCCTCGGCCTGGATGTCGGACGGGAGCTCGGTCGACCAGACCTGGTAGATAGACGTTAGCTCTATCTCATCTCCGCAAGACCTGATATATATATTGATGAATATATGTATATATATATATCTCTTTAGATAGATGACGCACCCACAGATCCGCGGACCCCGTATCGAAATCCAGATTCACCGTCTGCGGCGGCGTCCCGATCGCGATCTGCGCCAGATACATCGAGTCGTTCTGGACGTCCTCGGCGGGCACCTCGCCCACGCGGTCGCCGTCCAGCTTCTTCTGCAGCACGCGGCGGACGTGGGCCTTGCCGCCGACCCCGACCAGGCTCTTCACCGCCGCGAAGAGGGCGTACGGCTTGCCCGTCTGCTCAAGGCGGCTGCCCACGAAGTACGGGCCCTCCTTGGTCGGGGTGAAGCCGAACTTGCGCAGCAGGTGGACGTAGGACTTGGTGCCCGAGGGCTGGTATCGGGGGTTGCGGATGAGCTTGATCCGGGTGGCCATGTTGCAGATGTACTGCTGGCAGTATGTAGATGGGGGTGCAGGGCTGTCGATGTGTATGCTGGTTACTTGGATCTATGATCGTGCTGGGTTGGGGATCATCGAGAAGATGGATGTGACGACAGGGAACGAGCCCTCTGGCAGCAGATAGAAGAACCAGAGACGCCTCTCAGGTACTTATAACGCAGCAGGCATGGCCCTGGACAGAGAGAGGGGCAAAGGGGCAAAGACCTCAGACGCATCAGCAGACGGCCCCGGGTGACCGTTCGCAGTCACCTCTGTCCTCCTCCACCCGGCAGCAGGACAAGACCTTGAGACCTCAAGCACATCCGGAAAGCGACAAGCGCAGGAGAGATATATATAGATACCGGCTGCAGGTCTTGGTCGCTGCAGGTCGACCATCCCCGTTGCATGGTGTCCATGTATGCACAGGATGTACACCGCATCCAGGCCATGGATAAGGATAAGCCCGGCGAACGTCAGGATGATGTCTTCCCCTCACGGGTGATCAGCAGGACACGTCAGATTCTTCATCCCAAGAGACCAAACAAGGGCCAGATAAACGCCATGCCGAGGATCCCATCCGAAACAGGGCCCCTGGTCGCTGCATGCGGCATCCAGCCACCGCCGCGGTCATTCGCGTCTCATGTTATCAAGCTCTTGGGGCCTGGATAACGGCTCCGCCACCGGCAGGGATCCCCGCACGACAAGGTAGAGATAAGCGTCTGACAGGCAGCGCTAAAAGGGTGGGCTGTCTGATAAGAGAGGGGTCGCCTGCTGGGGCTGGATGACTAACGCGATTTCAGGCTTGCGAGGCATCATTCCTGGACGTTGAGGGGATGCGGAGGCAAGAGACATACTGCATACGATCTGTGACCGTCACAACAAGACGCACGCGTTGATATACATAGCAAGATAACAGAGAACACGACATTCATCAGTAGCTAGTAAGGATTATTACTATCTATATCGAGGGACCTCCACGGGCCTGACAACGGCCCATCCCACGTGGTCGGGTCACCACAATGTCTCTAGCTTCTATGACAAGTCCCGCCTGGCAGAGACAGAAAAGAAAACAGACAGAATCATAGCAAACAGCCACAACCCATGGGCTCCTGGTGATCAGAGAGACACAAAAGACAAGAAATCGCCACAGCCACAGCCCGACGCTCCGCGTCCAACACCCTCCGGGATTCCGCACAGTAAGAATAATACCAGGTAACTGTTCTAGAACACAACAGATCTATCTGGAACGCCCAAACCGACAGACCTTGGTAGCCAGATACGCACTCAACGAAATGACATGTCGTGCAGAGAGGACTCGGTCAACACTTGCCGCCTCGATCATCTATTTCTTCCGCCCCCGCTTGGATGCGGTGGTCGAAGAGACGCTGGCGGCTCTCGAGGTGGATGCGGACTTGGCGAACTTGACGGATTTAGTCTGCTTGCTCTGAGAAACACGTTAGCAAAGGACTCCCGGCCACGATGGGACTTCTGGAAACTTACCGCGGCCCCGTTCTTGGACTTCTTCTTGGCCGGCGCTTCCACCTCCTCGTTCTCCGCATCGTCCTCGTCACGGTCGCGGCCGCGGCCCTTGCCGGTCTCGCCGTTCGCCTTCGACTCTGGCTCAAACTCCCGGAGGACGGTGTTCAGGAGCGTCGTGCAACGGCGGCCAATCTCCACCGGCGTCCGGCTGAGGAAGAACCAGTCGAAGCGGAACAGGGGACTCTCTCGGATCTCGTCCCGGATCTTCTCGTACAGGCCCTCCCCGTCGACCCCGTAGCGATCGAGCATCACCAGGAGGAACCGGTCCTCCTCCTCCGTGTAGACCTTCTTGTTGGTCGTCGACACCGTGTAGTTGATCTTCATCTGGTGCAGAGGCACGCGGTACATCTCGATCTTCTTGCGAAGGAGCTTGCGCAGGTGGTTCATCTTGCGCAACCGCTCCTCGCCCTGCTCGATCGTGCGGATGTACTTGGGATAATCCTGGATCTCCGTGTACCGCTTCCAGAACACCTTGGCATACTCCTTGACCTGCGCGGGGGTCTTGCTGTCGACCTCGGTCGCGATCCCCTCGTAGTCGTACCGGCCAAACTTGGCCGAGCCGTTGATGAACTGCTGGAAGTCCCTCCGGTTCCAGTCCGCGAAGCCCTCCTCCGACATCCTCGCCTTCTCCGCCTGCTCCTCTTCGGTCAGCGGAACGGCATTGTCGATCTCCTGCTGCTCCAGGTCTCGCTCGGCTTCACGCTCGCTGAGCTCCTCCTCCGGGCCGTCGGGCAGCTGCGCTTTGTAGCCGATCTCCTTGTGGAAGTACGCAGTCTCCTTCTCCTGCAGTTCCTGCAGACGGGGCGGGAAGAACTGCCAGTCGTGGATCGTGATCTGCTTGGGGGCACGGGGCACCTTCGGCTTGGGATCCGCGGTCCTGCCACCGGTGGAGAGAGCCTGTCGGTAGTACTTGTCGATGGAATAGACCTGTTCCTTCCGCTCACGCTTCGCGGGGTTGATCCAGCTGATGCCGATATCCTTCTTGCGCTCGGTGAAGTCTTGGCCATTCCACTCGTAGGCGCTGTCGGAGGTGAACTTCTGGAGATCGTCGATACCCAGCTTCTCGTATTTCTCCTTGAGCTCCGCCGTCCGCTCCTCGCCCTTTCGGAGGATCTCATCGAAATCATCGTCGGTGAGCTCGTTGCCCTTGGCCAGGTTTCCGGTGGCACCTTTGGTCTGGAAGACACTGGCAGCACCGTGCTGGATCATGCCGAGCAGCTCCTCCTTGGACGCAGCATTCTTGGTCTGCTGCTGGGCACGGCCTTGCTGGATGACGAGCTGATCCAATCGCAGCTTCTGGGCCGCGCGCTCCAGCACCTTCTCTTCGATGGCGTTCTCCGTGACGAACCGGAAGACCACAACCTGCTTCGTCTGTCCGATGCGGTGCGCACGGTCCATGGCCTGGAGGTCGGCCTGAGGATTCCAGTCGCTGTCGTAGAGGATGACGATATCCGCCGTGGTAAGGTTGATACCAAGGCCTCCGGCTCTCGTGGTGAGAAGGAAGATAAACTTGTCGGATCCCGGTCGGTTGTATTCGTCAATCGCGGCGATACGATCCTCGTGCGCCGTCGTTCCGTCGATCCGGCAGTACTTGTGGTCTCTGAACACACAGTAGTCCTCCAAGATGTCCAACACTCGGCTCATCTGCGAGAAGATGAGGACACGGCTCCCCTGATTCTTCAGGCGCGTCAGGAGCTTGTCCAGGACCACCATCTTGCCCGCGTTGTTGATCAGATGCATGTCGGTCGTATACGGTGGCCCAGGCTCGGCACCTTCGAAGAGATACGGATGGTTGCAACACTTGCGCAGTTGCATCACAATGTTCAGCAAGCGGGTCTTGGACTCGCGCTTTCCGGCAGCGCCGTTGACCGCATCGATATCCTTCTCGAGGATCTTCTGGTACCACTTGACCTGCATCTCCGACATGCCCACGTAGAGGTTGATCTCCTTCTTGGGCAGCAGGCTCTTCTCGACATCGCTCTTGACGCGGCGCAGCAGGAACGGCCGCAAGACGCGGTGCAGCTGCTGCACAACCGTGTCCTGGTCGGCATCCTGGCTCGAGAACCACCGGTCGAAGGCCTCCGAGTCGCCGAAAACATCCGGCAGGAGGAAGTTGAGCAGAGCCCACAGCTCGTGCAGGTTGTTCTGAAGCGGTGTGCCGGTGATTAGCAGTCGGTTGCGCGAGTGAAATACGCGGATGATCTGCGCCAGAGACGATTCCTCGTTCTTGATCCGGTGGGCTTCATCGATAACAATGTACTCCCAAGCAAACTTCTTGAGATGGGACTTCTCCCGGAGGATCATCTCGTAGCTGGTAATGCAGACGTCAAAGTCCTCCTCGAGCAGTCGCTCATTGATAAGCTTGTGACGCTCCTCCTTGTCACCTTGGAGGACCAGGACGTTGACGTCTGGCGTCCATTTCTCAAATTCCCGCTTCCAATTGTCGAGAGTTGACTTGGGCACGGCGACCAGATGAGGGCCGGAGATGCCGCAGACGTGTCGGAGGTAGCCCAGGAAGGAGATCGTCTGCAGAGTCTTGCCAAGACCCATTTCGTCTGCAAGGATACCGGAGATGCCGTTCTCATGCAGCGAGATGAGCCAGTTCAGACCCGCGATCTGATAGTCGCGCATCTCGCCGTTGATGAACGGCGGCGATTCTCTGAAGACCGTACCCGTCGTGCCGCCCTGATCCTCGTCCTTCAACAGCTCTGCATCCTCTTCCTGCTCCGTCCTCCGACGTCTCTCCCCGCTTGCTCCACCTTTACGCGCCGAGCCCTTCTTCGCCTTGGCGGCCTCTTCTGCATTCTGGCGGTCAATCTCGGCCATGATCTCCCGGACCCTCGGGTTCGGATTGGTCTCGATGAAGTGGCGGAACAGGTCTGTCAAGCCGAGGAGATAGCGGAATCTGCGGATGGAGTCGTCTTCCTTGGACTCGTCCAGACGGCCGTGCTTCTTGCCCAGCGCGTTCTTCCTCATCTGCAAGGCCTCCGATCTCCGCTTACGCCCGTCTACCGGGGCCGCATCCGAGTCCTGGGACTGGCTGTCAGTCGTGGCGTGTCCTTCCCAGCCGGTCATCCGGGAGTCACTCTGTACCGTGTGCTCGGGGGTATCCTGATGATCCTGATTGCCTCGAGTCAGCAATGCCCCGAAAAAGGCCGATGGCGGAGAGAATCCCACGCGTGCGCATCGCGCGACACATGGTGGAGCAGCAGACGCACGACTTACCATCATATCCGCGTCAGCACCGTCCGCCGGACCTGACGTGACGGCTTCCTCGTTGGCATCGGTCATGGGAGCGTCTGTCTGAGACGGGGTGTCCGTCTCAGGCACGGCAGGCTTCGAGGGCGCCATCTCCGCCTTGAGCGCACCGGATGCCCGGGTTCTCGGTCGAAACGCGATGTCTGACACGGACGGGACAAAGTACGAGAATGGTAAAGAAAAAAGAGGGGAACACAGCCCTCTGTGGAAGTGTTCTGGGGACTTCCTGTCCGTCTGAGGGGGTGACGCGCGCGACGGAGTGAATGAAGGAGAATTGGGAGGCCGTCCGCCTGTCGCGCCGGATGGCAAAGGGAATTTAATGGGAGGAGGCTGCGCGTGGCCGCGGCGCGCGCTGATTGGCGGGGGGCGGGGGGAGGGCGCTGACTCAGCAGCGGGCGGAACAGCAGTTTCCCCGCGCCGCGGCGAGCGTTACCGGGCCAGGGCCGAGCCCAGAAGGTCCACCGTCGAAGGTCGACAGAAAGCCCGCTAAAGCCACCCGAAGCCCCTCAACAGCGTCCGCTTCTTCCTCCTTCCATCCTCACCCTCTCCCTCTCCTCCCCTCGAGGACGCTTCTGCCCTCTTCCGCACCCTCTCGTGCTCCTCCCCCCCTCCTCCTCCCTCCTCTCTACCTCCTTCGACCGTATATATTCCCGTTCTCCTCCTGCCAGAGCGGTCCACCGTGCCAGCTCACTGCCCAAGTGGCTACCTCGACCTGACATCAGCGGACGCCCCTTTCTTGCAATTCGACCACCATGGATTCCATGCGGTCCCTGAACACCTCTCTTCCCACCTCGACGCCTCGTCCGCAGCCTCCGGAGCAGCTGCTGCAGGCGTTCAAGACCGCCGCGCTCTCCGTCACCAACCTCTACAAGACGGCCGTCGCGGACCAGGCCCAGGCACGACAGGCGGGATATCAGGAGGCCATCGAGGACCTCCTGGCCTTCCTGGACCGGGAGAATCTGGGCCTGACTGACGGAGAAGGATGGAAGATCAGGCAATGGGCCACGGAGCGGATGGATGGGACGGGTGCTGCTGGCAGCGAGAGTGACGACGAACGGGGGGACATGGAGAAGCAGACACGGAGCTGTTCGCCAGGCGTCATGCGCAAGGAGAACCAGGAACATGAACTTCCGCGACAAATGTCTCGATCATCCTCGCCTCCCCGACTGGAGCCGGCTGTTCAGCCGCAACCGCAACCGCAGCCGCAACAACCAATGCTACAGCCGCAGCCGCAGCCAGCAAGCGAATCCAACGCCTTCGCCCGACCGCCCGTCTTTACCTTCACCGCTGGACCGCCGTTTCCTCAGCATCAGGAGCAGGACATCGATATGCAATCATCCGACAATCCTACAGCCATGAACGCCACCTCTCCAGACGACTCCCAACCCGCCGTCAGCGTCTCCGTATTGCCTCGAAACTCGAGGGTGCAGAGCCGTCACAACAGCGTATCACGACACAATGCTCGATCTTCAACAAGGCAGTCGTCGTCGGGTTTGGGGTCGAAGAGGAAATTCAACCTGCCCGACTTCTTTGACATCTCCGGCATAGAAAATACCAGAGACATATTCGGAGGAGGAAAGCGTGGACGTTTTACTTGAGAGGGATTATACACCGTTTCGACACGATGCGACGATGACACTATCTTTATCACGCTGTCGTTGACCAGGAGCAAGGAGTGCTTCAGAGGAGTCTAGCGTGTTGGGGGGTTTTGTTTGCTTCTTTGTTATCTGCTTTTTCTTTCGTTGCTATATCGCATACTACCATACACATATAGAGGAGGATATTGAATGTTATCATGATACCCGGGGTGGTAGTTGTTTTCTTGCTTATTCCGTACCGTTCTTCAATCTCATGAGTTTTGCTTCCGTCCACCTGTCTCTCGCAATGGAATAGAGTTGAGTGTGTAGCCAAACATAATTTTTTGGAAGTTTCTTGAAGCTTCTGCGCAGTTGAGATCAGTTGAAAGCCCTCCAGACGCCCATCCCCACCAGCGCCGCGGAGATGGTCAGGATGCCTAGCTGCCTCGAGCCCATCTTGTACTTGGTCGGGCTCTGCATGATGGCCTTCTCCTGCTTCCGCAGGTTCCTCATGCCCGTGACGTAGCTGTACACTCCAAGGCCGATAAACGCGGCGGAACCTGAGAGAAAGCGTTAGAACCTGCAGCTACTCACAAATGGGAAATCCGCAGAAAATGAGAAGGGGACGTTATGTACCGGTCACTCTGCAGGCCGTGCAGTCATCGTACCCTTCCTGCGCCAGGACGCGCTTTACGTCCTGAGGCTGCATTTCCCAGGGGCTGGTTTCCTTTGGGGGAGCCATGGTCTTCCGCACTGTTGACTACCTTACTCGTTTAAGGACGGCGTTGCGATCACGGTTCATAATACCATACTGGGAGAATGAAACGTCAGTCCATGCGAGAAAGTAACAAAACAAAATCAACAGCTCTGCGCCGTACCTCTGCAGAAACCTCTGCTCCGTAGAGCCCCGGGAGGTCTCCTCTGCAAAAGCCACGGAGCTCGTGGAGGTGCGGGCGGGCGTCGGCGGCAGAATCCACGAGCTCATCTCGACCGCAACGAACCAAGCGACATCGCGAGTCGACGTGCTGACATACCTGTCGGGTTCATGTCGAGCACACCGCCACGATGAGCGGCGCTATCGAGGCGCTCTACATCTACGACGAGCACAAGTGAGTTTGGACATACCTCGATCCAGTGGAGTTACGTCTACTGACCGAGGAAATCCCAGTGTTCCCATCCTAGAGCATACGTATCGGTCCCGCCCGCCCTCCGCATCCTCCATCCTCCCCCTCTACCTCGAACACCCCGCCCCGCGCCCCTCCCTCGTCTACCTCCCCAGCGCCTCCCCGCCCGTGACCGTCTTCTCGATTGTGCATGCGAACCTCCTCTTCCTCGCGCCCAGCGATGTGGACAGCGATCCGCTGCTCGTCCTCGAGTTTCTCCACCGCGTGGTCGATGTGCTGGAGGAGTTCATTGGAGCGCCGCTGCTCTCCTCCAAGCTGCAGGCGAACTACGATGTCGTCGCGCAGCTGCTGACCGAGATGTGCGATGCGGGCATCGTGTGCAACACGGAGCCGAATGCGCTGCAGGAGGTCGTCGAGGTCCCGGGGTGGATGGACAAGCTGCTGGGCGGGGTAGGGCTGCCAGGGTTAGTAGATACATGTCCAGTCTCTTTGTGAGGACATTTCTTTTGACAGGAGATAATATCCAGGACATCGTCACCAGCTCTCGGCCCGTCAAACCCGCTGAAACAGTCATTATCAACCGCCGCGGCCGCCAATGCGGCAGCGCTGGGGCCCGCGATCCCGTGGAGACGACCGGGCGTGCGGCACACGTCCAACGAGCTCTATGTCGACATCATCGAGTCCTTATCCGTGACGATCGCCCCTTCTGGGCGACTCCTGTCGGCTCTGGTGTCCGGCACCATCGTCTTTAACGCCAAGATCTCAGGTGTCCCTGATCTGCTCCTCACCCTCACCACCCCAAGCGGTCCGCAAGCGATCGCGAACAAGATCGATCTCCCCGTGTTCCACCCCTGCGTACGACTCGCGCGGTGGAGGGAGCACCCGGGGGAACTCAGCTTCGTGCCCCCGGACGGTCGGTTCGTCCTCGCCGGCTACGAGGTTAACCTCCTGCCCATCGACCCGGGCCTGGACAAGGCCCCCAAGCACATGGAGAAGCTCTTCCTGCCCGCCATCGTCGATGTCCGCAAGTCGCTTGGCCCCAACGGCGCCGAATTCGAAGTCCGTCTGACCCTGAACACGAACTTCCCCGGGGCCTCCTCCTATCCACGCCCAGGGGCCGGAGCGCGCAGCGGGTCGGGGACATCCACGCCTTCGTTCCTCGGCGGCGGTGGAGGCGGAAACTCCTCCTCCCCGGTACTGGACGAAGTCGTTGTGACTGTCCCCATCCCCAAATCCGTCCGCAATATCACGGACATGATCCCCAGCCGGGGAGACGTCCAGTGGTCTCCCGGGGACGACGTCCTCGAGTGGCGTGTCCCGACCAAGGACGCTGGCACCGTCTCAGGCACAGCGACCCTCCGCTGTACGGTCGTCGGACACCACTCTCTAGACGATGACCTCGATGGCGGGGACGACACTGAATTCGGTAACGAAACGAAACCAACCAACCTCCTACAGGGCTACTACGACACACAATCATACCAGGACCCAACATCATCCCTCTCAGAACCCACAAAACCAAAAACAAAGAAGAAGACCAAATCCTCCAAGAAGAGCCGAACGGGAACAGCAACCTCAGAAGACCCATCACAATCACAATCACAATCGCAGACCCCTTCCCCCGCCGCTCCTCTCCCCACCTCATCATCATCATCATCACTATCACCCACTCCTCCTCGCCCCAACAAAAAAGCCCAACTCAACGCCGCCCTCATGCCGACCTCGGCGTCCGTCTCGTTCTCCGTCCGCGGCTGGCTCCCCTCGGGCATCCGGGTCGAGTCGCTGACGATCGACCCGCGCCGGAGCCGGGGGCTGGGCGAGGGCGTGCGGCCGTACAAGGGGGTCAAGTATCTGTGCGTGAGCAAGAAGGGGGTGGAGAGGAGGTGTTAGCTGCATAATATATAGCATGGCATGGGCGTAGCATAGCGTACAATGCATATGATATAGACAGGCAGGCAAGGCAGGCAGGCAAGCAAGCAAGCATGGATGTAGGGAAGGAAGGGAAGATAAGATGCGGATGCTGATAGATAGATAGATAGATGATGATACGATACGGTGTGTGTGTGTGTGACATCATGCGATGTCAAGATTAATATTATTGGCATTGGACTGGGCTGGGCTGTAGGTAGGTAGCCTCAGGATAAAGAAATAATAAATATGACAAGTAATAACATGAATAAATAAATAAAAACCCGCAGGTAGGTAAGCAACTGGTACCAAGGTACCAATGTACAGTACTGTGCAGTAGTACATACATACATACGTACATAGAAGAACATTGGACCTGTCCCCATCCCCACCGCGGCAGCTAATTCATCATCATCATCATCATAAGAGGAACGAATAGGTACAGAGGGGAACGAAGGAGGAAAAAAAAAGGGCATTATAATCATTAGTAGTATTATTACTGTACTGATTAGAGGAAGGAACCTAAATAGACAATTAAATGGGGACCCAATATTCCTTCCTTCATTCCTTCCTTTCTCTCACTGCCTCTTTCTTTCTTTTCGGCATATCCAAACAGTCCTAATCCATTCCGCTCAGCTCAGCTGGGTTGATCTTCAGCTTGGAATGGAATGGAATGGAATGCAATGGACGTCCAAGACCCCTATGATTATGATTACAGTTTCGACCGTCGCTCGAGGTACTGTCGCAGGATGTATAGAGCTGTGGAGTGGCGGAAAGTAAGTAAATGGTCTCCGAACAGTTCAAAGCATGTAATGTGTGTGTGCAACAAGGTGTTGCAAAGGGGTATCTTTGCTAGTGCAACGGTAGAGGACAAGGTGTAAAGGGGTATCCTGGCCGGGGAAACTGTGGAGGACAAGGGCAAGAAGGAATGGCGTGCAAATAGTAATTGGCAAGCAAGGAACGTCATCCGTCCCAGGAGGCGTGCATTGCCCGTAATATCAGGACAAGAAGGGGGTAGGAGTTTTGCTTTCCGTTCACTCCTTATCCACCACGTGTCCTGCGTCGCTTTCTTTGTCTGACCACCACATGGATAGTGAGAAACTTGGACCAACAAATCTCAGGGGGATCAAGAGGACGGGCACGACCAGGAACGGGGAATATGCTGCAAACAGGGCAGACAGAAGGATGCGATAGATAAAGAAACTATGCTCACCAATTGCTACAACCGCCACTCTCCCAGCGCCAGCCCGCGCGGTTCCACCACCGAGAGTCAGAAAGAATCGCAGCCAACCGAGGTGCTTCTTGCGCCCGTCGCGGTCGAAGTCGGGAGTCAGGTTATAGGCTCTGTTCCACGTGGACAGCTTGCCAGCATACGGAGGGTAGCGGATGGAAATCAGGCTCTCGAGCCAGCCGGGAGTGGTCGTTACCGGGCGACGGTGCACAAAGGTGTCGAAGCTGGCCTTTCCGCGATACGCGCCCTGACCGCTCTCTCCAACGCCTCCGAAGGGGAGGGTCGGGATGTGCAAGGCGGCATCGTTGACTGCGGCACCACCGGAACGAGTGCATGCGAGGACTGCAGTAGTAAGATGGATCAGTACCGCATCCTCCAGTGAAGAAGCTCGTTAACGGGGTTGCTTACTCTTGTCGGTTTCCGCCTTCGTGCCGAACGGGTAGATACCGAGCGGCGTCTCCTGGATCTCATTGGCAATTCTGATCGCTTCATCCACGTTCTCAACAGGAAGGATCGGGATGAGCGGGCCAAAGCTCTCCTCCGCGAGCAGCGAGTCGTCAGTGGAGTCCACCTGAATGATAGTCGGCTCGATGAAGCGCTCCTTCTCGTCCATGGTGCCCCCGAGCAAGATCTTGCCCTGACTGTTGTCGATCATGGCCTTGATACGGCGGAACGACCTGTCGTTAATGATGCGTGCGTAGTCTGGAGACTGCTTGGCTCCGCGAGGGAAGAACTCCTTGTACGCCTTCTTGAACTCCTCAATCACCGCGGGGACGATCTCCTTCTCCACAAGCAAGTAGTTCTGGGACGTGCAGAGCTGACCCGCGTTCATGGTCTTTGCCCACAGCATCCTGCGCGCAACCAGCCTGGGATCGGCGTTCTTCGTGATGATAGCCGGGTTCATGCCGCCCAGCTCCAGCACCACGGGCGTCAGGTGCTCAGCGGCCGCTTTGGCGATGATGCGGCCGACATTGGCGTTGCCCGTGTAGAAGATCTTGTCCCACCGCTCCGCGAGGAGCGCCTGCGTTTCCGGGACCCCGCCCTGGACAATGGTGTAGCATGACGGATCGAGGGCGGCTTCGATGATCTGCTGCATGACAACAGCACTGTGGGGGGCGTTTTCACTGGGCTTGATGACGACGGTGTTACCCCCGGCAATGGCACCGATCATCGGACTCAGCGTCAGCTGGAATGGGAAATTGAATGCGCTGTACCCGAGTTGGCACATGTCAGCGTAACTGAACATCCCAACCGCAACAGGAATTCTCAACCGCCGCAGAAGAAACAAGGATGTGAACGCACCCGATGACCAGCACGCAACCCAATGGTTCTTTCCTGATCTTCGGGCTGACAAACTTGAACGAGAAATTGATATCCTCGGCCTTCTCATCCTTGACCCATTTCTTCAGGTTGCGGGTCATGAAGACGATCTCGTTCTCGAGCCATCCGATGTCGCCGATGTGGGACTCGAAGACGGGCTTCCCCAGGTCGCGGCTGAGCGCATCGACGATCAGGCTTTCGCGGTCCTTGATACTGGTGAAAAGTGAAGGGTTAGCAATGCGGTCCAAAGCCAGCAGAAAGCTGGAGCTAGTTAAAGAAACTTACGCCCAGTAGAGCTTGCGGAGCTGGACGAGTCGGAACTCGACATCGCGGGTCTTGTGCTCGCGGAAGGCTGCGCGCACCTTGGCGACGCGCTGGGGGATCTCCTCGAGCGGCGTGTACTGGAGCTTGGGGATATCAGAGGCACCCATGGCTTCGGGGAAATGGCGCGCTTTTTCGCTAGCTACCGAATTTTTGGGACTGGACTGGAGAAGCTGCCCAGCTTAAACCTACGTCATCGGACGCGGGGACGGACGGAAGGGTAGCAGGGGATTTCCGAAGGACAGACAGGCCCGTAAGAGACGGACGGATGGAATCCTCCTGGAAAGAGTCGCGATAGATGGCTGCCAACAGGCCTGCAGAGAGGGGGGGGGGGGGGGGGGGGGG